>Ga0307511_10001102_pt1 | contig 28775 bp, 21 predicted proteins | sample 13_EM_MG_FD_200266 | JGI IMG/M metagenome (GOLD analysis project Ga0307511, IMG submission 200266) | Populus trichocarpa ectomycorrhiza microbial communities from riparian zone in the Pacific Northwest, United States - 13_EM | ecosystem: Host-associated > Plants > Roots > Unclassified | place...
CCGGGTAATTTGTCCCTCTCTTCCGCTCTGAACTTCACCTGGAAAGGTGTCTGCCTGCGCTATAAGAACGATAGCACCGACCTTTCCGTCAACCATCTTTCAGGGTCTTTTACCGATACTACTTTTACCCTGATGTTCCCGGTAAAAATAAGCTGGCAGCAACTGGTGGCAAGAGCAACTGTCAGCGAAGGGGATCTGCATTATAAAGGGAAAAAGTTCACAGCCGATGCAGCCGGTTGCTCCTGGAACCCATCCGGCAATATCCTGCATCTTAAAAATTTCAGTGTAATGCCGAATGAAAGCCGTGAAGAGACTTTCCGGAAGGCGCCCTGGCAAAATGATTATATCACCGTCAAAGGAGAGTCCCTGGTTGTCTCCGGCATCCGGACAGATCATTCGGCCGGAGATTCGACTATCCGTATCAATAAATTGATCCTCGACGGTGTAGCGATCAATGCGTCCAGAGACAAAAGCATGCCTTTCCGGCATGGTATTGAAAAGCCCATGCCGACCAAACTGATCAATTCCATTCCCATTCCTTTAAAGGTGGATTCCGTATTGTTGCTCCACAGCAGTGTCGTATATAATGAGCTTTCAATTGCTACCAGGAAGTGGAGCCGGATACCGTTCGAAAACCTTAGCGGGGTTATTTTAAATGTAAGCAATAGAAGTAATCAGCAGGAAACTTTAAGAATCTTTGCCACTGCGGAATTATTCAACAGCAGGATCCGGCATTTTTCCTATGAAGAGTCTTATGGAGACCCTTTGTCCGCCTTTACTGTCAGCAGCCGGTTGTCCCCTATCGATCTTACCGGATTTTCACAGGTATCCATACCCATGGCAGCCGTGAGCGTCACCAATGGCCATGCCGATACCCTTTATTCTAACTGGGAAGGCAATAAGTATGCGGCAACGGGAATCATGAATTTCTATTATGACCATTTAAGGATCCGGGTGCTTGATAAAGAAGATATTCATAAGCGCAGTTTCCTTCCTGTTCTGAAGACCTGGGCAGCCAATCTTATTTTACCCAACAGCCGAAAAAGGGCCTCTGCTATTTTTGTAGAAAGGGACCCCGAAAAATTCGTCTTTAACTATTGGGTAAAGGCGATAAGCAGTGGAGCTTTGACCACGGTTGGCATTAAAAAGAGCAAGGTCTACCGAAAGAAATACCTGAAAAAATACAAGGTATACTCTTTACCGGAAAAGGGAATGGATGGGTGGAGATAATCGGGAAGCTACATTTTCTTCTCCATCTTCTGGCATTTCTGTGCTTCAGCGAGGTGGTGTTGCAGCGTAGGCAGTGTGCTGTTGGCAAAAGCCTTGATATCAGCATCTGAACCGTTCTTTACTTCATTCTCGAACATGCTGATCACCTTTTTATGGTCATCGACCATCATGCTGATATATGCTTTATCAAAATCCTTACCGTCCTTTTTCTGCAGGTCATCTATATTTTTCTGCATGTCGGGAGCAATGGCAGAAGGAAGGGTGATATTCTTGGAAGCTGCAACCGCCTTCAATTTATCTGCAGCTGCGGTGTGATCTTTTTCCATCATGGAACCGTAAGCTTTTACGTCCTTAGCCATCCCTTTTTGCTGGGCCAATTGCCCTGCCTGAATTTCGGTCATCCCGGCATTAGCGGTATTCACTACGAAGGTCGCGTCATCCTTGGATACGGAAGCCGGAATGGCCCCGGATGTCTGGGTTCTGGCGCTATCCTTTATCCCTGTACTATCCATTTTTGTCATATTTGAATCTTTCGCGTCTCTGGTAGCATCAGGCTGACCACCTCCACAACTGGAAAAGGAAAGAGCGAGGACGGCTACAGCACAATAGTTAGACAAACTTTTCATAATTAGCTATTTTTCATTAATTAATGATATTGAATGAGCTATCTATTCAATTCTTATACCACGTGGCCAAAAGAGAGCCTTGGGAGCGGTGAATCAAGGTGATAGGGCTTGTACCCGGGCCTGATATTGAACAACCAGGCATGCAATTGAGTGCGCAGGTCACGCCACCACCCTGTATGATTGGCAGGAATGCTGCTCTCAAAATAATCCACCTTCGTCATTTTTACTTTTATCAGGACCATATGATCAGCCACCCTTTCTTTGATCTCATCGAACACCAGGTTATTGATCTCTTCCGGATCGGTGATAATAAAAGCCTTTCCCGTCAGGTGCAAAAAAAACCTCTTCCCTTTTCGGAAAAATTCCAGCCTAACGGGGAATTCCCGGTCAAATTCATGCAGGGCTTGCCTGGGGCGGGGTACAAAGAACCAGATCTGCCCCAATTCATCCACTTTCAGAATGGAGATAATAGTGGTGGCTATCCTTAAAAGGGAACTGTTCTGGCTGAAGAATATGGCGCTCCTTAATTCCTGTATTTTCCCCTGGAGAAAGTTTAGATTGGATGGATTCAACATAACGTGCATTTTAGTATAAGATTTCAAATTCAATACCATCTCCGCGGGGAAGGAAAACGGGCATCGGGGAAACCGGGCTGAAGGTTTCAGTATCAATGCTTAAATAAAAAATCACCCAATTCCCCGGATTTACAATGCCCTCTCTTTTTTATAGGGAATATCTGGGGATTTTGAGGAAAATATTGCACAAAAATCTTGCTTCGAAAGAACCGGCGCCGACCAATATGAATAGTTGGCATAATTTTTTAATAGGTTAGACATGTCAATAAACCTGAAAGAAAGAATAACTCATAGGACCCTGTTTCCACAGGGTCCTAAAATTCTTAGAAAAAAATCAGCGGATATGATACGCAAATTAAAATCCGGCCAGTACCGGATCTACTCAAGAAAAAAGGACCCAAAGACTAATAAAAGAAGGAACCTGGGAACTTTTGATTCTATGGAAGCGGCCAGACAACATGAAAGGGCTATCCAATATTTTAAGCATGCCTGAATATGATCACTCACATGCCTCATCATTATGATCGATCACATGCCTGATTACGATCAATCAATGGAGTAACTCGAATGCGATCGTATTGCCTTTTTCGTCTTCCCATTCCATATAGGAACCGCCATCTTCCTTTTTTACAAGCTCTGTGATAATAAATTCCTCATTTCCCACCAATACCCCGCAATAATCATCCTTGATCGTCAGGGCATATTTAAGGAGTTCCTCTCCAGGCGGGGAAGAATGGCGAATTTTGAGTTGCCGGAACATCCTCTCCTCTCTGACCTCCATATTATCTACTGTAAAGGAGTACATATCGCCATTATCTATTCTCTTCCAATCACCGGGTAAGGAGACTTCACATTCACTAAGATCTGTTATGTTTATCATGTTCGTTTATATATGCTGATAACTGCTGTAAAAAAACAATGCCAGCGGCACATGGAAGGGTAATCATGCCCGGAGGCGGGCAATTATTTACCCAGGAAAGATAGTCCGGATAATTTTTGCATGTCCGTTTATCACTGCCTGGTCGAGTCCCTGAATTTCAATCTCTTTAAATCCCAATTCCCCAAGGGCCCAGGTATAATGATCCCTCAGAACCCCTTCGCTTACGATGGTCAAAGGGGCGCCGGCGTCTATTAATTCCTTACACTCTGTCCCTATCAATAACCCACTCAGATAAGAATAGTTTTCTTCTTTCGTCTTTTTCCCAAAAAGCTGATTGGTCCTGACCAGGAATGATTGGTGCAGGAGATTGGCCTGAACGCTGTCTCTGACTCCTTCCCGGAAGGAGGCGATGTTCTCAGGCAATCCGGCGGCTTCCGCTACGGAGACGGATAAAATGCTGTTTTTTGATAAAAGGGCAAAGTATTCGCCCGTCATATAGGTTTTAAGATCAATGGCGTGTCCATTCTTTACCCTGACATGCTTCGAATGGGTGCCGGGGAAAATAAAGATGCGCTCTCCACCGGTGGACAGCAGTGGTTCCACGCATCCGATCAGCTGAGTCTCCTCACCCCGCATCACATCATTAGTAGTCCTGGCTCCTGAGATAAGCAGGGTGCGGTATTTATAATCTTCTGTCGCCTCCAGGATCTCGAAATTCAGGTCCATCCCATCTGTACTAAAAGGTAATTCTTTATAAGGCAGTTCCTTCATGCCGATACTGGAAGAGGCCATCCCGGAAATGACCAGGGGAGTACCCGGCAAGGCAACATTTAGCAACTTCTCCAGGTCCGCAATCCCGGCTTCGAGGATAGACCGATAGAAAGCTAATCTACCCTCTTCGCCCTTTCCCGTATTTTTCCATAATTCAAAAGTGCCGGCAATGCCCTGATCACTTCTTAGCTCTCCCACAACGCGCAGGCTGCCGCCGGGCCCGATAGCAGCCTCTACCAGCCTTAGCCGGAAAGAGGAAGTTCCCCAGTCGCAACTGATAAATTTATTATTCATGAGCCAGGGCTTGTACGTATTTTCCGGCCTTGTCTTTCAACTGCTGTAAATAGCCCGCGGTCACTGCCGGTGTAGGATTGACCAATGCCGACCCGATACCAAATGCCACGGCGCCCGCTCTTTGAAACTCCCGGATATTTTCCAGGTTGACACCGCCGGTGGGCATTAAAGGGATATGCGGAAGGGGACCACGAAGATCCCTGATATAGTCGGGTCCAATGGATGCAGGGAATACTTTAACGATATCCCCACCGAGTCGGTAAGCTTCCAGAATTTCAGTTGCTGTAAAGGCTCCGGGAATACTGATAGCCCCGGATTTTTTGGTTGCCTGGATCGTCTCCCTGTCTAGTGTGGGCGATATAATGAAGGTAGCCCCGGCGGAAATAGCCGCTTTAGCCGCTTCGGCGTCCAATACCGTACCCGCCCCTATTAATAACTGATCGCCCAGTTCACGCGTGATCCGTTCAATGGCGCCCAGGGCGTCCGGGGAATTGAGCGTAACCTCCAGTAATTTTACCCCGCCTCCACTGAGGGCTCTCGCTATTTCAACTACGTGATCCGGGTCGGCTCTGCGCAGAATAGCTACTATTTTATAATGCAGGATCTTTTGTAAGGATGTCAAAGGATGTCATTTGCCTGCTAATTTACCTGAAATAAACTTCTTATTTACTTCATCGTAGATTAAGAGATAGTCATTGGCCTTCCCATCTTTATCGAAAATCTGCTCCCAGGTATTTAAGGGTTCCCATATAAAAGTGCCTTTGCCTCTCCCTCCGGGGATAGTGAAGGCGATCTCATTTACCTCTTTTTTCAATTCGGTGTATTCCACTATTACAATATCCTTCCGGTAACGCGTCGCCAGGTCCCTTACATTATATTGTAAATCGGCCAGCGTTCCATGCCATTTGGGATAATAGGACAGGCCAATCACATCAAAAGGCACCTCCCTGGCCAGCATATTATCCACAAAAAAACGGGATTCATCATTCTGCCCACCCAGAGCGATGTGCAACATGATCGGTATACCCGGGCTAACGGCCCTTACACCGGAGATACCCGCATAGATCAGTTGCGCCAGGTTATCCAGATTACTGATTGCGCCATCGGGCCATATCATTCCGTGATTGATCTCATTGCCCACCTGAACCATATCCGGCTCCGTGCCCTGTTGCTTCAATTCCAGGATCACTTTTCCCGTGTATTCAAATACCAGCTGTCGAAGACGGGGGAAATCCGCGTCTTTCCAGGCTGCGGGCTTGTATTGCTTGCCCGGATCGGCCCAATAATCACTGTAATGAAAATCGAGCAGGAATTTCATCCCCGCTGCTTTAATCCTTTTTGCCATTTGCTTAGTGTGTTCCAGGTCACAAAAGCCTTTTTTGGGAGAATAGCCGCTATCCTGCGCCGGATCATTGAAGATGCGCAGCCGGATATAGTTAAATCCATGATCCTTTAATATCTGAAGAGCGTCTTTTTGCTGCCCCTTGTCTGAAAACTTTATTCCTTTTTCTTCCAGTTCCGGTAAAAAAGAAATATCGGCGCCCAGTATTTTGCCGATAGGCTTTTTAAATCTCTGGGCGGAGCCTGCCCGGGATGATGCGGAACCAACCGATGGCGAGGGGAAGTCGTCGGGGAACCGGAGTGAAGTAACAGCAACGGGGGGCTGGCTATCCGGCAGAACGGTATGAATATCGGTAGATCCTGATTGCAGGCCTTCTGCGCCCGCTTCAAATTTAATCACCTCTTTTTTGTTGCCGGACCGGACAATTACCTGGCATTTTCCATTAAACAAATGTCGTTGCCACGCGCTATCTGTGCATTGATCAGGCTCATGACTAGCGGGGTCTCCGTTACCCACCCCGATGATCTTCACATCACCGCTGGTGGCAAACCGGATAAGGTTGTTGGCATCCGGCACTTCCCTACCCTGCCTGTCCACTACACTGATATTAATGACAGAAGCTTCTTTCCCATCGGCGATCATCGTTGTTTTATAGGGTGTTACCACAATTTCGTAGGGCGGTCCTGTTGTCTCTATCTTACTGGTTATTTTTCTTCCGTTCTTAAAGGCAACGGCCTCCAGGACTCCCGCTTCAAAAGGTATGTTCCATTCCAGGTGTCGGTTCCGCGGCATATCTTTTTTGCCCTGGCTGATCCCATTCAGGAATAATTCCACCTTGTCCGCATTCGTGTTGACCCAGACGTTCACCGGCTGGCCTTCTTTCCCCTTCCAGTTCCAATGAGGGGAAATGTGCAGCACATCCTTATCCGTCCACCACGATTGATAATAGTAATAAATATTTTTGGGGAACCCGCAGATATCCATTACTCCAAAATGAGAATTGATATTGGGCCATTGATAAGGGGTAGGCTCCCCGCGGTAGTCAAATCCTGTCCAGACAAAACCGCCGATCCACCAGGATCTGCCGGCAGCCAGCGGCCACCATTGCTCCGCCGTATTAGCCCACCAGGGAGCGGTGATATCCCTGTCCGGGAGATAGCCAAGAATGCTATCTTTTACGTATATGCCCCGGGTGGTGACCGTACTCCCCATCTCTGTTCCCAAAACAGGCTGGCCGGGATGATCTTTATGATAGGCATCCACGCTCCCGATCCTGTAGTTGAACCCTCTTACCGGGATCACTTCATTCACCCCCTGGAAGACATTCGCGAGATCAGCCCCATAGGTGCAGATCCGCGTCGGATCCAATTCCTTTTGCCTTTGCAATAATGTCTGCGCGATACGTCGGCCTATGGAATTGGTTTGTATGCTGCCTTCCTCATTTCCAATGGACCATAAGAATACAGATGCCCGGCTGCGATCCCGAATGATCAATCGTTCAAACTGGCTCAGGTATTCGGGGCTGCTATTCAGCAACCGGTTTTCATCCAGCACCAGCATTCCCAGGCTATCGCAGGCGTCCAGCAATTCCGGGGTGGGCGCGCCGTGGCTCGTGCGGTAGGCATTGGCCCCTAATTCCTTTAATAGGCGGACCCGGTAATACTGTAAATAGTCGGGCAATGCACTACCCAGACCTGCGTGATCCTGGTGGCAATTCACGCCTTTCAATTTGGTGTATTTCCCATTGAGGTACAGTCCTCCCGAATCAATTTTAATGCTGCGAATGCCCAACCGGGACTTGCAGCTATCCACTATCCGATTTTCCGAACCAATTACCGGAACGACCCGGTATAAATAAGGGTTATCGGGCGACCACAAAACAGGATGGACCAGCGTAAGCTTTTGTTTAATCGTCTTCGTCTCATTGCTATTCCATGTTATGGGCTGCTCCTTAGCTCGTGCTATTATTTTCCCATCCCTGTCTGTTATATAGCAGGACACCGTCCCTTTCGCTGTGTTAAGCGCCTGATTAATGACGGTTGTTTCCACATTAATAATTGCCTTGTCGTCCTGGATTGCTGTGTAAACGAACAAGCCATCGGGAATGACATGCAGGTTATTATATTGGTTTAACCATACATGCCGGTAAATACCAGCCCCTTCATAGAACCACCCTTCATATTGAGAGGCATCCACCCGTACGACAATAGTGTTCTCCTTGCCGAAATTCACGTAATCCGTTATATCGTAAGAGATCCCGCTGTATCCGCTGGTATTATTCCCTACATACAAGCCATTGACCCAAATCTTACTATCCCTGAAAATCCCATCGAATTGGATTACAAAACGTTGTCCTGAATCCGATCCCTCTATCGAAAAATGTGTGCGATACCACCCTATACTATTTTGAGGGTATAAGCCGCCCAGCGGTTTATACCCATGCGCCATTACATCGGGGTTGGGGGAATTTTCGAAAGGCAATTCAACAGCCCAGTCATGAGGCAACTGGAGCGTTCGCCAGGCACTGTCGTTAAACAGGGGGTCTATGGCAGTCCCATCGGCCTTTCCGGATTTAGAAAAAATATTCGCCACTGAAAAATTAAAATCCCGAACCGGGTCGGCCGCATTCCCCAGGTGGAATTTCCAGCCCTTGTCAAAGTCAAGGTGCTGACGTTGGGACGGAGACTGGCGCCCGCGTTGGGGCAATGGCTGAGCAACCAGGGTAGCGGAAAAAAAAGGGCAGTATAATAAAGCGATCCACCCAAAACTGATAATTCTTTTCATCCGTTAATTTTTATTTTTTTGCCGGATGGCCATTATTTTGGCCGGATGGCTCTTCCCGTGATTTAATTAGCGAATGCATTCATGGCTATGGTTGGTTTACCGGTGTTGTCAAAAGCTCCCAGGCCATATCCCTGCCAGTTATAAGCTTCCGGCTCCCAATAAAAAACGCCCAGTCCGTTGTTATTAGCAACTGATCTTGTCTTGTTGATCAAATCCACTAAGAAAGACTGGCAGGTGGATGGGTCATCCGCAGGCATCCCTACTTCACAAACCATTACCTGCTTATTGTACCGGGCTATCATATCGTTCATGTTGGCCAGGCACAGGCTGTTATAGGATTGCCAGTTAGCAGCTGAGGGATAAAGGGACATCCCGATAATATCCCAACTGGCCCCGTTCGACTTCAGGCCATCGAACATCCACCTGAATAAGCTGTTATCGTACCCATTGGACAAATGGACAATTACTTTTATAGAATCGTTTATGGACTTAACGGCTCTGTAGCCTGAACTGACAAGGGTTGCAAAATTGGCCATGCTGGTCGAAGCCCTCCCGTCTTCCCATAACATACCGTCATTGGTCTCATTGCCAATCTGCACCCAGCTTGGTACAACACCGTTGGTCCGTAAGGTATCCAAAACGGAAAGCGTGTAACTATAAACGGTATTGTTCAAGGTCGCAAAATCATAGCCCACCCAGGCCGAAGGCTTGGCCTGGTGCCCGGGGTCCGCCCAGGTATCGCTATAATGAAAATCCAGTAAGATCCGCATGCCCAGTTTTTTTGCCCGTACCGCTTTGGCCACCACATCGGCATTATTATTCCATCCTCCTGCCGGATTTACCCATACACGGAGCCGGATGGAATTAATACCCAGGCTTTGCATAAGCTGTATACAATCCATGGCCGTTCCTGCACTGTTATAGAATTTATAGCCGGAGGCTTCCATTTGCGTAAGCCAGCTTATATCAGCCCCTTTTGCGAAGGAGGGGTTGGATACAGGCTGTGTAACCGGCAAACCGGAGCCACTCTTTTTACATCCGAAGAATAAGGCACCGAGTAAGAGGCCTGTTGCAAAAATGGGTACGAAGCCTGCTGCGAATTTAGCTAATCCTGATGGCATAGTTGCTGAGTTAGCGATTTCATTAATAGGTGACCCGAATATTTTATTTAACCGAATAGGAATAATTACCGGCGCCCCCGCTCAGATCCAGGGTGACCGTAAAAGTGCCTGTATTAGCCACAACGATATTGCCGCCGTTAAAAGCCAGGTTGCCTTTTGCATCCACGCCGTAGTTGCTATTCCAGTTGGGATCTCCGAGAAATTTAAAGTTCGTTCCGGCAGTAAGGCTGATACCTGTAGCCGTCCACTGGTTGGTGGTCGGATTAAAAGTCATTGGGTTGGCCGTCTTGCTCCATCCGTTGAAATCTCCCGACAAGCCCCAGGAAGTAGGCGTATAGGAAATGGACAGGCCCTTGACATCTGCTGATACCCGACAGTATGCAGCCCCTCCAAAATAAAGGTTGCCAGTCCCTGTAGGGCTCATGGTAGTCGCACTGGTACCCCAGCCATAGTTAATGCCATTCCAGCTCGGGACACTACAAAGTTTAAAATTATTACCCGCATTGGGGAAATTGATATATCCTTCGTAATTGTTATCGAAATTAACGGAAGCAAGTATCCACCCGGGCTGGTTAATCGGGGTCCATGTCGGACTTAAAAAATCGGCGGCCACATATAATTTAGGATAAATGATAACGATTTTATAGGGGGTAACGGTAAGGGTGACAATGTTAGAATAGACAGTGGAGGCCGTCGAAGTCACCCCTGTACTTTGGAGAACATCTGCCTTTACCCGGGCCTGGACCTGACCTGCTACTCCGGGGGTGAGTCGCAGTGTTGCCAGCAGCGCATCAAAATCGGCCACCGTATAAGATGTTGAAAGTCCATTGACCAGCGTGACCGTAACGGGCTTGGCAAAATTATTATTGATCGTATCTATTTGCAGGGTATAGGTAACGGCTACCTGCGTATTGAAGTTAACGGCCGGCCAGGTGAAAGTCAGCGCCTGTTTATTAGCCGCATTCGTACTATCCAGCACCAGGGTAGTGGAAGATGCGGTGAGACCGGAAGAAGCCGTGGTCAAAAACGTGCCCTGTTTTAAAACTGCCTGTTGTTCATCTTTTTTACAGGCAGTAAGTGACAGGAATGCAATTATGATGATAGCTATTTGTTTCATAAAAATAAATTAATATCCTGCGTTTTGTTTCAGATTGGGGTTAGCGGACAGATCGGTGGAAGGCAGCGGAAAAACGTTGTATTTACTGTCTACGGAAGTGCCTCCCAATACGCCTCCTTTCCAGGCCCATAAATAGGCGCCGGTAGTGAATTTTCCATACCGGATCAGGTCTGTGCGCCGAAAGGCCTCATAGTACAGCTCCCTTCCTCTTTCATTCAGAATAAAATCAGTGGTCAACTGGCCCGCTGAAATAATTCCGGAGCTATTGCCCCCATAGGCCCGGGTACGCAACAGGTTGATATAGTTCAGTGCCGTAGCGGCATCGCCGCCGCTGCCCCCTCTCAATACGGACTCGGCATAGATCAGGTAAATTTCACCCAGGCGGAATAAGGGAAAGTCGATATCGGAAAAATTGCCATTGGGATCCGCATGGGGAGCAGGACCGCCGGATCTTGTTACATTCCTGAACTTAAATGTAGAGAACCCGTCGGTTCCCGTATACAGGCCCTTCATTTGAAGGTTCTGATTGGTCTGATAGAACTGGGCCCGTTGATCCGTGTTGCCGCTATAGTCAGAAAAAAGGTTTACGAAATCCTGCGTACAGCGCAATCCGCCCCAGGTCCCATTGGAGCCGGAAATGGTGCCGGGGATACCGGCCGGCCCATGCACCAGGTAGGTGGTGCCACCATAATTCTGGGTGTAAGTGGCATCATAATTAATCGTGAAAATAAATTCATCGGTATTTAAGTTGTCATCCGCCAACACCAGTTCGGGATATTTAGCATGCAGCGAGTAGTTAGCTGCAATGATCTTATTGCAATAAGTGATCGCATCGGTATACCGGGCCGTAGCCGTATAAACTTCCGCATTTAAATACAGACGGGCCAGTAAAGACCAGGCTGCGGCCTGATCTGCCCTGCCATATTCATTGACTTTCGGCGCTATCAAACTACTATCGGCCCCTTTTAATTCCGACTCGACGTAATTGAACAGGTCCTTACGGTTGATTTGCCTGGGAACAAATGAGGATATCTGATCATTTTCAGTAGCAAAAGGGGGATTCGCAAACAGGTCCATCAGCACCCAGTATTGGTAAGCCCGAAGGAAGCGTGCTTCCGCCCGGTAATGCCGGACGCTGTCCGCATCAGCGCCCGTGATCCCTCTGCCGGTCAAATTCGCATCGGAGGATTGCCGGATGAATTCATTGCACAAGGTGATCTGAAAAAAAGAACGGTAATAGAGCCCGTCGATGATCGGGTTGATAGCCGACCAGCTCATTTCATGCAGGCCCTGGATACCGGCATCATTCTGCCAGGTCCATGCCGCCTCATCTGTCGTCAGCTCCTGCAGGTTGAAATAGAGTCGAAGGAAGTCAGAATTCCCTTCATCGGCAATGATCTGTGTGGAGATGTCGGGGGTGCCGGTACCACCCGTGTTGCCAGTATTGGCAAAGGCGGCATACACTTTAGCCAGGCCCATTTTATACCCGGCCCGGGAAGTATATGCTTCCGAAGCCAGGATATCATTCGTGGGGGTCAGCTCCAATTTTTTCGTACAGGAGGCCAGGGAGCTTATTATCAGGCCGGCTACTATTATTATTTTAAAATGAGTTTTTTTCATATGCTTTTTTTACTGCTGTTAGAATAAATTAAAAATCCAGGTTGAGCCCCAACGAAAAAGTCCGTGGCTTGGGATAAAGATTGTTATCGATACCCGGGTTGTTGGCGATAATAGTACCTGCAGCAATTTCAGGATCCAGGCCGGAGTATTTCGTAATGATGAAGACATTCTGCACGCTGGCATTCAGGCGGAGAGTGGCTCCGGTATGCGAAATTTTTCCCACCTTATACCCGATGTTGATATTATCCATGCGCAGAAAGGAAGCGTTTTCCATATAATAGTCACTGAGCAGCTCCTGCGCGTTGCCTCCTTTGAATTTGGTGACCAGGTAACTGGCAGAGGCGTTATACAGGACGGGATTGCCTGTGATCTGGTTGAGGTTGCCTCCCTGGCTATTGATATTATTATAGGCATAGTTGCCCAGGCTGGAGCGTAGGACAAAACCTGCATTCCATTTCCGGTAAGTTACATTCGTGCTGAAGCCGAAGAATACCTTGGGATCGGCAGGCTTGCTTTTATAGAGATCGTTCTGGTTAATGATCCCATCTCCATTCTTGTCCACGAATACTCCTTCGATCGGGCTACCGGAAGTATTATACACCTGCTTGTATAAATAGAAAGTATTTTTGGGGCCACCGACCGCATTGATCAGTGCGGATTGCCCTCCGATCCCTCCGGCAATGGTTCCGCTGGGAAAACCAGTATAGCTGGTATCATTCGCAAACGCAGTCAGCCTGGTAATGGTGTTCTTATTATAGGTGACATTAAAGCCGACCTCCCAGGTGAGGTCCTTTCCCCGGATAGGCTCGGTATTGATACTGAATTCCACTCCTTTGTTCTCCATATTCCCCACGTTGGCCAGCACATAGGCTGCGAAATTGCTACCCGCCGGCTGAGGTATGAGATTCAGCAGGTCTTTTGTTTTTTTCAGGTACAGGTCAATGCTACCCGTTATCCTATTATCCAGGAACCCATAATCCAGCCCGATATTGGAGGTAGCCGTTTGCTCCCATTTTATATTGGGATTGTAGCCGCCTGGCCGATAGCCCTGGTAATAGGTACCGCCAAATTGATAAGAGGCATTGGCGTTACTTAAAGAATAGGAGGACAGGTAGGCAAAATTAGCGATCCCATCCTGCTGGCCCGTAATGCCATATCCCAACCGGAGTTTAAGATCGGAGACGGTATTGTTGTTGCGCAGAAATGCCTCGTTCTTTATTTTCCAGGCCAGGGCAGCGGAGGGAAAAACTCCGTATTTGTTACTGGGGCCAAAGCGGGAAGAACCGTCCCGGCGTATAGTCGCCGTTAACAGGTACCGGTCGTCATAAGAATAATTGGCCCGGCCAAAGAAAGAGATCAGGCTATGCTCCGGTTTGTCAAAAGGAAATGCCGGATCCGAATTCGGCACTTTGGCGCCATTCGCATAGAAAGTGGCATAGTTGTAGACCTTTGTCAGGTAATCATTATAGGAATAGCCGGCCAGGATGTCCACATGACTTTTAATGGATCGCAACTCCTTTGCATAGTTCAGGTAAAACTCAAACACCGTATTGGTCTTGGTAATCTTATAGGGGTTATTCGAACCTCCTGTTCCGCCGGCGACATAGGCTTCCGCGGCGCTGTCCGGTATAAAGAGGCTGCCTGTTCCCTTAGCCACATCATAGCCAAGGTTCACATTCGCGTGCAGGTCGGGCAGAAAATGAAAGGCATAATCCAGTTGTAAACTTCCGATGCTCCTTTCAGGGCTGGCCTTGTCAAAGTGTTCATTCAACAAACCCAGGGGATTCCTCGCGGCCAGGTTCTTGAGACCCGTTGCGGAGCCGGGGTCCAGCCATTCATAATAACCACCGAACCGGTTACTTTTTACCCGTATGGGCTGGGTGGGATCGAAGGTCGCCGCTCCACCAATCGAGGCCTGGTTGCCAAACCGGGTATTTTCTTTGGCGCCTTTCAGGTTCAGGTTCACTTTCAGGTGATTGTTGAAGAAGCTGGGGCTTAACACAAAGGCCAGGGAAGTTCGTTGAAGGTTGTCCGTTCTTAAGATACCGTTCTGATCCTGGTATCCCACGGAGATCCTGTAAGGGAGTCGTCCGAGCCCCCCGCTGATACTGATATTATTATTGGTGCCCAGACCATCCTGGTAGACCTGGTCCTGCCAGTCCGTATTAGCGGCTCCCAGCGACGCTATCTGAGCGGCCGTTCCATTCGCGTTGACTACCGAGCGAAATTGGGCGGGGCTGAGGACATTCACTTTTTTCGTCAGCACAGACAGGGAGTTGGTGGAACTTAGATTCACTTTCAAAGGGCCGCTTCTTCCTTTTTTAGTAGTAATAATGATGACCCCATTAGAGGCCCGGGTGCCATAAATGGCAGACGCAGAAGCATCTTTTAACACGGTGAACGACTCGATGTCGTTAGGATTGATAAAACTCAGCGGACTGCTGGCCCCTGCAATGGCGCTTTTCTGCCCGGTAAGGATCTCGTTCTCCAGGGGAACGCCGTCGACGACCATCAATGGATCATTGCTGGCGTTCAACGAAGACCCGCCCCGGATGCGAATGGTGCTTCCGGCGCCGGGCTGACCGCCATTGGAGATAATGGAGACTCCGGGGATCTTGCCGACAATCAATTGTTCAGGCGTCGTGATACTGCCTTTTTGAAAGTCTTTTTCGGAGACGGTAGCGATGGAACCGGTGAGGTCTTTTTTCTTAGCGCTACCATACCCGATCACCACGATCTCATTCAGGCTGGAATTGTTGGCTACCAGGGATACCATCATCCCATCATTACCAAGGGGGATTTCCCGGGTGGTGAATCCTACAGAAGAAAAAACAAGGCTCTTTATTCCGGGGCTGATGGAAAGCTGGAATTCCCCTTTGGCATTTGTCGTAGTCCCCCTGGAGGAGCCCGCGGGTATGACCGTAACCCCCTGAAGGGGGCTGCCATCTTTTGCATCCGTAACTTTTCCCGAAAGGATCTTGTTCTGTGCAAATACGGTGAAACTGACTAATAAGAACAGCAAAAGGATTTGCACCTTTGCAAGCAATCGTTTTTTCATTTTCGTTTTGGTTTTACTCGGCACAAGGTAGAATGGGTGAGCATATTCGCTTTGTTCAAACGTTCATTTCTCTGGTTCTAATGAGTATTCCTGGCTTATTCAGGCTTTTTAGGCGTGGGAAGTTTCCGTTTACTCGGTAAATTTGAACGCATTACCACTTTTACAATTATATATTGGTTTGATATGCCGAACGATCCCCTGCCAGTTGAAACCCGATATTCCATCGATCATCCGGTCCTTGCACTATTCCTGGGACTATTTTTATATTCTGGGAGCCTGTTCGCTCAGCCCAAGCTCCTTTTCAAGCATATTTCCAATGAACAGGGATTATCCAACAGTACGATAGAAGCCATCTTCCAGGACAGCCAGGGATTCCTCTGGTTTGGCACCCGGGATGGGCTAAACAGATATGACGGACAGGAGATACGGGTATACAAGAATGATTATAGGGATACGGCCAGTTTAAGCGATAATTATATACGGACTATTTATGAGGACGGGGACCACCAATTATGGATTGGAACCATTAACGGGCTAAACCGGTTGAACCGGAAAAAGGGTGATTTTTCCCGGTTTAAGCACCAGGCGGGGAACGCTCATAGCCTTAGTTCCAACCTGGTGACCTGTATGTCATCGGACAAAGACGGGGATTTATGGATCGGGACCTATGGAGGAGGCCTTAATCTTTTTGACAAAAAGAAGGAGTGTTTCATCCCGTTCAGGCATGACCCTGCCAATGCCAACAGTCTTGGTGATGACAGGGTGAATGTCCTATACGAGGACAAAAGCGGTAATTTATGGTTGGGTACGGAGTCCGGATTGCAGCTTTTCAATAAAAAAGAGCAGCGTTTCACCCGGTTGTCGGAGAACTCCCGGTTATCCGGAAATGACAATTTACCGGGGAATGCCATCCGGGTGATCCAGGAAGACAGGCAGGGTAACTTATGGCTGGGCACGGAGGATCAGGGCCTGTACCTGTTCGATCCTGTTCAAAAAACGGTTACCCGGTTCCGCCACTCCGATAAAGATCCCGCCAGCCTGGGAAACAATATGATCAAAAGTCTCCTGTCAGACAAAAAGGGAAATTTGTGGGTGGGTGGTATAAATGGCGGACTGAACTTATTCAATCCTGCCAAAAATTCTTTTTTTAACTACCAGGACGAACCCGGCAATACTTCCAGTCTATCCCAAAAGACCATATCGGCTTTATTTGAAGATAATCAGGGGAATTTATGGATTGGCACCCACCGCGGCGGGATTAATGTGTATAGTCCCGGAAAGGGGAAATTCAACCTTTACCGGCAGGAATCGGCTGGCAATAGTCTTGGTTACAGTGATGTAAAAGCGTTCTGTGAGGATAGCAGGGGGAATATCTGGATCGGAACGGATGGCGGCGGCCTGGATCTGTTCCTGCGGGACCGGCATTTTTTTCAGCATTACCGGTACAGCCCTTTCGACGATAACAGCATCGGGTCGGACGCCGTATTGGATGTGATGGAAGACAGGGAGGAGAATATCTGGGTAGCGACCTGGGGGGGCGGGCTCAATCTCTTGAATAAGAAAACAGGCAGTTTCATCCGTTACCAGAACAATCCTGCAGACAGCCATTCCATCAGTTCCAATTTTGTGCAAAAGACATATGAGGACTATCGCGGAAATTTATGGGTGGCCACCTACTATGGCGGCCTCAATCTATTTGACCCCAAAACGGGGAAATTCACCCGGCTTATTTATGATTCTTCCCGTAAAACGAGCTTATCCGGAAATAATATTGTTTCCATTCACGAAGACAGGGAAAGTAATATCTGGATTGGAACGGATGACGGAGGACTGAATTGTTACCATCAGACCACGAGGCATTTTTCCCATTACTTTCATAATGAAGAAAAGATGCCTGATCTGCGCGTCCTGTTTTCCGACAGCAAAGGGCGGCTATGGGTTGGGCAAAAAGGGCTGTATCTCCTGGATGCAGCCCGTAATACTTTTACCCTGTATGCTGACAAGGCGGGGTTGTCCAATGAATTTATAAAAGGGATCACGGAAGACGAAGAAGGGTATCTTTGGATAGCTACTTCCAACGGGATCACCCGGTTCAACCCGGATACCTATGCTTTTAAAAAGTACAATACCGGAGACGGATTGCAGGGGCTCGAATTTGAGGCCAATGCCTATTTAAAAACCAAAGACGGCGAAATGTATTTTGGGGGGATCAACGGCTTTAATTCCTTTTATCCCGGGAATATAAAGATCAATAAATTTATTCCTCCCGTTTATATTACCGATTTCCTCGTGTTCAATAAAAAAATAAGGGCCGGAGAAACGAATTCACCCCTGGAAAATGATATTTCTCTGACAAAGGAAATAAAGCTGACCTATAAGCAATCCACCTTTTCTTTCTCCTTTGCCGCCTTAAATTATACGGCGCCGGAAAACAACCAGTATGCCTATAAACTGGAAGGATTGGACAAGGACTGGAACTATGTGGGAAAAGAAAGAAAAGCCAGTTATACCAATATCAGCCCGGGGGAATATACTTTTCGCGTCAAAGCTTCCAACAATGACGGCGTCTGGAATGAAGAAGGCGCCTCTGTAAAGATCCTTATTACTCCTCCTTTCTGGAAAACCGGTTGGTTCACTTTTCTGCTGGGGGTCGTTGTGATTCTTTGCCTGTATGCCTTCTACAAATTCAAAACGAAGTTGAAGCTGAAAGAATTGGAGGAAAAGAAAAGGGAAGAGATCCACCAGGTGCAATTGCAATTCTTTACCAATATTTCCCATGAATTCAGAACGCCTCTTTCATTGATCCTGGGGCCGCTGGAAAAATTAATGAAAGAGGATACCAGTCCCTCCTTCAGGCATTATTACACCATTATGCATCGTAATATCCACCGCCTGACGGGATTGATAACGGAATTAATGGATTTCAGAAAACTGGAAAGCGGGTCCTTACAGCTCTGTGTAATGAAAAGCAACCTGAACTCGTTCCTGGATGAAATTGCCGATGAATTCAGGGACTGGGCTGTCCAGAAAGAGATCGTCTTCACGCTCATCCCCTGCCCTCCCCTGGTGGACACCTGGTTTGACAGGCAAATCATGGAAAAAATCGTATTGAATCTGCTCAATAACTCCTTTAAGTATACTAAAAATGGCGGGCATATCACCCTGGAAATTCGTAGCTCTTTAACGGATTTTTCGCCATCCTTTGAAAATGAACTTATTCTGAAAAGCGATCACCGCGGAAGCAGGTATGCTTATATCCGTGTAGCAGATGATGGGATCGGCATTTCAAAAGAATCCATCCAGCATCTCTTTCAACGCTATTACCGGATAACGGAGACTCATCTGGGCTCGGGAGTCGGGCTGGCATTTGTAAAAAGCCTGGCGATGCTGCATAAAGGAGATGTACGTGTATTTAGTGGCCGGCATAAGGGTACTGAAATCATCATCGGGATACCTGTTAACGAAAATGATTATAAAGAAGACGAGAGGGGGGCATTCCATCCTGCTGAAGGCGGTGTGAGACTGGAGAGCATCAACAACGAACCTATCAATCACCTTTCCTCCTCTGAGCTGATCTTACTGGTCGAAGACAATGCCGAATTGAGGCAGTTTTTAAAAGAGAGCCTTAGTCAATATTATAAGGTGATAGAAGCAGCCGATGGACAATCAGGTCTTGAGCAGGCTAAAAGGACATTCCCCAACCTCATTATCAGCGATGTGATCATGCCGGGTATGAATGGCATCGATCTTTGCAGATCGATCAGGCAGGACATCGGGACAAAGCATATACCCTTTATTATGCTCACGGCAAAAACCACTTTGAATGCGCAGATAGAGGGGCTGGATTCCGGCGCTGATTATTACTTTGCCAAACCCCTGAATATGGACCTGCTATTGCTTACCATACGCAATATTTTTGACCAGGGGGCCAAGCTAAAAGAACGATATGGCAGGGAGCACCAGGTAGAAGCCATGGAGCTGGTGCATTCTGAAAAAGACAAGGAGTTCATGCAGCAGCTGCTTCAAATTATTGAATCGCAGTTGGTGAATCCCGATTTTGACATTGAATATCTCTGCGGCAAAATAGGGATGAGCCGGACCAGGCTCTATCAAAAGATCAAGGGCATCAGCGGGCAGTCGATCGGAGATTTTGTGAGAACTATCCGGCTTAATAAGGCGAAGGAGATTATGACGGGGGAAGATGTCTCCCTTACGGAAGTGATGTACAGGATAGGGATACAGACCCAATCCTATTTTACGAAGGCTTTTAAGAAAGAATTTGGGAAGACCCCGACCCAATTTATGCAGGATCTGGGGGGAAAGTGACCGTACATTCCTGCTCACATCCCGAACAAACCTCCCAATTTACCGGTAAGACCTTCCATATCGTCTTGAATAGTATAGTCTTGTGATAAATTGTCCTTTGCAGGCGGAACAGGGTGCAGCTTATCTTTTGAAGGTTCGGCATCCTCTGTTATGACATTCTTATCCTTGTCAGGCGTCAGCCTTTTATTTTGTTCCAAGGATTGAATTATCTCTTGCATAATTTCTCCTTTAAGTGTTAAATTTGTTTCAGTTTAACTACTCATAAACAAGCAACTTGTGCGCAGGTTCATGCCTGGCACAATATTTTTTGATAGATTTTAAAACGATTGTATATGCCAGCCAATAAAACAAAAGCGAACGACCGCGCCACAGACAGCCGCGCCTCCGGCAAAGCGGCTGAAGAAGAAAATTTTGAAGTTACCTACCTGCAAAAGAAATTCCTGGTATCCCGTCAGAAAGTGGAAGAAGCCATGAAAGCGACAGGCAATAACCGCCAACTCGTGGAAGCCTACCTGACAAAATATACGACGGGTAACACGAGTATATTATTATAGGGACATGCAGACTATTTTAGATCTATAATCTCCATCCGGGATGGAGATTATAGATCTTTTTTTGTAGATTAGGTGTCTAAAATAACCTATGCAACGAAAAAATTTTATACAGAACTCCTTTCTGGCAGGCGCCAGCCTGTTAACGGCCGGGACAGTTACTGCTGATTCTTCCCGAAAAAAGGGATTGCCGGGTGCGGGTCAGCCCTTTAATCTTAATTATGGCATACACGATGGGATGTTCCGCAACAGTGCGGGCAATGACTTTATCGACCAGATAAAATACGGGTATGATCAGGGCTTCCGGGCTATAGAAGATAATGGAATGGCAAGAAGACCTGCTGACCAGCAACAAAAGATCGGAGATGCGCTGGCTAAATTAGGTATGTCCATGGGCGTATTTGTCCTTGACAAAGGAGGTAATGGAGCCAATTCGATTGCAACGGGCAAACCTGAATACCTGGAGATCTTTCTGAAAGGCTGCCGCCAGGCCGTCGAAGTGTCTAAACGATGTAATGGGAAACTAACCACCGTAGTCCCGGGAGATTTTGAAAGACATCTGCCCTTCGGGATTCAGACGGCTAATGTGATCGAAGCCCTGCGCAAAGGAGCGGAGATCCTGGAACCGCATGGTATTATCATGGTCCTTGAGCCATTGAGCGATACGCCGGATCTTTTCCTGCGTCATTCCGATCAGACCTATGCCATCTGCAAAGCCGTAAACAGTCCTTCCTGTAAGATATTATTTGACATGTACCACATGCAGCGCAATGAAGGCGATCTCATTCACCATATCGACCTCACGTATAGTGAAATTGCTTACTTTCAGATTGGGAACAATCCGGGCCGTAATGAGCCTACGACGGGTGAAATGGATTACAAGAATATTTTCAAGCATATTTACAACAAAGGGTACAGAGGCATGCTGGGGATGGAACATGGCATTTCGCAGCCCGGTAAGGAAGGCGAGGCAGGCCTGATAAAAGCCTACCGGGATAGTGATAATTTCCTTTAGAAAAATTTTGTAACCCCAGGAACTGCAATAGGATAATAGCCATTGGCATCCGGCAGTACGGGAGGGGCCGCGCTAAAATCATAAGCAGCAGGCATGATATTCAATCCCGAATGAAGTGCCTTATCCCACTCCACCGCCTGTCCGGAATAAGTGGCCAGCCTTCCCATTATAGAAGTCATCGAACTTTTGGCGGCTCTTTCAGCATCCCAGAACTTATATTCACCCCTGGAGATGGCCTCGAATAATTCATCGTGCTCATTTTGGTAGGGCTGATTTTCTTTTGATTTATCAAACTGGTAAATAGTATTTCCTTTAGTATCGGTGATGCGGGCCTGGTCGCAAAATACTTTCCCTTTTGTGCCGGTCAGCAGTTCATCCACTTTGCTCATCGTTCCTTTCTGATGACGGCACTGGCTGTTTAAAATAGCCCCGTTCTCATAGTGGAATTCTACAAAATGATGGTCAAAGATCTGGCCATATTCTTTCCCTATTCTCACTTCCCGGCCGCCCATACCCTGGGCTTTTACCGGGTAAGCTTCCATTGCCCAGTTGATCACGTCCAGGTTGTGGATATGTTGTTCAGTGATATGATCACCGCATAACCAGACAAAATAATACCAGTTGCGCATCTGGTATTCCATTTCTGTCCAGCCCTGCTGGCGGGGATGTACCCATACCCCGTCATTATTCCACCAGGCCTGAGCGCTTACAATATCTCCAATGGCGCCATCGTGTACGCGTTTCATCAGTTCGCGGTACGAGCTTTGATAGCGTCGCTGGAGCCCGACCACTACGTTTAATTTCTTCGCTTTCGCTTTTTCTGCGGCTGCCAGTACCCGTTCAATTCCGGCAGGATCGGTGGCTACCGGTTTTTCCATGAAGATCTGTTTGCTTTGATTGACAGCCTCTTCAAAATGGATGGGGCGGAAGCCGGGAGGAGTAGCCAATATGACGACATCGGCCAGGGCCATGGCTTTTTTGTACGCATCGAAACCGGTGAACTTATTCTCTTCTTTTACCTGCACCCGACCCTTCTTATCTTCCAGGGCCTCCAGGATATTGTTGTAGCTGGAATCCAACCGATCTCTGAACGCATCCGCCATGGCTACCAACTGCACATTTTGTTTGGTGCTCAGAGCCTGAACAGCGGCGCCGGTGCCTCGTCCTCCGCAACCGATCAGCGCTACTTTAATTACGTTGTCAGCGCCGGAAAAAAAGTTTGCGCTGGAAAGAAAAGGAGCGGCGAGCACGCCGCCTGCCAGTAAAGAAGATTTTTTTACAAAGTCTCTTCTGCTTTGATCGGGAGAGGGTCGTTTCTGATTCATAATAGCTGCAATTTAAAATGAATAGTCAAGGTTATAAAACTGATTGTTGTCCTTAATGGTTTTTATTTAAGCGTTAAGCGCTGATTAAAAAAAAGGTCTGCGGCTGCAGCATCCGGTTGTTTTACCGGTCTGACAACCCGAAAGCCGATAAAAGGGGCATCTGTATTCCACCATTTACTCTTTGGGATCTGCGGATCCCTGGCGTTCCATTTCTTATCTGAAGGAAGCCGGGCAGCGCTGCGAAGCGCCGCAGCATCGTCCCGAAAGCTGCCACCTTTTAACAGGATAGGGTATTTGGAGCCGGGCGTATACGAGTCCAGCGTCCATTCGGCGACATTGCCCAGCATGTCGTACAGGCCCCAAACGTTAGGCTTTAATTGTTTGACGGCATGATATTTATTGTCGCTGTTGCCGCTATACCAGGCATAATCCTTCAGCAAACTTATATCGTCCCCGAATGGATAGGCAGTGGAAGAGCCTGCCCGGCAGGCATATTCCCATTCAGCCTCTGTCGGCAGGCGATAAAAAATACCTGTTTTTTTGTAGAGCCATTTGCAATACATGATAGCGGCGTACTGGCTTAAGCTATTAGCAGGAAACCCGCCGGTCTTTCCCATGCCCAACGTAAAGTCTATATAAGGGGGGCTGGGCCTTGTAATGCCATCCGGTACGGGGGCAGGGTCCAGCGACTCGTCCTGAAAAAGGATATATTCTTCATAGGTCACTTCGTGCTCTTCCATCCAAAAGGAGTCGGGGCCATCCTTCACAGCCGGAACAGGCACCATTTTAAAAGACACGGGAGTATTTGGTATTTTTTGGTCGAATGCCTGAAAGGCAGATCTATTGGGCTGGGCATTGGCGGATTGGGAGATTAAGAACAAGCCAATAAGACCCATTAGCAAAGTCTTATGACAAGTGATCGTTGGTCTGTGCATCGGTGGATAACTGTATTTGTAATTGGAAGCAATATAATTAAAATATAGGGATGATCTCATTTAAACAGATGAGAATCTGCCTGGTTTATTTGATATTTTCTAAAATTAACGGAGCTTTTTTGAATTATTTTTCCATTCCTGACTTCGGTAATAAATAAGGCTCCCCCCGGAAAATGCCTGATCAATTTCAAGGACTTCCGTAAAGGCAGAATGCTGCAGGCTGTCGCCAGCCAGTCGGCGGTAGTCCCATCAGCGGCAATGGCGGTGACATTTCGTCTGCGGGTGAGGCCAATGCCTGTCCGGGGGTCAACGATATGGGAGTACCGTTTGCCATTAAATTCCACATACTGGTAAATGTCACCGGAGGTAGCGACAGCAATATGTTGCAACAATAATAAATCAGGCATTAGCTCTTCTTTTTCGCCGGGAGCATTAATACCGATCACCCATCCGGCCCGGCCCGGCGGGGAACTGCCGATGACTATTTTGCCGCCGGCATTTACCATGGCTGCCTGAAAGCCGTATCCTTTCAGGAGGTCCAGCGCTGCCTGTGCTACAAAGCCTTTCCCCAGACCGCCAACGTCCAGCTTCATGCCCGGCTGCTCCAACCATACCGAATGATGCAGGGTATCCAGGTGTACATAATGATAACCCGTTGTTTGCAGCGCGGCGGCAAGAGCGTCCGCATTTGGAAAAACCTTTGTCTTACGTGCTGTACGCCAAAGTCGCACAATGGGCCCGATCGTTATATCATAACGGCCCCTGCTCAACCGGGCAGCTTCGAGCGAACGGCAAAGGATGTCGAACAAAGGAGGAGATACGGTCACGAAACGGCCCTGACCGCTGGTGGCGCTTAACCGGTTGATCTCACTGCTATCGATATAATCGCTCAACAACCCATTCAGGGTATCCGCCCGTCTGAAAGCCGCGGTGGCTGCCCGGGAAGCCGCCATCGAATCGGCAGTATAAATGGTGATCGTGAACGGCGAGCCCATTTCGGGCCGTTCAAAAATATATTTCTTTTGCCCATTAGTTATTTTTCCGGACAATACCAGGAACAGGAATAACCGAAAGAATATAAAAAGTTTTTTCATCCGTAAATTCATGTAATATAAAGCAACCTATGCTGAAAACATAACTACCGTATCGAAGGCCTGGCCAGGGAGAAAGGAGATATATCCAGGGATGTCGGTTTACCGGTGGCCATTTCACTTAATAGTTTACCTGTCAGACTGCTGAATTTAAACCCATGCCCCGAGCAGGGGCTGGCAATAATAATGTTATGATATTCCGGATGATAGTCGATGATAAAATTGCCATCCGGAGTATTGGTATACATGCATACGGCAAAAGAATGGAATGCAGGGTCCATATTAAAATAATTCGCTGCGGTCTCCGTAATGTCAGCGATTTCCTGCGGACTGACTGTTTGTGTAAGCTCATCGGGCTGTATGGGTTGTCCGGCATGATGGTACGCTATTTTTATACCGGCTCCTAAGTCCGGAAATCCATAGAACATTTTTCCCGGAAGGTATTCCCATATATAAACAGGCAGGTTTTGAGGAAGAAAATAAGGTTGCGACCGGCTATTTTTGTTGGTGAACCAATAGAGCGCCTGTCGCGCGATAGTCAGCGGTAAATGCAGACCAGTACCATCGGCTAATTTCCCCGTCCAGGCTCCGGCGCTGATAATCAGTTTTTCCGTACTATACTTTCCTTTGGAAGTAATGAGGACCACTTTGTCATCCTGAGGAATAATATTCAATACGGTCTCATCACAACGAAGGGATGCCCCATTTTTTTGAGCCTGTTCCAGGAAAGTGGTAATGCATTTTTCCGGAAAAAGGATACCGGCTTCTTTTTCCAATACTCCAACAGTATGGATGGAGGGCCGTAAGGCAGGAAATCGCTTTTGCAGATCGGCAGACGTTAAATATTCATAAGCGATCCCGTGGGTCGCGGCGCTGAGCTTTGCCCCAGTGACTACCGCCGCGTCCTCATTTCCCAGCATCAATCCGCCGGTTTTTAAAAAGAGCCGTTGGCCCGACACGCTTTCGATCTCAGACCAGCACCGGTAGGCCTCTTTTAAATAAGGGACGTATACCGGGTCTTCGTAATAAGCCTGCCGGATAATCCTACTTTGCCCATGAGAAGAGCCAAAGGCATGTGGCGGGGTAAACCGATCAAGGCCAGCTACTTTTTTGTTGGTCTTTGAAAGATTATACAGTGCCGAACTGCCATTTGCTCCTAAACCCAGAACGATCACATCGAAAATTTCATCCATAGTATTCCCCTTTTTACCGCTTATCCAATTGCCTTCCATTTGTCCGCTGGCCGACAATGCAGCGTTAAATCTTGTCTAAATTTAAGCCTGATTTCCCAGACAATACACGAAGACTGTAAATTGACTCACAAACTTAAAATCATGCAAAAAAAACTCCTATCTATCTCCACAGCGACCTCGCTGTTGTTACTTCTTTCACTCTTTGGTCAGGCTCAGGACAAAGGCGTTCATTTTGAGCACGAGCTCAGCTGGACGGCTATTCAGGCGAAGGCCAAGGCGGAGAATAAATATATTTTCATGGATTGCTTTACCACCTGGTGTGGTCCCTGCCGGTATATGAGCGCCACTGTTTTTCCGCAGGAAGAATGCGGAAATTTCTTCAATGATAAATTCGTCTGTGTCAAAGTGCAGCTCGATAGCACCCAAAAGGACAACGATGCCGTAAAAAGCTGGTACCAGGATGGGCACGATCTGATGCAGCAATACCACATCACGGCCTTCCCTACTTTCCTCGTTTTTGCTCCGGACGGTCATATAGTGCATCGCATGGTAGGCGGCAGCAGTGATGCAAAGAGCTTTATCGTCAGGACCGGAGACGCGCTCAACCCCGATAAACAATATTATACCTTATTGCAGCAGTACCAGGCCGGCAAAAAAGATTCTTCCTTTTTACACAGGCTCGCCGGGCAGTCTATACAGGCTTATGATATGGAGAATGCCCGACAGGTATCGAAAGCCTATTTCGCTACCCAGCCGAACATCTATAACCAAGGCTGCCTGGAGCTGATGGATCAGCTTACCACCAGCACGAAGGATGAAGGATTTTCCGTTTTTCTGCGCCATTCCAAAGAAGTGGATAAGGTATTGGGTAAAGGAAAGGCCGAAAAGAAAGTGAACGATCTCCTGGCCCGTGAGTATGTCTATCCCAAAGTATTCAAGCGGGACGCGCCGGCCCCTGATCAGGCGCCTGAGATCATCGAAAAGACCAAAGTGCTCTATTATCAGCAAAAAGGCGACTGGGAGCATTTCCAGACAACTGTTGTCACTTATATGAAGAAATATGGCGCCAATACCAGTCCTGAGGAATTGAACGAGTTTGCCTGGACGGTCTTCCAGAAATGCCCGGACATGAATTGTGTGACGGAAGCGCTGGAGTGGAGCAAACGCTCTTTCAAAGACAATCAGAGCCCGGGATTCATGGATACCTATGCCAATATTCTCTATAAAATGGGCAAGAAGGACGATGCGATCGCCTGGGAAGAAAAAGCAATCAATTTAGGGGATGAGGCTACGAAGAAAAGCCTGCAGGGTACCCTCGATAAAATGAAGAAAGGGGAAAAGACCTGGGATTAACCCGGATACAGAAGATTCAGGAAACCGGTAGGGTAAAGTATCAAAAAAATTAGGCGGGAACGCAGCTTGTAATATGTATCTTAGGTGGCCAAAACCTAATTACAGCTGAATGAAAAAGTCCTTTTTACTTATCCTCCTATCGATCATTTACGCTACCGGCTTCTCACAAACCTATGTTTCTTTAGCGCCCAGCTTGTCCAACAATGCGGGTACCCTGGGGGAAAAAGCCAATTTTGCCTTCGAGATCGGCCGGCAATGGGATGTATTTAGTCTTGGGATCGACTATGGGAAGACGACGCTCGGTAAGATGCAAGGCAAAGACACTTCTAATTATCTGGAACTCAGGCCCAACCTGAACATTTTCCAGCAGGGAAGATTCACCAATACCTTTACGGCCGGAATTGGATATATCTTTAATTCCCAGCAAAGCCTGATGACGGAACTCACTTCCGGTATTGAATATGCCTGCAATGACCAATTCCACGTCAATGTATATTTCGGGCAATATTATTACAGTGGAAGAACGGCCGCCAGTACGGAGACCTTTTTTGGGGTATCGGCTGTGTGGTATTTTAAGCCATGGAACTCCCACCCCCTGATCCCTCAGCCGGTAAAAAAATAATTTACGTATCAGAATGGATAACCGATGGCCAGGTTGAGCACCAGGTTGGAAATGTCCGTCACTTTATTAAACACCCATTTCGATCCATCCGGCAGCCAGGGATATCTTACCGGAGTAGCCACATCGACCCGGAGAACGAGGATGCTCAGGTCAAATCGGAGCCCGGTCCCCACTCCTACTGCCACATCATTTAAAAAATGGCTGGAGAAAACGGAGCCGGTCCTGCTGGTATCTATCTGGCGGGTCCATATATTTCCCGCATCGACGAATAAGGCCCATCGGACAATGGAGAAGAGTTTGGTCCTGTATTCCAGGTTCATCTCCAGCTTGACATCTCCCGGCTGATCCGGCAAAAAGACATTCTTATTCGGATTGCCCGCATAATAGCTGCCCGGTCCCAGGGCCCTGGATCGAAAGGCCCGGATATCATTGGTACCGCCCGCGAAGAATTCCTTTACAAAGGGCATGGTGGAGCTATTGCCATAGGCAATGCCCAGTCCCCCGGTGATCCTGGTCGCGAGGATATTGTATTTGTTAAAGCTGAGGTAATGCCGGAAATCCAGTTCGAATTTGATATACTGTGAAAAGGGAGTATTGAAAATCCGGACTTCCTTTCCCCTGTCGAGATTGGCGCCGGTGAACAGGCCCAACAAGTTGCCGGACAGATCGAGGTTGCCGTTGAAGTAGAAGTTATTCATCTTCCGGTTGGGTCTTGCCTGGGAATTATAATTAAAATTGTAGGAGCTGCCGATGATGAATTGCCTTTCGATGCTCCTCCGCAAAGTGATATTGGTGTCCAGTCCAACCTGGTAAGCCGAATCGATATTCGTGGGCTTGACATAGTTGATGGAGAAAAGGGAGAGTTGGTGCTCGGTGGCAAGGGACTGTTTGAATATATAACCGAAGCTGGCCTTCGCCGAGGTGAGGGTGTATTGATGGCTCCTGT
>Ga0307511_10001103_pt1 | contig 28774 bp, 31 predicted proteins | sample 13_EM_MG_FD_200266 | JGI IMG/M metagenome (GOLD analysis project Ga0307511, IMG submission 200266) | Populus trichocarpa ectomycorrhiza microbial communities from riparian zone in the Pacific Northwest, United States - 13_EM | ecosystem: Host-associated > Plants > Roots > Unclassified | place...
GTGGCCCCCTTCCCGGGGGCCACATTCGTCTGCCCCAAACGTCCACTGTGGAGTCACGACGATGGCGCGACTGCTGCTGGTCCGGCACGGCGAGTCCGACCACACCCTGCGCGGCCCGGAGGGGCTGACCGCGACCGGCCGGCGGCAGGCCGAGGACCTGGCCGACCGGCTCGTGACCGAGGAGCGCGGGCCGGTCGTGGTGTATTCGTCCACGGAGATCCGTGCGATCGACACGGCGGCGGTGATCGCCGACCGCTTCGGCGTGCCCGCGACGCAGGACTGCGGCCTGTGCACGTGGCACACGCCGGCGGCGGCCACGGGGCTGACCTCCGCCGAATTCCAGCGGCGGTTCGGGATCGAGGGCGGCGGCGTGTTCCGGCCGTTCCAGACCGGGAACGAGGCGTGGGCCGAGCTGGTCCTGCGGGTCAGCCGCGCGCTGCTCGATCTGGCCGCCCGCCACCGCGACGAGACGGTGATCGCGGTCGGCCACACGGAGACGGTCGGCGCCTCCTTCGTGGCCTTCGGCAACCAGCCGCTGCTGCGCGACTTCGACGTGGTCGTCGCGCCGGCGTCGGTCACCGAGTGGACCACCGACGGCGATCCGACCGGGTGGCCGTTGCCCCGTTGGACCTTGCACCGCCTCTCGGCATTGTCTTAGCCGCGTCTCCTGGGTAGCGTCGGAAGTGACTGCCGCACAAGGGAGTGTGGACGATGATCGCTGCATCGCATCCGGACGTCGCCGCCGCGACCGCGGCCGGCAGCATGGCGCTGGCCAACCAGCTCGCCCGAACTGCCCGGATCTACCCGGACCGGGTCGCGCTCCAGATGGACGACACCCGCCGCACCTACACCGAACTCGACCGCCGGGTCAATCGGCTGGCCCGGGCCTTGCGCGAACGCGGCGTGCACGCCGGGGACCGGGTCGCCGTGCTGGCTGCCAACCACATCGAGACCGTCGAGGCGTTCTACGCCATCCTGCGGCTGGGCGCGATCGTCGTGCCCGTCAACTTCCGACTGGTGGCCGGCGAAGTCGCCTACATCCTGCACGACTGCACGGCCGGCATGCTGATCGTCGACGAGCTCACCGCGCCGCTGGCCGAGGCCGCCCGGTCCGAAGTGGACTGCGTGCGGTCGATCCTGCGCATCGGCCACGAGTTCGAGGAAGCGGTGGCGAGCGAGCCGGACGACCCATTGGACATCGTTGTGCCGGAACAGGATCCGGCGTTCATCATGTACACCTCCGGCACCACCGGTCGGCCCAAGGGCGCCGTGCTCACGCACCGCAACCTTGCCTTTGCCGGGATGCTGCAACGGATCGCCGCCGGCGGCAAGTGCCCGAACGGCGAGACCGTGCTGCTGGGCGTGCCGATGTTCCACATCGCCGGCATGGGCACCGCGCTCGGCCGGCTGCTCGGCGGCGACCGGGTGGTGATCTACTCCGGCGCCGGCTTCGATCCGGCCGAGGCCGTGGACCTGTTGGAACGGGAGCAGATCACGCACACCTTCTTCGTGCCGAGCCAGTGGCAGGCCATCTGCGCGGTGCCGGGAGTCAAGCAGCGCAACCTGGTCCTGAGCAACATCACCTGGGGCGCCTCACCGGCCACGCCGTCCACCTTGCAGGCGCTGGCCGACACCTTCCCCGACGCCGACGCGTTCACGGCCTTCGGGCAGACGGAGACGTGCGCGGTGGTGTGCCTGCTGCGCGCCGAGGACGCGATCGGCAAGCGTGGCTCGGTCGGCACCCCGATCCCGGGCATCGAGGTGCGCATCGTCGACGACGAGATGCGGGACGTGAAACCGGGCGAGATCGGCGAGGCCGTCTACCGCGGGCCGGTGATCACACCCGGCTACTGGGGCAAGCCCGAGGCCACCGCCGAGGCGTTCGCCGGCGGCTGGTTCCACTCCGGCGACCTGTGCCGGGCCGACGAGGACGGCTTCGTCTGGGTGGTGGACCGGAAGAAGGACATGATCATCTCCGGTGGCGAGAACATCTACTGCGCCGAGGTGGAGGCGGTCATCGACAGCCACCCCAAGGTCGCCGACGTGGCCGTGATCGGGGCCCGGCACGAGAAATGGGTGCAGACCCCGGTCGCCGTCGTCACCGCCGTCGACCCGGCCGACCCGCCGACGCTGGCCGACCTCGTCGACCACTGCCGCGACCGGCTCGCCTCGTACAAGAAGCCGACCGCCCTGATCGTGGTGGACAGCCTGCCCCGCACCGCCACCGGCAAGGTGCAGAAGTTCGAGCTGCGCAAGCTTTACGCCGACTAGCTGCCGGCGAAGGTGAGGAACGGCACCAGCATCTCGGCCGGGGTCAGCGAACCGTGCACGCCGAGGAAGCCCGACTCGATCGGCTCCTTGACCGTGCGGACCACGCAGACCTCGCCGAGAGCCGCCGCGATGACCTCGCCGATCCTCGGCCGCACCCGATCGGAGACCGCCCCGAACCAGCCCTCGTCGATCGCCTGCTCCCGGCTCACAACCAACGCCTTGTCGCCCAACACGTCTCGCCACGCCGTGAGCACGTCCTTGGCGGCGCCCGGCTCCGCGTAGACGTGCCGCGCACGGGCCTCGCCGCCGAGCAGCCGAACCCCTTCCCGCAGATGGGGTTCCGCGTCGAAGTCCACAATAGACGTCACCGGCGCCATGCCGTGATCAGCGGTCACGGCCAGCAGGGCGTCCGGCGGCAGCGCGTCGACCACCGCCGCCACCATGTGGTCGACGTGGTTGAGCTGCCACCGCCACTCCCGTGATCCCGGGCCGTAGACGTGGCCCACGGTGTCCAGATCGCCGTGGTACGCATAGCAGAACCCGCTGCGGTTGGCCTCGATCTTGGCGGTGAGGTCGCCCAGCGCGAACACCGGCTCGAACACGCCGCCGCGCAACACGCTGCGGGTCAGGCCCGAGCCGCGCTGCACCATCGGGGCCGCGATCGTGGTGGCGATGTCGGCCCGCTCGAACAGCGTCGGCAGCGGCTGGATCTCCTCCGGCACCAGGCTTTTCCGCGCGTCCGCGCCATTCACCCGCCAGGGCAGCGTGTACAGCAGGTCCGGCGCCGCGAAGCTGTAGCCCACCATGCCGTGCTCGCCGGAGGTCATGCCCGTGCCCAACGAGGACACGCTGGTCGCCGTCGTGCTGGGAAAACCCGCCGTCAATGGCTCCTTGCCCGCCATGTGCGCCGCCAGGAAGGGCGCGTCCTCGGCGTACGTCTCGAGCAGTTCCCACCCGAGTCCGTCAATCAGCAGCAGGCAGGCCGCGGACGCCCGCTCCACGCCCAGCGCGTTGTCGAACCCGGCCGCGCCGAGCGCGGCCAGCAGCGACGGCGTCACCTCGCAGAGCGAGCGCTCACCGTAACGCGGCAGGATCGTGTCGGCCACGCAGGCAGACTAACGCAGCCGCCGCGATCAGCTGGCTCGATCCCGCCACGGCGAAAACCAGCACGGAGCCGTTGTGGTACAGCGGAAGCCAGGTCGTCGGGGCCAGCGCCGTGCCCGCGAACCGGAACGCCGACACCACCGACACCGCCCCGGCCCGGTTGCCCGGCACCGCGCTCATCGTCAGGTTCTGCAACGACACCGTCAACATCGACGACGCCGCCCCCGCCACTGTCCAGCACACCGCCAGCGACAGCACCGAGCCCGTCAGTCCGATCAGCGCCACCAGCACCGTTCCCGTCACCGCGCCGATCACCCCCGTCGCCCGGCCGCCGATCCGGTCGCACACCCCGCCCCACACCGGCCCGAGCGCTAGGCCTGCCAGACCGAACCCGAGCAATGCCACCCCCGACAGCTCCGGCGACGCCTGGAGGAAGTCGTGCGCGTACAACGCCACCAGAAACGGCAGTCCCGCGCTGCCGAGGAACGACATCAGGGCACCCACCGACAGCAGGCCCATCCTCGGGCTCAGCAGCGGCCGCCAGGGCGGCGCCCCCGCTCCTGGCCTCGGCTCGCCCAGCGGTGGCAGGAATGCCAGCAGCGCCGCCACCACCGCCACCACCGCGAACGCCAGCCGCCAGTCCACCCCCGCCGCCAGTCCTCCGATCAGCGGTGAGAACGACTGTCCCCCCGACATGCAGCTCGCGTACATCCCCACCGCCCGGCCCAGCCGCTCCCTCCGCACCAGGTCTCCCAGGCTCGCCAACAGCAACGGCGACGTGAACGCGTTCGCCGCCCCCACCACCGCCCGGCCCACCAGGAACACGCCCAGGTTCGGCGCCACCATGCACACCAGCGACGCCACCACGAACACCACGTACGCCGCCCGCACCGTCCTGCGCAGCCCCCACCGCTCACCCAACGTCCCCGACACCAGCTGCAACACCGCAAACGGGACGAAGTACACCGTTACCGAACCCGCCGCCTCCGTCACCGACGTGTGCAGGGTCTCGCTCAGCTGCGGCAACATCGGCGCCACCAGCCCGCCTGCCAGCGGCCCGATCGTCGCCCCCGCATACACCGCCAGGAGCCGAATCCTGCTCACATCCGCCATGTCCCCGATCTTGCCCCGCCCGGGACGCGACCCTCCACCGTTGCCAGTTGCCCCTGCCCACCGGCCATCCCACCTGCCCGCCGCTCGTCGTCGGCCATCCGTCTGCCGGCCACCTTGCCCAGGAGTTGTGCCGGCCCCGTCTGCGGACGGCTACCTGCCGACCGCCGGGTTTCGCTACTTCGTGCGCCGGCCTGCTTTTCGGCGAAAAGGAGGATTTCGTCGCGAACGGGGAGTTCGTCAGCGGGGAGCGGAGGCGACGGCCGGGGCGGCGGCGGTGCTGCGGCGGACAGTGAGGCGAGGAGGGAGGAGACAGACCTCGGCTGTGGGTGGCCCGGAGAGCCGGCGAATGGTCATGCGCACGGCGAGCTCACCGACCTCGGGGGCGGGGATGGCGACGGAGGTGAGGGAGACGGCGCCGAGTTCTGCCATGTTGTCGGGGCAGACGGCCACGACGGAGACGTCGTCGGGCACGTGGAGTCCACGGGCGGAGAGACCGGAGAGAACGTCGGGGAGCACGGCCTCGTTGTGCACGACGAGGCCGGTGACGTGGGGATTTTCGGCGAACACCTGGTCGAGGCAGGCGATGGTGGAGTCGTAGGAGTGGCCGCACGGATGGGCGGTGGCGCGGATGCGGCGCTCGGCGGCGGCGGAGTCGTAGCCGTCGCGGAAGCGGCGGGCGAAGCTGGTGCCGCGGCGGTAGACGGCGGGGGAGGGGCCGATGAGGGCGATGTCGCGGTGGCCGAGGTCGGCGAGATGGTGCACGCAGGTCGAGCCGGCGGCGGTGAAGTCCAGGTCGACGCAGCTCAGGCCGTTGGGCTGCTCGGGCAGCCCGATCAGCACGGCCGGCCGGTCCAGGACGGACAGCATGGGGATCCGGCCGTCGGCGGACTCGACGTCCATCACGATCAGCGCGTCGGCGATCGCGGACGACGCCACCCGGCGCAACTCGGCGGGACCGTCGTCCTTGGTCAGCAGCAACAGGTCCAGGTCGTGCTCACGGGCGGCGGTGACCACCGAGGACACGAACTGCATGATCACCGAGAGGTTGAGGTCCGCGCGCAGCGGCACGGCGAGCGCCAACACGTTGGTGCGGCTGCTGGCCAGCGCCCGCGCGCCGGCGTTGGGGTGATAGCCCAGGTCGCGGATGCACTGCTCGACCCGTCTGCGGGTGTCCACCGAGATGCGTCTCTTGCCGCTGATCACGTACGACACCGTGCTCGGTGCGACGCCGGCCGCCCGTGCGACGTCCACAATGGTCACCACGGCGGCCCTCCAGGACTACAGGATGCGGTCTCGTCCCCCCACAGCCATTCTCGTCATCCGGGCGAGAAATGTTTCATTAATCTGACGGATCGGCACGCTTGTGTGGTTCTCGCCGTAGAGCACCCAGGCCTGGTGGATGCCGGTCAGCAGTTCTTCCAGCAGCGTCCGGGCCGACACGCCGTCCCGGACCATGGCGATCACGATGTCCCGGGGCGTCTCGCCGAGGGCCAGCCCTCGCATGGCCTGCATGCCCAGGTCGTCGCTCAGCTCGCCGGTCGGCATGGGCCAGCAGGTCGGCGGGGCGTCGGACGGGTCCCCGGCCGAGTCCCGGCGCGTGATCATCAAGGCCGAGGCGTACCAGTGCACCGCGGCCACCGCCGCCGAGGTGGCGTCGATCTTCGTGTACAGCTCGGGCGGCCCCACGGGGTCCTTCTCGAAGTACGCGTGCGCGGCGGCCACCTGGTGCGGCTGGGGATCCGACCTGGTCAGCATCACCGCCTGGTTGGCGCGGCCGGTCAGGTCGCCCAGCGCGGCCCGGCGCAGCGCCGCGATCTCCGCCTCGACGTCGGCGACGGCCTGGTCGGTGACGCCGTCGTCGCCGATGCGGTGCAGCATCCGGCCGGTCTGGTGGCCGCGCTCGAGCAGGTCGCTCTCGCAGACCCGCATCTGGTCGCCCACCGGCAGGTTCGGCTCCCGCATCGCCTCGGTCACCAGGTCGATGGCCAGCTGGTTGCGGGCCCGCAGCAGCGCCACCTCCGGCTGGTCGACGGCCTGGCTGAGCGGATGGGTGTAGGTGCGCCACAACTCCTTGGACAGCTGCGTCAGGTCGTAGCCGAGCTGCAGCGCGTGCTCCGCGTCGGGCAAATCCTCGCCGAACGCCACGGCCGTCTCGGCGGTGTTGCCGATGCCGACGCTCCAGACCGCCAGCAAGGCGTTCCTGGTCCGGTCGTAGGCGTACTCGGTCACCGGCACAGGATCGCAGATCAACATGTGAGTCGCGGCCACCTCGGTCCACCTGATCGGGTCATCCGGGCTGCCCACTCAGGCGGCCTGCGGCTGCACCTTCCGGCGGACGATCGGCTCGGCGATGATCGTGACCGGCTCCAGCGCGGGCTGTTCGGCCGGTTTGACCGGGGCGGTCGGGCGCTGCACGCGACGCAGCACGAGCACGGCGGCGCCGGGCAGGCTGGAGATCAACGTCAGCACGCCGTACACGACAGCGGTGGTCACGCCCTGGGTGGCGCCGAGGCCGGCGGCGGCGAAGGCGAGCGCGGCGATGCCCTCGCGCGGGCCCCAACCGCCGACGTTGATCGGCAGGCCCATCGCGATCAGCGCCAGCACCAGCAGCGGCAGCAGCTGGCCGATCGACGCGGTCGAGCCGGCGGCCCGCGCGGCTACGACGAACAGGCTGAGGTGCCCGGCCAGCGTCGCGACCGACAGCAGCACGATCGCCGGCCACGACTTGCGGCTCAGCAGGCTGCGCCGAACGTCGAGCATGGTCCTGGCCACCGCCTGCCGCCAGCGCGGCAGCCGGGACGAGGTCGCGAGCACGATCGCGGCGGCGATGACCAGCAGCGCGCCGATGACGATGGCGGCCGGCGCGGGCACGATGTCCCCGATCACCTTGGCGATCAACGTCGGATCGGTGAGCAGCACACCCACGCCGACGGCGAGGATCGCCAGCTGGCCGCCGGTCCGCTCCAGCACGACGGCCCGCACGCCGCGGCCGACGTCGCCGGTGTCGTGACCGTTCTGCACGGCGCGATGCACGTCGCCGAGCACACCGCCGGGCAGCACGGCGTTGATGAACAACGCCCGGTAGTAGTCGGCGACCGCGGTCCGCAGCGACAGCTTCAGCCCCAGCTGGTCGGCGACCACACACCAGCGCCAGGCGCTGAACAACGTGGTGAGGAAGCCGATGCCGAGCGCGGCGGCGACGCCCCACAGGTTGATCTCGCTCAGACCGTCCACAAAGGCCCCGGTGCCCAGCCGCCACAGCAGGATGCCGATGATGGCCACACCGGCGAGGATCTTCAGCCAAGGCCAGACCATGCGCATCATGCCGGCACCGCCAGCACGTCGACGTGGCCCACGGAGCCAGTCAGCCGTCCCGCCTCGATCGCGTCGAGCCGCTGCCGCAGATAGCCGGCGGCCGCGGCGGCCAACTCGGGACTCTGCTCGATGGCGGCGCCGACCCAGCCCCGCAGCCACTCCGCGGTCAGCTCGGCGTGATCCTCGCCCAGCTGCCATGCGCTCGGCGCGACCTGCACGGCGGCGCCGTGCCTCTCGAACGACTCGACGATCGCGGCGGGGGCGTCCGGACCGAGCAGCCGGCGACCGTCCTGGACGCGACGCTGGTGCTCGTTGAACGCCGCGGTGATCTCGGCGTCGAACGGCTCGGCCGGCGACAGCTCCACCTCGCCGAGCACGGAGAGCGTGAACAGCGCGGGCACGCGGGCTTCGACACACGCGGCGGCGAGCCGGTCGACTTCGCCGGCGGTGAGGATGTCGAGCAGGGCGGATGCGGTCACCAGCGAGCTGCCGGCGAGGTCAGCGGCGGTGACGCCGCCGAGATCACCCAACCGGGTCTCGACCGTGACGGGGGCTGTGGAGGTCACACCCATATACACGTGCCTCAGCAGATCTGGTTCACGGTCCTGCATGATCCAGTGCTGCGGATTCGGCAGCAGCGGGCTCAGCCAGCGGCCCATCGAGCCGGTTCCGCAGCCCAGGTCCCGGATGACCAGCCGGTCCCGGCCGGCGAACAGCCGGACCAGTCGCTCGACGAGTTCTTCGGACCTGGCGGCGGCGTCGACGGGCTCACGCAGGGTCAGCCACTCGGGGGTGAACTCCGCGTCACCTGCGTCAACACTCTGGCCAGGCTGTTCGAGGTCTCCGCCCATCCGCTCAGCATGCCACGGCGCTCCCGGGCCGCCTTTCGCAGCCGTTCCCGCAGCTCAGCGTCGGTGAGCCAGCGGCGGAGCGCCGAGGCCAGCCCGTCCGGGGAAACGAGCAGGCCGGGCACGCTGCCGTCCGGCGCGTGGCCGACGGTCCGGGGCAGCGGATCGACGTCGGTCGTGAGCACCGGAATGCCGCGGGCCAGCGCCTCGGTGACGACCATGCCGTAGGTCTCCGCCCGGGAGGCGAGCACGAACAGGTCGGCGTCGGCGTAGCTCTGCTCGAGTTCGCCGCCGTGCTGCGGACCGACGAAATCCACCTTTTCGTGCGCACTGCTGCTTTTCAACCGAGCGACATGCTCCGGCGCGTGCTGCAGCGCGCCGACGCAAACGAGGTGCCAGTCGAGATCGTCGATTGTGGACAACGCGTCGAGAAGTAGGTCGTGGCCCTTGCGCGGGGTCACCGACGCGACGCAGAGCAGCCGCGACGCGCCGTCCGTGCCGTGGGCGAGCGGTGCGCGGTCGACACCGGGATTTGCGTTGTGAACTCGGTTCACAGGCAAATTGTGGTGTTCGGCCAGTTCACGGGCGGCCCACTCGCTGGTGGCGACGACCGCGTGCGCCGCGTGCAGCACTTCTCGTTCGCGACGGTCGAGGTCGTCGCGGACAGCCGGCGGCAGTCCGGTCTCCGCCGCCAACCGCAGGTGCACCAGCACGACGACGCGCAGCCGACGGGCCGCCGGCACGACGATCTCCGGAACGCCGCACGCGACCAAACCGTCGAAAAGCACGATTTCGCCGGAATCGAGATTGTCGAGCGCCGACGTCAGCTCCGCCCGCGCCGCCGCGTCGGGCCGCGGCCAGTCGCCGCCGACCAGGATTTCGTCGACATCCCAGCCGAGCGACGACAAGCCGGCGCTCACCCGCCGGTCGTAGACGTTGCCGCCGCTGGGGGCGGTGACGTCGGCGACCTGGGCGGGCCAAACCGTGTGAACCGAGTTCACAGGCAAAGTCACAGTGAACGCTCGTAACTGGCCCAGGCGTTGTGCGACTCGTGCAGCGTGACGGAGATGCCGGACAGCCCGCTGGCCGACGGGCCGAGCGCGCCGGCCTTGGCGCGGTCGGCGAGCCGGTCGGCGATGACTTTGGCCAGGAACTCGGTCGAGGTGTTGACGCCGGCGAAGGCCGGCTCCTCGTCCAGGTTCCGGTAGTTCAGCTCGCCGAGCAGCTCGCCCAGCTGCTGGCCGGCCAGGCCGATGTCCACCACGATGTTGTCGTCGTCCAGCTCGGCCCGCCGGAACGTCGCGTCCACCACGAACGTCGCGCCGTGCAGCCGCTGGGCCGGTCCGAAGACCTCGCCCCGGAAGCTGTGCGCGACCATGATGTGGTCGCGGACGGTGATGCTGAACAAGGTCATTCTCCTTCAGGGGTAGACGATGCGGTGACACAGCGCCGGCAGCCGGCCGTCGGCCAGTTGCGGCATGACCGAGGGCAGCGCGGCGAAGTCGCTGGAGCCGGTGATCAAGGCGTCGAACACCGGGTCGGCCAGCAGGTCCAGCGACACCGCGAGCCGGCTGGCGTAGGTGTGCCGGCCGCGCCGGGCCTGCGGAATGACGCCGACCTGGCTGCTGCGCACGACCAGCCGCCGGGAGTGGAAGAACTCCCCGAGCGGGACGCTGACCTGCTTGTCGCCGTACCACGAGAGCTCGACGACCGTGCCCTCCGGCGTCAGCAGCTCCAGCGCCCGGGTCAGCCCCGCCGACGTCGCGCTGGCGTGCACGACCAGGTCGCAGCCGTCGGCCGCGTCCTCGGGCGTCACGAACTCCACGCCCAGCGCGGCCGCCACCGCCGCCCGCGACGGGTCGACGTCCACCAGCTGCACCCGCACACCCGGGAACTTGGCCAGCAGCGCGGCCACCGAGCATCCGACCATGCCGGCGCCGACCACCGCGATCTGGTCGCCGAGCAGGGGAGCGGCGTCCCACACGGCGTTGACGGCCGTCTCCACGGTACCGGCCAGCACGGCGCGCGAAGCCGGCACCGAATCGGGCAGAACGGTCGCCGCGGACGCCGGCACCACGTACCGTGTCTGGTGAGGATACAGACAGAACACGGTCCGCCCGACCAGGTCGGGCTCGCCGTCCTCGACGACGCCGACGTTGAGGTAGCCGTACTTGACCGGGGCGGGGAACTCGCCGTCCTGGAACGGCGCGCGCATGAGGTCGTGCTGGCTCGCGGGCACGCCGCCCCGGAACACCAGGGTCTCGGTGCCGCGGCTGACGCCGGAGAACAGCGTCCTGACCAGCACCTCGCCCGGGCCGGGTGGGGTCAACCGCACCGGACGGATCTCGCCTTCACCCGGGCGCAGCAACCAGAACGCGTGTGCGGACAGGTCCATTTGAACCCTTCTACCACAGTGGACGTGTTCTGACCGAAGCATGAGCACGTGTGGAGGCGCGGTGACCACTCAGATTCGGCACGTATCGACGGTGACACCCGGCGTGGTCGCCGGGCTTGGCGCGCAGCTGGTCCTGCTGGCCCTGCTGTGGGCGGCGCTGCGCATCGGCCCGAGCGCGCTGGCCGCCGGCACCGCGTGCGCGGTGGTGACGTGCGCGACCCTCGGTTATGCGCTGCACCGCTCGCGGGCCAGGACGTTCGGCCAGGCCAACTGGGTCACCCTGTTCCGGGCCACGCTGGTCGGCGGCGTCACCGCGCTGGTCGCCGACGGCCTGGTGCACGGCCCCTCGACGGTCGCCGTCGTGGCGCTCTCAGCGGTCGCGTTGGTCCTGGACGGCGTCGACGGCTATGTCGCCCGCCGCACCGGCAGCGCCAGCGCGGTCGGGGCGCGGTTCGACATGGAGGTCGACGCGTTCCTGATCCTGGTGCTGAGCGTGTTCGTCGCGGAGTCGCTCGGGTCCTGGGTCCTGCTCATCGGCGCCATGCGGTACGTCTTCGTCGCCGCCAGCTGGGTCATGCCGTGGCTGAAGGGCGCGCTGCCGCCGAGCTTCGCCCGCAAGACCGTCGCCGCCGCCCAGGGTGTCCTGCTTGTCATCGCGGCTTCCGGCCTGCTGTCCAGGGACGGGTCGACCGCGGTGGTCGGGATCGCGCTGGCCTGTCTGGTCTGGTCCTTCGGCCGGGACGTGCGCTGGCTGTGGCACAACCAGCCGCAGCGGACGGAAACTTCCTTACCCCTCAGGTAATCGCCTCGCCTCCCGCGCCGGCCTACCGTCGACGGTGACACCGAGGGAGGCGAGAACCATGGCCCGCAAACGCCGCCTGCTGCGCCTGGTCCTGCGCATGGACCAGGCCGGATCGGCCGGCTACATCGCGCTCGCGCTGGTGACCGCGCCGATCCTGACGTTGATCAGCCCGCTGCGCCAGCTGATGTGGTTGGTGGGCATCGTGCTCGGCGTCTCCGGGCTGGCGTTGGGTCTGCTGGGCTTCCTGATGGCCTGGGGCCTGACCGTCACCATGGCCCGCGGCGAGGAACTGCCCGAGCAGATATGGCGCTCGCTGCTGCTATCGAAGTCGTAGCCGGACCATCTTGGGCAGGCCGGCGACCACCCGCTCGTAGGAGTGCTCGATCATCTCCTCGATCTGGTCCGGCGGGATGTCGCCGTCCAGCCGCACCGTGTTCCAGTGCTTCTTGTTCAGGTGGTAGCCGGGCGTCACGCCGTCGTACTGCTGCCGCAGGTGCATCGCCAGGCTCGGCTCGCACTTGAGCGACACCGACGGCCCGTTCGGGGCCAGGATCGCGAACACCTTGCCCTCCACCTTGTACACGTCCAGGCCCGGGCCGAACGGGTTCTCCTCGGTGGCCTGCGGGAACTGCGACGCGTAGGCCGCGACCTGTTCCGGCGTCACGCCGTCTCCCAGCGCACGTGCACGCCGTCGGGCTTGCGGAACACCAGGCCGGTCGGCGCGGCCGGCTCGGTCAGTTCCAGGCCTGGCAGGCGATCCAGCACCGTCTCGACGGCGATCCGCGTCTCCAGCCGGGCCAGGTCGATGCCGAGGCAGAAGTGCGGGCCGTGCGCGAACGCCAGCTGCTTGCGGAGGTTGGGGCGCCGCAGGTCGAAGACGTCCGGATTCTCGAACACCGCCGGATCCCGGTTGGCCGCCGTCAGCGACACCGTGACGAGATCGCCGCGCCCGATCGACGCCCCGGCCAGCTCCACGTCCTGTGTCGCGTACCGGTCGACCACCGCCGCGGCCGGCTCCATGCGCAGCGATTCCTCGACGGCGTCGGGAATCCGCGACCGGTCGGACCGGACGATGTCCATTTGGGACGAATCGGTCAGCAGGTGCACGAGCACGTTGGCGATCATGCCCTCGGTGGTCTCGATGCCGCCGAACATCAGCACCGCCGCGTTCGACACCACCTCCGGCAGCGACAGCGCCTGGGCCGCGTCGGTCAGCAGCGATGGACTGTGCCGGGCCACCGAGTCCTCGATGTGCGCACGCAACTCGCCGAACGCCGCCACGCCAACGGAATCCGGCTCTCGCCCGGCCGAGATCTCGGCCACTGTGGACACGATCGTGTCGTACCAGGCCAGCACCCGCTTCGCGTCCGTGCCGTCCAGACCCAGCGCGTCGGCCACCACCGCCACCGCCAGCGGCCCGGCCAGCGCCCGCCGCAGCTCGGCCCGCCCGGCGTCGACGAAGCCGTCCACCAGCCGGTCGCATTCGGCGCGGACGAAGTCGCCGAACCGGTCCGCGATCTCTCGCGGCCGGAACTGCCGCGAGAACGGCGCCCGGTGCCGGGCGTGCTCGTCGGCGTCCAGCGACAGCATCGACGGCCCGACCACCTGGGCCGTGGAGAACCTCGGGTCGTCCACCGTGAACGTCGCCGCGTCCCGCATCACCTGCAACGCCAGGTCGTGGCGGGTGACCAGCCACCCGTTCAGCGCCGGCAGCCAGGACACCGGCTCGGCCGCGCGCAGCCGGGCCAGCAGCGGATGCGAGTCGGCCGTGAGCTCGCCGATCGTGGCCTCGACGCCGACTGGGAACATGCGACCGAAGCTACCAGCCGTAGGCTGGGGTCGTGGAAATCTGGATCAACCCCGCCTGCTCGAAGTGCCGCTCGGCGCTGTCGGTCCTGGACTAGCGGATCACCCCGCGCCCCGGGATCAGCGGCAGGTCCAGCGCCGAGACCAGCCGCGCCGGCAGGTCGTCCAGGTACGGCACCGCGTTGACGGCCCGCATCCCCGTGGCCAGGCAGCCGCCGCTGACGGGGTCGCCGTCGACCTCGTGCCGGAACGCCGTCTCCTGGGTGATCTCGGGGCTGCCCTTGACGATGATCCGGTAGGCGTCGTTCTCCACCGACGCGGCCCGCGCCCATTCGGGGGCGGCGGCGTTGGTGATGCGGTTGACGTGCTCGATGACGATCCGAGCCTCGGACCCCACCCAGCCCCGGATCTCGAACCGCACGGCCGCGCAATGCCCGGCCTCGATCACCCCGTGCTGGTACTCGATCGGCGCCGGCGCCGCCCACTTCTCGTAGACGGTGTCGATGCGGCCCAGCTTGACCCCGACGGCGTCGGCGATCATGGGAATGGTGTGTCCCCACGCGAAAATCAGGATCTCGGGGATCTCCAGCACCGCCTGGGCGTCGACGGGCCGGCCGAATCCCATGACCTTGCTGTAGTCGCCGGCGTAGCTGGCGTAGTCGACGAGTTCCTGGATCCGCACGCTGTCGACCCGGCCGCACACACCCAACAACGTCAACGGAAACAGGTCGTTGGCGAAACCGGGATCGATGCCGGTGGTGAAGCAGGCCTTGCCGGCCTCGGCACACGCCTTTTCCAACTCGGCGCGGACCTCGACCGGGCAGGCGTCCGGATACACCAGGGGAGTCATCGCCGTGGACACCACATGCTTGCCGGACCGCAGGGCCCGCGCCATGTTCTCGATGTTCTCCAGGGCGAACTCGGCCGTGGGGCCGAAGTAGGCGACCGCGTCGGCCTCACCGTCCAAAGCGGACTGAACGTCGGTCGTCGCCACGATCCCGACGGGGTCGGCGCCGATCAGCACGCCGGCGTCGACGCCGTCCTTGGCCGGGTCGTGCACGATCACCCCGGCCAGCTCGAACTCGGGATGGTCCAGCAGCTCGCGGATCACGAGCTTGCCGACGACCCCGGTGCCCCACACGATCACCTTGTGCGCCATCGCTTTTCCCCTCAGCGGAAGTACTCGCCACCGTTGACGAACAGGGTCTGGCCGGTCAGCATGCGCGCCCGGTCGGAGACGAAGAACACCGCCGCCTCGGCCACGTCGGCGTCCTCGGCGATCTCGTTGAGCGCGGCCTTGGCGGCGAGTTCGGCCTTGACCTCGTCCTCGGGCACGCCACGGCTCTGCGCGGTCCACTGGATGTACATCTCGACGTTGGGACCCAGCATCCAGCCGGGCACCACGGAGTTGACCCGGATCTTGCGCGGCCCGAGTTCCCGGGCCAGCGAGAACATCGCCGCGTGCAGGGCGCCCTTGGACGTGGCGTAAGCCGCCTGCGGCAACGTCGGCGAGAATGCCGCCTGAGTGCCGATGATCACCACTGACCCACCTCGCACCGACAACGCCGGCAGCGCCGCCTGGGTGAGCCGCATGGTGCCGATGACGTTGACGTCCAACACCTTGCGCCACAAATCCAGGTCGGCTCCGTCAAGCCCGCCGAACACGCGGTCGCGCGCGGCCACGTGGATCACCGCGTCGACAGCGCCGAACTTCTCCAGGGCGACCGACACGAGGTTCTCGCACGCCTCGGCGTCGGTGATGTTGGTGACGGCGTAGGCCGCCCGTGGGCCGATCTCCTCGGCCACCGCCTTCAGGTTGGCTTCCGTTCGCGCGCCGAGGACGACGTTCGCGCCGTCCCGGGCCGCCGCGAGCGCGGTCGCCCGGCCGAGGCCGGCTCCGACCCCGGACACGATCACTGTCTTGCCGTCGAGGACCACCCCATTAACGTAACAGCGTGTTACGTTATTCACAATGACGCCAATGGATCAGTCCGACCGCTCCCGAGGCCGCCCGCGCGACCCGGCGATCGATGACGCCGCCCTGCGGGCCGCCCGTGAACTTCTCGTCGAGGTCGGCTGGGACAAGCTCTCCATGGTCGCCATCGCCGACCGCGCCAACGTCGGCCGCCCGGCCCTCTACCGCCGCTGGCCTTCCAAGACCCACCTCGTCTTCGAGGCCGTCTTCGCCTGGCAGGACGCCCCCACCCCGGTCCTGGACGCCCCCACCTCGTCCGACTGGGTTCGCGGCTCTTTCGCCTACACCACCGAGCTCTTCCAGCGCCCCGAAGTCCGCGCCGCTCTCCCGGGCCTGATGGCGTCGCTGAGGGATCATCCGGAGCTTCAATCCGCCCTCTGGAAGGAATTCGGCCGCCCAGGCCTGTCCTCCCTGGAGTCCCTTCTCCGCGCCGAAGGAAGCACCACCCCCGCCACCGACGCCCAAGCCACCATGGTCCTGGTAATAGGCGCCTGCCTGGTCACCTCACTACTAGGCGGATCTCCGACCGTCACTGATCGACTTCCCCACCTGCTCCGCACAAACGCTGATGGGTAACGGAAATCACACCGCCCAAACATGGCGACAGAGACGCCAGACCCAACTCACCACAATGGGGTCCGGGGCGCAGCCCCGGCGCGGGGGCGTGGGGGCCGTGCCCCACAAAGACGCGGAGCAGATGAATGGCCCAGGCGAAGCACGCCTGGGCCATTCATCGCGCGGGTGAGTGACGGGATTCGAACCCGCGACACCTGGGACCACAACCCAGTGCTCTACCGACTGAGCTACACCCACCATGGAGCGTCTTCGCCGTTTCCGGCGGCGACGTCCACAAGGCTAGCGCACGGGCGCTCAGCCTCAAAAACGGGTTACCCCTCGGTGGCGGCGCGGAGGATCTGGGCGGCCGCGGCTTGGGCTTGTTCGCTGGTGGGGCCGGGTTGGGGGACGAAGGCGGTGGCCCGGTAGTAGGCGAGTTCGCGGATGGATTCGTGGATGTCGGCGAGGGCGCGGTGGGCGAGGCCCTTGGCGGGCTGCGCGTAGTAGATGCGCGGGTACCAGCGGCGGCAGAGTTCCTTGATGCTGGAGACGTCGACCATGCGGTAGTGCAGGTGGCCGTCGAGGGCCGGCATGTCGCGGGCGATGAAGCCGCGGTCGGTGGCGATGCTGTTGCCGGCCAGCGGTGTGGTTCGGGGGTCGGGGACCCATTGCCGGATGTAGTCGAGCACGAGTTGCTCGGCTTGTTCGAGCGTGGTGGCGGAGCGGCGCACCTCGTCGGTGAGGCCGGAGTGGGCGTGCATGTCTCGCACCACGTCGGGCATCGCGTCGAGCGCTTCGTCGTCGGCGTGGATGACCACGTCGACGCCGTCTCCGAGCACGTTCAGGTCTGCGTCGGTGACCAGGGCGGCGATCTCTATCAGGGCGTCTTTGCCCAGATCGAGCCCGGTCATCTCGCAGTCGATCCACACCAGACGATCAGTCACCCGCAGCAGCTTATCTCGCCACTGTGCGTGTTCGGCTGAACGCGCGACTTCGGGCTGTTCGGCCTAGTGTCGTGGGTGCCGTTCGGGCTATCGGGAGGTCGTTGTGGACGCTTTCGAGGAGATCACCGCCGGTTACGCCACGGAGGGTGGCGCGCTGGAGTTGGGGTCGGCGGTGGTGGATGGCGTTGTCCGCGCCGAGGCCCGGGTGCGGCTGCCGTTGGCGACGTTGAACCGGCACGGCTTGATCGCCGGCGCGACCGGCACCGGTAAGACGAAGACGTTGCAGCTGATGGCCGAGCAGTTGTCGGCCGCCGGGGTGCCGGTGGTGATGGCCGACGTGAAGGGCGACCTGTCCGGCCTGTCGCGGCCGGGCACGGGCGGCGACAAGGTGTCCAAGCGGGCCGCCGAGACCGGCGACGACTGGCAGGCCGCCGGTTTTCCGGTGCAGTTCCTGTCGTTGGGGGAGGGCGGCTCCGCTGTCCCGGTGCGGGCGACGATCACCAGTTTCGGCCCGATTCTGTTGTCGAAGGTGTTGGGGTTGAACGACACCCAGGAGTCCACCCTGGGTCTGATCTTCCATTGGGCCGACTCGCGGGGCCTGCCGCTGTTGGACACCAAGGATCTGCGGTCGGTGATCCAGCACTTGTCCGGCGACGAGGGCAAGGAGGACCTGAAGGGCTTGGGCGGCGTCTCGTCCGCCACCGCCGGCGTGATTCTGCGGTCGCTGCTCAATCTGGAGGCCAACGGTGGCGACACCTTCTTCGGCGAGCCCGAGCTCGATCCCGCCGACCTGATGCGGTCGCAGGACGGTCGCGGCGTGATCAGCCTGCTGGAGCTGTCGGAGCTGCAGGGCAATCCGGCCCTGTTCTCCACGTTCCTGATGTGGCTGCTGGCCGACTTGTTCCACCAGCTGCCTGAGGAGGGCGATCTCGACCAGCCCAAGCTGGTGTTCTTCTTCGACGAGGCGCACCTGCTGTTCGCCGACGCCTCCAAGGCTTTCCTGGAGCAGATCGTCCAGACGGTGAAGCTGATCCGCTCCAAGGGCGTCGGTGTGTTCTTCTGCACCCAGCTGCCCACCGACGTCCCCAACGCCGTCCTGTCCCAGCTCGGCGCCCGGGTCCAGCACGCTTTGCGGGCCTTCACTCCCGACGACCAGAAGGCGCTGGCCCAGACCGTCAAGACCTATCCGACGACGCCGCACTACGACCTCGGCAAGGCCCTCACCACGCTCGGCATCGGCGAGGCTGTCGTCACCGTCCTGAGTGAACAGGGCGCCCCCACTCCCGTGGCCTGGACCCGTCTGCGCCCGCCCCGCTCGCTGATGGCGTCCATCGGTGTGGACGCCGTCAAGCAGGAGGCGGCCTCGTCGTCGTTGGCGGCCAAGTACTCGCAGTCGGTGGACCGGGAGTCGGCGTACGAGATGCTGCTGGCCAAGGTCGCCCCGCCGGCCGAGGCCCCGACCGAGAAGTCCGCGCCCGAGGAGTCCGCGCCGGCCGAGCGTCGCAAGGAGGCCGACGACCCGGGGCTGATCGGCCAGGTGCTGGGCAACCCGGCGGTGAAGTCGTTCCTGCGGTCCGCCGGTTCCGCGCTGGGCCGGGAGATCACCCGAGGCATCTTCGGCACCGGCCGCCGCCGCTGACCGCGGCGCCCCTCACCTGCGTGGCTCACTTGGCTCCGGCGACCACGTGAGCCACCCAGGTGCGGCGGCCGGCGGTCATGTGAGTGGCTTACTTGGCTCCGGGAACCGCGCGAGACGCCCGCCGACTGGGCCAGCAGCGTGAATTCGGGCGTTTCGTGTGTCGAGTCGACATACTTCCGAAACACCACCGTCCCATTGCCGATTTAGCGTCCATGGTGGACGTCGACCCGGGAGGTGGGTGGGATGACCAAACCCTGTGTTGTCTGCGGGACTGAGCGGGCCAGCTCTCCGTCTGACTTCTTCTGCTCCGACCAGTGCCAGCGGGACTGGCACGCACGCCGGGTGGAGCCGTTGAGGAGTGACGTGAGCACTTGGCTGCCGTCGCACGCGACCCGTGCCGGCGAGTCCTGGCGCGCGGCGTGACGGGTCAGATCGACCGGGTGCGGTACGCGAGGTTGAGCACCCGCTCGACCAGTTTCGGCGCGACCGCGTAGCTGGTGGCCGCGACCCGGCCGAACGGCAGGTCCACGGACTTGGGCCGCCTGATCAGGGCCCGCAGCACGAGCCGGGCGGCCCGTTCCGGGGTGGCGGCCGGCATTCGGTCGTAGAGCCGGGTCGGGCCGATCATCGGCGTGCGCACCAGCGGCATGTGCACGGTGGTGAACGTGATCCGGTCACGCAGCGTCTCGGCCGCGGCGACCTGGCTGAACTCGTCCAGCGCGGCCTTGGACGCCAGGTAGGCGGCGAACCGCGGGGTACGCGTCTGCACGCCCATCGACGAGATGTTCACGACGTGCCCACCGCCGTTGGCCCGGAAGTGCGGCAGCAGCCCGAGCACCAGTCGGACTGGTGCGTGGTAGTTGATCGCCATGGTGCGTTCGAAATCGTGGTGGCGGTCCTGGGAGCGGTTCAGCGACCGGCGGATGGACCGGCCGGCGTTGTTGACCAGCATGTCGACCCGGGGCTGCTCGGCGAGCACCTGTTTGAGCAGTGTCTCCACGGATTCGGCGTCGGTCAGGTCGCACGGGTAGCTGTGCGCCTCGCCGCCGCGGGCCACGATCTGGTCCCGGACCTGCGCCAGCTCGTCGGCGCGGCGGGCCACCAGCAGCGGGACCGCGCCGAGCCCCGCGACGGCGAACGCCGTGGCGCGGCCGATGCCGGAGGACGCGCCGGTGATCAGGATGCGCTTGCCGGCCAGCGGCGACGTTCGGCTCATGGTGCGATGATGCCACTACCTACTCGTGAGTAGGAAGCGATCGTGGCAGCATGGCCGACCATGGCGAGGTGGGGAGAGTTCCGGGCCAGGCCGTTCCACTTGGGCTTCGGGGTGCTGGCGATCGCGTGCGCGGTGGTGAGCGCCGCGCTCATGGACGACGCCGCGCTGCGCGCCGGCTGGGTCGCGCTGGGGTGCGCCGGCCTGGTGTGGCTCGGGTTCGTGTCATGGGCACTGGTCCGTCAGCGCAGGCGTAGCTCCAACACCTGAACCGGCCGGCCGATCAGTTCACCGGCCGGCCTAAGCGTGGTCGAACGGTAGAAACCGACCAGCGCTCAGTCTTCGTCGGACAAGCCGCGCGTCGTGGGCACGTCCTCCGGGATGGCCCGGCGGGGCCTCACGCCGGCTCGGACGCCGTCACCACCGCGTCGCGCAGGGCCGCCCGCAGCCGGCCCACCTCCAGCGGCGCCAACACCGCGGTCTCACCCGGCGGCGCCACCAGCACCACGTGGCCCTGGCTGACGAACACCGTGAGGTCACGGCGACGGCCCGCCACATCCCGGCAGGTCACCAACCATTCCTTGCGGTCAACCACGTCTTCCGCCTCCCAGCCCTTCGGTGCAGACAACATCGCGGCGCTCGCACCGGTGTGACGCACCCCGGCCGACGACGTGACGCGGGTTTCGCGGCCAGATCGTGCTATTCCCCGTGGTTGATCACGCCGTGCTCCGCCTAGCCTCGCACGACCGAGGCGCCGATTGTCACCTGGGAGGGTGATCAGGCACCCCCGTCCGCACCCCTCACCACCGCTTTTACGGAGAAGGGCGGAAGCCGCCCGCCCCCGTTCGGGCGATCATGACTCCGCCGGCCGACCGCTCCACTCGACGACCGCCGGGCGGTCGGTCGGCCACTGCCTGGCGGCTGGCGACAGCACCGGCCGTCTGCGACCCGCCGGCCACGCCCGCTGTCGAGACCCGGCTGCGCCATCGTCGCCGCTACCTCAGGCCCCGGCCGGCTCGACGGCCTCCGCCGCCGGCACCCGGGCCGGCGTCGCCATGGTCGCCGCCGCGTCGCGGTCCTTGATCAGCAGTGCCACCGCGCCGGCACCGATCATCAGCCCGGCCGCCACCACGAACGCCAGCTGGTAGCCGATCAGGTGGCCGCCGCCCGCGCCCGCCGCCGCCAGCACGCTGCCCAGCACCGCGACGCCGACCGCGGATCCGGCCTGCCGGCCCGAGTTGTACAGCGTCGACGCCCGGCCCGTCTTCGCCGACGGCACCTGCGCGAACGCGGCCGTCTGCGCCGGGTTGAAGTTGTTGGACATGCCCAACCCCAGATAGAACATGATCAACATCACGATCCACTGCGGCGTCGCCGGCCCGACCAGCGTCAGCAGCATCATCGCCACCGCCGCGTTCACCACGCCCAGCACGATGTGCAGCCGCGGTCCCAGCGTCGAGTACACCCGGCTGGCGATCTGCGTGCCGAGCAGCACGCCGACCGCCTCTGGGAACGTGGTCAGCCCGGTCTGCCAGGCCGAGACGCCCAGCCCCGACTGGTAGAGCAGCGGGAACACGAACAGTGTGCCGAGGAAGCCGGCGGTCGACACCAACTGCACGCCGTTGATCGTCCGGAACAGCCGGTCGCCGAACAGCCGCAGGTCCAGCATCGGCTCCGGCACCCGCAGCTCCACCAGCACGGTCGCGGCCAGCAGCAGGGCGCCCAGTACGCCGGTGATCAGAATCTGCGGCGAGCCCCAGCCCAGCGTGGCGCCCTCGGTCAACGCGTACATCAGCAGCGCGAAGCCCATCCCGGACAGCAGGAAGCCGGCCACGTCGAACCGCCCGGCGCCGGGTTCGCGGTGTTCACGGAGCAGGAACAGTCCGAATAGGAAGGTCAGCACGCCGACCGGCACATTCACGTAGAACACCCACCGCCACGACAGGGTGTCCACCAGCAGGCCGCCCAGCACCGGTCCCATCGCCGGCGCGACCGCCGTGGGCAGGATGAGCACGCGGTTCACCCGCATCCGCTCGGCCAGCGGGAACTCCCGGTAGAGCATGGCCAGGCCGATCGGCGCGAGCATGCCGCCGCCCAGGCCCTGGAGCAGGCGGAACGCGACGAGCTGGGGGAGTGTCTGGGCCACGCCGCACAGCGCGGAGGCCACCGTGAAGATCGCGAGCGCGGTCAGGAACACCCGCTTGCTGCCGAACCGGTCGCCGAGCCAGCCGGACGCGGGGATCACCAGCGCGAGGCTGAGCAGGTAGCCGACGACAACCGCGCCGGCGTCGGCGGCGGTCACGTGGAACTGGTCGGCGATCGTCGGCAGCGCGACGTTGACGATCGTGGTGTCGAGGATGTTGACGAACAGCGCGGCCACGAAGACGACGCTGACAACAACCTTCGGGCTCAGCTGGCGTAACCCCACCGCTCGGCTCCCTCACGGAATGTTTGCTTGCAGCAACGAAACATTCCAACCAGGGCGGACGGGAGGTTGTTCCTCGGCGAACAGGTTCTGCGCCGAACGGGGAGGGGTGACTCAGCCCAGGTCGTAGGGCATGAGCGTGGTGAGCGCGTCGTCCACGCTGACCCACTGGTTCTCGGTGCCGGGCAGCACCAGGTCGTAGGTGCGATCCAGGAAGTCGGCCAGCTCCTGCGCGGAGGCCTCGAACATGGCCAGGCCGGCCGGCGAGCTGACGACCAGCACCACCAGCTCGATGTCGTCGACGGCCGGGCGGATGCGCACGTCGCCCGAGCCGGCCTCGGCGATCAGGCCGTCGGCCAGCAGGTCGCGGGCGAAGCACCACTCCACCCAGCCGGACGGGCCGGAGCGGAACGCCGCGGTCACGGCGAACGGGTCGCGGGTGTCGTAGCGGAGTTCGACCTCGACCGGGACCGACGGTGCGTCCGGCACCAGCAGGTCCAGCACCGCCATCGAGCGGAGCGTCATATGGTCGTTACGCATCGTGTTCACCCCTCGGCTTCCCGACACTCGTCCTTGAGTCAACAGTGGCCGAGTCCTCTGGAGAACTTGTCCACGTTCACTCAATGTCGCCCCCAGGCGGAGTTGCCCGCTCAATCTGTCACTCATCCGGGTGGCGGTCCAGCGGTTTCGTCATTCACCGTACGAAAGTGTGGGGTTATGACCTGAAAAGGGGAACGGCCTTGCCCCTGTTGTGACCACTTCCGCGCGTGATGATCGCTACACGCACGAGCCCCCGGGGCCGGCGTCGCTCTCCTCGGGCACCGCCAGCCGCAGCAGCACACGCCGCAGCACCGCTTCCTCCTCCGTGCTCAATCCCTCGAGCACGGCCCGTTCGACCAGTTCCAGTTCGAGCCGGACCGCCGCCTGGACCTGACGACCCTTCTCTGTCAGTTCGGGGATACGCACGCGGCGGTCGCCCGGATCAGGTCGGCGGACGATAAGTCCCTGCTGCTCCATCCGGTCCAAGGTGGAGGTCATGGTCGTCTTGTCGAGGCCGAGCCGGTTGCCCAGCGCCAGTTGCGTCTGCTGACGGCCCTCGGCCAGCGCGGTCAGCACCAGCTGGCCGCGGATGCCGACACCGGCCTTGACCACCTGGCGCTCCATCGCCGCGCCCATCCGCTGGGCGGCGCGGTGCAGCAGCCAGTTCAGGTTGTCGCGCTCGCCGCAGGCCTGGGCGGCGGCGCAGACGTGCTGCTGGTCGGTCTCCACACCCAAATCCTACGTGTCGGCGTTCTCGCGAGAAATTCTTGACCCGGAACATCCGTCATCGTATGTTCTTGGATCAGAACATCCTGACCGAGAGGACAGTCATGGTCGCCCTGCTGCACATCGACACGAGCGTCCGGCACGAGGGATCGGTGTCCCGGGAGCTGTCCGCGGCGTACGCCGAGCACTGGCGGCGGGCCAATCCGGATGGTGCCTACACCTATCGTGACCTGGCCGAAAAGCCCGTTCCGCACCTCAACGCGCTCACCCTGGCGACCAAGATGGTGTCGCCCGCCGACTTCACGCCCGAGCAGGCCGCCGACGCCGCCGTCAGCCAGGAGCTGGTCGACGAACTGCTCGCCGCCGACGTCGTGCTGCTGGGCGTGCCCATGTACAACTTCAGCATTCCGTCCACGCTCAAGGCCTGGCTCGACCGGGTGATCGGCCCGGCGACCGCCATCAGCAAGGAGACCGGCGAGGGAGCGCTTGTCGGCACCCGGGTCGTGGTCGCCGCCTCCAAGGGCGGCTCCTACGCGGCCGGCGCGCCGCGGGCCGACTTCGACCACCTGGAGCCGTACCTGGGCAAGGTGCTCAGCCAGGTCGGTCTCGACCGCAACCTGCGCTTCATCACCGCCGAGTTCACCCTCGCGCACCTCGACCCCGCGCTGGCGCAGTTCCGCGAGCACGCCGACGCCTCCCGCTCCGCCGCGCTCGAGTCGGCCCGGGAGCTGGCTCGGATCAGTTAGGCCGTCCAGCGGTGTGTGTCCGCGCGACACGCCGGTATAAGAAGGTCCGCTCGTTCCGTGTCGCCCGCTGCCAGACTTGTCCGAGTTGCCTGGTCCGGCTGGCGGGAGGACACAAGCGATGGTCGAACCGATCGGAGACGTACTCGATCGAGCAGCCAAGTTGAGTGCCTCCGGCCGGCGACGCAAAGCGGTGGCCCTGCTGCGCAGCACCGCCAACTCCCATCCCGACAGCGCCGAGGTCTGGTGCCGGCTCGCCGGCGCCCTCCTTGACCGCGGCGATGCGACCGCCGCCCTCGCCGCCGTGCGCCGTGGGCTGGCACTTCCCGGCGACAAAGCGTCGGCTCACCGCCTGGCCAGCAAGGCTCTGAGTCGCCTCTCCCGGCACGAGGAGGCCGTCGCCGCCGCTCGCCAGGCCGTCCGCGCCGCGCCTTCCGACTGGCGGTGCCGCATCGCCCTGGCCGAGGCCTTCGGCGCCGCCGGCAGTTGGCCCGACGCCGTGGACGCCGCCGCCCAGGCTGTCCGCTACCAGCCCGACCATGTGCGGCCCTACCTCGTGCTGGGCGACGCCGCTCGGCGGACCGGCGACATCGCCACCGCTGAGCGCGCGTACCGCACCGCCATGCGCCGCAAACCGGGTGACCCTCGCGTTCGCGCCGAACTGGCTCGTCTCCGCCAGCCGCCGTCCCGCGACCGCGCCGCCGGAATCGAGAACTTCGTCGAAAACCAGAACTTCGCCGCAATCCCCAGCACCGACCGCCCCTCGGTTTTCGACACACTTCCTGCCGACAGTCACGCTCCCCGGCCCTCCTCCTCCGACCGGCCGGCGTGGTCCGACCGCTCGACTCCGACCCACTGGTCGTCTTCGTCGGACAGCTGGTTGTCGTCCGACTGGTCTCCTTCGCCCGACCGCAGACAACCGCACCGTTTTGTCGTCGACCGCGCCGCCTCCGACCGTTCCACCACGAGCCAGTCCGCCCCCGACTGGTCTCGCCCGGACCGGTCGCACACCGACCGGCGTCCTGCCGACTGGTCGGCCCGCGGCTGGTCCGCTGCTGACCGGTTCGACCCCGACCAGTTCGCCGCCGACGGATCCGCCGCCGACGGCTTTCGCTCCGACCGGCCCACCTCTGGCCAGTCAGCCGCCGCCCGCCGTGCTGCCGGTCACCCGCCCGTCGACCACCCCGCCGCCGACGACGAGCTCTCCGGTCGCAAATCTGCCTTTCGTCGAAATCGAGCTTTTCGTCGAACTTCAGGCGGCGGTCGAACTTCAGCAGCCGGTCGACCGGCAGATGCCGGTCAAGTTCCAGATGACGGCCGAACTCCTCGCGACGGTCGAGTTTCTGGTGATGGTCGCCCGTCGACCGGTCGGTTGACGGGCGCCAGCCGTGCGGTTGGAGATGGGCGGACTGGCGGTGGCGGTCGGTCCACCGGCGACAACCGGGTCGTCGGTGCTGGTCGCCCGGCCGGCGCCGACCGGTCGCCAATGGCGGAGAAGCTGGCCTGGCGGGCCATCCGGCAGCTGTCCATGACGCTGGTGATCGCCGGCATGTTCCTGATGGTCGCCGGCCTGCCGAAGCCGACGCCGGTGCTGGCCTGGCTCGGCTACGCCATCCCGGGTGTCGTAGTCGTGCTGGCTCTCGTCGAACTGATTCGGGTGCCGTCCGGCAGCCGATGCCTCGTGCTGACCATGCCGGTGCGCCGTCCCGTGATCGGGCTGTCGTGGGTGCTGCTCGGGCTGTCCAACGCGCTGGTGCTGCTGTGGGCGATGCTCGACCAGGCCAACGCCGGCACCATGGAGCCGCTGATCTTCGCGCTGGTCTGCGCCGTGTGCGCGGGCGCGGCGTCGCTGGTCAACGAGGCGTAGCCGGCCCGGACAAGCGCGGGACAAGCGGCACGTCAGCCACCGCCGGCAGCATTCGGTGCGGCTCAGCAGTCGATGTCTGCGCCTGGGGGTGGGTTGTGAGCGGCTTGGGTCTCGACGCTGTCGCTGAGGCCGTCTATCTGACGGCGCTCACACGCGTCCGGTGGCGGATCGTCGACCTGGCCCGCCAGTTCGACTCCAGCTGCGGCCCCGGCTCGCTCGACCCCGGCCGGCTCCATCCCGGCGGTCGACTTGACCCCGGACACCCCTTGCTCGGCTTCGGCGACTGCTCGCTCGATTCCGGCGGCGGCCGGCTCGACCCCGGCCACGGCCATCGCCGGCTCCACCTCGGCGAAGGCCGGCTCACCGCGGCCCTCGACCAGCTCCATGCCGACGGTCTGCTCGCCGCCTCCGCTGAGGAGAGCGGCGCCGTCCGCGCCGTCGACCCGGCGCTCGCGCTGCCGGCGCTCGCCGCGAGCCGGGTCTGGGGACTCAGCGCCGGTGACATCCGGCCACAGGCGTTGTCGATCGCCCAGCTCATCGCCCGTCACCAGCCACCCGGCCCCGACCGGCTCCACGGCCTGGACGAGATGAACTCGTTGGCCGAACACCTCGTCGCCAACGCCCGCCGCGAGGTCGTCATCCTCAGCGGCCAGCACCGGACCGGCTCGTACGAGTTCAGCGTGCCGATCGCCGAGGCCGTGCTGCGCCGCGGCGCTCAACTTCGACTCGTCTGGCGCAGTGAGCTAATTCGCACCCCCAGCGTCGCCGCTCACGCGACGTGGCTGCGCACTCGTGGCGCCGCACCCCGGATAGTGCCCACCCTGCCGACCACGGTGCTGCTGGTCGACCGATCCGTCGCGATGGTCGTCAACGGCGACGACGCCGTCGTCAACCGCAGCGCCTCCGCCGTCGCGCCCCTCTGCCTGCTCGCCGACCAGGTCTGGGGCAAGGGCAACCCAGGCATCCGCCGCCACCAGCCGCCCGCCGAGCAGACACCTCGTCACCACAAGGTCCTGCGCCTGCTGGCTGACGGTCTCACCGACGACGCCATCGCCCGCCAGGTCGGCGTCAGCGTCCGGACCGTCCGCAACGACATGGCCGCCGCCATGCTCAGCCTCGACGCCCGCAGCCGCTTCCAGGCCGGCGTCCGCGCCGCCCAGCTCGGCCTGCTCTAAGCGCCCGGCCTCCAAGCCGCTCACCAGCAACCCACGTGCAGGACCTCGGCGCGGTCCCCTCGCCTCACCTCTCCCACGCCGCCAATACACCTACCTCGCCTGTCTGAGCCCTCCGTGGTCTGGCCTTCCGTGCTCAGCCGGCGCGCTCATCCCTCCACCCTCGGCTCTTCCACCCGCCAAACGGTTCTGCCGCTGAGCTCGCCTCCCTCCAACCCCTGCTGGCCACCTTCCGGCTGCGGCCCGACAGCCGCCGCCGTGGCCGTATCGTCGGAGGAATGCGCCTGGACCAACACGGAATTTCGGTGCACGCCGCGACTGCCGCTGCGGTCGACGAACTGGATGGGGCCGTCGACTCGCTACTGCACTTCCGCACTGACGTGGGCGAACGCTCCGAGCGCGCGGTCACCGAGGATCCGCTGCTGCCGACCGCGAACGCCATGCGTGTGTACCTGGCGGTGCTCAGCACCGACCCGCAGTACGTGCCGCCGGTCGCGACGAAGTTCGCCGAATTCCGGCAGCGCGTCGGCGACCTCACCGACGGCGAACGCCAGCACATGGAAGCCGCTGCCAAGCTGCTCGACGGCGACCTGCACGCCGCCGGTGCACTGCTCGCCGATCTGACGGCGAAACAGCCCCGCGACGCCCTGGCCCTCGCCGTCGGCCACCAGATCGACTTCCTCACCGGCAACGCCACATCGCTGCGTGACCGCATCGGCGGTGCGCTGCCGGTATGGAGCCCTGCCGATCCGCACTACGCCAACCTGCTCGGCATGTACGCGTTCGGCCTGGAGGAATGCGGTCACTGGGAGTTGGCCGAGCAGACCGGACTGCGTGCGATGGAGCTCGACGCCGCCGACGTCTGGAGCATTCACGCCGTCGGCCACACCCACGAGATGCGCGCCAGCTACGACAACGGCATCGCCATGCTGGACCGCCGCCGACCTGACTGGGATCGCGGCAACCTGCTCCGCGTGCACATCTGGTGGCACTACTGCCTGTTCCTGCTGGAAGCCGGCCGTCACCGCGAGGCACTCGAGGTCTACGACGAGCGGCTCGCCCCGACCGAGGAGTCCACCATCACCGAGGCGGTCAACGCGGCCAGCCTGATGTGGCGACTGCACCTGCTCGGAGAGGAGGCCGGCGACCGTTGGGCCAAGCTCGCGGCGACCTGGCCGCCGCGCATGACGATTCCGTTCAACGCGTTCAACGACATGCACGCCGTCATGTCCTACGTCGGCGCCGGCGAGGACAATCTCGCCGCCGACCTCATCACCGATCGACGCCGCTATGTCGACGAAGCCGGGTCCGCAGCCAACCC
>Ga0307511_10001104_pt1 | contig 28773 bp, 25 predicted proteins | sample 13_EM_MG_FD_200266 | JGI IMG/M metagenome (GOLD analysis project Ga0307511, IMG submission 200266) | Populus trichocarpa ectomycorrhiza microbial communities from riparian zone in the Pacific Northwest, United States - 13_EM | ecosystem: Host-associated > Plants > Roots > Unclassified | place...
CGGAGTTTGGAGGCGCCGATGCCGATCGCGTCGGCGACGGCGCAGTTGGTGGCCTCGGCGGTGGGTGCGGGGTACACGGAGGAGGATTTCGCGACGCTGGTGTTGGAGCAGGCCCGCAGGGCCGGGCTGACGCTGGAGTCGGAGAACGCGGCCGTGGATGACGGGCTGACCCCCGATGCGTGAGCGGTTGACCAAGTTCACGGCCCGGCACCCGTTTGTCGCCAACGCCCGCTGACGTCCAGTCCCTATGCTGGCGCGATGGACAAGCCCGCGACCATCAAGGACGTCGCCGAACTGGCCCGCGTGCACGCGGCGACCGCGAGCCGTGCGCTGAACCCGCAGACCAGGGACAAGGTGAGCCCGCGGACGGCGGCCCGGATCGTGGAGGCGGCGCGCACCCTGGGCTACTCGCCCAACTCGGCCGCGCGCTCCCTGCGCACCCGGACGTCGTCGGTGGTCGGCGTGGTCATCCCCGACCTGCGCAACCCGGTGTTCCCGCCGATCGTGCGCGGCGTCGAGGACGGGCTGCGGGAGGCCGGCTACCTGGCGCTGCTCGGCAACACCGACGGCGACGCCGAGCGCGAGCGGGACCTGCTGGCCACCATGCGCGGCCAGCAGCTGGCCGGGTTCATCCTGGCCACCAGCAAGCGGGACGGCTCGCCGCTGGGGCCGGACGCCTCGGTCGTGCTGGTCAACCGGCGCACCGACGCCGGGGACATCGCCTCCGTGGTCGCCGACAGTGCCGCCGGCGTGCACGCGCTGGTCACGCTGCTCGTGACCCAGGGGCACACCCGGATCGGCCATCTGGCCGGGCCACAGGACACCTCGACCGGCATCGAGCGGTACCGGGCACTGCTGGACGGCCTGTCCACCCACGGCTTGTCGCCGTCCGGCGTCGAGTTCTGCGACGCCTACAGCGAGCAGGCCGGCTACGACGCCACGCTCGCGCTGCTGGCCGACCGGGCCTCGGCCACGGCGATCGTCGCCGGCAATGACATGATCGCGCTGGGCTGCTACCGGGCGCTGGCCGAGCTGGGGCTGCGCTGTCCCGAGGATGTCTCGGTGACCGGCTTCAACGACATGCCCTTCGTGGACCAGCAGAGGCCGCCGCTGACCACGGTCCGGATCCCGCACTACGAAATCGGCTACGAGGCGGCGCGGCTGCTGCTGGAGCGCATCGCCAACCCCACCTCGCCGCCCAAGCGCATCGTCCTCCCGGTGCAGCTCATCACCCGCGCCTCGGTAGCCCCCGCGAGTCCCGCCTAGCGTCACACCGAAATGCGTGAATCCGTTTCATGCAATTCGGTGTGACGGAGAGCGGGACTCGCGGGGGTCACATGGCGGCGATGATGTTGGCGGGGGTCAGGGGGAGGTCGCGGACGCGGATGTCCAGGGCCGAGTGCAGGGCGTTGGCGATGGCGGCGGCGGTCGGGCCCTGGGCGGTCTCGCCGGCGCCGAGGCTGGGCTGGTCGGGGCGGTCCACGACGACCACGTCGACCGCCGGGACCTCGGAGAACCGCAGGATGGGGTAGGACTCCCAGTCGGTGCTGGTGACCCGGGACCGGTCGAACCGGACCTGCTCCTTGACGGTCCAGCTGGTGCTCTGGACCGCCCCGCCCTCGACCTGGTTGCGCAGGCCGTCGGGGCTGATCACGGCCCCGGCGTCGACGGCGAGGGTGAGTCGCCGGACGTGCACCGAGGTCTCGGCCTCGACCTGGGCGACGACGGCGCAGTAGGCGCCGTGGTTGCTGTAGCGGGCGAAGGCGAAGCCCCAGCCCTCGCCGCGACCGGCCCAGCCGGCGGCGTCGGCCGCGGCGGTGATCACGGCCCGGGCGCGGTCGTCCGCCAGGTGCCGCAGCCGGTACTCGACCGGGTCGGCCCCGGCCCGCAGGGCCAGCTCGTCCACAAAGGACTCGATCGCGAAGACGTTGGCGTACGCGCCCAGCGCCCGCAGCGACGAGGTGCGCAGCGGCATCTCCAGCAGCCGGTGCTTGACCACGTGCTTGGACGCAAACGTGTACAGCGGCACGGAATTGCGCTCGGAACCGCCGCCGCCGGCATACGGTGGGTCCGTCGAGACCGGCGGGGCGACGCCGGTCCGCAGCTGGTTGCCGAGCAGCGCGGGCACGTCGAAAAAGCCTGGGCGGCTGACATGTCCGTTGCTGTACAGGTCATGCCGCCATGCGACGACCTCGCCGGCGGCGTCGAGATCGGCCTCCACGCGCACGGCCATCGCCGCGCCGAACGGGGCCCAGCCGAGCTCGTCGGCGCGAGACCAGACCACCTGCACGGGCCGCCCGTTCACGGCCCGCGCCAACAACACCGCGTCGAACGCGGCGTCATCGGCGCCGTTGTGGCCGTAGGCCCCGGCGCCCTCGACGTGATGCGCGGTGACCTGGTCGATCGCCACGCCCAACGCCCGGCAGATGTCACGGCGCAGCTGGTAGACGCCCTGGCTGTGACACCACAACTCCAGCTTGTCGCCGTCCTAGCGGGCCAGGGCGCAGGAAGGTGCCATCGAGGCATGAGCCAGATACGGCCGGGAGTACACGGCGCTGACGGTGGTCGCCTTGCCGTCCGAAGTGGACGGTTCGCTGATGGTGATGTCCTCGGTGCGGCGGGACATCAGGAACTCCGGCAGGGCGTCGACATCGGGCAGGCTGTCCTGCTCGGCCCACTCGCAGCGCAGCAGCTCCGCGGCGCGCACGGCGGTCTCCTCGCGCGTGGCGATCACGCCGAGAAAGTCGCCTTCCCGCACCACTTCCACCAGGCCGTCCAGCTTCGGCGTCGTCATCGACAGCAAGGTCGCGCCCCGGGATGGCGGCCGGACGACCCGGCCGTAGAGCATGCCGGGCAGCGAGACGTCGTGGATGAACCGGGGACGGCCGTACACCTTGTCGGGAATGTCCAGCCGGGGCTGGCTGGTGCCGACCACCCGTCGCTGCGAAAACGGCTTGGGGGCAACGGATCCGGTGGCCTCCACGTCCAGGTCGACGTCGTCGACCAGGTCCCAGTAAGTGATCGCGCCGTTGATCACGCCGTCGTCGACCGACAGCAGGTCGGTCGAAACACCCATGATGCTGGCGGCGGCGTCGATGAACAGGGCCCGGACCTCCGCGCCGACCTGACGCAGGGCCGCGCCGGAGTCCTCGATGGAGCGGCTGCCGGCGGTGACCCACTCGTCCGGACTGGAGTCGGTGGTCAGCGGCACCATGTGGATCCGGGCGTAGGCAACATCCAGCTCGTCAGCGGCGATCTGGGCCAACGCGGTGAGAACGCCCTGCCCCAGCTCGACCTTGCCGCAGCGGACGTCGATGGTGCCGTCGGCGTGCACGGAAACCCAGTGCGACAGCCGCGGATTGGCGGCCAGGTTGGGCGGGATCACTGGACGGCCTTCATTTGGGCGGCCTCAACTTCGGCAGCCTTCAGCACGGCCCGCACCATCCGGTTGTGTGCCCCGCACCGGCACAGGTTGTCGTCCAGCGCCGCCCGGACCTCGGCCTCGTCCGGCGCGGAATTGCGGGCCAGCAAGGCGGTCGCGGTCATCACGACGCCGGACACGCAGTAGCCGCACTGCGCCGCCTGCTCGTCGATCATGGCCCGCTGCAACGGGGTGTCGCCGAGCCCTTCCACCGTCACGACTTCCTTGCCGTCGACCGACCACAGTGGAGTGTCGCAGGAGTGGACCAGCCGCCCGTCGACGAGCACGTTGCACGCCCCGCACAGCCCCAGGCCGCAGCCGAACCGAGTGCCCTTCAGGCCGAGCCGGTTGCGCAGCGCGAACAGCAACGGAGTGTCGCGGTCGCCCTCGACCGTCACCTCGGCGCCGTTGACCAGCAGCCGGAACGTCTCGTCGCTCACCCGGGGAAACGCTAGTCGACCTTTACCAGGCCGTCCACCAGATCCAGCAGGGTGGCCAGTGCGCGGCTGGGCTGCCGGTCGGCCAGGCACGCCAGCGTCACCTCCCACTCCACCGCGGGGTCGGTCAGCTGGAGCGACACCAGGTCGGGCGTGCGGACGGCGGCCGTGTCCGGCACGACCGCGATGCCCAGCCCGGCTCGCACGTAGTCCGGAATCACCCGCATGTCGGCGATCTCCGCCACCACCCGCCGCGGCGCGCCGGCCGCGTCGAAAGCCCGCTCGATGGCGATCCGGTTGCCGAAACCCCTTGGCGTGTCGACGAATTCCTCGCCGGTCAGGTCCGCGATCGACACCGCCGCCCGCCCGGCCAGCCGGTGCCCGGGCGGCACCAGCACGACGTAGGATAGGCGGTCCAGCCGCCGCGCCGACAGCCCGGTCAGCTCCGCCGCCGGCAACCCTACGAACGCCGCGTCGAGCCGCCCGGTCCGGACGTCTTCCATCAGCCCCGTCGAACCGGCCGTCGACACCGTCAGGTGTAGGTCGACCAGCGGGTACCGGCGGTGGAACTCGCCCAGCAGGCCGGGCAGGTCGATGCTGCCCACGCTGATCAGCGTGCCGATCCGCAGGCTGCCCCGCAGCCCGGCGCCGGCCTCCTCCACGACCGCCCTCGCTCGGTCCAGCGCAGCCAAGGCCGCCTTCGCTTCGGGCAGGAACGCCGCGCCGGCAGGGGTCAGCGCGACCGCGCGGGTGGACCGGTCGAACAGGGTGGTGCGCAGGTCGGACTCCAGCGACTTGATGCCGGCCGACACCGTCGACTGCACGGCGTGCAGCCGCAGGGCGGCCCGGGTGAAGCTCAGCTCCTCGGCGACCGCGACGAAGTACTCCAGCTGACGCGACTCCATTATCGCATCGTATCGATAACTGGGAGTGAAATCTTTCGTTGGACTCGATAAGCAAACGGTTGCATCGTAGAGGCATGAGTTCTTCGCTGATGGTCGAGCGCCCGGCGCGGCTGGGGCACGGCGGCGGCTTCTGGGTGGTGGCCGCCGCGCTGCTGACCGCGCTGGCGTTCTCCACCCTGCCCACCCCGCTCTACCGCCTCTACCAGCAGCGCGACGGCTTTCCCACGGTTGTCGTCACGGTGGTGTTCGCCGCCTACGCGATCGGCGTGGTGGCCAGCATGTACCTGATCGGACACGTCAGCGACCGGCTCGGCCGCCGGCGCATGGTGCTGGCCGCGGTGCTGGCCGAGATCGTCGCGGCGGTGCTGTTCCTGACCTGGCCGGAGGTGCCGGGGCTGATCATCGCCCGGTTCGTCTGCGGCGTCGGCATCGGCGCGCTGACCGCGACCGCCACCGCCCACCTGGCCGAGCTGCGGGCCGTGACCCACCCCGGCCGGGACGCCGGACTGTTCTCGTCCATGGTCAACATGGCTGGCCTGGGCCTCGGGCCGGTGGTCGGCGGGGTGCTCGCCAGCTACGTGACCGCCCCGCTTACCGTGCCCTACCTGATCTTCGTGGGCCTGCTGCTGGCACTGGCTTTGGCCGTGCGACACGTCCCCGAGACCGTCCAGCGCGGCGAAGGCCGCCTTCGATACCGTCCGCAGCGCGTGTCCGTGCCGCACCACGTGCGGCCGGTGTTCTGGGCCGCGGCCGCGGTCGCCTTTGTCGGCAACATGTTCAGCGGCCTGATCTCGGCTCTCGCGCCGACGCTGCTGGCCGGCTCGTTCCACCTGTCGTCGCCGCTGGTCGGCGGCCTGCTCGCCGCCTCGGTTTTTGTCGCCGCCGCCGGCGCGCAGTGGCTGTTCGCCGGCGAACCCCTGCGCCGCCAGCTGATCCTCGGCCTGGGCGCGATGATCGTGTCCCTGGCCGCCATCCCGGCCAGCGTCCTGGCCGGCAGCGTGCTGCTGTTCTGGGCCGGCACGGTCTTCGGCGGCGCCGGCATGGGTCTCGCCTTCCGGGTCACCATCGCCATGGTTGGCGCGCTGGCCGTCCCCGAGCTGCGTGGCGAGACCCTCGCCGGCGTCTTCCTGGCCTTCTACCTCGGCCTCGCCCTGCCGGTGCTGGGCATCGGCGTCGCCCTCACCGCGTTGCCCAGCCTCACCGTGCTGGTGCTGTTCGGCCTGGTCGAACTCGTGCTGGTGGTCTGGGCCGGCCGGCGGCTGCTCACGCAGTGGCGCTGATCCGCCGTCCCACCAACCGCACGGCTGCCCGCACCACCGGCAGCAGCAACCAGCACAGCAGCGCCCAGTTCGTCACGAACGCGACCGGGATCGACAGCACGAACATCACGGTCACCGCGGTCATGAACTCCGTGGCGTTGGTGATCACCGCGGCCGGGGCGTCGGCCCGTAGCAGGCCGCAGCGGCGCAGGTCCGAGACGGCCAGCAGCAGGAACAGGCCGGCCAGCGCCTGGTCCACGGCGTACACGGTGAACTGGACCTGGAACGCGTCGGCCTCGCTGGTCAGCAGCTTGGTGGTGAACGGCATGAGCACGATCGTGAGCAGCCACAACAGGTTCCACCGGATCAGCCGGCCCTCGAGGCCGGTCGCGTAGCGGAACAGCCGCTGGTGGATCAGCCAGTGCATGGCCACCGCGACGAAGCTGATCAGGAACGCGAGGTACTCCTGGGCGTGCTCGCCGAAGAAGGCCAGCACGCCGGCGTTGCCGTGGACGGCCCCGGTCGGTGTCGGCAGCTCCAGGGCCAGCAGCGTGATGGCGATGGCGATCACGGCGTCCGAGAAGTAGATCAGCCGTTCCGGGCCGGCCACCTCGACCTCGGCGCGTGCGGCAGTCTCGGCCATGCACTTTTCCTTTCCTGGCAATGGGAGTGTCAACAGTCCAGCTTTGGACGGTCCGAAAGTAGAATGTCGGCGTCGCGCCGTCAAGACGTCACCATCCGGCGTTAGACCGTCGTGACCTGGACGCTGGCATGGTGGGGGCATGAGCCTCCAGTACCGGACCACCGGCAAGCTCTCCGCCCGGATCGAGTTGCACCGCTACGGCGTGAACCCGACGTCCTGGCAGGACTGGGTACGGGACCGCCTGCCGCGTGGCCGGCGCGTGCTGGAAGTCGGCGCCGGCACCGGGGCCCTGTGGCCGTCGAAGCCGGATTTCCAACTGGTGCCGACGGATTTCTCCGCGGCGATGTGCACCACGTTGCGGGACAAGGGATTCGCGCCGGCTCGGTGCAGCGCCGACGCCCTGCCCTTCCCGACCGGCGCCTTCGACGGCGCGATCGCGTGCCACATGCTGTATCACGTGGAGGATCCGGCCGAGGGCATCGCCGAGCTGCGGCGGGTGCTGCGCCCCGGCGGCTGGCTGGTCGCGACCACCAACGGCGCGGGGCACATGGCCGAGCTGTGGGAGATCGCCGCCCGGGTCGGGCTGCCGATGTCGTTCCCCGAGGCCACCGGCCTCTCGTTCCGGGCCGAGAACGCGATCGAGCTGCTGTCACGCCAATTCGACGACGTGGAGCTGGTCCGCTACGAGGACGAGCTGGTCGTGCCGACCGCCGAGCCGGTGGTGGCCTACCTGGCCAGCTGCGTCGACCGCGACCTCACCGAGGACGAGTTGGCGGCCCTGCGCGAAGAGGTCGCCGCCGGCGGCGACTTTCGGGTGGGCAAACACTCTGTGCTGTTGACGGCCCGTTCCAGGTCCGGGAATCGTTCATGACGCCGGTGCCCGCTCGATCGAGGAGATGCCCGTGGACTTCGCCGATGTGCTCCGCGCCCGCCGGATGGTGCGCAGCTACCGCCCCGACCCGGTGCCCGAGGACGTGGTGCGCCGGATCGTGAAGGTCGTGCACCGCGCGCCCAGCGCCGGCTTCAGCCAGGGGCACCGGCTGATCGTCGTCACCGACCCCGACATCCGGCGCAAGGTCGCCGACCTGATCGAGCCGCCCTACCTGGAGTCCGGCATGCCGCCGTGGGTCTCGGTCGCCCCGGTGCTGATCGTCGTCGGCGTGCGGGAGGCGTCGTACCACGAGCGGTACCAGCAGCCGGACAAGGTCACCGAGGACGGCGAGGAGGGGGAGTGGCCGGTGCCGTACTGGTGGTTCGACAGCGGCAGCCTGTTGGTGATGCTCCAGCTGGCGGCCGCCAACGAGGGCCTGGCCAGCGGCTTCTTCGGCCCACACGCCGACGGCCTGGAGAAGATCGTCGGCCTGCCCGAGGACGTGGGCCTGGCCGGGATCATGACCCTCGGCTACTCCGACGACAACGACCGCCGGGTGCCGGCCAACCTGACCAACCGCCCGAAGCGGATCCCCCTGGACGACCTGGTCACCTGGCGCTGACCCCGCCGCCCCCCTTTGTCACATGTGGTCCGCATGTGGCTCTGGGAGGCGACTATGGCGCACATGTGGCATTCGATGGGGCTGGTGGGGCTCGTGTGATTTGCGCTGGCCCAAGAGTCGCATGCGGACCGCACGTGATATTTGCTTGTGTGAAGGCAGGTCGGCGGTGTCTGGATCCGGGGACGGTCAGCCGGCGCGGTCGATGATCGGCAGGGACAGGCGGCTGGGGTGGGCCGGGCCGAAGTGCACCGTGTTCTCCGCGACCACGACATCCTCCTTGCCGGCGGCGGCGACCACGCCGCCGGTGTTGGGATTCCGGTCGTAGCGCGGGAAGTTGCTGCTGGTGACGTCCAGCCGGATCCGGTGGCCGGGCCGGAACACGTTGGACGTCACCGAAAGGTCCAGGGGCAGCTCGTACACTCGGCCCGGCGTCAGGAGTTCCGGTGCGGACAGGGAGTTCCGGTAGCGGGCGCGCAGCATGCCCTCGCACAGGTTCACGGCGGTGCCGTCGGGGTGCACGTCGACGAGCTTGCCCATGAAGTCGGTGTCGACGGCGGAGCTGGACACGAACAGCGTCAGCGACACGTGTCCGGTGACCTCCAACGGATCGGCCAGCGCGGGACCGGTGAAGCTCAGCACGTCGTCGCGGGCCTCGACCGGCCGCTGGTCACGGGGACCGGCGTCGGCGGCGAGGGTGTTGCCGCCGACGGTGGGCACGGGGTCGAGCGGGTCGTACCGATACATGTGCGAGCCGACGGGCGGCACCGTGCCGGAAAGCGTGCCGTCGCCGAGGAAGTAGTCCATCCGACGGGTGTCGGGCAGCGGCCAGGCCGGCTCGTCGCGCCACTGGTCGATGCCCATCACGAAGATCCGCACCGGCGCCGAGTCGTCGGGCCTGCCCCGCAGCCACTGGTCGAAGAAGCGCAGGTGCGCCTCAGTGAGCCCCGCCCCGCGGTAGTCGGTGCTCAGGTGCGTCCACGGCCCGATGACCAGCCGCTCGTTGTGCCCGCGGACCGTCTCGTCGATGAAGACGTCGTACCAGCCGCCGACGCTCAAAGCGGGGGCCTTCGACGCGGCGGCCAGCTGCTGCCAGTAGCCGTCCCACTCAGGATGGGCGAAAACCGTGTCCAGCCAAGGGAAGTGCTTGGCCAGCACGGGATGGTCCCGGGTCGGCAGCGCGTCGAACTGCTGCCGCATGATCTCCGCCAGATCGCCCACCGCGCCGGCCTTCATGGCCTCGCCGGCGGCGTTGGCGGTGATCCACGTCAGCACCGTGTGCAGCGACATCGCGCCGCCGGGGGAGTACCAGGGGGCCCGGTAGAAGTCGGCGGTGGCGAACGTGGGGGCGATGGCCTGCAGCGACTCCGCCGCCTGCCACTGCACCGCACCCTGGTAGGACGCGCCGAAACCGCCGATGTTGCCGTCGCACCAGGGCTGTTCCCGCAGCCAGGCGATGGTGTCCGCGCTGTCGGCGGCCTCCGTCTCGTGCGGCACGTGCACGCCGCCGGAGCGGGCGGTGCCCCGACAGCACTGGATCACCACCGCGTAGCCGGACTCCAGCAGGGCGAACAGGTTGGGCCGGTTGCCGCCGTAGCTGGCGACGTCGTCCTTGCCGTACGGGGTGCGCAGCAGCAGCACCGGCGCGGGGCGCTCGTCGGCCGGCCGCCAGATGTTGGTGGCCAGCGCGACGCCGTCCCGGGTCACGACCGGCACGTCGGTGTCCATGAGGTGGCGCATGGCCCGGATCGTGCAGCATCCGCCGACCGGATGTCGAACCGGTATCTCTGGCATTGTGATCGCATGAACCCGTTCGCCTCGCCGCTGGTCATCAGCGGGAACGGCCTGCTGCTGCGGGATTTCACCGACGCCGACCTGCCGGCGATGATCGAGCTGTTCGACGATCCCGATGTGGCGCTGCGCACGCCGATCGTCACGCCGTTCGACCTGGCCGCGGCCCGGGACTACCTGGCCACCATGCGGCGGACCCGGGCCGAGGAGAACCGGCTGCACCTGGCCATCACCCGGCCGGGCGAGGACGTGCCGCTGGGCATGGTGTTCCTGCGGCCGGCGCTGTGCATGGCCGGCTACGTGATCGGCAAGGCCCACCGGCGGCAGGGTCTGGCCGTGCGGGCCGGGCAGGTGATCACCGAGTTCGCGCTGCGCACCGTCGGGCTGCCGCACGTGCTGCTGGAGATCGAGGCCGAGAACGTGGCCAGCGTGGCCGTGGCCCGGGCGCTCGGGGCCCGGCTCAGCGGCGCCGCCCCGATCGAGGTCGAGTCCAAGGGCCGGTCGCTGCGGCTGGACACGTGGATCATCGAACCGGAATTCGCCTGACCGTGACGGCCTCGAGCGGCCATAGTGGGCTGGTGCTGGATGTGCGACTGGTCGAGGGCCGGCGGGCCGATGTCGACGAGCATCACGAGCTGCAGCGGGCCGCGAGCCTGGTCGACCACCCCCAATCGCCGCCGCCGACCCGGGAGGCCGTGCTGGCCCGGCTCCGGGATCCCGACGTCGACCTGGGGGAAGGCCTGCTGTGGACCGCCCGCCTGGACGGTCGGCTGGCCGGCTTCCTCACCGCCCACCTGCCCGTCGACGGCAACGAGCACCTCACGTTCGCCCGGATTGTCGTGCATCCCTCGTCGCGGCGGCAGGGGATCGGCTCAGAGCTGCTCCGTACCGGGGCGGACGCCCTGCGGCACCGGGGGCGGGTAATCGTCGAGGTCTCCCAGGTCGAGTCCAACTCCCCCGGGGCCCGATTCGTCGCCGCCCGGGGGTTTCGCACTGTCAACACCTCCGTCGTGCAGACGCTGGAGTTCTCCGAGGTGGACCCGGTGATCTGGGACGTCGAGCCGCCTCCTGGCTACCGGCTCGTCCGCTGGGTCGGGCACGCCCCCGAGGACCTCGTCGAGTCGTACGCCCAGGCCCGGCGGGCCATCGCCGACGCCCCGCCCGGGCAGTCCGCCTTCCGGGTCCCCGACTGGACCGTCGAGCGGGTCCGGCGTCTGGAGGCCGGCTACCGCCAGCACGGCATCGAACGCCGTGTCGTCGTCGCCGTGTCTCCCTCCGGCGCGGTCGTCGGCGTCACCGAGCTCGACCTCCAGCCCCTACGCCCCGAGCTCGCCGCCCAGCGCGACACCGCCGTCCTGGCCGCCCACCGCGGCCTGGGCCTCGGCCAGGCGATGAAGGCCCTCATGCTGCGCTGGATCACCGCCGACAAGACCGCCCTGCGCCGGGTGTGGACCTCCACCGCCAGCGCCAACCAGTACATGGCCGACGTCAACCACCGCCTCGGCTTCGCCACCGTCCGGCGGTACTCCGTGGTGAACCGGGAGCTGGCCGGCCTGTGATCGACATCCACCCGTTCGACGGCCGGCGGGCCAACGCGGTGGGGCGGGACCTGTAAACCTCTACACCCGGTTTTCGTCCATCTGTCACCTCATGCGTGGCCGCGGTGGACCGTTACGGCCGGTAGCCGTTGCGTCGAGTGGCGGCCAGCTGGTAGTCCACCGGGTAACCCTGCCGATCGTGGAGTGGAAGCGCCATGCGGTTGTCCGTCATCACCGACGAGATCGCCCCCGATCTCGACACGGCGCTGCGCGAGTGCGAGGCGCTGGGGCTGGAGGCGGTCGAGCTGCGCAGCGTCGGCGGCCGCAACGTGGTCCATCACGACCAGCGTCGGCTGCGCGAGTTCCAAGCCGCTCTGAAGGGGTTCAGCTGCCCGGTGGTGGACACGCCGTTCCTGAAGGCGACCAAGGCCATCTGGGAGCACCTGGACCGGGGCTTGGAGATCGCGGACCTGGTCGGCGCGAAGGCGATCCGGGTGTTCTCGGGCCTGCGCGTGGACGACCGCGACTGGTACCTGCCGTGGCTGGCCGACGTGCTGTCGGCGGCGGCGAACCAGGTCCGGGCGGCCGGGTTCACGCTGCTGCTGGAGATCGACGAGGCCTGCATGGTGGCCACGGTCGAGGAGGCGGACGAGCTGCTCGGCAAGATGGCCCCGGGCCTGCTGGGCGTGGTCTGGGACCCGGCCAACGAGGCCCGCTTCCGGGACGCGGAGCCGGACCCGGTCAACCGGGGCAAGGTCGCGGACGCGGTGGCGCACGTGCACGTCAAGGACTACCAGCGCGGCCAGGGCTGGGTGCGGCCGGGGGCGGGCATCGTGGGCTGGGCGGGCCAGCTGCGCAGCCTGGAGGACGCCGGCTACGACGGCTACCTGTCGATCGAGACGCACCACTCGGCCCCGGAGGGCGGCACGGCGCAGGCGACCCGGGACAGCGTGCAGGCGCTGCGCCGTATCGCCGCGGAGAGCGGGATCTCCTTGCTATGAGGGGAGGAGCCCGCAGCGCTGGGCCCGCAGCACGGTGGTGAGCCGGTCGGACGTGCCCAGCTTGCGGTAGATGTTCTCCAGGTGCTTGTGGACGGTCCGCGGCGACGCGCCGAGCCGGTTGGCGATGCCACCGGCGGTCAGCCCGGCGGCCAGCAGCGACAGCACGGTGATCTCCCGGTTGGTCAGCTTCAGCTCGGCGGCCCGGTCGAGGCCCTCGGTTGCCTTGTCCTGCCAGCGTTTCAGCTGCCGCACATGGCCGTCGACCCTACGCAGCAACGGTTGCAGCCGGCGCACGAACGCCCGCTCCCGGTCGGTGAAGTCCATGCCGGCCCGGCCGAGCACAAAACCCCGGTTGGCGCCGGACAAGTCGTGCAGCGGCAGCGCGATGTGCCGGGTCACACCGGAGGTCTCGCGCAGCGAGCCGAACGTCTCGGTGGACCGCCAGGTCCGGTCGTCGAGCAGGTCGCTGACCGTGCGCGGCTCGTCGTCGCCGGTCAGGGCGTAGTGCCGGACCAGCGGGTGCACCGGCATCCGGCGCTGCTCCTCGGCCTCGGGCGGCAGCACACCGCGGTACCACGGCGTCCACACCTCGACCTCGTCCAGCACGATCACGTTGCGCACGAACCGGTGGCTGCGGGACAGCACACACGTCGTGCCGTGCAATGATCGGACCAATTCGTCGGCGACGAGCGTCCACGCCCGGTCCACGTTGCGGCTGTCCATCACCGTGACCGCCAGGTCGAGCATGCGCTCGTAGTCGCGCGACGCCAGATCCGCCATGTCACGGCGCACGCTACACGGCGCTGTGCCGCAACTGATCCACCACCTTGCCCAAGTCCTGCTCGGAGTCGGCGAGCCGGGTCAGCTGCGCGTGCACGGTGTCGGCCAGCGGCAGCTCGGTGGACGCCATGGCGAGCGCGACGTCCTTGGCCGCCAACCGAATCGGGTAGTGCACGCCCTCGGCGAAGGCCCGCGCCGCGACGCCGCCGACCGGGCTGTTGTTCAGGGCGCCCCGGACCAGATCCTCGGGCAGGCCGTAGGCGTCGGCGAGCTGCAGCGCCTCGGCGACCGCGGTCACGCCGACGATCACCGCGGTGATGATGACGATCTTCAACGCCGAGCCTGCGCCCGGCCCGCCGCAGCGGGTGACCCGGCCGAACTGCTCCAGGATGGCCTGCACGGGCGTCGGATCGCCGCCGACGAACAGCACCAGCTGGCCGGCGGCGGCCCGGTCGACGCTGCCCAGCACCGGGGAGTCGATCGCGATGACGCCGGCCGGCAGCTTGGCGGCGACGTCGGCGAAGGCCCGCGGGCCGATGGACGACATGTCGATCAGGTAGGTGCCCGGCTTGAGCGACGGGGCCATGGCGTCGACGACGGCGTGCACGGCCTCGGGATCGGCCAGCATCGTCACCACGACATCGGCGTCCCGCACGGCTTCGGCCGGTGTGAGGGCGGCCTTGACGCCGTCCTGGGCCAGCAGGTCCGCCTTCGCGGCGGTCCGGTTCCACACCGTCAGCTCGTAACCGGCGGCCAGCAGGCGGCGGGCCATCGGCAGGCCCATCGAGCCCAGCCCCAGAAACGCGATCTTTTCCATGACGTCGACGCTACGAGCGTCCACGCGATGCCACCAGCGAATGTCTAGCATGGATGGCATGCCTGACGCGCATGAGTTGTCCAGTGCCCTGCTGCGGGTGTTCGTCGAGGTCGCGCGGCTCGGCTCGTTCACCGCGGCCGGCGCCCGCCTGGGCTACACCCAGTCGGCGATCTCCCGGCAGATCTCCGCGCTGGAGGACGAGGCCGGCACCCCGCTGTTCGACCGGCTGCCCCGCGGCGTCCGGCCGACCGACCCCGGCCGCCGGTTGCTCCTGCACGCCGAGGCGGTGCTGGACCGGCTGGAGGCGGCCCGCCGCGAGCTGGCCGACCTGCGCGAGCTGGCGACCGGCCGGCTGCGGGTCGGCGGGTTCGCCACGGCCGACGTCTCCCTGGTGCCGAAGGCGATCGCGGCGTTCCGCGCGGCCTACCCGGCGGTCGTGGTGACGCTGACCGAGGGCTACACACCGGGCCTGGCCAAGCGTTTGCGGGACGGCGAGCTGGACGTCGCGATCCTGTCCGGCGACGGCCCGTTCGACGGCCTCGACCTGCGCAAGCTCTGCGACGACCCGATGCTGGTGGCGCTGCCGGCCGGGCACCGGCTGGCCCGCCGACGCCGGGTGCGGCTGGTCGACCTGGCCGACGAGGAGTGGATCGCCGGCAGCGACCGGCCCGAGGACACCCTGATCAGCTCGTGCCTGGTGCACGGGTTCCGGCCCCGGATCGGCTTCGTGGCCCGGGACTGGCTGGCCAAGCAGGGCATGGTCGCGGCGGGCGTGGGCATCACGCTGATCCCGGCCATCGCGGCCGAGTCGGTGCGGCCGGACATCAGCGTGGTGCGGCTGCATCCCGACGAGGTGCCGGTGCGGGCCGTGCACGCGGCGACCCCGGCCGGGGTCGCGCTGTCTCCTGCGACACGCGCGTTCCTGAGCATCGTTAACGACTGATTTCGTTGCAAGAAGTCGTTGACAGTACTGATTCGGTTGGTGTTTGCTCCCGGCATGCCGCGTACGGAGATGTTCCGGTTCCTGCGTCGAGTCGCCGCCGACCATGCCGCCGCCGAGCGGCTGGGCCTGCCGGTGGCCGAGTTCCGTGAGGCACGGGTGGCGCGAGCCGCCGGCACGATGGGTCGCCGAGACGTGCTCAAGATCTTCGGCGCGACGGCGGCCGTGCTGGGCGCAACCAGCGTCTTACGCGCACCGAAGGCGGCCGCCGTCCCGCAGGTGGCCACCAAGGCGCGGATTGCTGTCATCGGCGCCGGCATCGCCGGCCTCAACGCGGCGCTGGCCCTGGCCGACGCCGGCGTGCACTGCACCGTCTACGAGGCCAACGACCGCGTCGGCGGCCGGATGTACTCCGAGCGTGACTACTGGAACGGCGGCCAGATCACCGAGTACGGCGGTGAGCTGATCGACACCGACCACACGGTGATCCAGGACCTGTGCAAGCGGTTCGGCATCGGCCTCACCGACATCCACGCCGCCGAGCCCGCCGGCAGCGAGGACGTCCTGTTCTACGAGGGCCGCTACCGTTCGCACGCCGAGTTCGTCGCCGAGTTCCTGCCGGTCTACAAGGCGTTGCAGGAGGACATCGCCAAGGCCGGCGAGGACATGCCGACCTGGGACTCCTCCACGCCCGAAGGTGTCGTGCTGAGCCGGATGAGCGTGCAGGAGTGGATCTCCACCCGGGTGCCCGGCGGCTACTCGACCTGGTTCGGGCGCTTCCTCGACGACGCCTACGTGGTCGAGTACGGCCGGGACACCGGCCAGCAGACCGCGATCAACCTGGCCTACATGATGATCGACCAGGAGAACCTGGACGAGCCGTCGATCTGGGGCGCGTCCGACGAGCGCTACCACATCACCGGCGGCAACCAGACCCTGCCCGAAGCCATCGCCGCCACGCTGCCCAGCGGCACCGTGCAGCACGGGCATCGGCTGGAAGCCTTGGTGCGCAACGGAGACGGCACCCAGACCATGCACTTCGACACCGGCGCCGTCCGCGTCGACCACACCATCCTCACCGTGCCGATCGGCGTGCTCAAGCGCCTCGACGTCAGCCGGGCCGGCTTCGACCCGCGCATGCGTGGCGCGATCTCCAAGCTGGAGATGGGTTTCTGCACCAAGCTGCACATGCAGTTCACCTCCCGGCCCTGGGTCGGCCGCGGCCAGTGGCCCGGCATCGCCAACGGGATCAGCTTCGCCGACACCGGGTACCAGCAGGTGTGGGACGCCACCACCGGGCAGCCCGGCCGGCAGGGCATCGCCATCCAGTACGGCGGCGGCAGCGGGGCGCTGAGCTTCCAGCCCTCGGCGCCGTTCTCCAACGCCTCCTCCTCGTATGTGCGGGCCTCCGTGCGGGAGAAGCTGGCCCAGTTCGGCGTGGTGGTTCCCGGGATTGGCAGCGCATACGCAAGCAAGGCCACCCTCGCGGCGTGGCACAAGAACCCGTACACCTACGGCGCCTACAGCTGCTACCCCGTCGACTACTGCCACCGCTACGCCGGCTACGAGGGCACCCGCCAGGGCAACATCCACATCGCCGGCGAGCACACCTCCGTCGACTCCCAGGGCTACATGAACGGCGGCGCGGAATCCGGCGCCCGCGCCGCCGCCGAACTGCTAGCGCTGCTGTAGCAACATCTCCGCCGCCACGGTGGTCCCGTCGGTGCGGATCGTGGCGGCCACCTCCTTGGCCCGCACCGCCGTCTCCGGGGCCAGGGCGATGGCCAGCGCGGCCGAGAAGGACTCGTAGGTCGGCGTGGGCCCGTCGTGCGCCGCCCCGATGCCCAGCTCCGCGACCCGGGCGGCGAACTGCGGCTGGTCGCCGATCTGCGGCACGACCACCTGCGGCGCACCGGCCCGGGCGGTCGCGGTGGTGGTGCCCGCGCCGCCGTGGTGCACGACCGCGGCAACCCGTGGGAACAGCGATTGCTGGTTGACGTCGCCCACGACGAAGCAGTCGTCGTCGACACTGTTCAGTTCGGCCCAGCCGTGAGCGAGCACCACCCGCCGGCCCTCGGCCCGCGCGGCGTCGACGGCGATCCGGCCCAGGTCGGGCGCGGCGTGCAGGTGCATGCTGCCGAAGCCCACGTACACCGGCGGCTCGCCGGCGTTGAGGAACTCCTCCAGCCCGTCTGGTAGTGACCGGTCGTCGGGCAGGATCCATGCCCCTGTCTGCACGACCTCGAGTTCCGTGACGCCCTGCCATGGGCTGATCACCGGGTCTGCCGCCAGCCACGGCCGGTCGGTGAACACGTGATCGCGCACGTTGTCCACCGGTGGCAGGCCGAGCGCGGCCAGGTGCTCGTTGAGCGGCTTCTGGTAGAAGGCGTTGATCCGCGCGACATCCTGCTGCCACAAGGCCTTCTGCAACCCGTACACCTGGTAGCTCGCGAACACGTAGCGGATGCCCAGCTGCTCGGCGACCGTGCGGGCCCCGGCCGGCATCAGGCCGGCGGCCACGATCGCGTCGCTGGCCTCGGCCACCTTCGCGAGCGTGTCGAACCGCGCGTCGACCAGGCCCGCCGCGAGCCGGAACGGGTCCGGCTTCGCGGCGGACATCAGGTCCCGCACCGACGGCCCGAGCGGCACGTGCGACACGCCCGCCCGGGCCATCAGCGCCACGAACTCCTCGTCCGGCGGCGCGCACACCGTCGCCTCCGCGCCGAGCTCCCGCAGCCGTGCCGCCAGCGCCACCACCGGTTCGACATCCCCGCGCGAGCCATACGTCGTCAACGTGAAACGCATGGTTGATCCCCCCATTTCCGCTGGTACTGGTCGTACGGCGGGCAATGATGAGGCATCACCGGGGCCTTGCCGCAAGCCCCGGGGTCGGCTATACATTGAGGTGGGGAGAGGGCGCTAAGGCGTCAATCGGTGCAGGTCTCGCGGGAACAGCGTGGTCTGCCGGATGTTGGCCACGCCCAGCAGCCGGGCCGTCCAGCGCTCCAGGCCGATCGCGAAGCCGCCGTGGGGCGGCATGCCGTGCGCGAACACCTCCAGGTAGCTCCGGTACGCCTCCGGTGACTCGCCACGCCGCTCCAGCGCGGCCAGGTAGTCGGCGTGCCGGTGCAGGCGCTGCCCGCCGGTGACGAGCTCCAGCCCCCGGAACAGCAGGTCGAAACTGTTGCTGTACTTGGGGTTTCCCGGTTCGGGATGGGTGTAGAACGGCCGCTTGGCCATCGGATATCCGGTCACGAACAGGAACTCCGAGCCGTGTGCTTTCAACGCCCACTCGGACAGGAAGCGCTCGTCGGCCGGGGCCAGGTCGACTTCGTCCTTGCCGCCCAACAGCTTCTGCGCCTCGGCGAAGTGGATCGACGGAATCTCCGCCGGCACCTCGGGCAGCTCCGCGCCCAGCAGGGACACCGCGGCCTCGCGGGAGGCCGCGCCGGCGACCATGCCGGCGATGGCCTGCCGCAGCACGGCCATCACGTCGCTGTGGTCGGAGATGAAGCCGATCTCGGCGTCGAGGCTGGTGTACTGGGCCAGGTGTCGGGCGGTGTCGTGCGGCTCGGCCCGGAACACCGGGCCGACCTCGTACACCCGCTCGAACACGCCGACCATGGTCTGCTTGAAGAACTGCGGCGACTGGGCCAGGAACGCCCTGCGCCCGAAGTAGTCGATGCCGAACACGTTCGCGCCGGACTCGGTGGCCGAGCCGACGATCTTCGGCGTGTGGATCTCGGTGCAGCCGATACCGGCCAAAGTGGCGCGGAACCCGGCGACCGAGGCCGCCGCGATCTCGAACTGGGCCCGCAGCGCCGGATGGCGCAGCGCGACCGGAGCACTGTCCAAAATGGTCGGCAGCGTGGCCGACACCGTGGGCCGGTACAGGTCGAACGGCGGTGGCGTGACGGCCTCGCCGAGCACGGCAAGCACCGGCTCGGTCAGCTCGGCCCCGCCGGGAGCCTTCGGGTTGGCGGTGACCAGGCCGGTCACCTCGACGACGGTCTCCTCGGCCGGCGCCGGCCCGGACATCACCACCTGGGCCAGCCCGGACCGGTCCCGCACGATCGCGAACGTCACGGATTTCAGCTCACGGCCGCGGTGCACCCAGCCGGCGACACGCACGCGTTCGCCGATGTGGGCGGGAAGTTCCGCGGCCAGTACTCGGGCGATCATCGCCACTCCAGTGGTCGAGTCGACCCCTTGGGAGTGCGGGCGAGAAGGGAAACTCGCGGTGCCACCGCACTTTCGTCCCCGCACGCGGGAACCTCGTTCACGGCCCGATCACGGGGGCCGGCCGGGGGGTGGCATTCGTTCAAGGTTATTGCCTCCCCGCACTCAGGAGTGTCTTCGCCGTGGGAACGCGGGTCCGCCTTCGCAGCTGCCGGCGGCTCTCTCCGACCCGCGTCGATCCCGGCTACTTGTCTCCATCATCGTGTTGCGGCCCAGCATAACCAGAGACAGTGATCGGCCGCCTCAGGATTTCAGCACCCGCTGGTGCAGCTCCGTCACCACCCGGCGGGCCGAGTCGAACGCGCCGGCCTGCCAGGTCACCAGCCAGGTCAGCCAGTCGCCGGCGAAGTACACCCGGCCCTGCGGCTGGTTGAGCAGGGTGTACTCGGGTGAGCCGAAGACTCCCCAGGACCAGCCGCTCTCGATGTGCGGCATTCGATGCCAGGCGACGGAGAACGAGTTGTCCAGCTCGGTCCGGTACTTCTCGCCGTGGATCCGCGCACCCCGCGCCACCGCCTGGGTTTCCCGTTCCCGCGGCGTGAGTCGGCTGTAGGCCAGCGCGTTGAGGTCCACGTTGTAGTAGCCGATCAGCACGCCGCGCCGGCTGTGGAAGCCGTGCGAGGGATACCAGATGTGCTGCACGTCCATGTCGGTCTCGGTGATGCCGCCGTAGATCCGGTAGTCCGTCTCCCACCAGCGGCTGCGGTACTCCAGGCCCATCTTGCCGACGTTCGCCGTGGGGAAGTGCTCCAGCGCGGCCTGCACGTTCGCGCCCAGGTTGTGCGGGATCCGAGCGGTGATGTTCGGTGGCATCGACGAGACGCAGTAGTCGGCGTCGATCTTCTGCGGCCGGCCGTTCCCGGTGTACGTGACCGAGACGCCGTCGTCGCGGTTGGTGATCGCGGTGACCACGCAGCCGGTGCGGATCCGGTCCGGGCCGATCGCCCGCACCAGCGCGGCCGGGATCCGGTCCATGCCGCCGACCGGCTGGAACATCTGCACCGCGTACTCGTAGTCGAACTCGAACGAGAAGTAGCCGCCGACGTTGCTGGCGAAGACCTCCGACAGCGACGGCGGCGGGCCGAGCACCGTGCCGGTCTGGTCGGCCGCGCCGGGATCCACCGAGAAGCCGCGGCGGAAGGAGCCGGTGTAGCGGTGGTCCTTGCCCAGCGCGCCCCAATCGTCGAGGAACGTCAGCAGGCGTTCCTTGTCGGCCGCGGTCAGCTCGCCGTCCAGCGCGCCCTGATTGGTCGCCTTCGCCAGCAGTTCGCCGACGTAGCCGTACACGTCGGCTTTGGCGGTGCGATACCGGACCGGCGCGGTCATGCCGGTCTTCTCGTTGTAGATCAGGGCGCTGGCGTTCTGGTTGGCGAAGGGCTCGATCGGGACGCCGAGCTCCCGGCAGTAGTCCAGCGTCACCATCCACTGGGCGATCCGGGCCGGGCCGGCGTTCATGTACTGGCCCTCGGAGAACCGGCCGACCTGGGTGTGGCCGTCGAGGTCGGTCTGCCGGGTGCCGCCGCGGACCGTGAAGTTCCGGCCGCCTGCGATGTCCCGCGCCTCCAGGACCGTGCAGTCGTAGCCGGCCTTGCCGAGCTCGTACGCCGTGGCCAGGCCGGCGATGCCGCCGCCCAGGATGACCACCTTGGCCGCCGCGCGGCCGGGCAGCCGGAAGTCGGACGGCTGCGGCGGCTGGTAGTTCGGCGTTCCCATGGCCGTCGGCGCCAGGCCGAGCGCGCCCATCGTGGCGAACATCGCGCCGGCGCCACCGGCCACACCGACCGCGGACAGGAAATCGCGCCTGGAGATCCCCCTCATGGACGCGAGGCTGCCACAATCTGCCGCCTTTCCGTCATGGAGTCCGGATTTGCCGGTTCAGATCACCCGATCGCGGAGGTTGTCGTGCAGCGCGCTGACGCCGTCGGCGAGCGCGTCGAACTGCTCGCGGCTCAGGCCGTCGACGAACAACTCCCGCACCAGCGCGGCGTGGCCGGGGGCGGCCTCGCGCAGCTTGCGCAGGCCCTGCTCGGTCAGCACCGCCACGATGCCGCGCTCGTCGCTCGGGCAGCCCTGCCGCTCCACGAGGCCGGCCTTCGCCAGCTGGCCGACCTGGTAGGTGAGGCCGCTCTTGGACGTCACCGCGGCCCCGGCCAGCTCGGTCATGCGCAGCCGGCCGTCGGGGGCCTCGGCCAGCCGGGCCAGCACCTCGAACTGCGAGTGGGACAGGCCGGAGTCCTGTTTGAGCTGCTGGTCGAGGAGCCGGTTGAGGACGGCCCCGGTGAGCAGGAACTGTTTCCAGGCGGTCAGTTCCCGTTGATCGAGCCACATGACCACATAGTACGAATTCAAACGTTCCCCGGCTTGACGGTGACCGTAAGCAGGGCCAGACTGGTGTGCGTATCGCGAATGGCCGTGCGCACAGCGAACACACACTGGAGTGGGTTGTGACGATCAAGAGAGACCTGGTCATCGGCGGCGAGGACGTCCCCGCGCTGGACGGCCGCACGACAGAGGATCTCAACCCGTACACCGGCGAGGTGTACGCGGTGGTGGCCGCCGGTGGCGCGGCCGACGTCACCCGCGCGGTGGACGCGGCGCAGCAGGCGTTCCCGGCCTGGTCGGCCACCTCCCCGGCGGCCCGCCGGCGGATCTTCCTCAAGGCCGCGGACCTCATGGAGGCCAAGGCCGAGCAGGGTGTCGCGCTGATGGCCGAGGAGGTCGGCGGCGTCGCCGGCTGGGCCCACTTCAACGTCGGCCTGGCCGCCGGCATCCTCCGTGACGCCGCCGCGTCGATCGGGCAGCCGGTCGGCGAGGTGCTGTCCACCGAGACCGAGGGCCAGCTGTCGCTGGCGCTGCGGGAGCCGCTGGGCGTGGTGGCGGCGTTCGCGCCCTGGAACGCCCCGCTCATCCTGGGCGCCCGCGCGCTGGCCGTGCCGCTCGCGGTCGGCAACACCGTGGTGGTCAAGCCCAGCGAGGACGCCCCCATCTCCTGCGGCCTGTTCATCGCTGACATCCTGCGCGAGGCCGGCTTGCCCGCCGGCGTGCTCAACGTCGTGACCAACGCGCCGGCCGACGCCGCCGACGTGGCCCGCGCCCTGATCTCCGACAAGCGGGTCCGGGCCGTCAACTTCACCGGTTCCACCCGGGTCGGGCGCATCATCGGCACCACCGCCGCCGAGCACATCAAGCCGGCCGTTCTCGAGCTCGGCGGCAAGAACGCGCTGCTCGTGCTGGACGACGCCGACGTCGACTACGCGGTCGCCGCGGCCAACTTCGGCGCGTTCAACAACGCCGGCCAGATCTGCATGTCCACCGACCGTGTGCTGGTGCACCGGTCGATCGCCGCCGAGTTCACCGAGAAGCTGGCGGCCAAGGCGGCCTCCCTGCCGCACGGCGACCCGGCCGACCCCGGCACCGTGATCGGGCCGCTGATCAGCGCCGGCGCCGCGCGCCGGGTGGCCGAGCTGGTGGCCGAGGCGGCCGCGGCCGGCGCCTCGGTGCGGGCCGGTGGCGGCGAGGCCGACGGCTCCCGCTACCCGGCCACGGTGCTCTCCGACGTCACCCCGGACATGCGGGTCTTCACCGAGGAGATCTTCGGCCCGGCGGTCACCGTGACCGCGGTGGACGACGACGAGCAGGCGCTGGAGATCGCCAACAACACCGACTACGGCCTGACCGCCGGCGTGATCACCGAGGACGCCCGGCGCGGCTTGGCGGTGGCCCGGCGGCTGCGCACCGGGATCGTGCACGTCAACAACCAGACCGTGGACGACGAGCCGCAGGTGCCGTTCGGCGGCGTGAAGTCCAGCGGCTACGGCCGGTTCGGCGGGCGGTGGGGGGTGGAGGCCTTCACCGCGACCCGCTGGGTGACCGTCGCCGGGCAGCACAACCTTTACCCCTACTAGGCGGCTTCCCCCACTGAGCAACTCAGGGTCATTCCCGATGCAGGCCGTGCTGGCGCCCGATAGCGTGCGTTGGCGTCGGATATCGCACGGGGGAGTGACGAATGCGCAACTGGGGGATCGGCGTTCTGGTGGTGGCGGCGGCCTGTGCCGTCGGCGGCTGCGCCAACCTGGGCAATTTGCTGCCGCCGCAGTCGGTCAGCGACACCAAGACGCTGGACCAGTCGATCACGTCGATCAAGCTGGACGCCCATTCCGGCGACGTGCGCGTGCAGGGCGAGGCCGGGCTGACCAAGACCACCGTGGTGCGGACCATCAAGTACCGCGACGGGTCCGCCCCCACCCAGGACACCTACCACGTCGACGGCAGCACGCTGGTGCTGGCCGGCGACTGCGGTTCCAACTGCTCCATCGACTACCAGGTGACCGCGCCGGCCGGGCTGCCGATCAGCGGCCAGACCACCGCCGGCGACGTCACCCTGGCCAAGGTCGGGGCCGTCGACGTCGGCACCACCTCCGGCGAGCTGGACCTGAGCGATGTCACCGGCACCGTCAAGGCCCACACCACCAACGGCAAGGTCACCGGCACCGGCCTGCGGGGCGGCGGCATCCAGGCCGACACCACCAACGGCGGCATCGAGCTCACCCTGGCCGAGGCCGCCGACGTCACCGCCCGCACCACCAACGGCCAGATCCGGCTGGCCGTGCCGGCCGACAGCTACCGGGTGTCCACCGACACCCACAACGGCTCCCGGAAGATCCGCGTCGCCAACGACCCCGCCGGCAAGCACAGCCTGGACCTGAACACCGACAACGGCGAGATCCGAGTCGACCCGGTCTAGCCTGAGGCGCCGGGAAACGCCAGGAAGGGCCCAATACTGGCGTTGGGCGTTATGAAGGGGTCCTTCCTGGCGTTGGGCGAGAGGTTTGGTCCCTTGATCTTGGGGATCGGTCACCGCCGGCGAGCTGGCGGCCCCAGGACCGACCAGACCTCGCTGATCAGCCCGTCGGACACGTCATGCCGGTCTGACCGTGCTCAGCCCTGGGCCTTGGCCTTGATCATCGGCGAGAGGTCGAAGACGCTGATCACGTGAGTGATCTTGCCGCCGGTGACGGTGAGGTACTCCATGCCGCGGATGTCCTTGGCGACCGGCGTGTCGACGACGTAGACGGTCGCCGCGTGGTCCTCGTCGCCCAGCACGTCGACCAGCTCGCCGCGGACGAGGGTCGTCACGAACGGCTCCAGGAACTGGCGGTAGGCCGCCAGCCCGGTGATCTGCCCGGTCGGGGCTTCGCACACGACGTCCTCGGCGATGAGGCCCAACGCCTTCTCGACCTCGCCGCCGAGCCAGGCGCGGACGTACTCGTCGGCGATCTGCTGGGCGGATGCGGTGGTGGCGGTCATGACTGGTGGTTCCTTCCTGACAAGTGCGGCCTCGCGGCCCGACAACCACCACCCTGCGCCGGCTATATGACATCCTGTGTCATATATGGGAGGAAGGTTCGGGAGCCATGAGATCCGACCGCCTGCTGTCGATCCTGCTGCTGTTGCAGACCCGCGGACAGCTGCCTGCGGCCGAGCTTGCCGAGCGGCTGGAGGTCTCGGTCCGGACGATCATGCGTGACGTGGAGGCCCTGTCCGCGGCGGGCGTGCCCGTCTACACCGTCCGCGGCCCGCAGGGCGGCATCGCCCTGCTGCCCGGCTACCGCACCGACGTCACCGGGCTGACCGCCGACGAGTCCCGGGCCCTGTTCGTGTTGATGTCCGGCTCGGCACACGCAGACCTCGGCCTGGGCCAGGCCCTCGGCTCCGCCCTGCGCAAGGTCATGGCCGCCCTGCCCGCCTCGCACCGTCCCGACGCCGACCTGACCAGCCGCCGCATCCTCATCGACCCCGTGCGCTGGCGCGGCACCCCGGGGCCCGCGCACCCCGCCCCCGACTTCGCCGCCTTCCAGCAGGCCGTGTTCGCCGACCGGCGACTGCGACTGCGCTACCGTCGCGGCCGCGACAACAGCGTGCGCACCTACACGCTCGATCCCTACGGCCTGGTCAACAAGGCCGGCGTCTGGTACCTGGTCGCCGACCACCGCGGCGAACCCCGCCTGTTCCGCACCGACCGGGCCCAGTCCGCGACCGTCCTCGCCGAGCCCGCCCAGCGCCGCGACGGTCAGGAGTTGGCCGAGGTATGGGAAATCCTGCGCCGCCGCATCGACGACATCCCCGCTCCGCTGGCCGTCACGGTCCGCGTCCGCGACGAGATCCTGGCCCTGTTCCTACGCGTCCACGCGGCCGACCTCGCCGCCCCGGCCACGGCTGACCTGCCATCAGACGAGCCGGGCTGGACCAGGGTCGAGCTGCGCTTCCGGTCGCTCTTCGGCGCTCAGCCCCTGCTGTCCTTCGGCCCCGACGTCGAGGTGCTCGCGCCCGACGAACTCCGCCGCCTCCTGGCCGACACGGCCGCGGCCACCGCCGCCCTGTACGCCTGATCATCACCCTAGCGGGTCAGGCGGCGGACGAGCTGGACGCGGTGAAGGGGCCCTTCCTGGCGTTGAACGAGAGCTTCGGTCCCTTGATCTTGGTTAGGGGCGGGGAAAACGCCAGGAAAGGCCCGATACTGGCGCTGGGCGCAGTGAAAGGGCCTTTCCTGGCGTTGGGGGTGACTACGACAGGGCCGTCGGCACGTTGTAGCCCTCGACCAGCAACCTGGGGCGCGACACGGACTTTCGTGGCGTCACGCTGACTGTCTTGCTCTCGCCGGGCAGCAGCCAGAAGTAGTTGTCGCCGTACAGGGTGGGCAGTACGCGGTCCTTGCCGTTGCTCTCCCGCAGCGACAGCCGCACCATGGCCGCCACGGTCTTGCCGGTGTTCTTGACGACGGCGCTGTACGCGCTGCCGTCCGGCCGCAGCGATACCGAGACGGTGGTCGCGGCGACCTGGTTCAGGGCCCGCATGTCGGTGTCGAGGCGGTAGCGCCAGTACGTGTTCTCCGACAGCAGACCGCCCTTGCTGTCGGTCATCCGCAGCCGCAGGAGGTGCAGCGCCGGCAGGGAATCACCGAACGGCACCGTGAAGGACGGCGACACGGAGGACGGGGCGATGTCGACCTGCTGGCTCTGGGCCGCGCCCAGCGCCTTGCCGGTCAGGTCGTACAGCTGCGCCGACACGGTGGCCCCGGACACCGCCACCGGCGTGTGGTTGAGGGCGCTGATCTGCCAGTTCACCAGGCTGGCCTGCACGTGGTGCGGCTCGCAGCCCTTGCGGGAGCCGTAGTAGCTGCCGTTGACGTCCATGTCGTAGTCGTAGGTCTGCCACACCGTGCTGTGCCAGGCCGGGTGCGACATCCACAGCAGCACGCCGCGGGCGTCGTTCCACAGCACCGCGTTCCACGCCTCGAAGATGGCGCGCATGCTCTCGTAGTTGACGAACTGGGCCTTGCGGCAGAACTCCTCCAGCCCGCTCGACGGGGCCAGTCGCGCGTTGATCGCGTCGAGATAGGTCTGCGGCTTCTGGTTGCCGTTGGCCGACCAGTCGTGCAGGTACCAGGACGGGCCGATCGGCCAGCCGGCGTCGCCCGCGCCGACCAGGTTGCGCATGCTCTCCACGACGGACACGGTGGGCAGGCCGATCTCGCTCCAGAAGCCGTGCGTGACGCCGTAGTACTGCTTCGGGTCCTGCCAGTAGTACGGGCCGTCGCCGCTGATCACCCCGCCGGCCGAGTTGCTCTGGTACATCAGGTCGCAGCTGCTGGTGACCATCTCGCGCAGCGGGGTGTCGATCGAGTCCGGCGGCGAGCCCTCGTTGCAGCCGAACCACACCACGTTGCAGGCGTGGTGGCGGTAGCGCAGCACGGTGTCCTTGGCCTGGGCCAGGAAGATGTCGTGGTTGGCCGGGTCGGTGGAGAAGCCGTCCCAGAACTCGTTCCACAGCAGCAGGCCGTACTTGTCGCAGGCGGCGAACAGCTCCTCGCGGTAGCTGCAGCCGATCCAGTTGCGGATCAGGGTGAAGTTCATGTCCCGGTGCATCGCCACCACGTTGTCCACGCGGTCCGGCGGCATCCGGCGCAGCAGCTCGTCCCAGCCCCATGCGCCGCCGCGGATGAACACCTTGACGCCGTTGACAAAAATCGTCATCGGCACCGGCGAGTTGTCCACCGCCTTGGCGTCGGTCCAGGTGGTGCCGTCGTTGGAGACCTGGACGGTGAAGGTCGCCGCGTAGGCGTACTCCCAGGTCAGGTTGAGCCGGTCGAAGGTCTGAGCGGAACCGAGATCGACCTGGATGTACTGGTCGTCCTCCCAGGCCGAGGCCCAGCGGGTGTTGGGGTCGCCGTCGACCGCGAGGGCCGGCGGGCGGCTGGGATCGTCCACGGAGGACGACGTGGCCGGCTTGTTCAGGGCCAGGTCGGTGGTCGGCGCGGCGCTGTTGACCACGGACAGCGTGTACAGCGAGATGCCGTAGCTGGTGGCCCGCTTGTGGCCTTGCAGGCGAACGTAGCGGGCCTGCTGCACCGGGAAGTCGACGGTCTGGTCGGCCCGGTTGTTCTTCATGGTGATCGGCAGGTTGTAGTCGTAGCTGATCTTGCGGATGCCGAACTCGACGGACCGCTTGTCGCTGGCCAGCTCGGCGACGGTCGCCGTCATCTGCAACGTGTGCAGGTTCGGGTCGCCGTAACCGTTGGGCCACCACAGCTTCGGGTTGGCCAGCTTCAGCTGCGGGTAGGCCGTCGGGTCGAACTTGACGTCGGCCTGCTGGCCCGCGGCGACGGTGACCGTGGCGCTGAGCTTGACGTTGTCGAAGGCCGCGGCCACGGTGATCTGCTGCGAGCTGGACGAGGCGTTGCGCACCGGCACTGTGATCGTCAGCTCGGCGGCGCTCAGGTCCGGCAGCTTCGGCAGCACGGTGTCGATGCGGGCGTCGCCCAGCACCGCCGCGCCGGTGGAGCGAAGCCGCACGTGGTCCCAGATGCCGGCGACCCGGTCCCGGACCGCCGGCATCCAGTCCCAGCCGGACGCGGCCACCAGGGTGGGGGAGTTGGCGAAGATGCCGCCACCGGCGTCTACAAAGGACTGACCGGCCGGCCCCTTGTCGCCGGGGCTGCCCGGGAACGGGATCGGCGTGATCTTCACCGCCAGCGCCTGGTCGCCGTTCTTGCGCAGCGCGCTCGTGACGTCGAAGGCCGCGCGGCCGAAGGGGTGCGACAGCGTGCCGACCGACTTGCCGTTCAGCCAGACGTCGGCCTGGTTGTTGACGCCGTCGAACTCCAGCCAGACGAACCGGCCCGCGCCGGTGTCCAGGCCGGACGGCACGGCGAAGGTGCGGCGGTACCACCAGGCGTGTCGGCTCAGCGCCTCCGGGATGACCATGTTGTTCATGCCGGACACCGGGTCCGGGAAGTGGCCCTGCTCCACCAGCGAGGCCAGCACCGTGCCCGGCACGGTCGCCGGCACCCAGCTGTCCGTGTTCACCGCCGGGCCGGACAACGCCGCGCCGTCCTGGCTCGGCGCGAAGTCGTCCATCGTCAGCACCCAGCCGGACTCCACCGGCGCCGTGCCGTCGGCCGCCACCCGTAGCGCCGGCGGGGTGCGGTGCTGCGAGGGCCAGTTCGTCCAGCC
>Ga0307511_10001105_pt1 | contig 28768 bp, 25 predicted proteins | sample 13_EM_MG_FD_200266 | JGI IMG/M metagenome (GOLD analysis project Ga0307511, IMG submission 200266) | Populus trichocarpa ectomycorrhiza microbial communities from riparian zone in the Pacific Northwest, United States - 13_EM | ecosystem: Host-associated > Plants > Roots > Unclassified | place...
CGAGGCGTCCGGCTGCACCAGCAACAGGCCGTACTCGGTCGCCGACGCGTCGGGGTGCACCACGCCGTGCTGCACCTGGACCGCCGTGGCGTCCGGCTGCACAACGCCGTACTCCGTCGCCGAGGCGTCCGACGTCGCCGCGAACGCCGTCGCTCCGCCCGCGGTCACCGCGCCGAGCACCGCCAGCCCCGCCACGATCCGCACCACTACCCGCATCGGTCTCCCCTTCCATAGTGGACAAGGCCGACGGTAACCGCGGGCCGGCCCGGGTGTCCGGCGTTTCGGACAGGACCGAAACACGGTCACGGCGGAACTCAGCCCTGCTGGAGCTTGGCCAGGGTGAGCACCTCCCCGCGGATGCCCCAGCCGCCGTCGACGACCTCGTCGACGAGGACCATGGTGTTGTCCCGGGCGGCGTCACCGAACAGGCCGGCGTACAGATCGGTGACCTTCGCGACGAGTTCTTCCTTCTGCTGCACGGAAAGCAGGCCGGCGGGGACCTTGAGATTGGCGAACGGCATGATCGACTCCGAGGTTCTCGATCCGTTGTGGACACCGTCGACTCTGCGCGATCCAGCCGGTCACAACCAGGCGTTGTCCATCCGGGGGACGCCGTCCCCTGGCTACCGGACCGGCGCCGGATGAGACTAGGCCCGTGGACCTTGTCGAGCTGGGGCTGTTCCTGCAATCGCGGCGGGCGCGGATAACGCCGGCCGAGGTGGGGCTGCCGACCGGCCCGCGACGGCGGGTGCCGGGACTACGGCGTGACGAGGTCTCGCAGCTGGCGGGCGCGTCCGTCGACTACTACACCGAGCTGGAACGCGGCCGCGGGGCTCAGCCGTCAACCCAGATGCTGGCCGCGTTGGCCCGGGCGCTACGCCTCGGCTCCGACGAGCGCGAGCACCTGTTCCGCCTCGCCGGGCGGCCGGCCCCGGCCGGTGATGGCGTCGCCGCGCACGTCGCCCCGGCCATGCTCGCGCTGCTCGACCGACTCGACGGGACGCCGGCCCGGATCATCACCGACCTGCACGAGACCCTCGTGCAGAACCGGCTCGCCACCGCCCTGCTCGGCCCCGCCGACTCCGACAGCTTCGTCCGGCAGTGGTTCACCGACCCCGCCTGTCGCACGATCTACCCCGTGGCCGACCACCCGCACCACGCCAAGGTCCTCGTGTCCGACCTCCGCGCCGCCGTCGGCCGCCACGAGCCCAATGGCCCAGCCACCACGCTGGTCACCCAGCTCCGCCAGGCCAGCCCCGAGTTCGCCGCCCTCTGGCTCACCGGCGACGTCGCCGTCCGCCGCGGCGAACGCAAACGCGTCGTCCACCCCGAACTGGGCGTCGTCGACATCCACTGCCAGAACCTGTTCAGCGAGGACGGCCGCCAGCGCCTCCAGTTCTTCACCGCCCCACCCGGCACCCCTGCCGTCGAGCAGCTCAGGCTCCTGTCGGTGATCGGCGTCCAGGACTTCGCCGGCCCAGGCTGATCGGAACCCAGGCCATCTCCGGTCCGTTCCGCCTCAGGCCACTTCAGGCCGGCGGCGGCGTTCCTCGATCCTTCGTCGACAGCGCCGGCTACTTCAGGCCGGCGGCGTCCATGCCGCGCAGCTCCTTCTTCAGATCGGCGATCTCGTCGCGGATCCGGCCGGCCAGCTCGAACTGGAGATCGCGTGCGGCGGCCATCATCTGGTCGGTGAGCTGCTGCACGAGGTCGGCCAGCTCGGCCCGCGGCATGTTCTTGACGTCCCGTTCCACCAGCACGCCGGGCGACACGCCCTTGCCCTCGCCGGTGGCCCGCTTGCCGCGGGAGGCGTTGCGGCCGGAGCCGCCGACCTTGACCTCCTCGCTGTCCTCGGCCTCGGCGTACACCTTGTCCAGGATGTCGGCGATCTTCTTGCGCAGCGGCTGGGGGTCAAGGCCGTTCGCGGTGTTGTACGCGACCTGCTTCTCCCGCCGGCGGTTGGTCTCGTCGATGGCGTACCGCATGGAGTCGGTGATCTTGTCGGCGTACATGTGCACCTCGCCCGAGACGTTACGGGCGGCGCGGCCGATGGTCTGGATCAGCGACGTCCCCGAGCGCAGGAAGCCCTCCTTGTCGGCGTCGAGGATCGCGACCAGCGACACCTCGGGCAGGTCGAGGCCCTCCCGCAACAGGTTGATGCCGACCAGCACGTCGTAGTCGCCCAGGCGGAGCTGTCGCAGCAGCTCCACCCGGCGCAGGGTGTCCACCTCGGAGTGCAGGTACCGCACCCGAATGCCCAGCTCCAGCAGGTAGTCGGTGAGGTCCTCGGACATCTTCTTGGTCAGCGTCGTGACCAGCACGCGCTCGTCCCGCTCGGCCCGCACCCGGATCTCGTGCACCAGGTCGTCGATCTGCCCCTCGGTCGGCTTGATCACCACCTGCGGGTCGACCAGGCCGGTGGGCCGGATGACCTGCTCCACGAACTCGCCGCCGGCCTGCCCTATCTCGTACGGGCCGGGCGTCGCCGACAGGTAGAGCGTCTGACCGATCCGGTCCTGGAACTCCTCCCAGGTCAGCGGCCGGTTGTCCAGCGCGCTGGGCAGCCGGAAGCCGTGCTCGACCAGGTTGCGCTTGCGGGACGCGTCGCCCTCGTACATGCCGCCGATCTGCGGCACGGTCACGTGCGACTCGTCGATGACCAGCAGGAAGTCCTCGGGGAAGTAGTCGATCAGGGTGGCCGGCGCGCTGCCCGCGCCGCGGCCGTCGATGTGCCGGGAGTAGTTCTCGATGCCGGAGCAGAACCCGACCTGGCGCATCATCTCGATGTCGTACGTGGTGCGCATGCGCAGCCGCTGCGCCTCCAGCAGCTTGCCCTGCTTCTCCATCTTGGCCAGCGACTCGGCCAGCTCGGCCTCGATGGCGGTGATGGCCTTCTCCATGCGCTCCGGCCCGGCCACGTAGTGCGTGGCCGGGAAGATCCGCAGCTCGTCCACCTCGCGCACGATCTCGCCGGTCAGCGGGTGCAGGTAGTACAGCCGGTCGATCTCGTCGCCGAAGAACTCGACCCGCACGGCCAGCTCCTCGTAGGCCGGGATGATCTCCACGGTGTCGCCGCGCACCCGGAACGTGCCGCGGGCGAAGGCGATGTCGTTGCGGGTGTACTGCACGTCGACCAGGGCCCGCAGGAACAGGTCGCGCTCGACCTCGCCGCCGACCTTCAGCTGCACCGAGCGGTCCAAGTAGGACTGCGGCGTGCCCAGGCCGTAGATGCACGACACCGAGGCCACCACGATGGTGTCCCGGCGGGTCAGCAGGCTCATCGTCGCGGAGTGGCGCAGCCGCTCCACGTCCTCGTTGATCGAGGAGTCCTTCTCGATGTAGGTGTCGGTCTGCGGGATGTACGCCTCGGGCTGGTAGTAGTCGTAGTAGCTGACGAAGTACTCGACCGCGTTGTCCGGGAAGAACCCCTTCAGCTCGTTGGCCAGCTGCGCCGCCAGGGTCTTGTTGGGCGCCATCACCAGCGTCGGCCGCTGGAGCTTCTCCACCAGCCACGCCGTCGTCGCCGACTTGCCGGTGCCGGTGGCGCCCAGCAGCACCACGTCCGGCTCGCCCCGCTTCAGCCGCTGTTCCAGCTCGGCGATGGCCTGCGGCTGGTCGCCCGACGGCTGGTAGTCGGCGACCACTCTGAACCGCCCGTCGGCGCGCGGGATGTCGCTGACCGGTCGGAACTGCGAGGACGCGAGCACAGGTGAATCTGCCACGTCCCCAGAGTAGGACGCACCCCTGACAGTTACATGCCGCGCGTGCCGCGCGGGGCTCGGCCCCTCGGACCCGCTGCCTCGCCCTTGCTGGATTTTTCGAGGGCCGCGTCGGCTGGGCGGTGGGGCGCGTGGGGTGGCGGCCCTCAAAAAATCCACCAACCGCGCGAAGCAGCGGCGGGGCCGAGCGACTCCCACATCACCAAGGTTCACTCGCGTGATCCAAATCACAAACCCTCAACCTAATGGGCGCGTGAACATCCTATAAGCATCAGATCCACCACGGCCTGGAGACATTAAGTCTCAATCCACCGCGCCGTTTATTACTGGAGGCTCTTCATGCGTTCCACCATTGCTGTCGGGTTGGTCTGCGCCGCCGGGGCGGTCGTGCTGAGCGCATGCGGCGGCGCCCAGATCAGCGCCACCGTCACCCCCATCACCAGCGGAAACGCCAGCACCAGCGCGCCGGCGCCGACCACCGCCGCGCTGTCCTCCGACGGCGGCGCGGGCTCGACGCAAACGGGTGGCAATGCGACGCAGCCGGTGGTGTCCAGCAATCCGTCGAACTGCCGGTCGACCGAGTTGAAACTGACCTTCGGGCACGACTCCGACCACGCGATGCAGAAGACGTACACCTCGCTCCAGTTCACCAATGTCGGCCAGCGCACCTGCACGCTCCAGGGTTTCCCGGGCGTCTCCTACGTGACCGGCGACAGCGGCCAGCAGGTCGGCCTGGCGGCCAACCGCAGCGGCGCCCTCGGCCCGGCCGTCACGCTCCGTCCCGGCGGCAGCACCAACGCCGGGCTGGTCATGGTGAATCCGGACCCGTACCCGGCCGACCAGTGCAAGCAGGTCGACATCCGCGGCCTGCGGGTCTACCCGCCGAACGAGACCGCCGCGATGTTCCTGCCGACCTCGGGCGCGAGCTGCTCCGGCAACATCGGCCCGCTGCTCACGGTGAGCAGTGTCGGCACTTCGGCGACGAGTTGACCGAACGCCACCGACCGGCAGCGGTCGGAATATGACCCTGCCGGAGGATGGCACCGCGGGCCCGCAGGTCACACGATGTCGGCATGACCGTCGAACTGCCCACCCAGGTCCGGAGCGAGACCCACGTCCATCCGCCCAAGGTCGAGCTGTTCGACGTGGACGCGATGACCAACACGGACCCCAAGCGCCAGGTGCGGGCGGTCGACGAGTACCGGCAGGCCGACCATGGCCTGTACATGTCGCGGGCCGTGGTCGGGCATCCGAAGCTGAGGCACTTCGAGTCGTGGCTGCTACCGGCGCACGGCCTGCGGATCACCAAACAGAGCTGGTGGCCGGGGCACGAGCGGGACTTCGACTTCTACGTCGACGTGGTCCGGGTGCAGCCCGGCGAGCCGGTGTGGCGGACCGTGGACCTCTATCTGGACCTGCTGGTGCGCACCGGCCGTGAGGTCGAGGTGCTGGACACCGACGAGCTGATGGCCGCCGTCCGGCTGGGCGTGCTCAGCGCGCACGACGCGCAACTGGCCCTGGAAGGCACCTACCGGGCGGTGGCCGGGATCGCCGCGCACGGTTACGACATCCAGCGGTGGCTGGCCGCCGAGGGCGTTCACCTCACCTGGGCCAATAGCCGATGACCGAATTCGAGGTCAAGAGCCGTTCGACTGACGGGGACTCTCGCAACCCATTCGGTATCCAAACGGCCACAATGCGTGATGTAACGAATCGACCCGGACGGTCACCGCACGAACACCTAGGGCTACCCTCGGGTCGCGTGGGAACGGTCATCACGCCGCAGCTGGTCGACACCGTCGACACCTTCACCGGGGTCCGCAGCTACTCGTCCGGGGGCACCAGGCACCTGACGACATGCCAGGTGGAACGGTGGGGGCTCCGGATGGAATGCCCGACACCTGAGGATCCGTTCTCCGACGGCGAGGTCACCTGGCTGCTGCCCGACCTGGGCCTGCGCCTGACCCACCTGCGCTCGCGGTCCCGGCATGGCCGGCCCACTCCGAGCACCCTGACCGCCGTGCGGGTGCAGCACGACTCCCGCTCGTGGCGCACCACCGACCTGCTGCTGGGGTTGGCCGTGCCGGGCGGCACCACCGCCCGCATCGTGCGCTCCGAGGAGTTCGCCGCCGCCGTCGCCGGCCGGGTGCTCCGCCCCGGCGACGCCGACCTGGCGCTGCGCACCGTGCACCGGACGCTCGAGGAGATCAGCCACTTCCGCCACGACCTCAACGCGTGGCTGAACCACCTGGACATCTTCGACGTCTGGCCGCCCCTGTAAGGACTTGCTCGCCCGGTAGCGCGTCCCGGGCGAAGTCGCAGTGGTCGTCCCCGCCCGGCCACGCCTGCGGCTCAGCTAGGCGGGGACCAGCTTCGCGCCGGTCCACCTTCTCGCCGGCCACGTGAGTGGCTCACTTGGTCCGCCAGGACCGAGTGAGCCACTCCCGTGCGAGAAACGGCTCAGTTCGGCGGCTGCCAGCCTTCCTTCTCCGCCCAGGCCTCGGCGCGGGCGTCGGCCTGGGCGAACCAGGGGTCCTTGGCATCGCCGTAGGACGGGATGTCACCAAAACGCGGGGCTGCCTCACGTTTGACCGCCTCGTACTCGGCGCGGGCCTCGTTGTCGGCCCGCAGCCAGGTCGGGAAGAGCAGCGCGTAGCGCCAGCCCGGGGAGCCGGCCGCCCGGATGTGCAGGTTGGCCCAGCGGCCCGGGTCGGCGCTGGCGTGGGTGCGCTTGCGCCAGTGCTCCGGGTCCGGGTCGGTCGCCTTGGGAGTGTCCCAGGTGAAGCCCGGCAGCACCGGAAAGCCGGCCCCACCCAGGGCGTCCGCCAGCTTGTCGGCGTCGTCCAGGCTGCGCACGGTCATCTGGAGGTCGATCACGTCCTTGGCCGCCAGGCCGGGCACCGCGGTCGAGCCGATGTGGTCGATGCCCAGCGCCTTGTCGCCCGCGGCCAGCTTGAGCCGAGCGATCAGGCGGCGGGCGTCGCGGGGCCACTCCGGGTCGTAGTCGACGATCTTCGGGCCGCCCCGGTCCGGGAAGGTCGCCTCCCGGACGTGCCGCTCGAACGGCAGCAGCCGGTCGTGCCACAGGTCGTCCACCGCGGCCCGGACGTCGGCCTGGGTCCCGCCGTTGTCCAGCCACACGTCCGCCGCCTCGCGGCGCTGCTCCGGCGAGGCCTGCGCGGCGATTCGGGCCCGAACGTCCTTTTCGTCCATGCCACGGCTGGTCGTCAGCCGCCGGACCCGCAGCTCCACGTCCGCGTCCACCACCACGACCAGGTGAAAGGCCGGGGCCATGCCGTTCTCCACCAGCAGCGGGATGTCCTGCACCACGATGCCGTCAGCTGGGGCTTTGCCCGTCAGCTCCACCGCCCGGTCCCGGACCCGGGGGTGCACGATCGAGTTGAGCTTGGCCCGGTTCTCGTCGTCGCCGAACACCTTCGCCGCCAGCGCCGGCCGGTTCAGGCTGCCGTCCTCGGCCAGCACCCCCTCGCCGAACGCCGCCACGATCTCCCGCAGCCCGTCCGTGCCCGGCTCCACCACCTCGCGGGCGATCCGGTCCGAGTCCACCACCGTCGCCCCCAGCTCGGCCAGCCGCCGCGCGACGGTCGACTTGCCGGCCCCGATCCCACCCGTCAACCCCACCTGCAACATGCGCCCATCCAACCATCGCCGCTGATGCGCGGAAGGGGCCCTTCCTGGCGTCCGGCGAGGGGAAGGGACCCTTCCTGGCGTTCAACGCCAGGAAGGGCCCCTTCACAGCATGAAGAAGCCCCCGCTCCGGGTGGGAGCGGGGGCTCTTCTCAACTAGCTACTGCTCACGCACCGCCGGACAGCTTCTCGCGGAGAGCGGCGAGCTGCTCGTCGCTGGCGAGGGTGCCACCGCTCTGGGCGGGGGCCTCGGTGCTGCCGGAGGAGTAGTTGGTCTCCCCCTGCGCCTCGGCGTCGGCCTCGGCGGCCTTGGCGATCTGCTTCATGTGGGCCTCGTAGCGAGTGTGCGCCTCGGCGTACTGGCGCTCCCACTCCTCACGCTGCTTGTCGAAGCCTTCCTGCCAGTCCTGGGTCTCCGGGTCGAAGCCCTCGGGGTAGATGTAGTTGCCCTCGGCGTCGTACTCGGCGGCCATGCCGTACTGGGTGGGGTCGAACTCGGTCTCCGTGGTGAAGCCCTCGTTCGCCTGCTTCAGCGACAGCGAGATCCGGCGACGGTCCAGGTCGATGTCGATGACCTTGACCATGACGTCGTCGTTGACCTGGACGACCTGCTCCGGGATCTCCACGTGGCGCTCGGCCAGCTCGGAGATGTGGACCAGGCCCTCGATGCCCTCGTCGACCCGCACGAACGCGCCGAACGGAACCAGCTTGGTGACCTTGCCGGGCACGATCTGGCCGATGGCGTGGGTCCGGGCGAACTGGCGCCACGGGTCTTCCTGGGTGGCCTTCAGCGACAGGGAGACGCGCTCGCGCTCCATGTCGACGTCCAGCACCTCGACGGTGACCTCCTGGCCGACCTCGACGACCTCGGACGGGTGGTCGATGTGCTTCCAGGACAGCTCGGACACGTGCACGAGGCCGTCCACGCCGCCCAGGTCGACGAACGCGCCGAAGTTGACGATCGAGGAGACGACGCCCTTGCGGACCTGCCCCTTCTGGAGCTGGTTGAGGAACTCGCTGCGGACCTCGGACTGGGTCTGCTCGAGCCACGCCCGGCGGGACAGGACCACGTTGTTGCGGTTCTTGTCCAGCTCGATGATCTTGGCCTCGAGCTCGCGGCCGACGTACGGGAGCAGGTCCCGGACCCGGCGCATCTCGACCAGGGAGGCGGGCAGGAAGCCGCGCAGCCCGATGTCCAGGATCAGGCCACCCTTGACCACCTCGATGACGGTGCCCTTGACCGGCTCGTCCTTCTCCTTGAGGGCCTCGATGGTGCCCCAGGCGCGCTCGTACTGCGCGCGCTTCTTGGAGAGGATCAGGCGGCCTTCCTTGTCCTCCTTCTGGAGGACCAGGGCCTCGACCTCGTCGCCGACCTTGACGACCTCGTTCGGGTCAACGTCGTGCTTGATCGAGAGCTCGCGCGACGGGATGACACCTTCGGTCTTGTAGCCAATGTCGAGCAGGACCTCGTCCCGGTCGACCTTGACGATGGTGCCCTCGACGATGTCGCCGTCGTTGAAGTACTTGATCGTCTTGTCGATAGCGGCGAGGAAGTCCTCCTCCGTGCCGATATCGTTGACGGCGATCTGCTGCTTCGGGGTCGTCGAAGCCGGGACGATGGTGGTGTCGGTGGACATTAGGTGGGTTGCTCCGGTACGGATTGGGTTTAGTGGGCCTGAAGTTGTCGAGCTGCGTGCGCCACCGAAACTCCAGGCCATGGTCAAGAAGCTCTGAGTCCAAAGTTCTGGGCAGCGCAGAACCTACTACGCGGCCCATATCGTACGCGCGCCCGTGACGGCCGGGCAAACCCGGTCCCCAGAAGGAGCAGTGTGAGCACGCTAGATCGGTACGCCGGGGCCGAAGATCTGCTCGGCACCGCGGGCGCGGCCAAGCGCCAGGTGGGCGGCGCGGAGTCCCGCACGGCGAGTATTGCCTGGTGGGACGCCGACGCCGACGACTACCAGGCCGAGCACGGCGGCTTCCTCGGCGACGCGGAGTTCGTCTGGTGCCCGGAGGGCGTGCGCGAGGCCGACGCCGGCTATCTCGGCGACGTGACCGGCCGCCGGGTGCTGGAGGTCGGCTGCGGGGCCGCCTCCTGCGGCCGCTGGCTGGCGGCCCAGGGCGCCGACGCCGTCAGCTTCGACATCTCGGCGGGCATGCTGCGCCACGCGGTGGCCGGCAACGAGGCCACGAACCTGCACCCGGCCCTGGTCCGGGCCAGCGCCGACCAGCTGCCCTTCGCGGACGAGTCGTTCGACGCCGCCTGCTCGGCGTTCGGCGGCGTGCCGTTCGTCGCCGACGCGGGCGCGGTCTTCGCCGAAGTGGCCCGGGTGCTGCGCCCTGGAGGCCCCTGGGTGTTCTCGGTGACCCATCCGATGCGCTGGATCTTCCCGGACGACCCGGGGCCGATGGGCCTGACCGTCGTGCAGTCCTACTTCGACCGGACCCCGTACCTGGAGGTGGACGGGGACGGCGCCGCCACGTACGTGGAGCACCACCGCACGCTCGGCGACTACGTGCGCCAGCTCGCGGCGGCCGGCCTGCTGCTGGAGGACCTGGTCGAGCCGGAGTGGCCGGAGGGGCACGACCGGGAGTGGGGCCAGTGGAGCCCGCTGCGCGGCCGGCTGTTCCCGGGGACGGCGATCTTCCGCTGCCGACGGCCGGCATGACGATCACCGGCTCCCTGCTGGCGGCGCAGGAGGAGCGGTTCGCGCGGCTGGACCGGGTGCTGCCGCCGGCGCCGTCGCCGGAGCCGGGCGAGCTGATCAGCGCGGCCCTGCCGAACGGGACCCGGGTGGCCGGCGTCGTCGCGCACACGGCGGTCGAGCCGGGCATGCCGCCGTGGCTGTGGTCGGCCGCCCACACCTACGAGCTCCAGCCGCTGATCGGCCACACCGGCGCGGCCGGCATGCACGCGGTGCTGCGGGCCTTCCGGCAGTGGCTGGACCGGGTCGGCGACCGCGGCCGCGACACGGCGTCGACGGTGGTGTGGCCGAGCCGGGACGTTGACTGCACGCGGGTGTTCCTCGATCACGGCCTCCAGCCGCTGACGGTGACGGCGGTGCGGCCGCCGGCCACCGTCCGGGCGCCCGCGCTGACCGTGAACATCCGGCCGGCCATGGCGTCGGACGAGGACGCCGTGGTGGAACTGGCCATGGCCGAGGTCCGCTACTCGGCGATGGTCGGCGCGGCGATCACGCGGCCGGAGGCGGAGCCGATGCGGCGGGCCTCCATCGCCGGCCGGCTGGGTGTGAACGACGACATCTGGGTGGCCGAGCGGGACGGCATGGTGGTGGGCCTGGCCGAGACCGGGGTGATCGCCAACTCGCCGGTCACCAGGACCAGCCGGCAGCTGCCGATCGGCCTGTGGGGCTATGTGAACTGTCTTTCGGTGCTTCCGGGGGCAAGGGGCGCCGGAATCGGCCAGCAGCTGATGGCGGTCGTGCACAATCAGTTCGCCGGCCACCGGACCGTCGGCAACTTCCTGCACTACAACCCGCCGAACCCGCTGTCGTCGGTGTTCTGGCCCCGGCAGGGCTACCGGCCGCTGTGGACCCAGTGGGAGGTGCGCCCGGCGGGCGCGCTGCGCTGACCGACCTGGGCCGAGCGATCTGGGCCAGCCACCCCTAGGGTCGAGATCACGTCGTGTCAACTTGCGGCTCGGCACCCCCATGTCGCACTATTTGAACTGACCAGTCAGTTCAAGGAGGCTCGGTGGAGATCCACGTCCAGAGCGTCGGCATCGACGGGGCCCACGGCCCGCTGTTGGAGCCGACCTCGCTGCGCGTGCGGACGGGCGAACTCGCCCTCGTCGCCGGGGAGCCCGGCACCGGCCACACCGCGTTCGCGCTGGCGCTGGGCGGCCGGATGAAGCCCAGCGTCGGATCGGTGCTGCTGGACGGCAAGGCCGACGACGCCGGCCTGCGCCGCCTGGTGGCGATCGTGGACGCGCCGGACGTGTCCACGCCCGAGGAGGCGCTGACCCTCGGCACGGTGATCGGCGAGGAGCTGGCGTTCGCCAAGCAGCCCGCCAACCGCAAGGCCGTCGCCGACTGGCTGCTCAAGCACGACTCCCGCGACCACGCCAACACCCGCTTCGAGTCGGTGCCGGCCGAGGTCCGCACCCGGCTGCTGGTCGAGGTCGCCGGCCAGCGCCCCGGCATCGAGGCGCTGGTGCTGGTGCTGCCCGACCGGCACGGCGCCGGCCCGCAGACCTGGTGGACCACCGCGTCCAAGGCGGCCGAGCGGGGCCTGGCCGTGGTCGTGCTGTGCAGCGAGACCTCAGCCCGGCTGCTCGACCTGCCCGCGGGCCGGCTCGGCGACCGCGAACTGCCCGACACCTTGGCTTTCATGCAGGTTCAGGAGGACCACCAGTGAGCGAGCTTGCGAGCGAACCATCGAGCACTGCGCCCTTGCTCGCAGACGCGACGAGCGCTAGCGAGGAGGGTCTGTGAGCCCCATTCGGTTGGCGGCGACCGAGTTGCGCCGCATCACCGCGGGCAAGCTGCCCAAGCTGGCCGTCGTGGCGCTGGTCCTGGTGCCGCTGCTGTACGGCGCGATGTACCTGTACGCGAACTGGGACCCGTACAACAACCTCAAGTCGCTGCCGGTCGCGCTGGTCGTGGACGACAAGGGCGCGGACGTCGGCGGCAAGCAGCTCAACGCCGGCAACGAGGTCGCCGACGAGCTGCTCAGCGGCGGTCAGTTCGAGTGGCACCGGGTCAGCGACACCGACGCCGACGCCGGCGTGCGGGACAACAAGTACACGTTCGCGCTGACCCTGCCGGCCGACTTCTCGCAGGCGCTGAGCTCGCCGACGCAGAACCAGCCGCGCCAGGGGGTCATCCAGCTGACCACCAACGACTCCAACAACTACCTGGCCCGCACCATCGCCGACAAGGTGGTGGACGCGGTGCGCGCGGCGGTGGCCAAGAAGGTCGGCACCACCGCGGCCGACCAGCTGCTCACCGGGTACGCCACGATCCGCAGCAGCACGCTGCAGGCCGCGGACGGGGCGTCCAAGCTGGCCGACGGCGCGGCCCAGGCCAACACCGGCGCCGGGCAGCTGGCCAGCGGCGCCTCGGACCTGGCCGCCGGCCAGCACAAGCTGCTGGACGGCTCGAACCAGCTGGTCACCGGCCTCGACCTGCTCAAGAGCAACACCGCCAGCCTGCCCGGCCAGACCCAGCAGCTGGCCAGCGGGGCCAAGCAGGTCGCCGACGGCAACGCCCAGGTGGCGGCCGGCGGCTCGGCCATCGCCTCGGCCTCGCAGACGTTCAACAGCAACCTGGACGGCCTCCGCTCGGACATCCAGGCCAAGCTGCAGGCCGCGGGGCTGTCCGCGGACCAGGTCAACCAGGTGCTGGCGGTGCTGGACAACGCCCGCAAGCCGATCAACGACGCCAACGGCCAGATCCAGACCGTGAACGGCAAGCTCCAGCAGTTGGCCACCGGCTCCCGGCAGGTGTCCGACGGCGCGTCGCAGTTGGCGGCGGCGTCCCCACAGCTGGCTGGCGGCATCGCCCAGGCCGACTCCGGCGCGACGCAGCTGCGGGACGGCCTGAAGACGGCCACCGACGGGGCCGACAAGCTGTCCGCCGGGGCGACGCAGCTCAGCACCGGCACCAAACAGCTGGCCGACGGCAGCGCGCAGCTGCGGGACGGGCTCAACCAGGGCGCCGGCAAGATCCCGGACCCGAACGACCCGACCAAGACCGCCGACACCATCGGCGACCCGGTCACCGTGCAGGCCGTCGGCCAGGCCACCGCCGACACCTACGGCGCCGGCCTCGCCCCGTTCTTCCTCGGCCTGGCCACCTGGATCGGCGCGTTCGTGCTGTTCCTGCTGCTGCGGCCGCTGTCCCGGCGGGCGCTCGCGGCCCGGCAGCGGCCCGGCATCGTGGCGCTGGGCGGCTGGCTGCCGGCGGCGCTGCTCAGCTTCCTCCAGGTGGTGCTGCTGTTCGCCGTGGTGACCACGCTGGTCGGTGTGCACCCGTCGAACCCGTTGGGCACCTTGGGTTTCCTGGTGCTCACCGGCTTCGCGTTCACCGCCATGCTGCACGGCCTGAACGCGCTGCTCGGGGCGGTCGGCAAGTTCCTCGGCCTGGTGCTGCTGGTATTGCAGCTGACCACCGCCGGCGGCACGTTCCCGTGGCAGACCATCCCGGCGCCGCTGCAGCCGCTGCACATCGCGCTGCCGCTGGGCTATGTGGTGGACGGCCTGCGGCACCTGCTCTACGGCGGCTCGCTGGACAGCCTCGGCATCGACCTCCTGGTGATCGGCGGCTATCTCGTCGTGGGACTGGCGCTGTCCGCACTGGCCGCGTACAAGCAGAGGGTGTGGACGCCCTCCCGCCTCAAGCCGGAACTGGTGCTGTGAATCCCCGGCCCGCTCGCACCTCGGCGACGAAGCAGAAGCTGTTCGACGCCGCGCTCCGCCTGGTCGGCGAGCGCGGCGCGGCCGGTGTGACCGTCGACGAGATCGCCGCCGAGGCGGGCGTGGCCAAGGGGACCGTGTACTACAACTTCGGCAGCAAGGACGGTCTGGTCGACGCCCTGCTCCGGCACGGCGTCGAACTGCTGGCCGCGCGGCTGCGGGCCGCCGAGGAGGTCGACGACACCGGCGACGCCCTGGACACCCTGGTCGACGGGGCGCTGGGGTTTTTCGCCGAGTACCCGGCGTTCGCGCAGCTGCTGGTCAGCGAGATGTGGCGGACGCCCGGGCAGTGGCACGGGACGTTGAGCCTGCTGCGGGACGACATCGTGGCCATCGTGCGGCAGGTGGTGCAGCGCCGCGCCGACGTCGGCGCTTTACCGCCCGACGTGCCCGTCGGCACTGCCTCGGCCGCCCTGTTCGGCACCCTGCTCGTGGTCGCCCTGGACTGGCAGGTGTTCCAGCCGCAGCGCAGCCAGCGCGAGGTCCGCGAGTCCGTGATCATGCTCGTGCGCGGCGTGGGAAATCGCTAGAAGTGCAGGAAAGCGTCCTTCCTACACTCCGAGTGCAGGAAAGCGTCCTTCCTACACTCCGAGTGGAGGAAGGACGCTTTCCAAGCGTCGGTCACAGGCCGAACCAGTAGTCCTTCCAGCCCAGGACGCAGTCCGACATGGTCAGCAGGATGCCGTTGCGGGTGTCCCACGCCGAGTCCTCGACGCAGCGCCCGCTCTGGTTGCTCTTCAGGAACTTCGCGCCGGTGGAGTTGGCGCCCGGGTCGTAGGTCTGCCAGTGCTGGCTCGGGTCGTTGACGTTGCAGTCGACCTGCTCGATCAGCGCGCCCGCGTTGGTCGCGCCCCCGGACGGCCGCAGGCAGCGGCCGCTGCGCTGGTTGACCAGCAGGAAGTCGTTGTCACCGTTGAAGGACAGCTTGCTGAACTCCTGCTCGGGCTTGCCGGTGCAGTCCCACTGCTGCAACAGCACGCCGTTGCCGGTGCCGTCCTGGGCTCTCATGTCGAAGCAGCGTCCGCTCCAACGGCTCGAGACCTCCCCGAACCCGCCGGCCGCGAACGCCGTGCCGGCCGAGCCGGCGAGCGTCATGGCGACCAGTGCGATTCCGACGGCGCCGACCCTTGCGCTCACGCGCATAGCTGAACCTCCAGGGTTGTTGTGCGAGAACGGGTTCAGCTTCGCGGAGCGCGGGGCTCGGCGGTATCAGCAGAAGTGCGTATGGCACACGCGCGTCCCGCTGGATTGTCATGAGGCTGGGTCATGACTGCCCGAAAGCGGGACTCGTCGGCCTGCCTGACTCTTACATTCGGTGTGCCGCCAAGTGCGACTCGCCGATGTTGCGCATGGCCCGTTCGATGTATTCCTCCCGCTCCCCCACCGGAACCACGTAGCTCAGCGCGTCCACGGCCGCCTGCTCCCCGGCCAGCCGGGTGATCAGCCAGGTGGCGAGGTAGTGCGAGGCCAGGCAGCCGCCGGCGGTGGCGACGTTTCCGTTGGCGCAGAAGGGTTTGTTCAGCACGTCGACGCCGGCGGCGACGACCCAGGGCTTGGTCCGGTCGTCGGTGCAGGCGGGGACGCCGTCGAGCAGGCCGAGCTTGGCCAGCACGAGCGTGCCGGAGCACTGGGCGGCCAGCAGCTGCCGCGACGGGTCGAGGCCGCGGAGCACACCCATGATCTTCGGGTCCTCGACGACCTCACGCGTGCGAACGCCGCTGCCGACGATGACGGCGTCGGCCGCGCAGGCGTCCTGGAGCGTGGCCATGGCCTCGATGACAACCCCGTTCATGGAGCGGACCTTGGGCGTGGGGCTGGCGATGGACACCCGCCAGTCCGGCCGGTCGGCCCGGTTGAGGATGCCCAGCGCGATGAGGGAGTCGAGTTCGTTGTAACCGTCGAAGGTGAGGATCGCGATACGCATGTCGGCAGCGTAGGGACGGCAATTCAGGACGGTCGAGGAATTGTCATGGATACAATCGGCCGGTGCGGACCCCTCGGTACAAGCGGGTGGTGGACCAGCTGGCGGCGCAGCTGCGGGCGGGGCGGTGGCCGGTGGGCACCCGGCTGCCGACGCATCGTGAGCTCGCGGCCCGGGAGGGCATCGCCCTGGTGACGGCGACGCGGGTCTACGCCGAGCTGGCGGCGATGGGCCTGGTGACCGGGGAGCAGGGCCGCGGCACGTTCGTCCGCGACACGGCTTTGCTTGCCGGGCAAGGAATCGACGAGCAGCTGGTGGCGTCCGACGCCGTCGACCTTCGCTTCAACTACCCGGCCATTCCGGGACAGGCGGACCTGCTGCGCAACGCCCTGCGCGCGCTGGCGACCGCCGGGGACCTGGAGTCGTTGCTGCACTACCAACCCCACGCCGGGCGTCTTGAAGACCGAACCGCGATCGCCCGGCACCTGGTTCGGCGGGGCCTGACCGTGGACGCTTCGAAGGTGCTGATCGTCAGCGGGGCGCAGCACGGGCTCGCGGCGGCGGCCATGTCGTTCCTGCGGCACGGGGACGTGGTGGCGGTGGACGCCCTCACCTACACGGGGTTCAAGATCCTCGCGCACACGTTGGGACTGGAGCTGGCGGCGGTGCCGGTCACCGCGCACGGGCCCGATCTCGACGCCCTGGCGGATCTCTGCCGGCGGCGGCCGGTCCGCGCCGTCTACGTGATGCCGACGCTGCACAACCCGCTGGGCTGGGTCCTCGGCCTGGCCAAGCGGAAACGCCTGGTGGCGATCGCCCGCCGGCACGGGCTGGTGATCATCGAGGACGCCGCCTACGCCTACCTGCCCGAGGACAGCCCGCCGCCGCTGACTTCGCTCGCTTCGGAGCGCACGATCTACGTGAGCAGCCTGTCCAAGAGCGTCGCCACCGGCCTGCGGGTCGGCTTCGTGGTGGCGCCGGCCGACCGGGTCGCAGCCGTGGAGCGGGTGATCCGCACGACCACCTGGAACACGCCCGCCCTCAACGTCGCCCTCGTGCGCCGCTGGCTCGACGACGGCACCGTCGACCGGCTGGAGGCCCACAAGCGCACCGACGCCCACATGCGGCAGGCCATCGCCCGCGACGTCCTCGCCGGGCTGCCGCTGCGCGGCCACCCCTCGTCGTACTTCCTGTGGCTGCCGCTGGCCGAGCCCGCCCGGGCCGACCGCATCGCCGCTTCCCTTGAGCGGCACCACATCTCGGTATCCACGGCCGAGCAGTTCGCGGCGACCGAGCCGGTGCCCCAGGCGCTTCGCCTGGCCCTGGGGTCGATCCCGGTCGCCGACCTCCGCCGGACGCTCACCGCCGTGCGATCGGTGATCGACGAGGACTCCCACCACTGAGACGCAGGTAAGGGGGCTTTCCCTGCACCGAGCGAGGGTTGGGCGGCATTACCTGCACCGAGCGAGGGTTGGGCGGCATTACCCGCACCGAGCGAGGGTTGGGCGGCATTACCCGCATTGGGGCTAGTGGGCGGCCTCGTCCCAGCTGCGGCCGTAGCCCACGGAGACCTCCAGGGGGACGGCGAGCTGGTAGGCGTTGCCCATGTTCTCCCGGACCAGGGCCTCCACCTGGGCGTGCTCGCCCTCGGCCAGCTCCAGCACGAGTTCGTCGTGCACCTGGAGCAGCACCCGGCTGCGCAGCCCGGCCTCCCGCAACGCCTTGTGCACGCCGAGCATCGCCACCTTGATGATGTCGGCGGCGCTGCCCTGGATCGGCGCGTTCAACGCCATGCGCTCGGCCATGTCGCGGCGCTGCCGGTTGTCGCTGTTGAGGTCGGGCAGGTAGCGGCGGCGGCCGAGAATGGTCTCGGTGTAGCCGTCGGCCCGCGCCTTGACCACGATCGCCTGCAGGTAGTCCCGCACCGCGCCGAAGCGGGTGAAGTACGCCTCCATCTGCTCGCGGGCCTCCTCGTTGGAGATCCGCAGCTGCTGGGCCAGGCCGTACGCCGACAGCCCGTAGGCCAGGCCGTAGGTCATGGCCTTGACCCGCCGCCGCAGCTCGCCGGTGACCTCCTCGATCGGCAGCGAGAACGCCTGCGAGGCCACGTAGGTGTGCAGGTCCTCACCGGTGTTGAAGGCCTCGATCAGGCTGGCGTCCTGGGACAGGTGCGCCATGATCCGCATCTCGATCTGGCTGTAGTCGGCGGTCATCAGCTCGGCGTAGCCGGAGCCGACCACGAACGAGTGCCGGATCCGGCGGCCCTCCTCGGTGCGCACCGGGATGTTCTGCAGGTTGGGCTCGGTCGAGGACAGCCGGCCGGTGGCCGCGATCATCTGGTTGAACGTGGTGTGGATCCGCCCGTCGTCGGCCACCGACTTCAGCAGACCGTCCACAGTGGTCTTGAGCCGGGTGGCGTCCCGGTGCTCCAGCAGGTGGGCCAGGAACGGGTGCTCGGTGGTCTCGTACAGCGTCTGCAGCGCCTCGGCGTCGGTGGTGTAGCCGGTCTTGGTGCGCTTGGTCTTGGGCATGTCGAGGTCCTCGAACAGCACGACCTGCAACTGCTTGGGCGAACCGAGGTTGATCTCCTTGCCGATCACCGAGTACGCGTCCTGGGCGGCCTGCTTGACCCGCGCGGCGAAGTGCGCCTCCAGCTCGGTGAGGTGCTCGACGTCGACGCAGATGCCGGCCTCCTCCAGCTCGCCCAGCACCCCCAGCAGCGGCAGCTCCAGCTCGTCGAGCAGCCGCCGGCTGCCGATCTCCTCCAGCGCCGTGTCCAGCGCGTCGGCCAGCTCGGCGACCGCCTTGGCCTTGACGATCTGCGACTTGGCCGCGGCCTCGGCGTCGGCGGCCTCGTCGGCCAGCAGCGACAGCTGGCCGTCGTCGGCGCCCTCCTCGGCCCGCAGCTCCCGCTTCAGGTAGCGCAGCACCAGGTCGTCCAGCTCGAACGAGCGCTGGCCCGGCCGCACCAGGTACGCCGCCAGCGCGGTGTCACTGGTCCAGCCCTTCGGGTCCCAGCCGCGGGCCCGCAGCGCGTGCTCGGGACCCTTGAAGTCGTGCCCGGCCTTGGCCACCTTCTCGTCGGCCAGCCAGGCGGCCAGCGCCTGCTCGTCCGCCTCGGTCAGGGCGGTGGCGTCGAGGTAGCCGCCCTCGCCCGAGGACGTGGCCAGCGCGATGCCGTCGATGTCGCCGGTGCCGCTCCCCCACGTGCCCTTGAACGCCATCCCGACCCGCTCGCCGGTGCGGGCGTGCCGCTCCAGCCACTGGGCGAGCTCTCCGGCGGGGATCGCGCCGCCGGTCACGTCGAAGCCCTCGTCGGCCTCCGGCTCGGCGCTGCTCAGCGTGGCGAACAGGCGGTCCCGCAGGACGCGGAACTCCAGGTCGTCGAACAGCCGGTGCACCTGGTCCCGGTCCCACGGCTGGACCGCGAGGTCGTCCGGGCCGACGCCGATCTCCACGTCCTTGACCAGCTCGGTGAGCTGCCGGTTGAGCAGCACGTTGGACAGGTTGGCCCGCAGCGCGTCGCCGGTCTTGCCCTTCACCTCGTCCACCCGGTCCACCAGGTCGCCGAGCGAGCCGAACTCGCGGATCCACTTGGCCGCGGTCTTCTCGCCCACGCCGGGGATGCCGGGCAGGTTGTCGGAGGGGTCGCCGCGCAGCGCCGCGAAGTCCGGATACTGCCGCGGGGTGAGGTTGTACTTCTCCTGCACCGCGTCCGGCGTGAACCGGGTCAGGTCGGAGACGCCCTTGCGCGGGTAGAGCACCGTGACCTGCTCGGTGACCAGCTGGAGCGCGTCCCGGTCGCCGGTGCAGATCAGCACCTGGTAGCCCTGCCCGGCCGCCTGCGTGGTCAGCGTGGCGATGATGTCGTCGGCCTCGAAGTTGTCCTTGGTCAGCACCGGGATGCCCAGCGCGCCCAGCACGTCCTGCACGATGCTGACCTGGCCGCGGAACTCGTCCGGGGTGGCCGACCGGTTGGCCTTGTAGTCGGCGTAGGCCTCGGTGCGGAAGGTCTTGCGCGACACGTCGAACGCGACGGCCAGGTGGGTCGGCTTCTCGTCGCGCAGCAGGTTGATCAACATCGAGGTGAAGCCGTAGACCGCGTTGGTGGTCTGCCCGGTCGTCGTCTTGAAGTTCTCCGCGGGCAGCGCGAAGAACGCCCGGTAGGCCAGCGAGTGGCCGTCGAGCAGCAGGAGACGGTGATCGGAGTGCGCTGCCGGCTGGTTCACGGGGCCGAGTCTAGGGTGAGGGTCTGACAAGAGTTGGAGGTGCCGGTGACCGACACCGCGCAGACCCGTGCGGACGAGCTGGCCGCGCTGCCCGAGCAGCTGCCGGCCAAGCTGGGCATCGAGGTCGTCGACTGGAACCGGGACCGGCTGGTCGGCACCATGCCCGTGGCCGGCAACCGGCAGCCGTACGGGCTGCTGCACGGCGGGGCCAGCGCCGTGCTGGCCGAGACCCTGGGCTCGATCGCCGCCGCCATGCACGCCGCCGACCACGGCCGGATCGCGATGGGTGTGGAGCTCAACTGCACGCACCACCGGGGCGCGGTGGCCGGCGTCGTCACCGGCGTGGCCACGCCGCTGCACGTGGGCCGGACCATGTCGTCGTTCGAGATCGTGATCACCGACGAGGCCGGCAAGCGGGTCTGCACCTCCCGCCTCACCTGCGCCATCCGCGAGTCCACCGGCGCCAAGACCACCTGATGGTGTGACCTTTCATGTCATGAAGGGCCCCTTCCTCACGTTGGACGGGCGGAAGGGGCCCTTCATGACATCGGTTCAGCTCTCGCCGAGGTAGGCGTCGCGGACCCGCTGGTCGGCCAGCAGCTCGTGGCCGCTGCCCTCCAGCGTGGTGCGCCCCAGGTCGACCACGTACGCGTAGTCGGACTGGGCCAGCGCGGCCAGCGCGTTCTGCTCCACCAGCAGCACCGTGGTGCCCAGGTCGCGCAGGTTGCGGATGGTGTCGAAGATGCGCTGGGTCATGATCGGCGACAGGCCCATCGACGGCTCGTCCAGCATCAGCAGCCGCGGCCGGGACATCATGGCCCGCCCGATGGCCAGCATCTGCTGCTCGCCGCCGGAGAACAGGCCGGCCTTGTTCTGCCGGCGCTCGCCGAGCACCGGGAACAGCTCGTACACCCGCTCCATGTCCTCGGCGACGCCGTCGTCGGACCGGGTGTACGCGCCGAGCAGGAGGTTCTCCTCGACGGTCATCCGCGGGAACAGCCGCCGACCCTCCGGGCAGTGGGCCACGCCCATGCCCAGAATCGCGTGCGCCGGCTGGGTGTGGATGGGCCGGCCCTCGAACAGGATCTCCCCGCGCTTGGGCCGCAGCAGCCCGGAGATGGTGCGCAGGGTGGTGGTCTTGCCGGCGCCGTTGGCGCCGATGAGGCTGACGATCTGTCCCGCCGGCACGGAGAAGCTGATCTCCCGGATCGCCTCGATCGCCCCGTAGGCCACGGACAGGCCGCGGACCTCCAGCAGCGGACGGGTGTGGGTGGTGGCGGTCGCCCCGGGCGCCGCGGACGGCTCGCTCACGGCGTTTCTCCCTCCTTCGCGGCCTGCAGCTCGGCCTCGACTTCCTCGGGCGGCTTGCCGAGGTACGCCTCGACGACCCGGGGGTCGCCGCGCACCTCGTCCGGGGTGCCCTCGACCAGCAGTTCACCCTGTACCAGCACGGAAACGCGGTCGCACAACGTGAAGATGAACTTGGTGTCGTGCTCGATGACCACCACCGACACGCCGGTGTCGCGGATCCGGAAGATCAGCTGCCGGGCGGCCTCGGTCTCCTGCGGGTTCATGCCGGCGGTCGGCTCGTCCAGCAGCAGCACCGCCGGATCGGTGGCCAGCGCGCGGGCGATCTCCAGCCGGCGCTGGTCGCCGTAGGGCAGATTGCGGGACAGCTCGTCCTCGACCCTGGACAGGCCGACGAACGCCAGCAGCTCGCGGGCCCGGTCCCGGGCGGCGGCCTCGCCGCGGCGGAACGACGGCCCGTGGAACAGCGACGCCAGCGGCCCCTGCTTCATCCGCACGTGCCGGCCGATGAGCACGTTCTCCAGCACGGTCATGCTGGGGAACAGCCGGATGTTCTGGAACGTCCGGGCGACGCCGGCGTCGGTGACCGCCGCCGGGTCGCCGGGCAGCGTGCTGCCCTTGAGCAGCACCTGCCCGGTGGTCGGCGTGTACAGCCCGGTCAGGCAGTTGAAGAAGGTCGTCTTGCCGGCGCCGTTGGGCCCGATCAGACCGTGGATCTTGCCCTCTTCCAGTTCCAGGGACACGTTCTTCAGCGCCGCGAGGCCGCCGAAGACCATGGACACGTCCCGTGCCTGCAACACCGGGGTCATGCGCCGGCCTCCTTGGCTGCGACGGCGACAGGCTCCCTGATGGCCGTGTCGTCCAGTGACTCGCCGGTCACGTCCTCGCCGGCCAGCTCGGCCCGGCGGTGCCGGTCCGCGATCAGGCCCTGCGGCCGGAACCGCATGATCACAATCAGCGCCAGGCCGAAGGCAGCCAGCCGCCAGTCCTTCAACTGGCGCAGCTCCTCGGGCAGCACGGTCAGCAGCGCGGCGCCGAGCACCGCGCCGGGGATCGTGCCCATGCCGCCGAGGATGACCGCGGCCAGCAGCGTCACCGACCAGTTGAACTGGAAGCTGTCGTACGAGGCGGTGGCCAGTTTGTGCGCGAACACCGCGCCGGCGAGGCCGGCGGTGGTGGCGCCGGTCATGAAGGCGAGGATCTTCAGCTTGCCGGTCTTGACGCCCATCGCGCGGGCGACGTCCTCGTCCTCCCGGATCGCGATCCAGGCCCGGCCGATGCGACTGTTCTTCAGGTTGCCGAAGACGAACATCACCAGCGCGACCAGCAGCACGATCAGGAAGTAGTACAGCACGCCGCCCGGTAGCTGGAGGCCGCCGATGGTGAGCGAGTCGCTGAACTGCGCCCCGAACAGGCTCAGGTCCGGGATGTTGGGGATGGCGTTGGAGCCGCCGGTCAGGCCGCCGATGTTGTTCTGCGAGACGCGGACGAAGATCTCACCGAAGGCCAGCGTGACGATGGCCAGGTAGTCGCCGCGCACCCGCAGCGTCGGCGAGCCGACGATGGCGCCGAAGATGCCGGCCACGATGCCCGACGCGATGGCGGCCACAATGAACGGCAGCCGGATGCCGAACTCGGAGGCGACCGCGCCGGACAGGTTCGCCGCGACGAACGCGCCGATGCCCATGAAGGCCACGTACCCGAGGTCGAGCAGGCCGGCCAGGCCGACCACGATGTTCAGGCCGATGGCGGTGGCGGCGTACACGCCGATGTTGGCGGTGATCGTCATCCAGTAGTCGTTGCCGACCGAGGTGAGTGGCACGGCCACCGCGCACAGCACCAGCACGACGATGCTGAAGATGCGGTGCCGCTCGGACATGTCCGTGATCCACTTGGTGATGCCGAAGGCGTGCAGCACGCCGAGCAGGGCACCGGCCGCGCTGAAGTAGGAGAGGAACAGCGGGCCGATGTACGGGTCGGACACGCCGCTGCTGTGGCCGCCGGCGGTCAGCGTCTCGGTGATCAGGAACAGCATCGCCACGAACGACAGCACCAGGATCAGCCACTCCGCCCACCACGGCAGCTTCGGGTTGATCACCGTCAGCGGCACCGGCGGCAGCTGGTACGCGCCGTACAGCAGGACGATCGCGCCGACCAGCGCCACGATGCTGCCGAACGCCGGCACGCCGTCGGCCATCGTGATGGAGCCGAGGCCGCCGCCGTCGAAGGCGATGAACAGCAGGTTGACCACGGCGATGCCGCCGGCGCCCCAGCCGATCGCCTTGAGCACCCGGGTCTTGTCCCGAACCGGCACGAAGGTGAACACGAGGCCGGCCAGGCCGAGAATCTCCAGGTACAGCCGGAAGGACGTCAGCCCGAACGGGGCGTCGAAGAACTCCAACGTCGCCTTGTCCGGGTACGCGCCGTCGTTGAGCACAAAGGTGGCCCACGGCAGCAGGGCACCGATGATCAGCGCCACCGAGCCGATCGCGGCCAGCGGCCGAGCCGTCGCGGTTTTCATGCGCGCACCCTTTCCACCTCGCCGAACAGGCCCTGCGGCCGGAACACGAGCACGGCGATCAGCAGGATGAAGATCCACACGTAGTCGTACGCGGTGCCGCCGGGCAGGTAGATGTCGGCGATGTTCTTGATCAGGCCGATGACGAATGCCCCGATCACCGCGCCGCGAATGCTGCCGATGCCGCCGAGCACGGCCGCGGCGAACGCGAACAGGCCGTTCTGGAAGCCGATGTAGGGGTCGACGTTGTTGATGTAGGTGCCGTAGAGCACGCCGCCGACGCCGGCCAGCACCGCGCCGATGCCGAAGGTCAGCACGATCACCCGGTCCGGGTTGATGCCCATCAGCCGGGACGTGTCCGGGTCCTGCGCGGTGGCCCGCATCGCGCGACCCATGCGGGACCGGTTGACGTAGGTCTGCAGGACCACCGACAGCACCACCGAGACGACCAGCATCAGCAGCCCGCTGGACGGGATGGTGATCGGTCCGATATGGATCGGCTCCGACGTGAGCACGTTCGGGAACGGCACCGCCGAGTTGGCGCCGGGGTAGAAGATCCGGGTCAGTTCCTGGAGCAACACCGACACCCCGAGCGCGGTGATCAGCGGTGCCAGCCGTGGCGCGTTGCGCAGCGGCCGGTAGGCGAAGCGCTCCATCAGCAGCGCGATCACCAGGGAGACGATCGCGCCGCCGATCAGCATCGCCGGCAGCGCCACGTACCAGAGCTTCTGCGCCTCGGCCGGCAGCAGCCAGGTGTAGACCGCGAGGCCGCCGAACGCGCCGGTCATGAAGACCTCGCCGTGCGCGAAGTTGATCAGTTGGATGATGCCGTAGACCATCGTGTAGCCCAGGGCCACCATGGCGATCAGGCCGCCGAAAATGAGCCCGTTGACTATCTGTTGCAACAGGGTTGCCACTGCTACCTCCATAGACGGCGGGGGCGAGGCCCTTGTAAGGCACCCACCCCCGCTGTCACACGCGTTTGTGTAGTTGTGGTCAGCCCTCGAAGGGACCGGTCTGAACCGGCTTCCAGGCCTTGTTGCTGACCTGGTAGACGGTCAGGACCTTGTTCGTGCTGTCGCCGTACTGGTCGAAGGCGACCGCGCCGGTCGCGCCGTTGGCCTTGTACGAGCCGACGTTGCTAATCAGCTTGTCGCGCTGGCTGTCGCTCCAGGTGCCGCTGTCGCCGAGCGTGGTGGCCAGGCTGGAGATGATCGCGTTGGCCGCGTCGTAGGAGAACGCGCCGTAGGCGGCGTAGGGCTCCTTGTAGTTCTTGGCGGCGTAGGCCTTCACGAAGTCCTTGGCGCTGTCCAGCGACTCGACGGGGGCGCCGACCGAGGTGGCCAGGTCACCCTCCTTGCCGCCCAGGTCGATGAACTTCGGGTCGAAGATGCCGTCGCCACCCATCACCGGGACGTTCAGGCCGAGCGCGGCGGCCTGCTTGGACAGCGGGCCCGCGACCGGGTACTCGCCGCCGTAGTAGATGCCGTCCGGGTTGGCCGCCTTGACCTTGGTCAGCACGCCGGAGAAGTCGGTGTCCTTCTCGCCGACCTGCTCCTGGTCGACGATGGTGGCGCCGTCGGTCTTGGCCCGCGCGGCGAACGCGTCGGCCAGGCCCTTGCCGTAGGTCTTGCCGTCCTGGATGATCGCGATCTTCGTCTTGCCGGCCTTCTTGACCAGGTAGTCGGCGGCGTCCGGACCCTGGTAGTTGTCCGTGGTGCAGACCCGGAAGTAGGTCGGGAACTGCCGCTTCGGGTTGGTCAGGTCGGCGCCCTTGGTCAGCGACGGGTTGGTGTTGGCCGGCGAGATCTGCACGACCTTCTTGCCGGCCAGGATCGGCTGCACCGTCTGGGCCACCGAGGAGTTCAGCGTGCCGACGACGCCCACCACGTTCGGGTCCGACGACAGCTTGGTGGCGGCCTGGGCGCCGACCTGCGGCGTCGCCTGGTCGTCCTCCGCGTCCAGGGCCAGCTTGTAGCCCTTGACCGTGCACTTGTCGTTGGCCTCGGCCACGGCCAGCTCGGCGGAGTGCTGGATGCCCAGACCCAGCGCCGCGAGGCTGCCGGTGAGCGGGGCGATGACGCCGACCGTCAGCGTGCCCTTGCTGACGTCGCAGCTGGCGGAGCCGCCTCCGCCGCTCTCGGTCTTGTTCGTGCCGCAGGCTGCCAGCGCCAAAGCGCCGGCCATGACCACCACCGCGGCCTTCACGGTCCGGTTAAGCACGTGACGTCCCTTCTCCGAGCTGCGCGGCCGTGTGATAGCCACGGTCCGCTTGACCCAACCTGATTTGGGGGTTGCGCGGAAGTTAGGCGATGCGGAGCTCCACAGTCATCGCGGCGGACGTTTCCGTGACCAGACCGCAACGTTGCGAGAACCCTGCGTTGCCATACCGACGCACAACGCCACAACTGTTTACCTAAGAGCATCGAACGGAAATACCGATTTCAAGTCGGCAACGAGCCTGTCTTCGCCCCGACGTACCCGCCTACCATGCCCGAATGGCCCCGACGAAACGTCTGCTGGTTGCGCTGGGAGCCGTCCTTCTGCTGGTCAGCGCGGGTGTCACGCTACGCGCTCTTCAGCAGGCCCAAAACACACCACCCGCCCCGAATTCGGAGATCAGGCGGGTGGACCGATTCACCAACCGTAACGTTCTTGTCCCGCAACCAATCGACGGACCGACGACCCCGGCCGACCTGCGGGTTACTTCGGAAGTCGACGCACTGCGCGCCGACTGGGCCGATGCCGGCGCATCGGGGTACGAGGTGACCTGGCGCCACGGAGGCGAACTGGACCACACAATGCTGACCATACAGCCCGAAGTGCAGCTGGGCGGACTGCGGTCAGGCGTGTCCTACACGATCGAAGTGCGGGCCGTGGACGGTTACGGCAAGCGGTCCAACCCGGCGACGGCCGCGGGGACCCCCGAGACTACTCCCGACACCTCGTGGAAAAAGCCGCTGACCGGGCTGTTCGACGACTTCTCCGACGTCGCCACGCTGACCCGGCGCTGGCACCTGGCCGGCTACCAGGGCTGCGTCGACGCAGGCAGCGGCGGTGGCGGCCTGGTGATCGGCCTGGAATGCGGAGCCGATGAGGCAGTGTTGCGCGCCCGATCGCGCATCGAACTCGCGTCGAATGGGGAATTGGGCCGAATAGCGGTCGTGACCGACGCCGCCGGGCCTGGCGGTCGGCTAACCGTTGATCTCAGTCCCGGTCCCGTCGACCGGGTCGGTCCGGCGCTGCCGCCCGGCACCGTGCAGATCGTCGTGGACGATCAGGGCGCCCAGGTGCTGGCCGCCGACGACGTGCCGCGGGTTCCCGGCACCCACCCCGCCGTGACCGTGCGGCGTGGCGTCGGCGTGCCGCACCTGTACGAGGTCGTGCTCGGCTCCGCCGGCATCACCGTGCTCCAGGACGGGAAGGAGATCGGGTTCGGCGGCGTCAAGCCGTCGTGGACGTCCGCGTACGTGCTGTACGGGTTCCAGGGACCCGCCGGGCTCAAATCCCGAGTGTTCGTCGACGCCGCCGGCTTCTCCGGTCCCCCGTCGCCGGCCTCGCCGGTCGGCGAGGTGTCGCTCGTGCCCGCCACCCTGCGGGTCCTGGGGGACTCAGACCTCGCCCCCGGCATCGGCATCTCCCGCAAGCCCCTCATCGGCGCCGCGTCCGCCCGGTATGTCGCCACCGTGCGGGCCGACTCCGCCGACCTCGATCCCGCCGGCCTGTCCGTGCAGCTCGGCTCCGCCCGCTACCCCGTGGCCCAGGCCGTCCCCGGTCCCGTGCCGTCCGGGTCCGTCACCACCGTCTACGCCGACCTGCCCGCCTCGCTGCTCGGCGTCGAGGGGGTCGACCAGCTCAGTCCGTACGTGCTGCGGTCGAGTCGGGGGCAGGCCACCATTCTCGAGAGCTACCTGGAGATCCACTCCACCGGCACTCCCCCGGGCTTTGCCCCCGCCCCCCAACAGGCCGCCCCGCCCGTGTCGCAGCTGCCGCTGGTCAAGGTCGACTCCAGCCAGGACAGCGGCCGGGTCGTGCTCGACGTGACCCTCGACGGCCGCTACTCCCGGGAGGTCACCGGCATCGCCGGGTTCGAGGTGTGGCTCGACGGTCAGCTCGCCGTCGGGCAGCCCACCGACACCAACGGCCCCGGCCTCGGCGGCCGCTACACCGTCGTGTTCTCCGCCGGCACCCTCAACCCCGGCCCACACACCGTCGACGTGCGCGAATACCCCGTCGACGGCGCGCTGGCACCCGTCTCCGCCCTGAAGGACGTCACCGTCACTTGATGCCGTCGACCACTGCCTCCGCCACGGCCTTCATCGTCGTGCGGCGGTCCATCGCCGTGCGCTGGATCCAGCGGAACGCCTCCGGCTCCGTCATGTTCTGGGCGCTCATCAGCAGGCCCTTCGCCCGCTCGATCACCTTGCGGGTCTCCAGGCGGTCGGTCAGGCTCGCGACCTCGTTCTCCAGGGCCTGCAGCTCCGAGAACCGGCTCATCGCCAGCTCCACCGCCGGCACCAGGTCACGCTTCGCGAACGGCTTCACCAGGTAGGCCATGGCGCCCGCGTCCCGCGCCCGCTCCACCAGATCCCGCTGGCTGAACGCCGTCAGGATCACCACCGGCGCGATCCGCTCCTTGGCGATCACCGACGCCGCCTCGATGCCGTCCATCTTCGGCATCTTCACGTCCAAAATCACCAGATCGGGGCGCAGCTCCCCGGCGAGGCGCACCGCCTCCTCGCCGTCCCCCGCCTCCCCGACCACCTGGTAGCCCTCCTCGCGGAGCATCTCCACCAGGTCGAGCCGGATCAGCGCCTCGTCCTCCGCGACGAGCACCCGACGCTGCGGGGCAGTTGCCTGCGTCTGGGCCTCGGCAGCCGGCTGGGTCACCGCGGTCCTCCTGTGCGATCGAGGAATCCACCCTGACGAGTGGACCGAAACCGCAGTTTACCCAGTGTGCCCGCCCTCCCCCCGCCGCCACGGCGGGGT
>Ga0307511_10001106_pt1 | contig 28745 bp, 26 predicted proteins | sample 13_EM_MG_FD_200266 | JGI IMG/M metagenome (GOLD analysis project Ga0307511, IMG submission 200266) | Populus trichocarpa ectomycorrhiza microbial communities from riparian zone in the Pacific Northwest, United States - 13_EM | ecosystem: Host-associated > Plants > Roots > Unclassified | place...
CCACTTCGGCTCTCGTCCCTCGAAAACATCGTCATCCATATCTTCCTTCAAAACACATCACACCAGCCTAAATCAGCAAAGCATGCTACAATAAACTCCATTCCAAATCAACAAGGGCAGGCAAACCCTCTCATCCATCAACTTCATATCATACAGAGCCCCCAACTTCTTCCAAATTCCCGGTGGGCGAGTATGTGTATCCATGACTCCGTGGTTGGCCATTAGATTGGTGATTGAGAGCATGCGGAAATGTTTGTGCATTCCTATAATACACCGAAAGGATCAGCACTTACTATCTCAACCTACACCCTAAAGGCTTTTGAGGCCGTATGAGCGTTGGGTACTTACCGGCAGGTTTCCACCGGTATACCGATATTGCCTTGAACAACGTCGTCTCCTGCTCATCTGTCCATGCATCACTCAAAACTGGCTCGTTACTAGCCAGACGGTCTATGATCTTGCTCTTGGCCGGGGTTTTGGGTAGAGGAGCATCGGCTGCAGCCTGGGGGTTACCTGCCCTACATGTGTCGAAAGTAGATTTAACTGGAACACGGCTTTTCTTCTTTGGTGGCATTTTTTGTAGATGTGTAGTCCGTTTCTGTAGATGTTTGGTAAGGTAGTTTCGACTTGAAAAAAGATAAAGGAGACTAGATAAGGAGAATATAGAGAACAAGATATCTGCTATCTGGTGCTTTTCCACGCACGCGACAAGTGGAACTTTAGAAACTTAGCAAGTCCCGGGATGAGGTGTAACCAGACTACGGGATGAGGTAGTCTGGTTGGGATGAGGCTAGAGAAGGTATCTAGGAGTTAAGTACCTACGTGCTTGCCGAGACTAGTACGTGCTAATGATCGAGCAAACACCCGTGCCGCTGCCGTTACCGTAAGCGGCAGTGAAACGGAAAAACTTAATATCCGCATGCTTAAGCGAGTTTGAAAAGCTGCGCGCGCGCCGCGCAATGCATTCGATTAGCTACCGGTGCGTACGGTATGGGAATTGGAAAATGTATTGTTCAAGTACAAAAGTATATACACTTACCCTTAGACGGCAATAAGAAATTGTGTATGAATGGGATCATTCGCTGTGACAGGGGCTGGGTGGCTTCATACTATTCTAGCGACTTTGGGTCTCGATATCTCGCGATGATATTCAACCTCGAGTAGGCGTATCTATCAGATGCGGAGAGATGGCGGCTATAGCAGGTTGACAGTTATCCGAGACTAAGTGCCCGAACGTGTACAAGTGAAAACTTGAATTTGTCCCCCCCCCCCTCCCCCAATAACACCAGATATGGTGCCGGACTGCTAAGTATCTAACTGCAACTGTAATCCCAAAACACTCGTTTGGGGGAGGATGGGTAAATGGAATACTTGGGGAGTTGAAGTGCGTGAAGTTTGTTTACTTGCATATTTTTGGTTTTCAGCATTTGGGTTCTTCGATAACGTTAGTTGGCAGGGAGTTAAGTACGATAGAGTGTATTGCTCCTCGGTTACCCTGAGCGCTACACCTATTCCAACTAGATACTTGTATTTAGATATGCGTACTTTACCAGACCAACCTACCGGTACCTACATCCTGTTCATACACCCCGCAGCCAAACTAGACCAAGAAGAGCAGAAGAGCATCGGCTCAGGGTAATGCTTCCTACCCTGACACGAGGTTTGGGAGAAGCAGAATAACATGCAGGACTCGAACCTACTAAGTACCTGTACAGCAACATGCAGAGCGATCCGGAACTAGAATTCCGGTCACATGATCAGCCATGGCAGGCGATCTTCCGGTAAACCCCCGCTCACCAGCTCACTCGCTCGCTCGATTCCCATCCAGCTATGACGTGTCTGTCGAGCATTTATTTTTTTTCCCCCGGGTGACCCTTATAACTCCGGCCCAATCCCCTAGAATCCACGAGACTGCCGGAATCCTTCTAGAATGAATGGCCTCCCCACCAAGCGAATTCCAACCCCCACCGAATGCATGTCCATACGCTCAATTCAAAGGTAATAATCAATCAACATTATTCATTACTACGAAAGCATAGTAGCCCTACCACCACCATTCTCCTACAGCTGTTCCGATATATACCATCCATCAACTAACTCAACAAGATAAATGAAGAAGTCCAACGCCCCCAATGTTTTGAAACAAAAAGGAGATGCATCGCAAACATCGCTGGATATTTTGAAACCCCCAAACAAAAGGTGAAACAGACAGAACGCCGTCCAGATCAGATGACACATGAACAACTATCTCCACGCTCAATCGGAATACCACCAAACCATACCCAAAAGCCAACTAACCAAGAGGCAAATCCACTACATTAGGGCGGGCCGGGCCGCCCGTCCGTCCCAAATGAAGTACACCCTGCTAACAGGCTCATTCTTCCTCTATTCCTAGCTCCACCTCAACCTTCGCCCTCCGCCTATTCATCTCCTCCATCGCCCACTTCAAGTCCCTCTCCGAACTCAAGTCCATCAATCCCCATCCCACCTCCGCAAGCATTAACCTCTCTGTGGCCGCAATTTCTTTTCTCCCAAACCTCCCATCACTAATATCACTCATCGCCCCTGCTGTCAAGGATACCCCCCTATCCTCAATCCATTTCGCTGCGATCCCGAGGGCGGCCAGCGCAAGAATCTCCCCCATCCCACAGCCACAAAGGTCCCAGACACACAGCCTAGATAACTCAGTACGCCACTTCCGAATAAATTGAGAGCTCAAAGTATCAAGGATGATACCAGCAAGGGCAATAGCTTCGGGGCGGAGTCCGAAACGGTAAATGATAAGTTGTAGCAGAGGGATGCAAGGTGGTGAAGCCGATGCACAAGTTGGAATCAGAGATGCCAGGTAGGAAGCAGGACCTAAGGTTGAAATGAGCAAGACAATTCTATCAGTTGAGGCAAACTGGGGAAAAACTAACCAAGTACATCTGGACCTTGCAAATCCTCACCAGACACCTCTGGGAATAATACTGGCGACAACGGTAAATCCGAGGGTGGTGGAGTTGGTAGGTTCGAGAGGGAGGCATAGGTTTGTCTTTCAAGTTTATGCGGTTGTGCTTGTGATACTACCCCGCTGTTTTGCCATGGTACTGGGCTTTTCTCATCCAGTGAGACTGGAGTGCCACAGCCCAGTGGAGAACATCTGCTGATTGGGACTTGCATATCGTCTTTGCCATTAACTTTGGTTTCACGACTGGTATGTTGATGGCCTTCGGGGTGACCACGTGCCGCTGGAGAGAAATTTGGCGTTATAGGTGTTATTACCCCAGCTTTAAATATTGCTGATTTTGAACGCAGTGCGAAAGACAGAGAGTCTGCAGAAAGGACGTGTGAGGATGGAGTGTTGGCAGATGGTTGTGGAGGATAACTATTCGCCCTCGGATTCAAACCCAGTTGTCCTACACACTGTGCCGAGGATGATGTGCTTTCTTCGAAACTTGAAGGGAGTGGGGCAGTCGAAGCTCCCTGGCGAAGCACAAGGCACAGAGAATGTACGTTTCTATTCTTCATCATGTTCCACAGCTCTGGAGCCAGGAAAAGCCTCACGGTAGATAAAAGTATTATAAAGGGAAGCGAGTGGGAGTTATAGGGTAGGTAGCACTCTTGTTCTTGAAGTTTCCTTTCGAATCAACACTCCTCTTAATTTTTTTTTACAATACCCCTCAAGTCCCTTGTTCCTTCGATGCGGATCGCAACAGCAATTGATGAATGCTGGGGGATGGGGAAATAGGGAAACGAGGCACGCGATATGACGACAAGTTGTCCAAGTCTATCCCCGATCAAGTTTGTCACTTTTCCGAGGTACCTGTTTGCTTGTGGTGGGTTGATCCCTGCATGGTGTTGACAAACGACTGGTCAGCCCCAAATATAAAGTAGATCGACAAATCATCGAGAAAGAGTTTGATTCGAGGAAGCACAGGCAATGCACTGGTGGTGTGAGGATCCTTTCCCCCGCCGTCATCAGGGAGCCGGAATCCGCACATGCACCCAGCTTACCCGACCCGCCACCACCGCGCCATGGAAAGGGTAAAACAATACGGGGTATTGCGACTGAAGCTCAGATGGCATTATTGGATAGGAAGAGCCAGACTAGATAGGAAGGAGAGTTGAGTTTTCTTGAACGTACCAAGTAACAGTAATGGTGGTATATTAGCCCTAACTAGATATATATGTATTCCCAAAATAGAAACACAGCTATTCGCCTAGTTCTCAATCGTCCCACTGTCGGAAACTCGCCCTGTCGAATTGATAGCTTGCTGGATGATATTCTCTCATTAATGAGACTGTCGTTGCTTTCGCAGTGATGTCGAGTGGCAGTACCGATGTCGTGATGGGGGCCAGCTCTCGGGGAATTGCCAACAGAGGTCGCCGAAGATGTCTATAAATGCTGTCGCCGGACAGAGGGTGCTTACAGGATGTATACTGCCGCCGTAGCCGTCTCCTGAAAATTCAATCAGACGAGCAAAGGGAATCAGGAGGGGAGAAAAGTCGCAACCTTTAAAGATTATCCCACTTGACTCCGTGGCCCTTGGCCAGCACACGACTACCCCCATTGATCCGATCTCCTCATCCCCCTTCTCCAGCCACGCAGCTCCTGGCATTGTTGCACATGCACTGCACGGTCTTTTTTTGCCAGATGAACGTGCAAGCACCGTTCGCCATGCCCATGCCCGCCGCAGGCGAGCAAGCCTGCACCAGTCGAGCCAAGGATATTCACATATGAGCCCAGATGGCCTAGCTAGTTGGGGGTCAGACTTCCCCATTCGCTACTCGGGATTCGCCCACGGTCCGGGTTTTGGCATGCTGCTGCTGTAGGGCGCTGCCACACCATGAAGCAACTGGAGAAAAAAACGGGCTGTAGTGATCCCCTGTGCACTCAAGCTAGAGTCGAAGAGCATATTTTTGGTCCGAATAAGGTCGGACGTAGGGAAGAGATTGCCCTCGCAAGACATTTGTATCTAACCAGGAATACCTGACTACAGGAATACCTAGGTATCTTGCAGCTGCAAATGGCTAGCCCCCAAGGGCCCAGGGGCTGTGCGATGGAAGCTGAAGCTGGTAATCAGTAGGTACTTTTCCCCCCCTTCCCGAATACTAGGGTATAGGGATAATTGACTAAACATATCATTGGCACGATGGTTTACCATGCTGTATGTGAGGAATACCATATTCAACTAGTTCCCACGAGCCACAAGGTCTCATATTCGATCACTTGCACTTTTTGGGAGACTTGCACTGATCTTGGTAGGGGGACGTTCAGCAGATCAGCAGCTTGATATGGTCAAGTGTGTCTGAGAAGTTGCAGATTTGACTAAATGCATAGACAGATGCAGCACGGTGGTTTTCAAGGTACCGGTAGGGTAAGGTAGTCTGGCTTAAACTTGGTTTTGAGGCTCCTGTACTATCGTCTCCTAGCACAAAGACCTACCGGTAGGGGGCCGCCCTACCTATTCGAAGGGGGGCACCGATTCCCCAACTTTCTACCGTACGCAGCCGGTAGAAACATCAGAGGAATAGAAACTGGGTCACGAGGCTGTTCGAGACATTGGGGGTGGATTGCTGCGCCGCGAACGCTAATAGGGAAAATGTTTAATGTCATCATGGCCGCGCTGCCGCTACGCATCAAAGCTTCAATTCCAAAAGCAACCTCACCAGGGATATGTTTCACATCGAGTCTCACTCGGCAAAAGAAAATGGGCTGAAAAAAAAATTGCTTCTCTCACGTACCAAGATACCAGGATCACGGAATCGTGTATTATTTACTGATGAATTCCGCATCTGCAGGAATTGTGCATTCAACGTGATTCTCAGAACGGGTAAAACGGACAGATCGCGATGTTTCTAATATAATATAAAAAACAAAATGCATATGTATGCTAGGATGCCCGAAATTGCGAGCTGAAAATAGTCGAGTCTAGTGGAATGCGTGTCCAAACCACCTCTCGTTCCTTCCATGCCAGGCCTCCTCCTCTTTGTACACCCTTTCCAGCTCACTTTCTTGCGCCTCGCGAATCTGTTGTTCTCGTTCCAAACGTAGTTTCTTCTTCCGCTCGTATACCGCCTTTACCGTGCGCCGCACCCTGTCCTTACCCTCGCCGAAATTAGCTTTGGCAAGGGCGATCGTGTCGTCAACTTGCTTGGGAGTCCACTGGGCCAGGCACAGTCAGCATCAAAAAGTCACACCGAACTGCGAACCATGGGCTAATCAACAATACCTCGAAGTTCCACGTCGAGAGGTAGCTTGACGTTTCAGGGTCTACACCAGGCACTTTCTCGTTTGGTATTAACGGGAAATAAATAACTGTGATCCCAGCATCTGGCCTCATCAATTCCCAGTCCTCCTCGACTGCCTTACTTGGTGGAGGGGATTCTTCTGTTGTTTTCTCTTGCTTGGTTCCAACCCACACTGTACAATGCCCTAGGCCTTTTGTTCCAGCTGAATCCTTTTGATCCTGATGCATATTCTGAATTGCTCTAGTAGCTTTGTCAGCCTCTTGAGCTTCCTCCAGCCGCACCTTTGCATCCCCCTCGGACATTGGTTGGGCGTTACCCAGTTGGTCTTCAGGATGGGTGTCAGTTTCTCTTGGCCACCCAATAGAGACTGGCCAGCCTGTGATTTTCTTTTGCTTTGCATATCCTTCAGCATTGCCTATCCAATTGTATGTCTGGATTTCTGCCGAAGAATCAAAAGCAATTAAGATATCAACATTCCTACCCTTGCGTAGCAAAGGATAGCAAGCAAGGTTATTGGACATTCCAGCATCCTGCAGCTAAGGTCTCAGTTTGCGATCAAGTCATTAATGATAACAATACGCACCATTAATTGGATATTTTCACCATCATGGAGTGATTTCTGAGGATATTATCAGCGATTTCGATCCAGCTATGGGAAAGCACCAGCACTTACTGGACATGTGGGGGGTAATTGATCACCCATTCCTTTGACGTAATTGGGGATGCAGGCTGGTTCGAACGCATGCACTACTTTCAGGCTGCTTCTCCTCTATAGGCGGATTTAAGCAAAGGCCGCCTACTCGCTTTAACAGGGTCGTATCTCCTCACCTGTGTAATCAGATCATCAACCGTCTGAAGGCCCCAGCCGAGACCCACCAGGAAAGGCCTGATCTCGTCGTAATAGTGATTCAAAGTGGCACAAAACGCAGAGCCGAATATGCCGAACAGCAGTGGGAGCTTCAATTCTGGCACCTCTCGATCCATATTCACACCATTTTCAAATCGTCGACCCAGTGACCATGTAGGGATTCCCGCTGGACATGTCAGTACCCAGACGTAAACCCATGCAGTCTGAATTTACCTTCTAAATCTTCACAATAGAACTCATATGGCGTGATCTAAGCAGAGTTAGCCCATATGGGAAATAACATTAGGAAATTCAGTCACTTGCCTCGAACCACTGGAACCAGTCTTGAACAACAGCAGTTTTAAGTTTTTCGGCCTCATTACCCTTATAAATTCCTTGCAAACCTGGTATCTCATGTCTAACGCAGGTATATATTGGCAGTGGATTTTGTCCACTCTCTAGGTATCTTCTTTGATTTGAGAGCTTCAAATCATCCTCATTGACACCAAGTTCATTTACCGGCACCAAAAGCCTAGCTGATAAAAGCACACCATATACATCCACAAGCCCAAATGAGGTATACCCTCGCTTGGCCCTCTCAACTACACCGCGAAGTAGATATCTGTTCGTTGGTGCAGAATCCAGTAATGACAAAGCAGTTGGTGGGAAAGCAAAATGCACACGCAGCCTTTCCCTAAGGTGGTCTACGAGCCGTGGAAAGGACGCATCCGAGAGTGACGATAGGTATAAAGCCTGCATCCAGCAGGAACCACTGACTCCAGCTGTGTAGGTGGTACAATCGAATAACCCGGCTGCCTTAGCAGCCCAGAATGACCCCGCAGCCGAAACCATCGCTCTCACTCCTCCACCGGAACATGTCATAGCTATCACAGGTACATCCTCTTCCTTGATTTCCTCTTCCGGAATGTTCAGGTAATTGGCGAGGGCTTTGGTGGTAAATTTCCGCCGGTGATTGATGAATGCTTGCTCCTCATCACAAAGGTTCGGTGACAGTCGCACCCGTGCATCCCATTGCAACTCTGGATTGAGGTATAGTGAAAATGACTCCTGCCACAGCTCGTAGGACAGTGACCCCGGTAACATCGAAAGTTCCGCCCTAAGCTTCTGAAAGTACGACGGCAGCACGAGTGTCCACTCGGGCAATAGCGAAGCGATTGAAAGCGAAGGAGTAGCCGCGGCCAAGGTGCTCAATGTCGCGGTTATGGTCGTCCACGCAGCTGATACGGTGTCGCTAGCTGCTGTATTTCTCTCATCAGCTTGCTTCCCATCTGCATCCGTCATCAGGTCTTGTGCCACTGTGATTATTCCAACCTCCTCAGAAGTCGTTCTGAGCTGACTCTCGCGAGCTTCCTCCTCCAAAGTGTCGCCCCCCCCGCCATCACAGCGTAATGTTCTGTCCCCGAGTGTAAAGGTAATGTGCCCTCCAGCGACAATTGCCGTTCCAGCCAAAAGGACCTTCCCAATCCAACTACCCGTAGCATTCTTCTTAGTCGGTTTAGCCTGGGTACATGTGTGTCGGTGTACTATATATTGATAGCGGAGCTGGCGCCGCAGCAGACGAGTATGGCACGCATGCCACACTCGGAGCATGTGGAGGTGGCTCGTACGATTGGTTCCCGATATCATCGCATCAGTTATGGTGTAGGTACCCGAGGCAGATTCAGGGCAAATTCGAGAAAAACATTGCGCTGCGGAGGTTGGAAAAGGTTGGATAGCATATAGAAACAACTAGTAAGAATGGGCAACGGGCATAGAGGTTAGTCTCGGCAGTGGAAGTTTGGGGGGGACTCACGTCATTGATGCAGCGACCTGATGCTTCTATCACCAAGCTTATTGCTATCTAATCTAATCTAATCTTATCTTATCTAATCCGATCATCCACTCACAGGACCATAGCTTTACCTGACTGAAGCTCCTGGTAAACTGCTGTCAGCATCCGCCTCACAATTCAACAACACCACTGGCCGCCGTCACAAATATGGATGAGGAAGCTGCAGAGGTCGAGGTCCTCCAAGCGAAGTTGGCAAAAACGGCGGATCTCACAAATAAGATCTCACTTTCACTCAAAAGGTTCGAGGCGAGCGCAACCAACGTTGAACGGGCAGTCGAACCAATCTACGCAAAGACCCAGAACTTGACCATATTATCTGCCAGTATGTGGTAGGCCTGGCATCTCTGACACCCTAACCTGGGCTTATGTTAACCTTGAGGGATAGACATTGATGCCACCATAAGCGCAATCGATAAGATACGGAAGCCCCTGGATGTCATTACCGACGAAGAGCCAACCATACGAGCAGGGTATTTATTCTCTTCCACCTCCCAAGACATCGATGGCAGCTGAGCTGATATAACCGAAAATAGACCCCAGAAGACTGGTCTGACGGAGTACTTGGCTTCACTAAAGAGGACAAATGAGGGGCTGCTACATATAAAGGCAACGAATCTCCGGAGCCAGCAGACGGCCGTTACTCAAATCGTTGGTTTCTCGCGATATAGGAGTTGCTCTGCTGAAACGACGGCTAATCTGAGTTTAGACCACGTTACTCAAAACCGGTAGCCTGGAGCTCGAGAATTTATTCAGACAGACATTGGCGGAGGAATCCAATGCTGTCGAGCCATTGCATTATATCACAAAGGGTAGGCTTCTCAGCTTCGGTCATTCAAGGGGAGTATACTGAGATGATCAAAAGAGCTTCCGTTTCCCACCTTCTCTTCGAAAACCCTCAACATTCTTGCCGTCCTGAATGAATTTCTTTCATCGACTCTTGCATCCGCCTGCGGCCTGCAGTCGAATGCGACTTCCATTAATGCTGACCTTCGTGGTACATACTTGGCCCAGACTTTGTCGTCGTTGTCTCAGGCCTCGATAACTACGGCTCAGCGGCGTGCTGCAACCCCATATGACAAGGGCTCCAATGGTATTGTTATCTATACCAAGTCGCTCGAGGCTATCTTTGTATCGGAGTGGGAGAACATATGCCATCTATTTCCAACGCCTATGTGGAGTAAGACATACACAGATGTCATCAAGCCTGCAATGACCCAATTCGCCCATACCGTGAACGAGATTAATACCCACGTACGAGCCAATATGATCACAGACTGCTTTCTTGCATTCGACGTTCTCGAGAGTGTCAATCCAGCTATGGGGAGGTTAGCAGCCAAAACTGGGGAGAAAGACGGGTTCCTGGAGGCCATGAAGCCAATAAAGTACACTGCAACAGGGAGCTTTCAAGAAATGATCGAAGACGTGAAACGCAAGGGCGCAGCTATACAAATCCTGCCGGTTGATAATGCTGTGCTCGAGTTCACTATAAATGTAGGACAATTTACATGAATATAACTTCTAGCTTCGCTAACGAGCAATGGTGATAGGTAATGGGGCGTATGCGCCGGCTCACTGACTACAAAATCACTGTGACCAGTTTACTTATTGCCCTGGGTGACAAAAATTGGAATCGTCCTGATTCGGCGTCGCTGCCCTCCAATCTAGCGCCAATGCTGTTTGACGTCTCGGCTGACGGAAATCAGCTTCTCTCAAATTACTTGACTGACGTCTTAGAAACACTTATATCGCAATTAGAAGGGCGGGCTAGGGTGTTGATCAAGAAAACTGCTACTGTAGCCGTGTTCATGATCAACAACATTGCATATATCGAAAACGTTGTCCGAAAGAGCGAACTCTGGGGTGTTATGAACTCGGCCGGGAACACTACTAATGGGGCAAAGAGGGTTGAATCTCTCAGGAAGAGGTTTGTCGAACTGTACCTGGAAGGGTGGAAGGAGTGTGCAGCATACCTGATGGATGTGACGTACATTAAGGCGGGAAGCAAGATGAGCTTGAGCACAAAAGATAAAGAGGCGGTCAAAGAAAAGTTCAAGGTAGGAGTTAGCCTTATATTTTATTGATGAAAACTTGTGCTTACGTGCTTCTAGAACTTCAATACAAACTTCGATGAGCTTGTGCAGCGCCATAAGCAATACAACTTCCCGGAGAAAGATGTCAGGATGATGCTGACCAAGGAAATCAGCTTCATCGGACCCCTATACGGGAGATTTCACGACAAGTATAAGGATATTATGAGGGATAAATACATCAAATATGACAGGCAGACGTTGGATTCTACACTCGCCAGTCTATGATAACGCCGAGTCTGTTACTTCGAAGCTTTCTTTCAGCGGCTTTACGATTCACTTTAGCAGAGGTGTCATAGTTATTTATCTTCTTTTTAATATACCAGCTCGATATATCTATAATTTACATTACACCAGGGAATTCGGCCATCACTGTTTGAAGGCCCTCTCCAATCTCTCTTCGGGGGTGGGCATTTAGTGTATAGAGTACATGAAAAAGTGCGAAATGAAGCATCGGCCTTGAAATGCTAATCCAGGGAATTGTCACGTGAGCTGTTATCAAGAAGATCCTAATTAGACATACCTTATATAAGGCACCTGCATGTCATGATCAGTCCTGACTCTCGTCAGTGGAAAGTGAAGAACTAAACTTAAGTTGCGTAGGCGTAGTTCATGATTAGCCACATGACAACCTTCAAATGTCGCCGAGTTTTTGGTTATGCTATAAAATAAGTCAGTCATGAAGGGAATGCTGAGCTCAGCGCCGCCATACTGGTTTTGCTTTCTGTGGTCACCATCACCGACCACAATGTGAGACCAGGCTGTTGAAATCTAAGGTGATCATCTGATGTTTTGTTGCTATGTCGCTTAAGTATGATAGTCAGAATGTCTCCCTTTTCTGAAGTCAACTAACTCGCTCAATCTTGGCAGCAACCACTGCATGAACATGATATACAGTCCGGCCTGGATTACAGGATGAATCTGTAATGTTAGTTCTGGCGGGTGTAATGGTAGTCTGGTTGGTTGTAATGGTAGTCTGGTTGGGTGTAATGGTACAATCTCTAGTATCTTGTGTTGGTTGCCTGATCAACACTTGCTTTTTTTTAAAACCTTCGACCTTATGATTCGCTGTCTTTAAAACAATAATTCAACCCCTGGCTGCGTACCATCTCTCTGACCAAACCACCCAGTGCAGTGGCTGGCCTTTTTTTGCTTCAGAGGAGCTTGTGAGAAAGTGCTAATAGGACACAGGCAGTGACAGATTGTGATGAATTGAAGGGCACTTGGAATACCACATCCACTTGGAATTGTTTTTTCATGTTATATGCTAGCATCCTTGGAGGTCACGATTGGCGTCCGACCCAAATAGGTATCGCCTGTTAAGGCCTGGGTAGGCTTAGCATTGTATTGCGTTTTGACTACAATTGTCAACATTACGCTGGAGTTTCTTCATTTCCAGTGGATGGTTTGTTATTTTCACAACCACATCATTTCAGACCGAGGCGGGGGTAGCCTCGGTCGGGAACTCGTTTTCTGCAGGAAATCCGGAAAAAAGCCAATTCGAGCTGGTGATGTCTACTGCTCTAAAACTCAACAAGAGCGTCTAGGCTCAACACTCTACAGGTGGGTGTCACTGAGAGAAAAAACATCCCTTGTCGATTTTTTAACCGGGGATGTTTTCGCCAGTGGATGTGGTAATGAGTGGGGGTCGATCTGTATCGCTTTCTCGACAATTGCTTGGCCCAACTCTTGGTGCCCCTTTTTCCGGAATAGCTTAAGCAGTCCGGGAGCGATGTGTTGAGCAGATGGCGGGTGATGTTCATTGACGTTGGGAGAGTCAGGGAAGGTAATGTGTATGTTGCCATGTCGGTGCCTGAGATGTAATGCAAATGGCCGCCTTCCGTTATTTCCCGCAGTCGCAGTGGGGAATTGAGGCAACAGAACAGCATATAATCTACGGCGCGCTTTTTATCGTTCAACCTAACCGGTAGTACCATCTGCAGACTTAAGGGTCCACTACCGCCCCCCTCAAGTGTGGATTTATCACCAAAAAACCTAAATCTAGCCAATTCCCATATCAGACTAATTCCTCTTTTTTTCTGATTCCCTAGCGCTCAGGGGAGGGTAAATTGTGTCCCTGTTTTCCCCAGCAACGTTACTCCGGCAGCCCGATAAAACTTACTTCTCGCTCAATCACTCCAGCACTTCGACAATTCTCTCCGGTTTAACCCCCAGCTGGTGGATTGAAATACTGAAAGGGCACGAGGCGATTATCTGAGGGACGGATGGCATCTCAATCCTCTGCACCTGCGGTGCCTGGGGATAGCTCCCCCAAGGTGTTTGGTGGGAGTATGGTTGAACAGCTGTTGGGAGGTGTGTCGTATTGGGGCCTTGCGGTTACCCTGTTTGTGCTTTGCGTCACGTATGATCAAGGTGAGATAATGCTCCGGCAAGCTATCGTAATTTAATGTGCTGACTTTATATGGGTTCTTGAAGCCAAGTACCAGTGGAATAAATGGGGGAACATTGTTGGGCCTGCATTCAAATTGCCCTTCATGGGCCCTTTCCTCGAGTCTATCGATCCTAAGTTCGAAGAATACGCAGCGAAATGGGCGAGTGGTCCATTGAGTTGCGTATCTGTTTTCCACAAGTCAGTAAATGGGCTGCATTCTTTAGTCTTGAATTATTGCAACTGACAATTTTCCCTATTTACAGATTTGTTGTCATTGCTTCTACCCGAGATCTAGCACGAAAAGTGCTCAACTCGCCTATGTACGTTAAGCCATGCGTCGTCGACGTTGCGAAAAAGATTCTCCGGCCTACAAACTGGGTGTTCTTGGACGGAAAGGCGCATGTTGACTACCGAAAGGGGTTGAACGGGCTTTTCACCCGAAAGGCTCTCTCTGAGTATCTACCAGGACAAGAGGATATGCACAAGAGGTACTTCAAGAGATGGATTCAAATCTCAAAGAAGACACCCAACGTTCCATTTATGCCAGAGTTCCGTGAGATCAACTGTGCTGTTTCATGCAGGACCTTTGTTGGAAATTATAGTTCGGATGAGAAGGTCAAGAAAATTTCCGATGACTATTATAAAGTTACCGCTGCCTTGGACTTAGTCAACTTCCCAATTATCATCCCCTACACCAGGACTTGGTATGGAAAGAAATGTGCGGATATGGTCCTTGAAGAATTCTCTCAATGCGCCCAGAAGTCCAAGGATCATATCTCCGCTGGTGGAGTTCCTCACTGTTTGCTAGACTACTGGGTCAAGTCCATGTTTGAGTACAAAGCACATGAGGAGAGGCTTGCTCGAGGAGAAACCCTGGCTTCAGGCGAAAAGGCTCCAGCCAGCATCCGCATGTTCACTAACTGGGAGATAGCGCAAACTATATTCACCTTCTTGTTCGCCTCCCAGGATGCTTCTTCTAGTGCCACCACTTGGCTTTTCCAAATCATGGCCGACAGGCCCGATTGCCTTGACAAAGTTCGAGAGGAAGCTCTTCGTGTGAGGGGCGGAAACCCATACAAGCCTGCCGATATCGACATGTTGGACCAGATGGTTTATACTCGTGCGGTCGTGAAGGAATGTTTGAGATACCGCCCACCTGTCACTATGGTTCCATATGAGGTCAAGAAGAGTTTCCCAGTCGCAGAGGGATATGTTGTTCCAAAAGGTGAACCAAGGAGATTTGCTTCTGCTAGATGCATTTTTCTAACACTATCTTAATAGGTTCCATGATTGTACCCACTCTTTACCCAGCTCTCCATGACCCAGAAGTGTACGTCGACCCAGAAACCTTCAACCCCGACCGATGGCTCGAAGGCGGGGAGGCAGAGGCAGCAGTTAAGAACTGGTTGGTATTTGGAACTGGACCACACTACTGTTTGGGACAAACGGTAAGAAATTCTTGCATTTTACCGCCCTGTGTCTGTGCTTTCGTACATCACTCGCTTTGTGGTTGCTGATTGGTGGCGCTGTCTGTGCTTTTAGTATGCGACCTACAACTTCATGGCCATGATTTCTTTGGCGTCGTTGATGTTAGAATGGGAACACCACGTTACGCCCAAATCAGAAAAGATTAAGGTGTTTGCGACGATTTTCCCTATGGTAAGGGCTCGCCAACCACTACATATACAAAGAGCCACAAATGAACTAACTTAAATTTTTTCTTAGGACGACTGCTACCTCACTTTCAAAGAACGACTTCCTATACTAGACTAAATAGGATAGATATACTATTGTTTTCTGTCTCTTTTTGGTCTTTTGTCAGTTAATAGGTCAAATTCATATTGGGGTTACGGTTAATATTTACGTTACTTTATCCATGCTTTTTTCGTGCGTGTTTGACTGCCTCCTGCTGCTCCATTAATATTGATCTCGGGTATGTTATGCCTAAGAGATATATGGCTCGAATGGAATAATTAGTTGAACACGTATCATATGTATAGCTGATAAGCTAATATCCTTGTGCTTAATATCTCTCCATATACTGTATATATGGATGCAGCATCATATACAGATAATTGTTTAGCATCTACACATTGTCTTTGAGTGGGGTTTGAGGGGGTTGGATGGTGGGGGGCGTTTAATATGTAAAGGGCCGTCCCGCAATTTTGCCGGTGGTCTGGGGACAGTGACCCCTAGGTGCACCATGTCTTTCCGTATTGTACCCCTACTTTGAATTCAGAGATCTGGTTATGGATATATTTGTTCCGGAATTCGCCCGTATGACTGCCAGTGGACAAAAAGAGGGACATATAGAATGGCCCACATGATCATGATATGAGTAGTGGCATGGCATCAATATCACGTGCACATGGTGCATGACCATGTTGTGGGAATTGTTGGGGCATAGTGGGAAGCACCCGAGCTTGGTTACAGTCCGTAGAATCACCGTATAGATCCTTTGATTTTATACTCATAATGAAATGCCTTTGGCGGGCTGTCCATATTCTACCGCTTTGATTCGCCGTCAACCAAGTAGCCCGAATGGCCAAATGGTAAGGCGTTTCACTCGTACATCCGATATGAAAAGATTCTTGGTTCGATTCCGAGTTTGGGCAATGGAGTTGTTTTTTTTGCTTACCTTTTTTTTTTTTCGAGCCTCATTGTTTCCATTGTTTTTTAACTTACACAGAAATAGTCTGGCGGGCACCGGACACAGAAAGGGTTTAGTGCGAGAAGCAAAGATCTGTTTGTATATTAGACTTGGGCTTTGTGTATAACATAAGCCCGAATGGCCAAATGGTAAGGCGTTTCACTCGTAATCCCGATATGAAAAGATTCTTGGTTCGATTCCGAGTTTGGGCAATTAATATTTTACTTTCCCTGGTTCGCTTATATTTTTTTGTTTTCCTTCGTGGCTTTTCCACCCCCAAAACTTTACGATTGAGTCCATTTCACTATTTCCGGCCCGTTTCTTTCAGGTACCATAAGTCACAAGCCACGAAGGTAGGCTTCCAAGGTTCCCAGACCTGTCATTCAAACCAGAAACCAGACTACAACCAGACTACATTCCAACAACCTAAAGGGTTTATCTAGCAGCATTGACAGATATTGAGATCAGCCTAGGGTTATGTGGTTCCACAGCGTTTGAGCAGGATATTTACGTTTGCAGTACATGAAGGACCGAAAGTTCAGGGTAAATTTCAGTCCGGCACCCACGGTAATATCCAGCCACAGGTGGCAGTGACAAAGACTTTCAAAGAGGCGGTGGCTTCAGTGAGAGGTAACCAGACTTGTGAGACGGGTTAGCCTGGGGTACTTCTTGCCACTTCATACTTCATGCAGCACATTCTACTCAGATTAACAGGTTATAGTTGTTGGGCACAATCAGAAGGGGCCCCACAAGATGCCACACGGAGCCGACTACCTAGTAACCTAGTCTGGTTCTCCTAATCCCCCATCACCACCGCTCCACTCCGGTGGGGACCCCCGTTATTAATCAGAATTTAATACATGCCGTAGAACAGATCCCAATTATCGAATGCCCTCCCATCACCTAAAAACTAGAACACACCATAGCTGGGCAACTACCTAAAGTATACCATAAAGGGAGCCATTCTGTATGCATTGCCTATCCTATACCATAGTTCTAGTTAGTATGTACGTATAAATCAGAACCAATGGAATAACCTGTTAATTTACCGAGACTTTAGTCCTCGCCTTTCTTCTCACTCCCGATCCTGGGTTTGCAATCCTCCGGTGCGTTCGAATATTTTTTCTCCTTTTACAAAAACCCTTCTATGTGTTTCGTATCTCACAATGTTGGAGAGGCATACTATTAGGCTAAAGGAGTGATTGATCACTAGGTGCTAAGTTTGCCTAACACCTGGTATATATAAACACTTTCAGAGCTTTCATCGTAGACTCTGTCCCTTCTACGGTGACAGTTTGGGTCTTTGGCATCGTTCATCTATTTCATAATGTATCCTTGGTGTCCATATACTTCGTTGGCAATGACCATAGTAGTAGCACCAAAACCAGTTTCATGCTGTAGGCTGATTTATTGATTTCCATAGATTTCCGGAACCAACAGTCTCTTCCTACTGGAGAAGCCATCGATCGTCGTGAGGTTCTTGTTGTCGAGTCCTTAATGTATAGGTAGCTTCCCTTGTGACGGGTATCACAAGAACCACTGTAGGAACTAACTTATGTGTACTTTACGTTCGTCTGGAGGGTGAATGTACTCACATGCACTGATAAATCTGCGCCGTAAGCGAAGTGTAAGAGTACTGAAGGACTCCCTCCTTATACAGAAGAACCTCTATATTTGCATCCTCTATAAATGCAAAACCCCCCAAAACATACATAAGCCAAGCCCAGCCAGTGCAGTGATAATAGCATACGCCGAATAGCATACATAGTGTATAGCCAGTCTCAAACATTATAAGTGCTAAAACATGAATAGTTAGTTTATGGGCGGAAGGCAAGGCCTGCCGGTGGCGAGCCTTTGAATCTTGAGGCTGCATTGCTATGTTTGGTTATAGTCAACGCCACGGCAGAACAGCTCTATCGGCAAGCATCGGGGCCAGTCAGGCTAGTGGCCTCTTGAATTGATTGCGTTAGTATCGCATGTATTTTATATCTACTGTATATAAATTGCCTATTGTCACTCACCTGTCTCTATAAACACATAACCTATCAATATGCATAGGTACTTCTGTACATACAACGCCTTCGCGAACCTACCTAATTGGGCAGGTAGTCTGGTTTACTTGGCCAAACTCCCTTAGGAAGGAGTATGGGTCTGGTCAAGGTTTCTATGGGGGGAGGAGGCTCAAGTTGAACGACCAGACAATCATATGCGTCCCGATCGGGTGGCTTATGCGTTACCAGCGCGGAGAAGGAAAATCATAAAGAGCTCCCCCCCTTTGCAGTGAAGTACCGCTCTATATACATATCCCGCTGTAATTATACATCTGAATGCCACAGCCCTGATACAACGCTCCCGAAGGCACCCCTATAAATGTATCTGAAACACAGTTAACTGTGTGTGGTACTACAGATCGGCAGGCAGCACAATGGAAAAACTGGTGGGATCCTCTGGGGATACACATTACACAACTGCGAGATTCGCGAGCCAACAGTCTTCCGGAACTATAAGTACCCGAGCAAGGAATTCTCTGTTCTTACATATAGATTACTTGATTCGTTTGCTGACTCTGATACCCTTGCTAGGCCGCTAGCTTCGTTAGCGACATCCAGGATTGGATGAGAATGGGCGGTAACCAGGCCTAGAGGCCTCGTCAGCCGGTGATCATACCATGGAGATAGCCAGACATGAAAATACCAAGAACTGACCTTAGTAACAGTCTATGATCTCCAGCTCTTGTATGAAGAGACCCAATTTCTGCCAACAGTATGGAAAATTACCCAGATAACGAGACGGGACCTTTTGTGACAAGCATTTCCCACCACAAAGTAAATGATTGGTCCGCGGAAGTTCAAAAGTCATGTACCTCAGCCTGCGGCACGCAAAGAGTTGAATTGACTTCGTTCCATTGGTTGGCTGTGGGAGATGGAGAAGCATCCCTTGTGGATATAAAAAGGTTTTAAGATGTCGAATCACTTCCTTAGCTTGGGGAGAATCCTCTGTGCGTATGTGTGGAACGGTAGAGGTAGTTTGCTGTCTTCTATGGCGCACGGCCCTCATATCAATGTTTCGGGTGGCTGACAGCGATTGCCGTCTGGCTTCCCCTGAAATCTGAGCCTGTAGGTTTTGATGATTTGCAAGCCCTCGTGGGATGACGACCTGTTGTTGCATGATAATGGCTTGGCTCCAAGGCTAGGTTTTGCTTTTATCCTCTTTTATTTAGACTGCAGCATCTGCTTCACTGTTGTATTCTCTCATCTTTGTTTCCAAGCTTTGTTTACATCCCCTCGTTTGTGGACTATACCCTGGTGGTTTTGTCAACAGTAACTGTTATTTTTCACTCTCTTTTCCGTGCCAGTTTCGCGAGAGACGTGCTTCCATTCCTTTCATATACTCTCAATTTTTTTTGGTCCCTCTTGAGTTGGAATTGATAGCCAGCGGCATACCGAGAACTCACTCTAGCAGATTATTTCAACTAAAATGTCGAAATCCAATCAAAACACACTCCTTAGAGATACCCATCTAGTCTCCAGGACTACCGTCAGTATGAGTCCAGTTTTCTTCTCCCGAAACCAATCATTGCAACAAATTTCCTTGCTCTCACCATTAGAGGAACCGACGAAACAAGGCCCATATCAACAATACCATACGCTTCTCACCATAGACACATATTCCTGCCCTCCGACGCACCATACAGACACAAAAATGGAGTATGATCAGGAAAGCACGAGCCCCGAGGACAGGGACTGTTACTATGACCAGGATACCTTCTACAGCCCGGGCCTTCCCCAAGGTGTAGATACCAGCAAACTACCACAAATTCCCACCTACAACGAAAGCCAAATGGCGTATCATCCAAATGGAGTCAAGAAGCTTCCCCATTTTCATCCACAGAAGTTCTCGAAAAGGTAATCCCAGAAATCCAACAGTATCTCTTTTTGATTTTGTGATGGTGGTATATTAACCCGGAACTCAGACTCCGAACCATCATAAACCAACGGTGCCGCCCCCAGCCCTTGTCGCTTTACATTGAACCACAGCCCAAGTCATACTTCTCACCATCACCAACTCCATGCCAGACACCGTCGTCACCGGACTCATTAATCCAGACAATCTTACGAGTATTGCCACACAGATACAGCCAAGCCAACCAGGTTGAGAGCGAGTCTGAGGAGTACGATGAAGGCAGGTGCTTCTGGAGAAGCCTAGATCACCGTGTCATAGTCCTCGGAGTCGTTGGATTGATACTCTTGGCTTTTGGGCTTGGGGCGTGGTTGACGGCTTTGTATACTGCCGCCTGAGAGAGAGGTCGTTTGTGGGGAACCTGTAGAGACTGTTGGGGTTTAATAATGGGAAAGGACTGTACGAATATCTGGTACGATTAATTAATAACTTGGGTAAATGAGGTGGGCGGATGGGTACGGGTGTTCTAGCTGGGTTCATGTTTCTGGTTCTGCATATTGTGTATTTAACGGAAGGAAATGGCATTCAAGTGGCAACGCAAAAAAATATCGACTTGGGCTCGACGGCGGGGATAGTTTTAAGTAGACTGGCATTTTGCTTTTAAATAAGGTAAACAAACAAAATTACCATAATGTGATTTTCCTACACAAAAGACAATTTATCACGCAAAGCACGTGATAGAGATCTGAAGCCTGGAGTCAAGCTAGTACGGTATCGCCACCCTCCAAAAAAATTACCCACATCACCTCTGGGGATTTACCGAATTGCGCCCACCGGTCGATCGCCTTCTACATCCATCCCATCCAGCCTCCATGTTTCCCACTCCCGCCCAGCTATACCAGTCAATATACAAAGCCCGGAAGCCCTGGCCGCCCGATTTCTCCAAGCTCACCCCCAAGCACAGATTCTCCCTCGAGCGCCGCTTTCGGCGGCGGATGAAGCTCAAATTCGCCAGACCGAGGCTTCACCAGGCGGTGAGGATTGGGCAATGGAGTACACCTGCTTGTGAGTTTCCATTTTTGGACTGAGATCGAGATGCAGGAGGGGATGTGTAGGGGCTGATGTTGTGGGCTTTAGTCGTGCTGGTTTATGGGATTTTTTATATGCCGTCGACGACGGACACGAATGTTTTTACGCCGGTTAGTAGAGGTCTAAATAGCTTTTTAGGGGGCACTTTAAGGAAGAGGGTTGGGAGCTGAGATGGTCTAGATTCGGACGTGGGCAAAGGGGTTTCAGCACTCGATTTGGTCAACGGCACCAGCGAAGAAGTAGTCTGGTTGGCACGAAGAAGACTGAGACTGGATGCAAGAAGGAACTTGGCGCAACGCAGCAGCATTGAGGGTACTTCGGAGTAAGATCAGCTAGGCTCAAGACTACAGCTCGGCATGCTACAGGCCTAGAGCAGCTATGGTGGAACGGGACGAGAAGATATGCGATTATTGTGGGGCGGTAAGGAGGGTGGGTGGATGCTCTGTACTGGAGCCTGCTTTTATGAACAGGCACAGAAGCATTCATACCGGGAGGTGAAGGGAGCCGGAGGTTGGGCTATGCGGTGGTTACGAAACCAAGGGTTGAGTTTAATGCTATCGACCTCGTTAGCATTATATATAATAGTGTAATATATACTGGTGGGAGCCACTAAAGATCAATTAATCGAAGAAAAGAGGGGCTATGAAGGGCGTTATCACTGAAGCTTTAATTCGACAACTAAACTCGGGGAATCAAGTTGTTTTGGCTGCCACGGTGCCATACCAGTGGTATGTACATACCTATATGCGCCATATATCTATCTCCAACTTGAAAGGGACAGAATCTTGCCTGTCGCCCGTCACCCATTACTAAAGTATGCGAGCACCAAGACCACAAAAGATTCAGACTGCGTCAAGCATGAGCAGATATCTCGAATCAAGCTACTTGCACTAGCTCCTTCTAATGCACAGGTTAAAAGGACGGAGCATGGCTCGAGATTGACAGTGGTTTCGAAATTCCCACACTAGATTCCTCCTGCAAGGATGCTCTGACCCGACCTTTCAATACGTCGATTTTTCAGACAATTATTGTGGTCTGTTTGACAAGCCCCGTTCTCATGTGACTGCCTCCCTAATTCCCCAGTCATCACATCTATTCTGTCCATGAGTTCCAATTCAGTTCATTTGTGAGAGAAGAGTGAAGGCTTTAGGTGATTCCCTGGCGAATCCGGAGCGTTTGCACGAATATAAGATTGATTATAATGATCCGCGAACTCAATCTAGATGGTTTTCTTAATATTCTGATCGAGGTAGTGATCATAAGTTATCTAACCTCGGCTGGATGGGAAGTGGGAGGTTGTGGATCGAAATAGAAAACTTCTATGCACGGCCAGCTATTTATAGGCTGCAGGAGTTTTCGGCAAAAGAGGCACAAATTGATCTGGTAGCATGAGCCCCTGCCCACGAAAGCAACCCACGAGAGCGAATATGTAAGTTTAAGTTCAGGGTAACCCACCGAGTGAGGTGATGGTCTCAAATGCAGGCTACTAGGCAACAAAGGCTAGGTATCCAACATAACTTAGAAATACTAGGCACCAGATTAAACCAAAGGTCTCCGGTAAATACGCTGCTTTAGTCCTCAGCCCGCCCCCAAAAGAATGTAAACTCTGGTGCCTGCTATGTACCATGCAGTCTGGTTTCGGAGGTGGTCAACAAATTTATGGTGCAGGTCAAGTCTCGGCGCACAGATGACCTTGGAGTCATGACGCTAACGAGCCGTACTTGTTTAGTTTTACTTGTGTAAATTAGTATCGAGATGTCGTTTACAAGTACTTAAAAGTATCATAAACCGTGAAATGATCTCTTAGAAAGTCGCAAAAGTTAAGGTCCATGGGCGCATCTTTTGGAAAGACCGGCCATATCCTAGACTAGCCACAGCTCATTGGCAGGTGAATCCAGGGGTCAGAAGGCCCTTTCGTACACCCCACCATATATGCCGACTGCTATTCCATATATCCATCCCCCCTCCAACAAAATTCTCGGAATTCTTTTCCCTACCCGTTAAACAACCTTATGCCAGGCCCAGAAACCTGTCGCAAGTGTTCGGCTGGCATATTATGAGGTCATCGGTTGCAGATCCCCGCATTGGTTACAATGTCATGCACGGTGGGGCTAAGGTTGCCTGTGCACAACCATGAGAAGGTATGGTGTCTATAGGCCGTGGTACCGGTACTGTGTACACAAAAGATCTCACCTGGTGACTTGAAGCTTAGATTTTAATTAGTGTTTGAGAATCGATAAGCAGCTGCTAGTATCGATTAACAGGCAAGATCGACTACGGAATCAAGTAGGAAGCTGTCAGATTGTTAAAGCAGGGAAAAAGCACTATTGAATAGCTCGTACAATGGCGTGCGAGTCTAAATAAACACCAACCCCTCAACTCAGGAGCTTAAGTAGCTATAGCTTGTCCGGAGCTCTCATCCACCTGGCTCACCACAAAGGTTTATTTGTCTCCCTGCCTGCAGTCCCAAATGCGATGTATATCTGCCGGACCGTGCCGGGATTAGGATACAGTCTGGCTAGCAATACTACATCTACTGCAAAGAAGAATTATGAATACCTCGAAGTAGCTAAGTGATTGGGTACTTATATCGTACCGACGTTCGTGGCGGCCAGCTAAAGCAGGCTTTCATGTTTTGCTGCCAACTTCATCGGAGTGCAGTTCTGTCTCATATCCCATATCCCTGCGCAGATAACATTGCTCCTGAATATCGTAGCGGTATATGATGTAGCAATATATATCTGGCTCCTCTTAATGTCGTGGCCGCCTCACCTCCATTATTCGAACGCCTACCGTCAATCCTACCCTCCAGTTGACAAAACCGTTCCCAAATTCTACCCCCCCACTACTAAGTATCTATAGCTGTCCCTATCGGGGTTCTTGCCATTCACAGTTACCATTTGAATAAACGAATAAGCCCCCTGGCAATTAGGTGGAATTCATTGAGTCATCGTCATCTCCAATCCCCCGGTTGTCGAGGCCCGTTAGCCTCAGTATCCGCCACTGCTGTCCCGCTGCTGCCCCGCTGCTGCCCCGCTGCGGCCAATATATCTCACTTCTCCGGAATTTTGCCACTTCATTAGTCCCGACACGCATCGAAGCCTTTGGAACCCAATAATATAATAGGTATATTCAAGTAAGTTGTTTTTTGTAGTTGCGGTCGCGGGGTTCCTGAAACACGAACAGTACATTGGAGGAAACAGCCCCTCTCCTTGCGCAGATCCCTTCTGTGAGCCCAAAGCTAAACTAGTCTAAACCTCAACTCCATGTAAATCCATTTTCACTTTCCCTCAGTCTTTTCCCTTTCACTTGCTGACATTCGTTACTTTCCTCGCTCCAAACAGCTCCAGCAACCAACCACTCCTCTTGTGGGGTCAATAATTGGTTTACTTGCTGCAAGCCACTTCGTTTACCGACAGAACCAGACGCAACATGGCGGAATTCGTGCGAGCTCAGATATTTGGGACCACCTTCGAAATCACAAGTCGGTATACCGACTTACAGCCCGTGGGAATGGGTGCATTTGGTCTGGTTTGGTACGAATGATTACCCCTCCTTCCTCCACCGTGCTCAATGTGGGCCAGCTTAGCTAATTCGCCCTCCGAAACTGATATAGCTCCGCAAAGGATCAGTTAACGGGTCACGCTGTTGCCATCAAAAAGATTATGAAGCCCTTTGGCACTCCAGTGCTTTCGAAACGAACCTACCGAGAGTTGAAGCTGCTTAAACATCTACAGCACGAGAATGTATGAGCACCCACCTGGCGATAGCACAGTGTAGCTAGTAATTTCTGGATACTAACCAGCTGGTCCTATATAGGTCATCAGCTTGAACGATATTTTCATTTCACCGCTGGAAGACATGTGAGCCATTCTCATCCATCAATGGGAGATTACCCCACTAACATATCGCACCAGTTACTTTGTTACGGAGCTTCTTGGCACGGATCTCCATAGACTCTTGACCTCCAGACCCCTTGAGAAGCAGTTTATACAATACTTCTTATATCAAATCTTGGTGTGTTTAGCTTCTGGGGTTCTGACTGTGGAAACCTATGCTAACTCCTGGGCTTTCTAGCGAGGATTAAAATATGTCCATTCAGCAGGTGTCGTTCACCGAGATCTCAAGCCTAGTAACATCTTGGTCAACGAGAACTGTGATCTCAAGATTTGCGACTTTGGGCTGGCCAGGATCCAAGACCCTCAAATGACCGGATATGTCTCTACGAGATACTATCGTGCGCCAGAAATTATGTTGACGTGGCAAAAGTACGACGTTGAGGTTGATATCTGGAGCGCAGGATGTATTTTTGCAGAGATGTTGGAGGGCAAGCCGCTATTCCCCGGAAAGGATCATGTCAACCAGTTCTCTATCATCACAGAGCTGCTAGGCACCCCCCCGGATGACGTTATCCACACCATCTGTTCGGAGAACACGCTCAGATTCGTACAATCTTTACCAAAGAGGGATCGTGTACCGCTTTCACAAAAGTTTAAGACAGCCGACCCATTAGCGATTGACTTGCTGGAGAGGATGCTGGTATTCGACCCAAAGAAGCGGATCACTGCTGCCGATGCTCTAGCACATGGGTACCTGTCACCATACCATGATCCAACTGATGAGCCAGTAGCAGAGGAGAAGTTTGATTGGAGTTTCAATGACGCGGATCTACCCACAGACACCTGGAAGATTATGATGTGAGTATCTGGGGTTTCGTTTGTAATACCAGGCCTTCGCTAATAGCGTCTAAATCAGGTACTCAGAGATTCTGGACTATCACAATGTCGTCGAAGGTGGCCCTAGCTAGCGGTTTGATGATACCACTTGTTTACTGAAGGTTAAGGGGATAAATAATGCGGGTTTATGGGTTGAATATCAAGGTCATATTTGATTCTTTGCTTTCGCTCGTATGTCTGTAGGTTTTGTGCGCGTACGTGTGTACCATATCGAGGTACCAGCACACTCCGATATCTGGCCATGGATATTACGAGAGCGCAGGACTTGACTATCTCTGGCTTTTTCTTTTGCTTTGTATTTCATGTTTTTGATGAAAGAGGCGGGTACAACGTACAAAGGTTGTGAGCCTTTTCTTGACATTATATCTTTTTTCTATGTACTTTTCCCTTTCCCTTATGTATTTGTTGGAAATGCTTAGTCATCTGATATTTCTTGGATCAATTTTTTACTTACATTCTTTGTCTCTGGAATATAACTTTTTCTGGGTTTGGGTTTGGTTCGGCTCTTGCCTTGGGGTTGGTGAGTTATTGTGAGTTTTTATGTGAGATTGTGATTGGAGAGGAAAAGAGTAGGGAGTGGTGTTTCGGTCCCTTGGTATATACAGTACATAATTCCAGCTCTCTAGAGAGCGACTCAATTTTACTAAAGCTTGATGGTGCTTAGCTTTTGATAGCTGTACTTGAATTTGTGAAGGATAGAGTCTATCTAAGGGTCAATTGCTCATTTTTGGAATTCTTCAAATACTGGTCTACATCTCGCATCTATCTATATAAATTCTGCACCTTCCCTCCTCAATCATTGTATCCCGTTGGCCAGTTCTTACAGCCCAGGCTGTGCTTTTCAAACTCGTTGTAAAACTCCATTATATATACAGTGCGTGGGGCGACCCGTCTTTTATGCATCGTTCGCACTGCTGCAGGTCTCACCAGAAATAAGCAAGCGCTCGGGCTGGCGCTGCATATTATGCAGAGAGGGTCGCGGATACTTTCCCCCACGAACTGTATAGCTATATAGCTGGAATATCCAGAGAAGAGTAATATCTCAAGTATGTCGCAGATATAAAATACGGGACGAATAGTGCCCCTGATACTGTACATATGTCAAATATATGACGTTTTTCTTACATATATTCTACCGCCTTTCTCGACATATAAAAGATTACTTGTACCATAGGGACAAGGTAATGCCACAGCTGTATTGTGAGCGTGCAAAACCAATTCTCTTCAGAAATCGCAACGGTATGAGTAAACATTCTGATCAAATACCAAAGAATACTCGAATCAACTGCCTGCATCGTGCTAGTCCACCAAATTCACATCCATAGTCTTCACTTGTACCTACTTGCCTCCATTGGGATTGATATTGTCCGTGGGCCCTGTCATTAATCCAGGTCACTGCCTCTGGGGACCAACCTCTCATAGTCCAGATGGGGGGCGGGCCGAATGGATGGGCTATTCCGTGATCAACCGACACGCGCGATACTTCGGACTTTGTCTTGAAGGGCGGTGGGAAAGTTCTCTACCCAAACCAGAATCCGGGTGAAAGGGGTCGCAGAAGACCACAATGCCAGTAATGTTGCTTGTGAGGTTTTCTTTAGTAGCGTTATGGAACGGTTTGGGCACTCCCACTAAGAAAATCCTGCTCGACGGATAATCGTTTCTGTTCCCTCAGGCGAAGGTTGGCGAAGGTTACCTTACGTAGCCGGTCGTCGGTCTCGGATAACTAGAACCTCATAGTGTTGGCCGAGCAATAAGGAACAGCATATACTAACCCCACGCCTTGAAAGATTACCTGGTTGGGCAGTTTGGCGCTTAGCTGGCTTACAAGCGGCTCACCAACGATTTGCCCTAGGTTTGCCATATTCCGTACGCCCCCCTCGCAATAATAACTAATGTTTGGCGCATGGCGATCGTTGATGAGGTCCATTGCGGTTGTTGTCGTCTTCTTCCCTCCACAACAGATGTAGAGATGGGCCGGGTGAACCCGAGAAGGCAAGAGTGCTAGTATAGAGAGGGTAATGGGTGACTTGGCGCCCGAAATACAGAATGAGGGAAGAAAGGAAGGTCTTGAAGAGTTGGAGGTGTTCTCGATCTGTTGCGTCTCTGAATCGGAAACTTGGCTTATATAGAGTGCGTCGGGCTGCTTTTCTATCAAGACATAGTTACAACAGCGCGAAGCATTTTTTTATTTTTATTTTTATTTTTTTTAAAAAAAAAGATAACGACGAGCCACTCGGAAATTCAAGTTAATTCTGTCGACCCGCACAGTTATGTACATATGTATGTATGTTTACATGTAGTCAAAGGAAAATTCGTGAAGTAAACCGAACCGTGTTTCCTGTTACTAGGTACGCCAGCTGCGTATACAAACAAGTAACTGAAGTAAGGTTTCCACAGCACCTCAGTCCTTGCCGTCAGCAAGGCAATCCGTCACAGGCAAAGGCAGCGGGGGGGGCGAGCAATCATAACGCGGGCCAGCTAGGGAGGCGCAACAAGCTAGAGGACACATAGACACGATGCGCAAACCATTTGCTTGCCAGCGGCAGGCCAATATATTTTTTATGCACTACCGGTACTTAGCGGGTGCTCTGCAGGGGGGTTGCGCGGCGACTTTCGGCCATGCATTGTATCTTAGGGAAATCCCCCACATTCGCTTACCTACCACATTTGCTTCCGTCTCCATGCCCCTCCCACTAAGTTGCTCACACCCATAGCTAATCTGGTTGCCTCATCTGTAGTACACTACGTGACTACACTACACTACACTACACTACACCTCGGATCGTTCCACCTCATATCCCAGCCGGCTACTTTACACATCCTTCTTTTTATAGTACCAGCGATATTATTCCAAAAAATTCAAATGTTTTATTCTTGTTGTAAAACATATGTATAAACATAAAAGAACTTAGGAATACAATATCTATAGGAGAGGGGGGGGGGGGGGGGAACTGTATA
>Ga0307511_10001107_pt1 | contig 28744 bp, 25 predicted proteins | sample 13_EM_MG_FD_200266 | JGI IMG/M metagenome (GOLD analysis project Ga0307511, IMG submission 200266) | Populus trichocarpa ectomycorrhiza microbial communities from riparian zone in the Pacific Northwest, United States - 13_EM | ecosystem: Host-associated > Plants > Roots > Unclassified | place...
TGGGGGGGCTGCGGGGAAAGTGCCGGGGGATTCTCCGGCAAGCTTTCATTTGGTGTCTTGCAGAGGGGTGGTGATTGGGAATAACCGGATAGACCGGGAACTGCCCGGGAGGGATATTAAGATGGAGGGGATGAATAAAGGGGATTTGAGGTTGGGGAAGCAGGAAGGGCTGAGATTAGATTAACACCTCTTCCATTTTTGTGCTTCGGGATCCTTTGATGAGCAGCCAGGTGTCGGTGAGACCGGCCTGACGGAGCCAGTCGCCTGCTTCGCGGCTATTTTTAAAGTTCAGATAGGGATGAGGGGTCCGGAGGAAGTCTCCACCGACCAGGACTACCTGCCGCCAGGGATATTTTCCGATGAGGTCTACAATCTGACGGTGCTCCTCCAGGCTCTCTTCTCCCAGCTCGGCCATAGCGCCAAGGATGAGGACTTTGTGGGAGGGGGCGGTGACGGGATTCGCGGTTCCGGGATTGCCTGGTGAGGATGTGCTCATGCGTGCAAAGTTGTCGATAGCGGCTTTCATGCTGGAGGGATTGGCATTGTAGGCATCGAGGATGATATGATTGCTATCCCGCCGGATCAGTTGGGAGCGGCTATTGGAAGGAGTATATGCTGCGATGGACTGTCGGATGAGGTCGTCCGGCACCCCGAAATGTTTGCCCACGGTTACGGCTACCAGCACATTGGGAAGGTTGTAGTCCCCCACCAATTGCGTGGATATGATGCCGGTGGATGCGCCCCCGGTGATGTGGACGCGGAGGAGGGAGTCGGCCTCGCCGGCTGGATTTTGTTGAGTCACGGGATTGCCCTGGTCGACAACACCGGTGATTTCTGCATCGGCGGTGCCATAACGCACGATATGTGGAATGCCTTTGCTCATTTCCCGCAGGTAATCATAATCCCACATGACGAAGGCGGTGCCATTGTTCTCCCTTAGAAAAGTATAGAGTTCTCCTTTCCCTTTCTTCACCCCGGCGGGGCCTCCAAAACCTTCCAAATGAGCTTTTCCCGCATTGGTGATAATCCCGTGGGTGGGGAGTGTATATTGGCAATAACCTTCAATTTCTTTCTGGTGATTGGCGCCCATTTCGATGACGGCGAATTGTGCGTCTTTTTTGACGGACAGCAGGGTGAGGGGCACACCGATATGGTTGTTCAGGTTACCCTCCGTGGTGTAGGTAATATAGGTCGAGGACAGAACGGCGTGGACCAGTTCTTTGGTGGTGGTCTTTCCGTTACTGCCGGTGATGGCGATGAAGGGAATATCGAACTGCCGGCGATGGTGGAGGGCCAGGGCCTGTAAGGTGGTTAATACATCATCGACGAGGATCAGTCTTTCGGAAAGACTGCCAGGGATCTGTTGGGTGGGAGGGCCGGCAGGGTACTCTGGAGTTGTGGGTTCGCTAGTATGTGGAGGTTCATCGATGACTGCATAAGCAGCTCCCAGTTCCAGGGCGCGAATGGCAAATTGGTTGCCATTGAAATTCGGTCCTTTCAGGGCGAAGAAGAGATCTCCGCCTTTCAGCTTGCGGGTATCCGTCTGTATGGAAGGGTGCCGGAGGAAGAGTTGGTATAAGCGCTCGATATTCATAGGTCAAAAATAGGGAAACGTACATTAATGCAAGCAATAGGGCTGTCCTGATTACACATGTGTGAAAAGAGGTTTTGGTTCTTTTATCTCTTTTTTTGATCCTTGTTCCAATCCCTTTATATATTGGATTAAAAATCCCTCTATATATCCTTTTTTGAAAGTTTCATTTTTTTCCTGGAGGGGATGTTCTGTTATAAACCCGGTGATTGCCTCCTCTTCCGTGATCTTTTTCCCTGCCTTCCCTAGCTCTTTGCCATATTTATAGGCCTCTCTGCTTAATTCCAGCGCGGCTGTCTTTCCTTTCAGGAAACTGTTTTCTTCCTGAATGGCGGATAGGTCTATAGCGTCTGGTCTTTGCTGACTTTGGGACCAGCGTGTTTTGAGAACTTTGTCACTGATCGGAGTAAGAGGGAGTGACAGCGTATTGATGGGGATATTCAAGCGCCCCAGCGTGCCACCGAGTTCTCCGGCCAGCTCGCGTTTGCTCTTATTGCTTTCCTGCAACTGAATTTCCAGGGCTTTTATTTTTTCCTTCAGTTGAGAGATCATTATTTCTGAAGCCTCCAATTGTTGCTTTGCCTCCTTCCATTTGCTTGTTACATCTTTGGCCAGGGCTTCGATGTCTTTCGTATCCTCGTCTTCTTCTTTCTCCAAAAGAACGGTGTTGAATGCCTTTGCTAACGTAGCCAATTGACTGTCTTTTAATTTTCCTTCTTTCTGTAGCTCTTCTATCTTTACGCTTGCAGCATTTAATTCCAGTTCATTGATCCCCAGCTTTTGTTCGCTTATGGCTAGTTTTTTCTCTGTTTTTTCATTGGTAGCTGTCAAATCACTATGCTCTCTTCTGACTTTTTCCAATTCCTGCTCCCCTTCTTTCTGCAGTTGCCCGAGCTTTTTTGATTTAGTCTCTTCCTCTTTTACTTCCTGCTGCAAGGCCTTCTTTTCCTTTGCGACCTTCAGCAGTTCTTCTTCATTTGCTGTCTGCTCTTGCTTGCTTTTCTTCAGGGCTGCGTTCACTTTTTCTATATCGGCGACCAGCTCATTTATCTTTAATGAATAAATGGAATAGGCGATTACCTCCAGTTTGACCTGCTTCCGATCTTTCAGGATCAGTTCGTCGAGGTCATTTACGGATAATACGGCAGGCGCATCCGGATCCTCTTTGACCTTGACCGGAGCTCGTGATTCGCCACCTGCATATTTAGTATCGTCCTTCGGGTGGATGTCATATCCGGACCCTATTTCATCTTCCTTCTTACCTTTTTTATAGGCTGATGGCGGTTTTATAGGTAGTTGATGTACCTGGATATCTTTTAAAAAAGGGGCCGGATCGATGCCAAAGTTTAATTTCTTGAAGTCGGTCCCTGCCTTATAGGTGCCGAATTTAGACACCAGCAAATTGGCATAATGGATGAGTTTTGCCGCAGATTTCTTTTTTTTAACTGACGACTTTTCATCGTCGATGATCTTGTCCTGATCATAGGCCACCTTCACCTGGTAAAAAACAATTTCATGAGCCTGGTTTACCCGGCTCTTTACGGTTTCTTCCACCTTTTCCGATTGTTCTGAATTTACATCTTTAGGGATGGCGGCGATATTGCGATTATCGTTCCCCGGTCCGCCCAGGTGATCGTTTAGGAGGTGGCCTGCCACATAAGCTCCCTTGGCGACAATCTTATCTAATTTCCGTACATGGGTTTTTACATCTTCACCGGGGGTAGATCCTAAGGTATGGTCGGAACCGAGTATCAAGGCTGTTACTCCCTGTCCTTGTTTTGCTTCCGGGTGGACTTTGTCCCATTTGATATTCGTTACAACGTTCGCGGGGGTATTACCAGAGGTCTTGCCGCCGAAACCAAGTGCTGTATTATCGCTTTCGATCTTCGTTGAAAAGGCATCCCAGGAGCCAGGCCCATACAACAGGTTGACTCCGTCCGCTATGAGATTATGCCTGGAGAGATTGTCCACCGTAATTTCGCTGAGCCCTTTGTCTTTCTCATCAGCCAGGTATTTTATCTGGGTGCCTGAAAAATTGTCGATCAGCTCTTGCTCAATGAGTTTAGCAGCAAGTAATTTGCCTACAAAATCACTGTAGTCATCGTCCTCTTTTTGTGCTTTACTACTACTGGCGATCCCTTTGACTATCGCCGCTTTCAGCTTATCTATCAGCACCTCCTCTTTTTTGATGAGCGCTCTTTGTACAACGGGTATATTCCGGGCCGGGCTGCTTTTCCTTTGAAAAGGAGCGACTGAGGGGAGAGCAATACCTGCCGATGGGGTTGTGTGAGCGATGGAATGGTTGGGTGTTGGTTTAGACTGCCGTTGATGGTGGGCTTGTTGCATGGAAAAAGGGATAAGGGGTGATGTCTGTATTAAAGTACGATTTTTTTAATAAAAGAAAGAGGCCGCCTCAAAATTAATTGAGACGGCCTCTTTCGAAAGTTATTATATGTTTCCGCGTCTACTGTTTACGGCTATTCTGTCTTCTTTGTTTGTAGTTGATACCGGTCTTGCGGCCGTTACCTGCCGGGCTACCTACGCGGTCCATGGCGCAACGGAACCCGATGGTGCTGTTTGCCTGGTCTTCTTCGAGGAAGCGGCGGGCGCCGGGGCTCAGCCAGTAAGCGCGATCATTCCAGGATCCGCCTTTTACCACTCTCGACTTGTTGCTGATCAGGGTGGTCTTACCGTAACCGTAAGCGATACCGGCGATGGTAGAGTCACCATCCAGGTAATTGATAACATCGCCTTTCTGGTAGTTACGGCGGCTTTTGCTCTCGGAGTCGGTCACATTACGCATCTTGATCCGGCCCAGGCTATCTCTTTCGGCCTTGCCTTCCTTACCCATATCCACGGTTTCGAATTTATTACCACGATAAGGAGCTACATCATCCACGTCCTGTGTATTCAGGGGACGATAAACGTCACCTACCCACTCGCTCACGTTACCGGACATATTATAGATACCGAAGCCATTGGGGAAGAAGGAGGTGACGGGAGCGGTATAAACGGCGTTGTCATTCAGACCACCGGCTACTCCCATATTATCCCCGGAACCACGTTTGAAGTTGGCCATGAAAGTGCCCTGCCAGCTACCGTGACGGGTATCGCGGAGACCATTTACGTTATTGCTCCAGGAGTAGACCTGCTTGTTGGCGATGAGCTCTTCCCCGCGTTTCTTATCATTCTTGCCGGGGAGGGGGTTCTGGTTGATATAACCCAATGCGGCATATTCCCATTCTGCTTCTGTCGGCAGGCGGTAGTTTGGCAGCAGGATACCGTCTTCGAAGGTCACCTGCGTACGGGGCGTACCATTGGGGTTCTTAAGTGCATTGCTCTTGGACTTGGCTTGTTTGCCGGGGGTAGGCTGGAATTCGCCCATCAGGTAAGCTTTTGTGTTGAAGTTTTCCTGGCCCAGGCCCTGTAAGTTCTTAACGGCATTCTGGTTGATAAAACCCCTGTCGAGAAGCGCTTTTTCGTTCACGCGGTCGGACCTCCAGAGACAAAAGTCGTGGGCTTGCTTCCAGGTGACCCCTACTACGGGATAATAATTATAAGAGGGGTGACGGAAATAGTATTCTACGAGGGGCTCGTTGTAAGCTAACTCGCTTCTCCAGCAAAGCGTATCTGGTAAAGCGGCTTCGCGGACAGTCTTGTATTCGTCGGCATCAAACACGGCGTTAAGCCAGTACAGGTATTCGCGGTAATGGATATTGGCCACTTCGGTCTGGTCAATATAGAACGAGTTGACGGTCACACGCCTGGGTATATTATTCCAGTCTCTCATGACGTCTTCCTGGGTAGCGCCCATGGTGAAGGTACCGCCCTGAACAAATACCAATCCCGGACCGGTGCGTTGTTCTTTTTCTTTTGAAACCTGGAAACCGCCCATTTTCGAGTCGTTGTAATTCCAACCTGTCACGCTGGACTGATCCGGCTTGTGATGACAGGATGCGACCAGAAGGGTAAAGGACGCCAGGATTGCTAGGTTTTTCAGATTCATAGTTTAACGCTATTTAGCCGTGAGTGTTGTAAACCAGATTAAACGTTGTTTCTAAGTATATATTGTATATAAATACGGGGCTAAGTTATCCACAGTTGCCCGCCCTGCGAAGATAAGATCTTATGCCCTCATTTGAGTTAACTAAGTGGCTGTATAAGAATGATTTGGCTATTTATGGCGGATTTGGGTATGCTGCTGCCGGAGGGGGCTGTGCCAGGGGCATCCGGGAGGTGGGGTGGCGGGGGTGGTCTTACTGCTTTTGGTACGGATATTGACAGCTACCGGCGAGTTTTGTGAATCAGCCCGGGATGTGCCTGTGAAATCGGTTTCAAGCGGACAATAAATTCTACGGGAAACCGTTCGAGGGAGATTGATTCGGGGTGACAGGAACGGGCAGTGACGGGGATGGTAAAAGGATTGTATATTTGCCGCCTTCGGGTCCTGACCACCGGCGGACCGTAACGTTTGATAAAACATTGATTAATACTAATTTGCAGCCTATTACCAAAAATTTACTTTTCTTAAAGTGTTCCTGTGAAGGATGCGTTGAAATCTAATCGTTCGCAGAAACTCGCAAAAATGTTGGTGAACTCAAAATGATTTGACCTGTGAGCTGATCGCTCATTATGGTAAGATTTATCCGGGCCACAAAAAAACATTGGCGCCAGGAGGAAACCAAATCGTCAGAATTTGCGTGATTGTAAAAGAAAATTAAACAAACTCATGAAAAGATTGTACCAGGGTCTAGCTGCTTTTTTAGTGTTATTTTTTGCAGGAATACAGGTTCTTTTGGCTCAAACGGCCGCCCCAATCAATGTGACAACGACGGCGGTTCCTTTCCTTCGGATCTCTCCGGATGCAAGAGCCGGGGGGATGGGAGACCTGGGGGTCGCTACTTCTCCGGATGTCGCTTCCTCTTTTTACAACCTTTCTAAAACTCCGTTTGCTAAAAAAGATGTCGGTATCGGGCTTACCTATACTCCCTGGCTCAAGGATCTGGGGCTGAACGATGTGTATTTACTGGCGGCGTCGGGGTATAAGAAGCTGGATGAGTTCAGCGCATTGTCTGCGTCTATCCGGTATTTCAGCCTGGGAGATATCCACTTTACCGATAACAGCGGGAATGACATTGGTAACGGGCATCCCCGTGAGTGGGGCCTTGACCTGGGGTATTCCCGTAAACTGAGTGATAACTTAGCCATAGCGCTGGCGGGACGTTATATTTATTCTAACCTGGCGGGAGGATACGCCAGCACCGGTGGTACTACCTACCAGCCCGGCAAGACCTTTGCCGCAGATATCTCTCTTTTCTACCATGGGGTGACGGATGAGAATGGCGGTTGGAATTTTGGTCTTGCTATTTCCAACCTGGGAGGCAAGATCGGGTATACGAATGATGCTACGGCGAAGGATTATATACCTGCCGACCTGGGACTGGGCGCCTCTTATACAGCTGTGTTCAATGAGGATAATAAGGTAATGTTCGGGCTGGATCTCCACAAATTACTGGTGCCGACGCCTCCGGTTGCTACTGTTAACCCTACCCCGGCACAGGCTACACAGGATTCCATCAATTCAGCCAATTATCACAATAAGAATTTTGTAAGCGGCTGGACCAGTTCTTTTAGCGGGGGGGACCAGTTCAAGAGCATCCAGGCCTCGATCGGTGCGGAATATTCTTACCAGGACCAGTTCTTTTTCCGGGCCGGTTATTATTACGAGGATAAGACCAAGGGTGACCGGAAATATTTCAGCATGGGAGTAGGGTTGAGATATAATGTTATGGGCCTGAACTTCTCGTATATCGCGCCTTCGGGTGGCGGGACGAACAGGAATCCTTTGTCGAATACCCTGCGTTTTGGATTGACGTTCGATCTGGACAGCAATGCGGATAATAGCTCGCCGTCTACGACGACTCCTTGATGTTATAGTCGCTGCTCTGCTACGCCGGCTGAAGCCGTCTAAGTAGCGCTAATGATTTTGCAAAGATAAAGAACCCGGGTTTGAGCCCGGGTTCTTTATCTTTGCGGGATGTCATACCGAATCGGGAGCGGAGTAGACTTTCATCAATTAGCCGAAGGGCGCGAATTATGGCTGGGCGGGGTGTTGATCCCCTCTTCCAGGGGAGGGCTGGGGCACAGCGATGCAGATGTGTTATTGCATGCCATTTGCGATGCCTTGTTGGGAGCGCTGAACCTGGGCGATATTGGTCTTCATTTCCCCAATACGGATCCTGGCTACAAGGATATCGACAGTAAGATCCTGTTACAGAAAACTTATGTGCTGGTGCGGGGAAAGGGCTACCGGGTAGTCAATATCGACAGCACTGTTTGTCTGGAAGCGCCTAAGATCATGAAGTATGCGGATGCGATGCGAAGTGCAATGGCCGCTATCCTGGAGATCCCCGCGGAGGATATTTCCATTAAGGCTACCACGACCGAGCAGATGGGTTTTGTCGGACGGGGCGAGGGTCTGGTCGCCTATGCGACGGTACTTTTGGAGCGACAAGCGTAGCGCTGTATCTTCGCGGCATGTCAAAAATCAACGTGAAAATCATTAATAAGTCTGTCAATGCCCTGCCCGAATATGCAACGGAGGGCTCGGCGGGTATGGACCTGCGGGCCAGCATTACCACGCCGGTCACCTTGAAGCCCCTGGAACGCCAACTGGTGCCCACGGGCCTTTTTATCGAATTGCCTGCCGGCCACGAAGCGCAGGTGCGCCCCCGTAGCGGCCTGGCTATCAAGCAGGGGATCACCTGTCTTAATTCGCCGGGTACTATCGATTCGGATTATCGGGGCGAGATCAAGGTGATCCTGATCAATTTATCCGGGGAGGAGCAGATCCTGCACCCGGGTGACCGGATTGCACAGATGGTGATCGCTCCGGTGGAACAGGTCCGGTGGGAAGAGGTGGATGAGATCAACAGCACGGTCCGTAATGCGGGGGGATTCGGGCATACTGGGAAGTAACCCCCCAACCCCCTAAAGGGGGAGTGCCCAACCCCTAAAGGAGAGAAAGTTATTTGAGAACAGGGTAAAAAGAAATGAATGAAACTAATGATAAAAATAGGGAGTTACTTAACTCCCCCTTTAGGGGGTTGCGGGGTCATTGTCCTGGCAGCGCTACTGGTAGTGGGTGGAGAAGGCTGCCGTTCGGCGAAGAAGATTCAGAAGGTGATGGCGGTGCCCAGCAGCAGGAAAGACACGGTAGTAACAGGTACGGTCAGCGCCCCGGTGCCGGTGGAAGACCGGAAGGCGGATTCCCTGCGGGTAATCCGGCAGACGCTGGGGCAACTGGCAAGAAACCGGATCGATTTTCAGACTTTTTCTTCCAAGATGAAAGTGCATTACGAGGGAAGTGATGGGAAAGATTATGAGTTCAATGCCGTTATCCATATTAAAAAAGATAGTTTGATCTGGATATCGATCAACGCCGGATTGGGGATCGAAGCCTTTCGGGTGCTGATCACCCCTGATAGTGTCAAGATCCTGGACAAGCTGAAGAAGGTGGCCCGGCTGCGTTCCGTTAGTTTCCTGCAGGAAGAGATCCATCTGCCGATAGATTTCCGGACTCTTCAGGACCTGCTGGTGGGCAACCCGATCTACCTGGACAGCAGCAATATCCTTTTCTATAAGAAAGAGCAGTCGGGCATCTCGCTACTGAGCATAGGCAGTTTGTTTAAAAACTACCTCACGCTGAATCCCGGCGACAATACGCTGCGGCATTGTAAGCTGGATGATACAGATCCCATGCATGCCCGCACCTGCGATCTCACGTATGGAGATTATGAGCAAAAGGACACCCTTCGGTTCTCTACGTACCGGAAGATCTCCGTGGCGGAAAAGTCGAAAGTGGATATCGAGTTGGGATATAAGCAGTACAGGTTTAACGAACTCTTAAGTTTTTCTTTTACTGTTCCTAAAAATTATAAGCGGAAATAAGCGTTATATTTAATAATACAAGAATAATTATGCTTAAGTCTTTTCTTACGGGTTCTTTTGTCTTGCTGATGATTGCTGTCTGTTCCGCCCAAACGACTGTGCAAAGCCGCAGTGACCTGGAAAAGGAACGGGCTGCCATCCAAAAGGAGATCGAGGATGTGAAGCGGTCCCTGGACGAAACCCATAAGAATAAGCGCGAGACTTTGGGTCAATTGGCCCTGCTGCAACGCCGGCTCCGGCTGCGGGAATCGGCTATTCAGAATATCAATGCCCAGATCAACGTGATCCAGGGTGATATGAATGAGTCCTGGCGGGAGATCCTGAAACTGCGCCGGGAATTGGATACCCTCCGTATCCAGTATGCGGAGAGCATTGTATTCGCTTATAAGAACCGGAGCAGCTATGATTTCCTCAATTTTATTTTCTCGGCCACCAGTTTCAACGATGCCGTAAAACGGATCGAATACCTGAAGTCCTACCGGGCTTACCGGGAAGAGCGGGCGGAGAATATCCGGCGTACCCAGGAACTATTACAAGGCAAGATAGACGGGCTGAAAGTGACGCGGCTGGAAAAAGATGAAGTGTTGAAGAAGCAGAACAAAGAAAGATCGATCCTGGAGGACGAGAAAAAGGAAAAGGATGCTGTTGTTACCAAGCTGAAGTCACAGGAGAAGGAGTTGAAGAAAGAGATGGCTGCCAAGCAAAAGCAGGACCAGAAGCTGTCGGGTGCTATTGCAGCTGCTATTAAGCGGGCCAGGGATATGGCGATCAAGGAGGCAAAGAAAAAGGATGCGGCTGATAAAGCATCGGCAGCTGCGGAAAAATCAGCTACGGCCAGGGCTAACCGGCCGGCTGCTCCAAATAATAACAATGCGGCACCTGATAATCCGGTGACCATTGCTCCTATCAAGTCGGCTTCGAAGACCGTCTTCACCAGTGACGAGGATATGCATCTGTCCGGCAATTTCGAAAAGAACAGGGGGCATCTGCCCTGGCCGGTATCGGGGACTGTCTCCATGGCTTTCGGCCCTCATGAATATATCAAGGGGATTATCCATAACAACCAGGGTGTTACCATCGATGCCACCGCGGGAGCTGCTGTAAAAGCTGTTTTCGAGGGAGAAGTTCAAAGTGTGTTCAGCGTGGGAGATGTAAGCGCCGTGATGATCCGGCACGGGAAGTATTTTACCACCTATAGTAATTTGTCTACGGTGTCTGTTTCAAAAGGCGAGCAGGTAAAGACGGGGCAGATTATCGGGCGTGTAGGAGACATCGCACAGTTGGAATTCGTCCTTTCTGATGAGAAGGATCATATGTTCGATCCGGAGAAATGGTTGAGGCGGTAGGTCGATCCTACGGTTGGGGTCATCCTGGATATGAAATGAGCAAGTTTCGGGTTTCTTAGGACTGCAACTATGCAGACCTTTGACGGATGAAACAGAAACCTGAATATACGCATGCGCCGGGGAAACATGTCCTGGTAAACGGCCAACAAATATGGGTAGAAGAGGAAGGCAATGGACAACCGCTCATTCTCCTTCCGGGCGGACCTGCTGCTTCTCACCTCACTTTTCATCCTTATTTTTCAGCTCTTGCAGACCAGTACCGGATCCTCTATTACGACTATTTCGGGCGGGGAAGATCGGGGAGGCCCGACTCTTATACAACGATCACTTTTGAAAAGGACGTCGAGGATCTGGAAGCTCTAAGAATAGCACTGGGACTGGATAAAATAAATCTCTACGGATTTTCCTACGGTGGGATGGTGGCGCAGGCCTATGCCCTGAAATACGGAGAGCAGGTGAACAAGCTGATACTGGCCAATACCCTACACAGTCCGGAAATGTGGCAGAAGAACCATGAAAATATCAATAGGGAGCTGAGTCTCCAATTCCCTGAAATCTGGGAAGCTGTTGTTGCCCTCCGGAAGACGGGGGGCCATTCCTTTGACCCGGCGATGCAGGAAAAGTTCGCAGTGGCCGGCCAGCTTGTGCGGTTTTATAATCCCGACAATGCGGGGCTCCTGCTGAAGGAGCCGGATTCTTATAACATGGAGTTGTACCGGAAGTTTGTAGGCGATGATATTGATTTCTTTATCGGGAATGAAGTGGCTAAACTGCCGGATTTCCGGCCGGTGCTTAAAGATCTGAAGATGCCGGTAATGATCATTGCCGGGCGATATGACCGTGCTTTATATCCGGCCTGTCAGCTTGAATTTAAGACGTTCTGCCCCCAGGCCGAATTTCATATGTTGGAGCGGAGCGGAAGCTTTGCGCATATAGAGGAGGCTGAAAAGTTATTCAGCCTGGTGCGTGATTTTTTGGGATAGCTACGAACAGCAGAACGAACGGGTGGGTTTAAATTATTTAATCAAAAACCGATTGTATAGCGCCTCATACTCGGGGACGATGGTATGGATATCGAATCGTTTCGCATGGGCGGCGGCGTTAGTTTTGAATTTTTTCAGGACGGCGTCATTCTCCAGGATGCTGATGGCACGCTCGCTCATATTTTCTATATCCCCTACCTCGCTCAGGTAACCCGTCTCGCCTTCTACGGCGATTTCCGGCAATCCTCCCGCATTGGTGGAAATGACTGGTACCCCGGCTGCCATGGCTTCCAGGGCTGCCAGGCCAAAGCTCTCATATTCGGAGGTGAGCAGGAAAAGGTCTGCTACGGCAAGGATCTCTTCCATCTGCTCCTGTTTGCCCACAAAGCGCATGTGATCGGTTAGCCCAAGTTCGCGGCAGAGGTCTTCTGCTCCCGGGCGTTCCGGGCCGTCTCCCACGAACAGCAATTTGCTGGGGATCTTCTTATTGACAATATCGAAGATACGTACGACGTCCTGAACTCTTTTTATTTTCCGGAAGTTGGAGGCATGCATGAGGATCCGTTCTCCGTTAGGAGCGATCACTCTGCGGAATGCATCGATCGGCTTCTTCTGAAACCGGCGGGTGTCCACGAAGTTATGGATGACCCGGATCTCTTTTTCGATGGTGAAGGTCCGGTAGGTCTCATCGCGAAGGTTGTGTGATACGGCTGTGATGGCATCGCTCTGGTTGATGGAGAACGCTACTACGGGGGCAAAGGTCTTGTCCTTTCCTACGAGGGTGATATCGGTGCCGTGCAGGGTGGTGATGACGGGGATCCTCTTTCCCTGCGTTTCCACTATTTTCTTAGCCATATAGGCTGCCGAAGCATGCGGGATGGCGTAGTGTACATGGAGGAGGTCCAATTGGTGGTTCATGATCACGTCCACCATGGCGCTGGCCAGGGCTGTTTCGTAGGGTGGATAGTCGAACAGGGGGTAATTGGTGACCCGGACTTCGTGATAGAAGATATTGGCGTTGAATTCGTTTAGTCTTACCGGTTGCTGGTAGGTAATAAAATGGACCTGGTGCCCTTTGTCGGCCAGGGCTTTCCCTAATTCTGTCGCTAATACGCCGCTGCCACCGAATGTGGGATAGCAAACAATTCCAATTCGCATAGTACCTGATTAAATTTTAGAGCAACAAGGTAATCTTTCCGACGGCAAAAACCTCCAAAGGGGAGGCACCGAAGGTCTCTCATTAATTTTTGAGCAGGAAGGGTATAGCCTTCCCGTGCAAACCTTAACTTTAGCGGAAATTAACAGGGATGTACCATAAATTGTTGACTGCGGGCTTATTTTTATTTTTAGGGGAAGCGGGTTTTGCCCAGACCGGACCCGGGAAGACGGCGCCTGCCCGGGCGGAAGATTCTTTATTTCTCCGCCGCCTGGCGGATGAGGTCCTGGTGAATGGCAAGGCCTATAGTAACCTTCGGACATTGACAAAGACGATTGGCGGCCGTCTTTCGGGCAGTCCGCAATATTACCAGGCGGAAGTTTGGGGACAGAAGGCCTTGCAGGATGCCGGCGCCGATAAAGTGTGGCTGCAGGAGTGCATGGTGCCGCATTGGGTGAGAGGGGGGAAGGATTCTGCGAGTTGGGCGTCAGGGGGGGGATCGACGGTATCGACCGGCGGGGGAGGTGTTGGGAGCGGCAGGACGGGGACAGGTAACGGTGGTGACGGACGGGTTGGACTGGATATTCTGGCCCTGGGTAATTCGATGGGGACAGGTCCGAAAGGGATCGAGGCGCCTGTGGTGCTGATCCATTCCCTGGAGGAATTGGAGCAGCGTAAAAATGAGATAAAGGGGAAGATTGTATTTTATAATTATGCTTTTAATCCCCGGTTTGTGGAGACTTTCCGGTCTTACGGCGATGCGGTGCGTTACCGGGTATTCGGTCCTTCCCAGGCTGCAAAATATGGAGCGGTGGGCGTATTGGTGCGGTCGATGACCCATTCGGTGGATAATAATCCTCATACGGGGGCGATGTTCTATAGCGATAGTTTTCCAAAAATACCGGCTGCGGCGGTGGGTCTCCGGGATGCGGATAAGCTGGCGGATGCCCTTGAAAAGAAAGGGGGCGGAGCGTTGACCGTATACCTGCGAACGCAGGCGCATATGCTGCCGGACACCCTGGCGCATAATGTTATCGGGGAGATCAGGGGCAGCGAATTCCCGGATGAGTTCATCACGGTAGGGGGACACCTGGATAGTTGGGACCCCGCCGAAGGCGCACAGGATGATGGAGCGGGCTGCGTTCATTCGATCGAAGTACTGCGGGCCCTGAAGGCGATCGGCTATAAGCCCCGGCATTCGATACGGGTGGTCTTATTCGCCAATGAAGAAAATGGAGGACGGGGGGGAGAAAAATATGCCGATGAAGCGAAGGCCCGGAATGAAAAGCATTTATTCGGTTTGGAAAGCGATGCGGGAGGGTTTACTCCCCGTGGATTCAGCCTATCCCTGTCGGAGGAGAAACTGGCGGTAATCCGTCCCTGGCTGCAGTTGTTGCAACCTTATGGGGTATATGCTTTCGATAAGGGCGGTGGCGGCGCGGATGTGAATCCGTTAGAAACGAAACTAGGCGTGGTCGTGGGAGAGCTGAGGCCGGATTCGGAGCGCTATTTCGATTATCATCATTCCCGGGGCGATGTGCTGGAGAATGTGAACAAGCGGGAATTGGAATTGGGCGCCTTGAATATGGCGGCGTTGATCTACCTGGTGGATAAATATGGGTGGGCGGCGCCCTCCACTCCCTAAAGGGGGAGTGAAGGATATTGGTAAATATTAACCTATTTAATAAACAGCTATGAAAAAATTTCTCAGGATCGCCGCAGTGGTGATCATTGCCGGCCTGCTGATCTTTATCGGGGTCCGTTACTTTTTTGTATTCGGGGAAGGGGTGAAAGCGGGAGAGTTGAATTATATCGTGAAGAAGGGTTTTGTTTTCAAGACCTATGAAGGCAAGCTGATCCAGAATGGGTTGCGTTCCAAGGCCCCGAATACGGTGCAGTCGTATGAGTTTGTATTCTCCGTCGCCGAGGAGGCGGTGGCGCAGAAGTTGATGGTGAACAGCGGAAAAAATGTGGAACTGCATTATAAAGAATATATGGGAGCCATCCCCTGGCGGGGGTATAGCGAGTTCGTCGTGGATAGTATAATCGCGATTTCCGATCCGGGGAAGTAACTATGGCAACCCGTGACGAATCGTCACGGGTTGATTCCGTCTATTCGGTTCTCAGACTTTTGACCGGGTTGGCCAGCGCGGCCTTAATGGCCTGGAAGCTGATGGTAAGGATCGTTATCAGCAGCGCCACAAAGGCTGCCAGCAGAAATATCCAACCGCTAATATCGATACGGTAAGCAAAGTCCTGCAGCCAGCGATTCATCGCCCACCAGGCGATGGGTGAGGCAATGATGAAGGCCAGGAATACCAGTTTTAAGAAGTCTTTTGATAGGAGGCTGACGATCTCTGTTACAGAGGAACCCAGTACTTTCCGGATACCTATTTCCCGGGTGCGTTGTTCTGCCGTAAAAGTGGCGAGGCCGAAGAGTCCCAGGCAGGCTACAAAGATGGTGAGCCCGGAGAAGATGCCCAGGATAAGGCCCGTCCTTTGTTCCGACTGGTAGGTATTTTTAAATCGTTCATCCAGGAAAGAATAGGAGAAGGGAGCATCGGCTTTCAGGTCTGACCACTCTTTTTTCATGGTGGATAATAAACCGGTGATGTCTTTGGTCTTTGTCTTTACGATGAAGGCTCCGTAATTTGTTCCCAGTATCATTACCAGGGGGGCAATGCGTTCATGGAGGGATTTGAAGTGAAAGTCTTTGACGATCCCGATCACGTGGTAGGTCAATTTGATCCCTTTGTTATCAGGATTGGTGATGGTGTGCCCCAGGGCATTGGCTCCCCAGCCCAGGGCTGTGGCGGCTGCTTCGTTCAGGATCGCCCCGGTGGAATCGGTGCCGAACTGCCGGGAGAAGTTCCGTCCGGCGGCCATTTCCATTCCAAGGGTGGGGATATAACGGTCATCTACATCATAGCGGAGGGTCTTGACGAGCTGAGCGGTGGTATTATCCGGGTAGACGAAAAAGTTGTTGTTGTCGGAACGCCCTGCCGGCAGGAAGCCGGATGTGCTGAGGTTCTGTACCCGGGGATCGGCCAGGAGTCGCTGACGGAAGGCATCCTGGTTGTTCCGCAGCCAGTAAGGGTCATGCACCAGCAATACCTGGTCCTTGTTGTAGCCCAGTTTTTTATTTTGAATATAGTTCAGTTGCTTATACACGACGGTGGTGCTTACCATGAGGGTGATGGAGATAAAGAACTGGAAGACGACCAGTCCGCTTCGCAGGCCAATGGTGTTTTTTCCCGAACGGAACTTACTTTTTAATACCGTAACGGGATTGAAAGAGGAAAGAAAAAAGGCCGGGTAGCTTCCTGCCAGCGTGCCGACGAAGAGGACCAGCAGCAGCAGACCGGGCAGGAGCCGGGGGTGGGCTGTCAATTGAAAGTTCAGTTGCTTGCCGGACAGTTCATTGAAGAAGGGCAAAACCCATTGGACCATCATGATCGCCAGCCCCATAGCAATTGCTGTCAGCAGGATGGACTCCAGCAGGAACTGTGCTACCAGTTCCCGTTGCAGCGAGCCCATTACTTTGCGGATGCCTACTTCCCGGGCCCGTTTGGAGGCTCCTGCCGTGGAAAGGTTCATGAAATTGATACAGGCAATGAGCAGCATGAACAGGGCAATGGCCCCGAAAATATAGACATAGCGGATATCTCCGTTGGCGCTCAGGTCGGCTGCATAATCCGAATGCAGGTGAATATCTGCCAAGGGCTGGAGGAAGAGGCCGAAATGGTTGCCATTCTTTTGCATCTGGTCCAGGGTGATCCCCATCGATTTTTGCATTTGAGGACCCATGTATTTTTCCACGACCTGCGGTAGTTTGGCTTCCAGTTGCCGATATGGATAATCTTGCGGCAGCACCAGATAGGTGTAGTAGCCGGAGGTGAGCCAGGAAGAGCTCCGGGCGTCGGGCAGACCGTTCATCGAGCCGAAGAGTTCAAAATGAAAATGGGAGTTGGCGGGGATTTTGTCGAATACCCCGGTGATCTTATAGGAGGTATTCCAGTCTTTAAAGTTCAGGGTCTTTCCCATGGGGTCTTCTCCGCCAAAATATTTTTGGGCCATGACCCGGGAAATGACGACAGAATTGGGTTGGAGCAAGGCTGTTTTGGTGTCGCCCTGGAGAAAAGGTATGCTGAAGACCTGGAAGAAATTGGAGTCTACGGAGGCGAAGGCATTGTCCTTGAGCGTCTTGTCTCCATAGGTGATACGGGGGTAACCGTTGTCGCTCAGACGGGTAGCTTCCTGTACTTCGGGATAATCCGCTTTCAGTGTCTGGGCGGTGGGTGGCATTACATTGGCTTCGTTCATTTTCTCCCCTTGCACCATGCTCCGGAGGACGACCCGGACGATCCGGTCTGCTTTTTTGTTGTAGCGGTCATAGCCCAGTTCGTTCTGAATGAAAAGCAGGATAACGAGGCAGGTGGCAAGACCGATGGACAGGCCTAATATGTTGATGATAGAGAAGCCTTTATTCCGCCAGAGGTTGCGGAATGCTATTTTGAAATAATTTTTCAGCATAAGTTATGTTTTGCCGGGGATAAGCCCCTTTGGAAAATCGCGGGGAGGCCGCTGGAATTCTGCCAAGAAAATGCCAATTTTACAGATCACTGATAATCAATTTATTTATTCTTTATTTAGGTCGAGGATCGTCCGGAATTGATACTATTGCTGTTCCCTTATGTATAACGGTCCCGTTGACGGGGCGGGGTTCAGGCAGGGGGGCGGCGGGTATCGGTCAGCGGGTGGTTATTTAGCCAGCAGGCAGAAGATAGCTGGTTGTTTGTGCAGATCGGGATAGGATTTTGTTACGCCGGGACTTCCTTCTTTCCATTCTGCGATCGTCTTTGTCCGGATGAATTCATTGGGCGCGGTGAGGTTGGCGGCGATACAGAGTTGAGTGGCAGGGCGGCAGGTCTGGAGGATGGTCTCGAGGAGCTGGTTGTTCCGATAGGGGGTTTCGATGAATAGTTGGGTACAGTTCTTTTGCTGGGATTCCTGCTCGAGTTCTTTCAGCGTCTTTGCCCGGGCGGAGGCATCCACGGGCAGATAGCCGCAGAAACGGAATTGCTGACCGTTCATTCCGCTGGCCATCAGGGCCAGCAAGATGGAGCTGGGGCCGACGAGGGGGCGGACGGTGGCGCCGGCCTGATGGGCGGCTTCGGTCAGCAGCTGGCCGGGATCTGCTATTCCGGGACAGCCGGCTTCGCTGATGAGGCCGATGGTCTTTCCCTCTTTTAGTTTTTGCCGGAAAGCTGTTTTCACTTCTTCCTCTGCCTTGTGAATGGTGAACCATTCATAGTCATCGATGACCATTTCTTTCCAAAGGGATTTGAGATAGCGGCGGGCGCTGCGTTCATTTTCTACAAAAAATACGTTGCATTCTTTCACCGCATCCAGCAGGTAGGCGGGCAGGGGACGCAGGGAGTTTTCATCGAGGAAGCAGGGGATCAGGTAGAGTATTGCTGTTGAAGACATGATGAATGATAATTCTGTTTTGGGTGAAGGCACCGGTAGCTTTATTCGAGATTCTGGTGATACAGGCTGATGGTAGCGGCGATAACGGCATAAGAGGGGGCGAGCACCCAGCCCAGGATGGGAATGAAATGCATTCCGTAAAAGACCATCCCGTTGCCGACTGCCAGGCCTTTATGCTGGCTGATGAAGGCGATGCTGGCGGCAGGCGACAGTTTGTGTCGTTCGCAGCTATAGTCCAGCATGGAAAATCCATAATAATAGCATTCTACGAAAGTAGAGATGACGGGTGTGATCCAGCCAACCAGGGGGAAAAAGGAAAGGATGAGGATGGATATGGTGTACACGGTCTGCCAGAGGCTGTTGCGAAGGGCCAGGCGAATGCCTCGCTGCATATCCCGCCACAGTTGCCGGAACTGGAAGGTGTTGTATTCTTTCCCGTTGATGAGGGCCTCTGTCTGTTCGCTGAGATAGGCAAAGACGGGGGAGCCGATGATCAGGAACAGATATTTGAACAGGGAAAAATAGAAGAATACCAGGACCAGTCTCACCATGATGCCTCCCATGAGGAAGATAAAGCTCAGGAAGGAGCTTTGCTGGTGGTGCAGCCATTTATCGATACCGATCACCCGGCTGAGCCAGGAGACGGCGGTATTGGAGGACTCCCAGAAAAAATACATACCCACACAAAAGAGCAGGGTATAAAGGATACCGGGGATAATGATCCATTTCCACAACCTATGCTTACTGATGAACTGATGAGCCTTGTAGTAGGACTGGAAGGCTATGATAATCTCTTTTAGCAAGGTGTTTTCCTTTTTGTTTATTTTGTTTTGTCAAATGAATCGGGGCTAGGGCCCTCAAACTTAAAATATTTATTTGGTGGAGGGGATTAAAAAACTGGATAATTCTTTTTATGACCGGGCAGATGTGGTGCGGATTGCCCGGGAATTGCTGGGAAAAATTCTGGTGACGGAATTCGGAGGGCAGTTGAGCTCCGGCAGGATTGTGGAGACGGAGGCTTATAACGGAGTGGTGGACCGTGCCTCTCATGCCTGGTCGGGAAGGCGGACCAACCGGACGGAGGTTATCTACCGGGAGGCAGGCACCGCCTATGTCTACCTGGTCTATGGCATTCATCATTTGTTCAATGTGGTCACTAACAAGAAAGATATTCCTCACGCGGTCCTTATCCGGGCGCTGGATCCCCTGGAGGGGGTTCCCCTGATGTTACAGCGGACGGGGAAGGAGAAATTGGATTTCACGCTGACGCGGGGGCCGGGCAATTTGTCCAGGGCGTTGGGGCTGGCTACGTTGCACACGGGAGCTTCGTTACATGGAGGAGAGATCTTTATTGGCGATGACGGGTATCGCCCCCGTAAGATGGAGATCGGTGTCTCTCCCCGTATCGGGGTGGATTATGCGGGGAAGGATGCGGAGTTGCCTTATCGCTTTTATATTAAAGGAAATAAATATGTCAGTGGCCCGCCGACTGAGCGGAGCGAAGTCGCGAAGCGAGCCGGTGCGAAGCGCCGGTGAGCGGAGCAGACATGGATGGGTCGAGGCCGCCGCAGGCGGCCGTGGAAAATGCCCCGACCGCTTCAACACTCCCTAGAATCTCGGGCAGGGGATACCGCGACGGCCGTCAGAAGGTTTTTTGATATAGATAAGGGAGATCTCGACGCCACCGCGGCTTTGGGAGGCCGGTTGCAGCGAGGAGACGTTCACGTCATAGGTGACCCCCAGGCTGAAGCTGCCAAAGTCCAGTCCTACGTAGGGGATCAGCGCATCGGTGGTATAGGTGAATCTCCCCCAGAGGCCTGCATAAAAATTGACAGGGTTATCCAGGTCATTATTGGCATTGACGGCCCAGGCGCCTCCTGCTACGACTTCGTGAGAGCCAAACTGGCTATTGAACAAGCCGCTGACATAGATGGTGCTGGGTGAGCCCTCTATGGGGAAAAAGCCTCCGCCATGTAAGGTGAACCGGGTGGGTACATTGATGGTGTCCACTCCCAGGAAAGATTCTTTCGGATGGTTGAGATGGTATGCCGAGGCTCCGAAATAGTAGTTATTGGTCCCGTTGGAACCGTTGTAAAGTACTCCCAGGTTCATATCGAAATAATTCACGTTGACATATTGGGAGTTGATAGCTTCCGTAGGGGAGCGCAGCCAGGTGCCGTCCAGTTGCAGGCCGTCCTCGAAAGTGAGGCGGGTACCGTCCAGGCTTTTATTGGCGTAAGTGCCCTGGAAGCCCACGCCGATCTGGTGCAGGCCGTCCTCATCCAGGCTCTTATGGTAGGCGGTAGAGAAAGAAAAAAAGTTGCTGGTCAATATGCCGCTGGATGTTTTATCAGTCATGGCCATGAGACCGATGCCCCAGGTGTCGTTCTCGGGAAGTTTGTTCCGGAGGATGGGGGCGTCGACGGAGATCGTGGAAGTGATAAAGGCATTATTGATGGTAGGCCATTGATTGCGGTAGTTGCCGGCTACCCGGACCACCCCGTTGAATTTGCCGGTGAGGGCGGGATTCAGGGTGAGGGGAGAGGCGAAAAATTGAGAAAATCCGGGGTCCTGCGCGGTTGCCTTTTCCCCTCCCAATAAGAAGAAAGCTGAAAAAAGAAAGATAAGCGGGAGGCATGCTCTGCGGGTACGTATCTTTCGAAAAGCTGTGTACAGTGTTGTCTGGGTCGTCATAATCAGTTAAGGTCTCTCGTTATCAATAAAAACGCGTGTTCTTACTATCTTATTACTTAGACGGGTAATTCGAATCAACGGTTGGGCATTAGTGGGGTAGAACCCGAAAAATAGTAAAAAAATGGCAAAACAAAGAATACGGGCGGCAAAAATTCCCTTTAATTTAACACCCTGGCGGCCTCTTTTCCGGGATGCAGTTCAAGCCTAAATAAGGAGGTGCCAGGAACTACATCTGGACCTTTGTGCCGAAAGCCAGGTCGCCGGCATCGCCCAGTCCCGGCACGATATAACCTTTGGCGGTGAGTTCATCGTCGATAGCCCCGCACCAGATCTTACAGCGGGGTTCGCTACGAAGGACGTATTCTATACCCACGGTGCAGGCGATGGCAACCACTACATGGATCTCGGAGGGATGGCCTTCCTCGCGGAGGAATTGAATGGTCTTCACCAGGGAGGCTCCTGTAGCCAGCATGGGGTCGGAGATGATCACTACGCGATTTTCCAGCTCCGGGCAGGAGACATAGTCCAGGCTGATCTCGAAGCTACCGTCCGGCTGGTGTTTGCGGTAGGCGGAAATAAAGGCGTTGTCGGCTTTGTCAAAATAGTTCAGGATCCCCTGGTGCAGGGGGAGGCCTGCCCGCAGGATGGTAGCGATTACGGGCTGGTCTTTCAGTTGTTTGGATATGGCGATACCCAGCGGGGTCTGCACTTCTTTTTCTTCGAAGGCCAGTGATTTACTGATCTCGTAAGCTGCTACTTCCCCGATACGTTCCAGGTTGCGCCGGAAACGCATACGGTCTTTCTGAATATCCTCGTCCCGGATCTCGGCGATCCAGTTGCATAAGAGGGAATATTCTTCGCTTAAATTGACGACCATATCGAAATTGTGTTTTGTAGTTGGCTTCAGGTTGAGGCCGGAGCCTGCGTTTAGCAGGACAAACCTACATTAAAAATGGGAGAAATCCAGTTGAGGTGGGGGGTGATCTGTTAATAGGACTATGATTCCGCTAACTGACTTATTTTTGCGTCCATATGGTCTACAAAGTCATTGGTCTCATGAGCGGCAGTTCCCTGGACGGGTTGGATATAGCCTATGTTCACCTGCAGGAGGGTGCTGCTACTTCGAAGGATAGTCCCCGGAAATGGGAGTTTAATTTTCTGCATACTGCCTGCTACCCATATACAGAGGAGTGGAAGCAAAGATTGTCAGGGGCTACCGGTCTCTCTGCCCTGGAGTATCAATTACTACATGCGGATTATGGTCATTATCTGGGCGAGCGGGTGAATGAATTCATCGAAGCCTATCATTTACAATACCAGGTGCAGTTGATTGCCAGCCACGGGCATACCAGTTTCCATGTTCCTGCCCGGAAGATGACGGCGCAGTTGGGAGATGGAGCGGCTCTGGCGGCGGCGGCGAAGATCAATGTGGTGAGTGATCTGCGGGCGATGGATCTGGCCCTGGGGGGACAGGGAGCCCCGATCGTTCCTATCGGGGAGAAGTTATTGCTGCATGGGTATGAGCTGTTTTTGAACCTGGGGGGGATTGCCAATATTTCCAGTCATGAGGGCTCGGCCGGTGGGGGTGGGGGCGCTTTTGTTGCGTATGATGTATGTCCGGCCAACCGGGTGTTGAATAAGCTAATGGCCCGGGTAGGCAAGGAATACGATGAGGGGGGCGCCCTGGCGGCTACGGGGCGGGTGGATGAAAATCTGTTGCGCCGGCTGAATGAGCTACCTTATTACGGAGAAGCTTATCCCAAATCGCTGGCGAATGATTTCGGAACGGATATCGTATATCCGATGATCGAAGCGGCAGGGCTGGGAACGGCCGACGCATTGAGAACGTATGTCGAGCATATTTGCCAACAGATCAAAATTGCGGTGGAAGGATTGCGGCCGGTTGAACTGGCGGTGGGGGCTCCGAGCGGTCGCAGAATGCTCGTGACGGGTGGCGGGGCGCATAATCATTTCCTTATGGGGAGGCTACGGGAGCTATTGGTCCCGCTGGGAGTGGAAGTCGCCCAACCTGTTTCCGATTCAGATAAGGCGTTGATCGATTATAAAGAAGCGCTGGTGATGGCCCTGATCGGGGTGCTGCGCTGGCGGGAAGAGAATAATGTGCTGGCATCCGTGACGGGCGCCAGCCGCGATAGTATCGGCGGAGCTGTCTGGATGGGGCAGGAGGCGTAGCTTCTGATCATCCGGCTGCCTTACAACCCCAATACCGCTTTTAATTTTACATAACCTGCCTTGCTAACGGGTACCTGCGCCCCGGATTGGAGGACGCAGAGATGGCTGTCCTTTTCGTAGGGATCGATGCGGGTGACCTGTTGCACATTGAGGATATAGGAGCGATGCGTGCGGACAAACTGTGTGTTGTCGAGTACCTGTTCAAAATAACTCATCGTTTTATTTTTCAGGAAAGCTCCGTTGTGGGTATGGATCTTGACGTAGTCGTCGGAGGCTTCCAGGTAATGGATGTCTTCCACGGGGATGATCTTTATTTTGCCGCCAGTCTTGACAACGACCCGGTGTTGCTGGGTGGGCGAATGGGAGGCAGTTTCCAGCAGGGCGCGGGTATTCTCACGGGATTGATCGGTCGCTGTGCCGGCGGCGGGATCCGATGGGACCGGAGGGTTCTGCGCGGCGGGTGTCGGGTCTGTGGCGGAACCGGCTGCGGCCTGTGTCAGGGCGTGCTGGTCCAACCATTTGCGGATGGCCTTTTCGAAGCGCTGTTTATTGAAGGGCTTTAGCAGATAGTCAACGGCATGGGCCTCGAAAGCGCGGATGGCGTATTCGTCAAAGGCGGTGGTGAAGATGACGGCAGGCGGTTCTTCTACCAGCTCCAGCATTTCAAAGCCATTGATCTTGGGCATCTGTATGTCCAGGAAGATAAGGTCCGGATGGTATTGCTGGATGGCTTTTATTCCTTCGAAACCGTCGCAGCATTCCTGTACGACGCTAATCTCCGGGTAGGCCTGGAGATATTCCTGTACGATCAGCCTTGCCAGGGGTTCGTCGTCTATTATAATAGCTTTGATCATAAGAGGGTTTTATATGGTGTTGTTAGCGGTTGTTACCGGCATTTGTAATTGGGGGATTTTTACTGTCGTGGTGAACAGATGGTCTTCGATGCGGGTCTCCAGGAGGTCGGTTCTTGCGAACAATAAATAAAGCCTTCTTTGTATGGAACTAAGTCCGAAGCCGGCTCCTTTTGTAGGCCGCGAAGTTTCGGGGTCGAAGGGGTTCTGTACAGAGATCCGGATGAATCGTCCTTCCGCTCTTGCAGATATGGTAATGGTGACAGCATCTGTTGTATCATAGAGCCCGAACTTGATGGCATTTTCCACGATGGGCTGCAGCAGCATTGGTGGCAGCCGCATGTCGAGGCTGTCCAGGTCATGATCGATGACGGTGGAAAGCCGGTGGCCAAACCGCACTTTTTCAATGTCCAGATAGAGTTCCAGGTATTGTATTTCTTCGGAGAAGAGGACCCATTGCTGTTCTTCCTTTTTCAGGTTGCCCCTGAGGAAATCCGAGAGCTGCTGTATCATTTTGCGGGCCTGCTCCGGCTGGCTGGCTACCAGGGCGCTGATGGAGTTGAGGCTATTGAATAAGAAATGGGGGGCCAGCTGCTGGCGTAGCTTGAAGAGTTCCGCTTCTTTGGAGAGCCGCTCTGCATCGGCCTTCCGTTGCAGGTTCTGCTGTTCTTCTTCCGAGGAATACCATAGTACGCTGAGGATGGTCATACAGCCGACCTGCAGGAAAATAATGTCGAAGCGAACTGGCCAGGAGCGTGAAAAAAACAGCGAATAGCTGTTGTCGCCTGCTTTATCATTGAACAGGGGTACGAGGATCCCTTTGCAGGCGAGGAGGATCAGGCCGCTGAGGCCCAGGCTGACGAAGAGGATATACCAGTAACGTTCTTTTTTCGGAAGATAATACTGGAGGTTGTTGCTGATGAAGCCGCAGGCCAGAGCCAGTAAAGTGTTGGAGACGAGGCTGTCAGCAAGGGCTATACCAAAGTCCAGGCCGAAACCCAGGAGCAGCATCGTCTGCAGGAGGGCCCAGATAAGCCACCAGGAGATGAAGATGAGGAGGAATTTTCCGATCGATAATGGGCTTCTAGCCAAATTCAATTAGTTTTTTCAGCGTGAACAGTGAATCTCAGGCGCAATTTATCATTATAAAAGCCGCAACATTTTCGGCGTGCTGCTGAACCGGATATGGTCGGCTTTTTTGTTGGTAAACTCGATGTACCGGTCCGGATCGTCCGTCTCCTGGATCCGCGAATATACTTCGGCGCCATCCAGCAGTCCGCTCAGCTTATAGAGCTCGGCGACGTTGACGAATTTCCACTGGACGAGTTTCTGGTCCTGGTTGTAAAAACCGTCCTGTTCTTTTTCTCCGATGATCATGGCTTTGTCAAATGCCTCCTGTTCATTGTCGGCCGTAATGAGCCGGAGCTGTTCGTCGAATTGCGGTGTGTGCTGTCCTTCTCCGCAGATGATCCTGAAAACGATTTTGCTGAGATACCAGTTCATAGTTTGGTGTTTTATTCAATAGTTTTTCAATTCAATTCCTCCGAAGACCGAGGTGCCCTGGAGGATCAATACCTTGTCCGGATTGGTGATTGCAGGTTGCTGCCGTTTGTCTTCATAGCCGGCAAATATGGCGTTAACCTCCGAACGGACTTCCCAATGGGAGGGCACGATGATCTTGGTAGCGCCCATTACCTGGGTGACATCCAGTTTGACCACGCCGTTGAAATCGGCCTGGGTCAGATCCAGCTCTGTGCCCCCCATGATGCTGGTGATATCTCCGCCCTGGAAATTCTTGGAGACGACTTTTTTATGAACGCCGCCGAAGATGGCTGTGGAATCTATCCAGTCATCCGAAGAGCTGCCTTCTTTCATGGAGGCAAAAGCCTGGCCATATCTCCTTTTCCACCTTTCTTTTTGATAGTCGTTGCCCCAGTCTCCGTCTTTGTATCTCCAGTGATGCCGATAGCTCCTGCGGGGGGAGATGATGATCATCATTCCCACGAAGATGAGTACGGCCGGCCATATAAATCGATGCATGGGTATCCGCGGGTAGTAGTCCTGCACGAAGAAAAAGCTGCCGACGAGGATCATGATCAGCCAGGCTCCTCCCCGGAAATTATGCCGGAGTCCTATGAACAGGCCGACGGCGATTAGCAGTACATGCCAGTTAAATAACCAATCCGGCAGCGGAAAGCCCATCTGGTCCAGCAGGAGGACCCCACCGATGAGGAGCATGAATAGTCCTGCTCCCACACGACCCATTCCCCTGCGGTACCTGTCCTTGTCGTCCCCTCTGCTTATATTTTGATCTTGATCGCCCATTGTTGTTGAATTTTTATTGGGTTGCGTTGAATTTTGATCAAATCTAGGGTGTTCGAAGAGACCTTGCAAGGGGCAATAGGCCATAAGTAAGAGAATGGACGGCGAAAGGAGGGATTTTGTCGGTGAAGAATGCGGGGCCTGTGTCGGATTGAAAAAAAGAATCCGGTGCAGTGAATGCACCGGACCTTGAGGTTCGAGAGGCCCTGGCTGTGGTCCGAACGGGTAAGAACGGACCACCCATTATCTTGATTGGCGATTAAATTTATGGAAACGATGCGCTCTTCCGAAACCGGAAAAATTTGCGTTGCCTGCGTCCCGGGGATTTGCTGTTTTTGCTGTTGATGCTGCAAGAAACATTGATTGTTTGTATTGGTGTACTAAATAGGACAAGGATGCAGATAAATAAGCACTAACACTTATTATTTTTTAATTATATATAATTAGAAAGGGAGGAGGTGGGTATGTGTTTTGGAGGGGTTTACTTGAAAGTTTTGAAAGGGGTTGATTATGAATTGGTTGCAAAAAGTTCATAAAAAGTGGAAATGGGCGGAGGCGGGGGACAAATTAAGAATTTGAAGGAGTAGGGGGTAGGGGGTAAAACCCAGTTTCGAGCCAAATCGTACTAGTTGAGAGGGATATTTTTTATAGTATGACCAGTGCGCCATATATATTCCCGCCGCCATAGACGGAAGGTTTTTCGCTCAATTTTTGGACGGAGGTATAGCCGGCATGGGTGAATAGGTTGGTCAGGGAAGAGAAACTTAGCGGGTAGGGCACCCAGGTGGGGACGGGGGCATCGGTATCGTATTCGACGATGAGGATGTAGGCTTCCGGCTTTAGATATGTTTTTATTTTTTGGAGAAAGGAGACCTGGTCCTTTACATAATGAAGGGAATTGGCCATGATGATCCCGTCTAAGTCCTGCAGGCCCCAGTCGGCGGTGACGAAATCCAGCCGGAGCGGGATGATCTCAACGCCATTGGGGGTGGTTTGCCGTCTCAGTGAGCTATTGTTGTCGATGCCGTGAATGGTGCTGTCCGGCTGCAGCATCCGGCTCAGGGCCTGGGTGAACAAGCCTGTTCCGCAGCCGAGGTCGGCCCAGTGGGTGACACGCTTATCCAGGAGAATGCGGTCGGTCTTGATTAGGTCAAATGCTTCATGGACGTTCATCCTGACGAAAATACAAAGATTGTGTTATCTAAAAGTGAAGCGGGTATCTCATAAGCTCAACTCCACTTTTTTGCCTGTTTTGACCGACTGGTAGATGGCATCGATGATCTTCAGATCTTTCAGCGCTTCTTCGCCGTCGACAGGTACGATGGGCTGTTTGCCTTCCAGGAGAATACTTGAGAACTCATCCATTTGTACGGTCTGGTGGGTAGTGACGGGCTGCGTCAGCTCTCCTTTATTCGTACGGCCTTTGATGGGACCATATCCGGTAGACGGCTGTAGTTCAGCAAACCCTTTATCGCCATTCAGGAAGAAACGATCCAGGTTGTTCATGCTATAGGTTGACAGGCAGGAGGCTACTGCTCCACTGGGAAAGCCCAGTTGAAATTGAATGGTCTCGTCGACGCCTTCTTTAAACTTGACCGGGTTGGTCTTTGTCTCCTGCGCCGTGACCCAAATGGGGTCTTCCCCTATCATGTAACGGGAACCATTTATGGAATAGATGCCTATGTCCATCATCGCTCCGCCGCCGGACAGTTGCCTGTTCAATCTCCATTGGGTGGGATCGCCGATGATAAATCCGGACAGCCCCTGGAAGAAAAGGATCTTTCCAAACTCGCCAGCTTTTCGCATGCGGATGACCTCCAGTGTATGTGGTTCAAAATGCATCCGGTATCCCACCAGCAATTTTACACCTGCCTTCTTGCAGGCATCGACCATTTCCTGTCCTTGTGCGGCATTGATGGACATGGGTTTTTCGCTGATGGCATGTTTGCCTGCCTTTGCTACCCGAATAACCTGGTCATGATGCAGTGCGTTCGGCGTGATGACATATACGGCATCGATGTCTTTGTTGTCTTTTATACTATCGAAGTTCTCATAGTTATAGCAGTTCTTTTCAGGGATGTTGTATTTGCTTTGCCAGGTTGTGATCTTGGAAGGGGTGCCGCTGATGACGCCCACCAGTTTGGCCTTTGTACAGGACCGCATGGCTT
>Ga0307511_10001108_pt1 | contig 28726 bp, 25 predicted proteins | sample 13_EM_MG_FD_200266 | JGI IMG/M metagenome (GOLD analysis project Ga0307511, IMG submission 200266) | Populus trichocarpa ectomycorrhiza microbial communities from riparian zone in the Pacific Northwest, United States - 13_EM | ecosystem: Host-associated > Plants > Roots > Unclassified | place...
TACACGGAAGTGGTCGGTGACGCTCGAAACCCACCCACTATCCTTGCCGCTGCCAACTACAACCCTTCCGCAAGCGCCATATTCGGTTCGACTTTTACCTCTGGCCTGCATCCGTGGAGCCATCGACTCACTTGATTCTCAGATGCCGACCCGTATATTCCCAACGGCTGGGGAGCCCAGTGGTATGTGAACCAGAACAATTTGTGAGTAGATAACACGGGTGTCCTCCGTTGTTGGTTAACCTATGGCTTAGCTTCCGCGCCGTCAAACACCTTGTATTCGACACGACCCGAGTTCCTCCCAGTGTTCTGTAAGCGGTTTCATCGCCGCGAGTTTCTGCTTCTCCCTCATCCCCGGTCACAGCGCCACATGTATCCATTGGCAGGTTTCACAAGCCACGTCCCTCTACAACATCGTCTTCAACCTGTCCTCTGCCGCTGGTACTCGGCACCGCGCTGTGCAAATGGAGAATGGCAGGTATGCTTCAAACTTTATTACACGTCACTCCCTTGAGCCAACTCTGATTTTGGGTCTCACCCAGTGGCGGTTTCATGGGAGATCTCATCGTTAATGGTGGCAACGTGGGGTTAGACGTCGGAAATCAACAGTTCACCGTTCGGAACGTCACAATCAATGGCTCCATCACCGGTGTGAAGATGACCTGGAATTGGGGATGGAACTTCCAGAGGATCACCATCAATAATGCGCAAGTTGGATTCGATGTCTTCGTTGGAACCAAGTTGGAAGATAGCGGCCAGGGTACTGGTGGGAACGCCATCATCGACGCGGTTGTGACGAATACCCCCGTTTTCTACAGAAGTTCCAATGCGACCACCCAGCTCCAGTCCTCGATCGTCCTCAACAACATTCAGGCCACGAATGTCGCAGCCATCGTTGGTATTGTTGGTGGAGAGGTTGTCCTCGCTGGATCCGCAGGCCAAACAAATATCGACACTTGGGTCCAAGGAAACGTATACGCCGCCAGCGACTCTCGGGGCTACGTGAAGGGGACTGTACCGTCGGTTCAAAAAGCTCAGAGTTTGCTCGAGAATGGCCGTATCTTTAGCAAGGGAAGGCCCGCATACGCCAACTACGATGTCAGTCAGGTCGTAAGCGTAAAGGGCCAGGGAGTCAAGGGTGATGGAGTAACCGATGATACTGCCGCACTTCAAGCCGTTTTTGATCAGGTCAGTACCGCGATTGTCCTTACCTTCTGAATCTGACCTCTGAGCATGGTGGTAATGTAGTTCGCTGGATGCAAGATCATCTTCTTTGACGCGGGAACGTACCTTGTGACCGACACATTGAAGATTCCCGCCGGTGTCCACATCTTTGGTGAAACGTGGGCTGTCATCGCCGGTACGGGTCCCAAATTTGACGATATCGGTAACCCAAGAACCATCGTCCAAGTCGGCGCCGTTGGTTCTGAAGGAACCGCCGAGATTGGTGGGATAATATTTTCCACCCGAGGTCCCAGTCAGTGTTCCCCCCTCACAGCCACTGAAAAACGACGATAACGCGGTTCATTTCTGTAGCCGCTGGCGCCGTCGTCGTCGAATGGAACGTACACTCCAATACCCAAGGTGGGGCTGGAATGTGGGATAGTTACGTCCGTCTGGGAGGTACCGCCGGTTCAGAGCTCCAGCTGGCCCAATGTCCCATAACCGCAGTTGGAAACCGTGGTTGTTTCGCTGCCTTCCTGGGCTTCCACTTGACGCCCCAATCGAACGGTTACTTCGAAGGAACATGGATCTGGCTCGCCGATCACGACTTCGAGACTCTGGACGGTAACCGGACAACGATCTACTCCGCTCGCGGGCTCTTGTCTGAGTCCCAAGGGCCAGTTTGGTTGATAGGGTCGGGTTCGGAGCATCACATCATGGTGAATTATAATCTCGCGGGCGCTTCGGACCATTACCTCGCCGTTCCACAGACAGAATCTCCTTATTTCCAACCTACCCCACCGCCTCCCGGCCCACTCTACACCTCACTCTCGCAATGGAAGGACCCTTCGTTTGATGGGAACCAGACAGCGGCTTGGGGCATGCACATCACCAATTCCCATAACATCCTCGTCTATGGAGCTGGGATCTACAGCTTCTTCATCAACTACAACGCCTCTGTTTGCATCCAGCCAGGTCAAATCAATTGCCAGTCGGATATCGTGAGCATTGACACGAACTCGAGCGTCAGCATTTATAGTTTGGCGACGGTTGGAACAGTGAACCAGGTGACGCTTGGTAATAAACCGGTTGTTCGCGCGGTGGATAATAGGAACGGGTTCGCTCAGACTGTCACCGTCTGGACCTCCTCCTAAAGACTTGCAAGTATTATCACTCCCGTCCACTCTACACTCTTTTTTGCGTACCCCCTTCCCGGGTTTTTGTCCACACTCTTTTCGCACTAACGCTCTTTTCGCAATACCACTCTCTCCGCACTACCACTCGTTCACACTACCGCTCATTTCGCACTGCCACTCTTTTCACACTACCACTCCTTCCACACTATCACTCCCTCCATAGCTCAGTTTGCATTACTTCGGATACCCAATGTTCCAATCTGCAATCACAAAACAACACGTTCTTTACGCGGAAGTCGGGAAATTCGGAAGCGAATAGGCGGAGGTAAATTACACTTCGGCGCGTTCCTGCGACGATCATGGTGGATCATCTTGGATCATTCATGATGTATGAACGCGCGATTGGCCCTGGCCTGAGGAGATGAAAATTTTCGACATTTGAACAACGGAGCTGTCGCTACGAGGGAAGAGCTCCTCCACTATGTAGGCCAAGGATTGTCGAGAGAGGTGAGTCGCCCGCCATTGAATGTAAGCAAAGGGGTTAGGGTTGCCGGGGCTGAGTTTAACCGTTAGTCGGGGGCCAGAGGGACAGAGACGTTGTTCGACCTTCGAGACCGCACTGTTCGTTTGCAAGCCGGATTGGTTCAACCTCAAGACCTCGAACTTGTCCGTCAAATCTCTTGCCTCCATCAGCCATCGGTTACCTGGTACGGGGGCCTCCTTCCTACTTCCTACCCGCACGCCCCATTCGAGTAGTTCCTGGCAACCTGGTTAGTGCGACAGTCCCATTCGCTACGATCAGCAACGGGCGAGGCGGAAGTTGGAAGTTGATGGCGATGCTGATCCCAGGTCCGTCATACTCCATAGTATAGCACGGGTGTGGTGTGGCAGGTGGAGTAAGGGGCACTTTACCGCCCATGACGAGATGAAAAGGAAGAAAAAAACCCCCGAGGACGAGGTTGGGATCGTTCTACAAGAGCGGTGAGTGAATGATTCGGGAGGCAAAGAAAGAAAGTCGACTGGACCGATATTCGTCGAGATGTATTGAGACCCATTGCATATATGACCCGCGTGGTGGGTTGACTGAGCGGCTAGTCAGCGTATTGATCATCCACATTCAGGCGCATAACGTACCGTAAGTACTTATGGGGTGACAGCACCGTTTCGTCATCCTGGCGAGTTCGTGAACCTCGACCGCTTCTTTCAAATCTGGACCGCCGTTCTTTATGCGGTCATCATCATTGTCTGATGAGAAACGGACGGGTGAGAAGAGATGTATATCTTTTTAAAAAAAAAAAAAAAAAAAAAGATTCATGCTGAATCTTGAGATCAACACCTCGGGTTACGTTGTACTCACTCACCACGTCGAAACAGCCTGGATGCCTTCGAAGACGTAAGGACGTCGAGGGGGGTCAATGAAAACCAGGAGACGTGTCACACGAGAGGGCCAGGGGCGGCAGTTGGGGTAACGTAAGAGCTTGAGATCAGCTCGCCCGTTCGGAAGCCCGACCACAAAACGCGACACAGACCAGGAAATGGGGTACTGATCAGGAGGAAAGAAGAACGCAATGCGCAAGGTATGGGCAACGGTGTCGACTGCCTCCGCTAAACCATCCGATCTTGGGATCACTGGATAATGGCAGTGGAGAAAAAGTTGAAATACATGTAGGCCTGCACAAGCAAAGACCGCACCGGCCCCGCCAAAGATCTTGTAGAGAATACGAGGGGACTAGGCAAGAAACCGAAAACAATTGTGCCCTGATTTCGGGGAGCGGTATAACCTCCGCCAACACATTCGGCGGTCAAAACAGACATGTCTCCTGCGTTCATAAGGCACAAGGGCACGCCCTCCATAAGCGCGTGGCATTCAATCACTCAGTGGAAGAAGTGGCCAGGAAGACGTTTGTGGGGTTCAATGACGCGGAGCGACACAATGAAACACCCACCGGCCAACAAGTTCGATTACGAAAACGCCGTAGATATCATCCAACAGGGGCGCGCGTAGCAACGGTTCCAAGTTTAGGGCTGAATGCTGAATATATCGCGTGTATCGAATATCCGAGACGTGCGACAGAGTAAACGCCGTGGAGGGGAGCAGAGTGGTGGGGAAAGGAGAGCCAGCGACGGTGTTATCCAAGTTTGGGACGCGGCGGACAGGGAAGATCAAAGATTTATTGAGTCGTGGTTGGCGACTGATTTCGCCGCAGTAGAAGAAAACGGTCGAGACCCTCTGTTATTCCGGTTGCTTGTTCTCAGAGGCAACGAGATGGTCGAATGTCCAGCTCCCCCACCTCTCGACCTCTCTCGCGTTAAGAAAAAAAAAAGGTCGAATATTCTGATGCGCAAGCCGCACAAAGGAGAAAGGCCCCAGAAGTTGTGGGTCCAGGCCCTTCCCCCAAACGTGGTTTAAGCGCGCGCTTGGCGGGAACCAAACAAGGAATAGAACCACTCCTTAGCCGCCGCCCCATGATCAAATCGAGGGCGAGTGGCTTCTAGAGCGCTGGAGAGTTTCTCCCTCGGATGCCGACTTTGTTTAATTGAATACGACATGATACGATACGGAGATTGGACGCTGAAATCTGCGTTGAGAAATCACTCAAAACACGAGATCTAAGCGAGGGGTGCGGATTAGGGGCGAATTTCTGACCGGACGAAACCCGCTCTGGATCACGGTGAGGCCGACAGGTGGAGGACCCGTGGGGAGAGCTCTTCCTTCTAGAAGAGAATAAGCCCATGTCTGCGCGTGGGGGAAGGGGAAGAACAAGAGAAGGTCCTGGGAAGCTTACCAAACTCTCAAACATGACGAAGGTGTTTCGTTCTCGTCTTGGCTTCACCAGCTTTGAAGATCGTCGTCGGGTACACTCTGAGTTATCCCCGACACCCAGACCCGGCGTTAAGAACTCGATGACGCAGGGCATTTTGGCTGTCGAGGTCTGTCTAAGCACTCACGGCACCTTGACAACAGTCGCCGACAGATGGCGGACACGGACATGGCAATGTCATTCCTTCCATCTGAAGGCGAGATATAAACACAAAGGCACACGAAGGAGGAAACCCGTGAGCCACCGCCACTCGCATTATAACCGATCCAGTATTTTTCGCCGTGTTTGCCGGTACCCATCGAGCCCGAGAGAAATTTCGAAAGCCCCATTTACGACATCGCCGCGTTCGGTACCCTGTCCTGTGGTCTGATGGGTCACAAGACAATTGTGGATAGACACTCTCTGACGTACCGTGCGCGACCTTCGTCCGTGGAAGCAGCGGCTCTATTTTTTTATAGTAAGTGCGCGCCGACAGCTCAGAGGAGTAACAATGGCCGAACCCACGTCATCACATCGCATCAAGAGCCAGATGACCGGGATAGAAGTAGAGTAAACATGTCGTAACGTGAGTGAGACAAGCGAGAGCATGACGTGAGGAGACATAGCCGAGAGAATCCTTCCAAGAACCACGCGTATCCCGTGTACACTTCTTCCAGGAAGGTAATGACATCACCAGCAAGCATTATGGGTCTAGGCACGCAACCACGCAGATGGACTGGGGATGTCAACCTGGAGATCATACCTAGGGGAGAGGTGAGCGGACAACGGAGCCACCGGGCCAACCACACCGACATGGGGCAATATATGCGCCCGACGTTCACCCGCCCAGTATCCAAACCTTCGGGTTCGACGACTGATGAACCGGTAACACCGTTCCGACCTCAGACAGGCGGAAATAGGGGAACAAGCGCAGAAGATAAACAGTTCCGCGTTTCACGGAAACCATGGTCCACGGGTGTGGGTGGCGTACATGAGGTGGACCACGCGTGTTGAACGTTTAATGTTACGACCACGGATGTACGGGTCAGCGAACGGAATATGGATGCGGCGGGGGGATTTTGGAGGTGACCGGGGATCAGGATTGTCAGGGTGGATCACGGTTCCACCGTCATGGTGCCAACCGTGATGGTTCTTGTCGGTACTGAAGCGAACGAGGAATAAAGGGAAGAAGATATTAAATCGCTCCGTTCCATTCCAGATCATCGGACTCCGGAACTTTATGGAACCTTGGCGGCGCACATTTTCGTCCCGAGGTAGTAAAAAAACGGAAATGAAACCCGTCGTCAAAACAGAGTTGTATGAACGGGGGCCGAGGGGGGGTGGGGGGGAAGGGTACCTGACAGGGCCGGTCTCCCGGTGATCGCTCTGTGATTGTATGATTACAAGTATGATCAGTGGCGTATGCGTACCCATGCTAAACGATGCACTTACAACCGATCGACATGGCTAGCAAACGCAGCCTGTTACGGCACGACTGTCGAAGTGGGGAACACTGCGAGGGGAAAAACGCGTCCGGATATGCCAACGGAACGAGCGCGGGTGTGGGGGTCTAAGTAGGAGAAGGGTCCAGCTAAGGCGCGCCATGGGGGATCCAGTCAGTGCCGGCTAGTGGTTTGTAAACAACTCGGGCACCACCGGAGGAAAGCCGCGGGCAGCGGATGGCTTGATGACGGATGACCAATGACCAGTGTACCCGTGCCGTCGCCGTATAGTTGGGCTCTGACCGACCACCGACGGAACGATCGGCCGTATTGCGTGACTCGTCCACGCCACGTTCGTAACTGGGCCAAAAACGCGAAGGGCTACAATGAACACGCGATATGCATAACCAATGACCGAGCGTCAAATGGGCACGTATATCAGAAGTCCGAACTTGGCTAGGTTCAAGCTTGCTCTCCGGGACATTCTCTCCACGGCCTCGAGTAAGAAGGCTAAAAATTTCGTTGCTTCCTCGTGGAGTCCGATAACGAAGACGCGAGTAGGACAATAAGGTTGGGATCAAGGGCCAAAAAACAGCCTATCATCCTGGCTCCGATACCTCGGAGGCGGCTCGATCTCGTCCCTCGTTCATTAGGATGAGAGTGGTCAGGATGGCGAGATGATTTCCGAAAGTGATGTGGAACCCATCCGCTCCGATCAGGAACGGGTCGACTGTGATCCTGGCCTTTGGCCCTCAGTACTCAGTGGGTGAGAGAGGGTGAGCACGGGAGATGAGGACGCGACCGAAGAAAGGAAAATCGTGATCGGCCGAAGAACCCGAGTGAGTGGATATGAAGTGGTGGAACGCCGTAGAAATTTGTAAGGTGTAGGAGAAAAGAGATCTCGGTTTGGGTGACCCTGATCATCGTCATCGCCGTCACGTCGGATGACGAGGGACGCAAATCCAAGGATTCTAAATGTCAAATCGGTCGGCTCAAAGAGAATGTGGGGTAATTGGTCCGGGGTAAATGAATGAGGGGAGGGCTGCGTAGGAGGGGTTTGCGAGCTAGTCAAGGTCCGGGATCAGCGCTTCAGCGGTCGTAGGTGTGAACCATGGACGATGCATGATGGCGGGGTGAAGGTGGTATACGGGGGCGGGCCAATACCGATGGATGAAGGAAGAGAGTCCGAGCACGGTCCCGAACTGCCCATCGAACCAACCGGGCAGGTGTCGGACCGGAGGTTTTCGCGAGTGCGGGTGTGTATATACACTCGGTAGAGTTCCGTTCCTGGGCTTTCCCACCTGCGGCCAGTTATACGATCTACACCGTGGCTAGTCCGCCTCTGGAGGGAGGGATGACGACATCGGCGCCATCACTGGTAGGATATGGGGAGCGTAGTGTCCTTAATAGGCGCGAAATTTCTGGTCATGGGGGGCAACGGCCTTGTGGGGTTTCAAAGTAACAGGACCAAATGTGGTACGACGTAAGAATACGGGGTCACTTGGACGAGTTACCGCGCTTCTGTTGAGATCTGGAGGGGGGTGGGTATTGCATCATTGGCAAAAAAACACTAATTTCGCGGGGAGGAGAGGAGGGGAGTCAGGTAGGCGGCGGGGACGGGGCGGGGGTATGATTCTGGCGTTGATGTCCCCGGACTGGGGATTGGGGGTACACGGATGCGGAATTGCAGTGTAAGCAAGTGGTGCATCGAAGGAGATGATCCCGGGGATTTCTACAAGCGGAATACTGACAGCACGCTCTCTGTTTCGGAAAGATCGCCAGAAGGGGGACAGGCCCCGATCTGCTTCTGCTTTCTTTTCGTAGACTTGAGCGGGAGCAGTCTAGACGGCGAGCGAACCTGTGTCGACGGTGAGCGAGAGCGACGGATGGGGTACAGATGTATTCAGCCATTGAGAGGACAGGTATAGCTTAGCTGATCGATATGGGCGTTGCGCTCTCTTCACCTTTTGGTTTAGGTACAAGCGGTACGTAAAACGCGTTGACCCTCACCCGTCCCCACCCCGGTGTCCATCTCACCCCTCGGTCTTCTTCCGGGTTGCCATACAGCACTCTATATTCCAGTTCACGCAATATCGGACGATTCTCGCGTTCAATCAAGGGTCGGTTGAACGAGCGCGGGCGTTTGAGGGAACTCTCCTCCTGGCTTTGGAGGGAGGACGGTTGGGGAATGGAGAGCACCCTCGACCATCTCGGCCACGTCCAATCCAAGAAAGGGACAGTTTGGAACGAAAACCGAGATCTAGATTTCCTGTGAGAGAACTGAATTTGATAAACTGTCAACTTCCCGATCAGGAAAATTTCTTTAATATTTTCAAAGAAATGATAAGACGAGCCGAAGGTATGGGAAGGGGATTTTGTTCAAGAGAACACAAAACTCGTCTAACCCACACATCTCCCTCGCACCACTCCTCCTCCTCCCTCCTCCCCTCCCTCCCCCCCGGCCCAGGACGTTCAGAATGCCTTATTCCGTCCCTTCGTCTCCGTCTACGTCGTCTACCCTTCCCCCTGCGACCCCGACCCCGACGACCGTGGCCAGCCCCCGTCCCTCTCACAGACGGACGCGTTCATGTGGTCCCTCCTTCTCTGATGAACAGGGACCCGGTGCTTTCGTTTCCCTAGGCTCCGTGCCCAAACGCAAGCCCTCCCAGAAAAAGGCCATGTTCCACTTCAATGAGGAGCAAGACCAGCAAGAAGAGGCCAACGACGACGACTCTACACGGAAAAGTCTTCCCCCCCTCTTCCTCTCCTTCCCAACCGCCCAGGATTCGGTTCCGTTCCCATCTTCCTCATCATTACTTTCTCCTCTCTCTCCTCTCTCTCCCACCGAGCCCAGGAACGTCATGAGGTCCCCGATTCCCAGGAACGCTTCCTCACCGATCATCCTTTCCAATGGCAAACCACTCAAGCCTTCCCTCAAGTCTTCTTCCTCCTCTCCCCACATCCCTCAGATTGCTCACATCCGCGCTCAATCTGCTCCCGCTACCCCCAACCTTCTCAAAAACGTCCACTTCGCAGAGTCTGACGATGGTCTCGAATCCGTTCGAGTCTACAATCGGTCCGGCAAGCCGGCCAACATATCTCGGCCAGCTGGTGAAGAGACAGAAACCGAAACCGAGGCAGAACCTTCAGCTTACCCCTTCCCACAATCTCCCGCCCCATCTCCCGCTCCCGCTCAGAGTTCGCTCCCCATTCTCGATCCCGATCTCTGCACTCAACTCCCCAACTCTTCCAACTCTCATGCCAACATTTACGTCGAGAGTTTGTCTCTCCCTCGGTCCCGTCCAGCTGCTCTCTACGGGTCCGTTCTCGTCCGTAACATCGCTTTCGAGAAGCAGGTTGCTCTCAGATTTACTCTCGACGACTGGCAAACCACCTCGGAGGTCCTGTGTAAGCACGTCAACTCGCTCGCTCAACTTCCTCCTCCCTTCCCTCGATCGAGGACGGTGGGTGACGCGATCGGACAACTTGCCAGTGGTGAGGGCGGTTCTCCGGAGCTCAAGTGGGATCGTTTCAGTTTTGTCATCCACCTCGACCTTTACGAACAGAGACTTGCTGAGCTCAACATCTACTTCGTTGGGAGGTATACTGCCCCTGGTGTTGGCGAATGGTGGGACAACAACGACGGGATGAACTACCGCGTCTCATTCAAGCAGTCTCCTTCATCTCCCGGTACGCCTCCCTCCCAGAACAAGTCGTTTACCGCTCCGAGCACGATGAGGGCTACTCCAGTCACCCCAAATATGTCGGCCGACGCCAGTGATCTTCCCTTCCCCCCACTTTCCCTGGTACTTCCGAGCCCACCTTCCCTTCCTCTCCCTCTACAGTCCCCTAACTTGAGGAAGGTGATATCCGTCAATCAAGCCGACAGGACTTCTCGCCCACCTTTGGCTGAGCGTCGCGGTATCTCTGGAGGTGTAAATCTCTCCCAGCCTCCCCAGAAGTCGACCAACCACGTTGTCCCTCCGCTTAGGGTTACTTCTCCGGTCCAAACCCCAACTCCCCCTAGGAGTCGCTCGGGTAGTCTGGAGGAGGTCGCCCAGCCATTTGCCCTTCACCCGGAGCCGAAACCGAAAAGTGAGTACACCCTCCCCTGATCGTGATCAAAGCTGATCAGGAATCAACAGACACTTCTGCTCCTATCTTCAAGGATGGTATCCCCATGTTCACGTCGCCGCGCTCCTCACCGAGATCCACTCCCCCGAGGGTTGCTTCTCCACTTCCCCCTTCGCTGACCTCCTCGGCCAACACGTCGTCTTCGTCGTCTTCGTCATCAACTCCGAAAAACAGCCGATCGTCTCCTACTGGGCCGATGTCTCCACTGATGACTGAGCTGCCCTCGTCAGAGTTGCACGAAGCTCTCGTCAAGCAGTGGTGCTTTGCACAGAGCTCACCTCCCACACCGGGGGTGTTCAGCAGAGGCAACGACAGTCCAGTTGAGGAGGACGTCCCGACCCCCAACGCGGAACCCCAAGAAAAGCCGGAGCCATCACCCGGCTCGTCCGCGTGGTGGATGGGTAACGGGACTGGACCTGGTGGATGGTTTAATTGGACGGTCGACACTCAGTCAGCCACTGGTCGGCTCTGGGGTGCTAGGAAACAAGTTGAATCGCCGGCTGGCTTCCAAATCGTCGGCGTCGGGAGCTAGACTGCTCTCCGAGCCATAGAAGTTTTCTTTCTATTTATGGTACGTCTTCTCCCGTCCTGTTCCTCGAGAGTGCCAATGTCTGACCTCCATGAAACAGACCGCCTTCCGTCATCGGTTCTGCGTAAACTCGTTCTTTTGCTCGCCTATCGATATTCCATGGCCACCCCTATGCGTCCATCTTACGATCGACGGATCGCCGCAACGCTTCCCCTTCACGACCTTCAAAATCACTCTAACGTCTGCTACCCTCACGGAACGTTCCTTCTCGCGTCTATACACCGAGGTTTCTGTACTACTATCGGTATGACCCCTCGCTACTGCGCACAATGGTTGGTTCAACCCCTTCCAATGTTTTTGTCCTCTACGCGCATTGCACCTCGTTACACACACGCATGACTCGGATGCGGCTGGCTATGATTTACCTCGGGAATTTGGGATTGGCTTGTAACTTTGAAACTTATCGTTATTCCCTCCACCTGCTCACATGCCGCTCCTTTCTCCTGTACATATACAATTCCTTCACCTTGGCCTCGGACACCACCTCATGAAGTCAACCATCACTACATCTGCTTCATCCCCCATATATACAACTCATTCTACATCTCTTGATTCTTTTTTCTTTCTATCTCACGATCGACCACTCAGCGTGAGAGTCGACTGTATTGATATAGACGCACATTTTGCACTTCTTGACCTTTGTGTGCTTCAAGTTCACATCCACTGGACGCGCGGGCTTTCTCTTTTGCTCCAACTGCCACCGATTCACTACAACGCCGGACCCTTCACACCAGCCACTTGCTACCTTACATTCACACGCACCCCCTCCCATTGCCTACTTATGGTTTAGTTACGTATAGACCGATTCGTCCATTTATTGCGTGGCGATGTCCAAGACTCGTCTGAGGATCTGAAGGATTGATCTTATCTGATGCGGTTTCGTCCCTGATGTTTCGATTCCTCGTCGGACAGGAATCCCCCTAATCAATTTTTGTGATCCCGAATTGATCGCCAGGCGACAAATCATTGTATTGACCCCTGGACGAGTTGGGCTGCTGGATTGACGGCTCGCATGGATCGCCCAACCTGACATCCGGACATATCCGTCTCCATTTTCCACCTGGCCCGCCGAACTCTCACCTCTCGACCCATCGGACTGAGACCCACGCCGCTTTCGGTTTGAAATTCGGGTGTTTCATTCACGAGTCCTCTTTTTTTTCCCTCTCGATCCATCCGGTTCCTAGATGGTGAGATTTTTCGTCGGTCTGAAAATTTCTCCTCTTTTGGATCCAGTGCGGGAGTCGGTCCAAATGGAAAGACAGTCCGAAGTCCGATGGAGGTGTCTGCCGCTAAGTACACGTTCTCGCGACTCCACTTCGTTATCTCGGACTCCGGATTTCGTAATGGTATCAAGCAACGTGGAGCGCGGGTTGCGTGCGAATCACCTACTTACCAACACGGCATTGAAACGTTCTTCCTCTGGCCGATGTGTCTTCGAGGTGAGAGAGCGCGTGCTCGCACGTGCGTCCGTGTGGATTGGTATTCACGTACTTCCAAGAGAGAAGCGATACACAGTGGCAAACGGGGCGGAGGTGCGTCCTCCACTCACCCGGTCCCGGTTTCCATACCCTAGCGCCGGGAGGTGGTGTTCATTTGAAATCGGTGGACTCGCAAATACGGATAAAGATAGTGGTGGATTACGAGTTACGGGCTGTGGGTTTACACGTACTACTGAGCCCTCCCTCAAGGCGTCCTTGGCTCTCAGTCGAGTCATGGAATCCCCATTGTTCGCCCGAGGGATGAGTAAAGGATCCCTTATCTTCGCCGGTTGGGTGGACCGCGAAACGGGGGCGTATACAGTCGTCGAGTCTATGGCTCACGACATGCGAAGAGACTTGTGAATGGGCGGATTGGGTGGACCGGGAACAGTCCCTTTCCCAGATATCGCAAGCGGATTACAGACTAGACAGACTGCGGCCCGACATGGGTTTTGAAACCTTGAGTTCTGCTTTTTTCGTGAGTGAACCGTGTTAGTTTAGTTATCGCCGTTCGGCACGCTAGTTTGGGCCTGTCTAGTGCCCCGGATGCACAAGTGTGGGGAAAGCTTTGACCGGGGGATCACGACATAGGTGGGCAACGCGGGGGGTGGTCCTTAGATGTCGTAGTCCCCGCCAATTGATGGTGATCTGTGCCGATAGGAACGAGGGGAGGGTATCGTTTCTCGTGTATCAATTGTCGATAGGAGGGTGCGTTCGTTGAACGAGTGTCAAACAGGTCAATTGAACACCCTCTGGGAACCCCTCAGATGTCCATGTCTCTGAGGCACCGCTCCTGAAAAACAAGGGTAGAGTCGGAAACCCTTATCATTGTGAAGGGTGGTCAAACTCACCCCAATATCTGGGGAAGACGGTTTCCCCGCGGCCGCATGGAGTGGAGGAAATGAACGTTTCGAGTGAAGGCTTTTCACCTTCAACTTGTGGCCCGCCAAACGTGTCCCCATTTCACTGTGAAGCGGGTCCCTCTGCCATTCCTTCAAGTCGACATGCGCCGCGCGCCTGATAACGCCTTACGGGTCAGAATCGAGTAGAGGCGTCATCAGCTTCTCGCCATCCGCTGTCGGAATCTCATCAGGTCACGACAAAGATTGCTTCGAGAGAGAAGGGAAAAAATTGCCGACGCCTCCACCCCGGCTCGGGGCGGTGAGTGGCCAGTAGCGGAGCCAAGCCGCTGTCTTATCTTTCCCTTTTTCTGATGGTACGGATCGAATGTTTTTAACTTTTTTTGTTTCATCAGAATTATGTACAAATGATGGGGGGTGCGAAGGCCTCACATCCCTCTCTCTGACTCTGCATCCGTGCATAAGGGGGATCAAATCCAGCGCGGGATGTGTGTTCCCTTCTCCCCTTCTCCCGGGTGCCCGCCATCACGAAAAAAAAAGTTCTTGGACCTCCAGCGGACGGAAGCTTTTCATTTTCCGAACATTGACACCTTCTGCGCAGTTCCTGTTGGGCTGACCGGTGGCACCGCTAACCACAGCTTGGGGCGTCCGTGGAAATCGTCTCCTCGCCCCCGATCCGCTAATCTCAGTTTCCCCTCTGGTGCTTTACGTGGTGGCACCCAAGCGAAGAGAAGGGGTGGCGTTCACTTTCACGCTACCCTCAGTAGTGGTTTGTGTGGACGTCCGAAGTGAATGGCCAGCCTTCCTGCGATCAATCAAAAAAGTTTACAATTCAATGGACAGAGCGCTTCCCTCCAATAGACTCAATGGTCGCCAGACTATTTTCCTTCGGGAACCAGGTGCCTGCACGTGGCGTCGGGAGTAGGCGATAACAACTCTTGCAAGCCTTTATCGCTCTGCTTCTGGCGTCCATACCAGTAGGCCCATTCTACATTTCTATGGGGGTTAAACGCCAGGAATGCGTCATCGATGACCAGGGGGCAAGTTCGCGTTGTGGGCTAGGAGGGCCTTGGAGGATGTTGGGACCGTTCTACGGCCGCAACCTCCACCTCGTTGTGTGACTTACGGAAGAGGTTTGTACGCGCTGTCAATATTTTGATCTCGGATACCATGGCGATCCTCCCGTTATGAGTTTTCATCTTTCGAGTTGAACTTTGAGCTTCGCGTCCTACTACACCCACCACTGAAATCCCAACGTTTCGCCCGTGCGGTCCATGCCCAAATGCCCTTGTACTCTCTGTTGTTTGTGCTTATCAATACCAACTTCTGTAGGGATGAAAAAACGCTTATCTCCGGCTCAGATCGCTTCCACGTTTTCGAGTCAATTCAGAACTGCTTGAGCCAATCCTATTCGACGTCCGAGCACATTCAGGGTCAACGTGGAATGCCACGAGGGGCGTTGCGGGGCGCGCTATACACAATGCTGAACACCCTTTGTTCACCGTTTCGTCGAGTGGGTTGAGACCCGTCCTTATCTCTCTGGGGCACACCCAACGCGACATCCTGAAGGTGAACTGTTCAGGATGGTTAAGGTTACCCTCACCAGGAACGCGGAAAAACCCACGTCCGAGCACCAAGGGGAATCGACCTGGAAGATTCCGAGCACCGCCGAAAATGAAAACGTCCAAGGAGGATAAAAGACCTTCGCTACGACCGTAAAGTGCGAAACGATTGAATTGTTGAATTGGAAGGGGAGGGTACCAGAATATGGACGGAATAGGGAACAATGGTCCATTCGGGGCAAGGATGGGACAAAAAACTCCACCCCGAAGGAGCTTAGCTTCGAAGGGGGCACTCGTTTTCTCCAGATGCCGCATCAAATCCTGTGAATGTGAATGTGAATATGAAAGCGCCGAACCGTACATATTTTCCGTTCGTTCCCTTCCTTCGTGCCGACTTGTTTTGTCCTATCTTATCGGAATCGAAGATCCAAGGATGGTCAGAGGACGGGCGAATCGTACGGAGCCTGCGTCGGAGCAAGGGAGAACGACGCCCCAATCCCTCATATATCAGCTCTTGGGGCTGGATAAGTTTGATACCAATCACCCACCACTATCTCGCGAGTCCTAGGGTGGATAATCTGTTCCCGGCGGTTATGCACAAGCACACAAGAATTGCGGCGTTGGCGTGGGCTTGATTAATTGATCAGGATCGCGAGTATGTTTGAGGGCGGCTCGTTTTGTATGGATCAGAAATCAAGGATGTCTCGGGGTCGGGGGGGGGGGGGGGTTCGGTGTCAGTACGGTAGCCCTGCGTGTGTACCGCGGTCAGGCATATACATAAGCCACGGACCGGTGAGGGGAGATTAATAAGTGCAGGAACAGAATACCCACCAGACTTCGCGTGAGGAATCCACGCGTAAACAAGAACCATCTTCATGTGCTTTATCTGAAAAACCACTTACAGGGAGAAACCTGCTGGTTAATGAAGGGCTTTTGAGTGTACATGGGACACCTCGGGAGATCCTTACCGATGGTCCGGCACCATGGGGCGAATATGGGCCAATTGGCACGTAACGAGGTCGAACTACGGTACCACCAAGATCGATTTGGATAATTGGCTGCTGAAGAATGCCGGGGAACTTCCGAGCGCGTGAAGGCCTGTCCTCTAACACGTGCGTGCGCAAAGTTCGGCGGAAATAGAACCAAACTAAGCACTTTGGCGGTCCAAGCCGCTCCCAGTTTCTTGGTGTGTAAGAGGAGGGGAAGTGAAGAGCTTCCCAGCGGAAATGAAACACCGTGAAGTGACCGGTAGTTGTGGCCCCAAGTTACGGATACGCACGCCTCTTGTGAATGTTAATATCGGAGGGCCGTCCCGGTAAAACCCGAGTCGCAGGAGGCGCGAGAATCGCCAGGCTTCGTTATCTGGATACGGTGTTTCGGACAGTATGTGAAGATAGAGAAACGTGGTATTGTAAGCCAAACTGCGCTTATGGTAACGGTGTGATAGCGAGAGGCTTACCGGGCTGATGAAGACTCGCATTTGGAAGAAAAGCAAACGTATGGGGATGCCGTCCAAGTGGGTATGAGAGAGATCAGTGATGACCAAGCGCTCGCGTTCAGAAATCTAAAGGTTGGAGTTGCCTATTTAGGAAACCGACCGTGGTCGATAGTCGGGTGTCAGAAAGAAAGGAAAGAGGCTGGGATCTGTTGTCGACTGCTTCTTCTCGATCGAAGGATGTGGTTTTCGGCCGAAAGCTGGTTCCTCGCTAACGTAACCTTTGTCCCCCACCAGGAAGGTCTGAGCGCGTGAACGTTCACTCGGCTCGACGAAGCCCCAGGCTCGGTCCCGCCTCGAGAGATGTACACCCGGAGGTTGAGCTGGATTGATGCGGTGTTCGTCGCTTCGAATGGGGTTTCGACCGCGTATGAGGGATGACAATCAACTGGCCAATTTACCAGTAAATGGGGTTGGCATCCCACACATTCGCTAGGAGGATCTCGTCAGCCGACAGAATAAATGGGGATGGTGTGAGATACCAATTCTCGAGCACGAGATTCCGTGGTCGCTAACGCCGAGATGAAAAGACGCAATGTCAGATCCTATGCGGGTTTAGCATCCACCCTGCGGCCGAGAAGCTGTCTGCGCACCAGGTGGAGCTAGGTCCCGTTGGAGTGTGGAAAATGGAAGACATGATAAATTTTCGGAATCGATCCACCATTGGACGAGGCGTGGAATGGTTGGGGCGGAGAAATTGTTTTTTTCCTCGCTTGGGATCTTTTCACCCGCGCCAGCGAGACTTCGGGGGTCTAGACTCCAATGGCTGTGGCAGTACTGGCGGGACAATGAAAAGATCATTGAGATCAGGGGAAGGGGAAATGATCTGTTTAACCACCCAAGGGCAAGGCTCTGACGACGGCCGATGACCGAAGGGTACTCATTTGACACCGGCGACGTTGCGATGAGATCCAGGGTGGGGCTCACAACTACGAGGGTGTTTCCCAAGTGGGCCCGTGGACAGACAGACGCAACGAATATTCCAGGAGGATAAACACCGAAAAAGATACGAGGTCCGAAGACGAGACATGGGTGCCCTGGTGAGGGGCGGAATATCCGGCCATAGACGGACCCCAACACAGATGATCGAAACCGCCCACCTTCCACCGTCCCACGATCTGCCAGCGAGGCTTTCGGTCCGTTCCCGTTAGACCTCTTGTCTGCGTTCTTGTCGCTCCATGTGCAAGAGATAACTCCCAGAACAACGGTCTGTGGCCTAACTTGATATCATTCAATCTGGATGTATCATTTACCGGTTCCGAGCGATTCTGTGAGAGACCGTGACGTGCTCGATGACGAGCCAGCCTGTATCTCGTCCCACAGATCTACGTCAGTATCCGGCAGAGCTTTACCCGTTAAGACAACTTCTTGTTCGCGCTCTGGTAACACCCTCACGAGGCGGAGATGCGAAGTGTGACATCTGTGAAGGTTGTTGGGCTTTGAGTCGATCACCGAATCTTCCACTCGAATCCCACTGACCATCGGACTCATCCCCTGAAAGCCTCAGGTCTGTCGAACGAGGTAAATCGCTAGCCCCAAACGAAGCACTTTTCATCAAAGATGTTCGATGCTGATCCAACACCTGGTGTGTGGTCTCGCCGCATGTTACACAACACTTGTCGTCATACTGTAAGCCCACCACTCACTTCCTCGGCAATGTGCGTGGGATGAATTCACTTGGGCGGATACGAACGTTACGTGACCATTGATTAACGCCCTTCGATCCCACTAGCTTGAACTTTCTCCTGGATGATATGCGCACTTGACCCTTGTATTTTCAACCTCGTTCGGGCGGACCTGGGGGTTCTTCGCTTTCGAGAATTGGCGAGTAGCGGCCGAATTACACCTCGTTATGGACGCACGCTTATATTCAATCCGTGTTCGAATTCAGCCCGACACGAGGGGGTCCCGCAGTTCACGGGGTCACTGCGGGTGTCAATGGCCAAGATTCGATTGGAAATTTGGCCAGTGGTTCCACCTGTGTTCATCACACGCAGCACCGCCGAACCAACTGACTGTATGGCACTGTTTACGCGGGTTTGTCGCCAACTCCACTCAACTCTGGGCTTTTGGATGGGTTTCTTCAAGTCTACCTCGGGATGCAAGGATTCGACCACCAAGGTCACCACCTTCAACGCGTTCTCGTCCACTTTACCCACAGTTTTCCTCTCTTTCCCCTTTTCACCAGGAATTTACCCACACCTTTTGCCATCGACCTCGTTTTTCACCCCAGATCTGCCAGATCCAAACTTGTCTCCGTTCGTTGTTCCCGTCTTCTCTCGTGATAAGCCAGGTCCTCTATTAGACCCAAAAGTCCTACGCAAGGCCAATCAAATATCCTCGCATTCTGGGATGGGCTCGACGTCCGTGGAACAACCGAGACCATATCTTAGACCAGTTACCGAACTCAGGGGAGCGGCGCTCGCGGTACTCTATTGAAGCGGGAGGAAACGACCGGGACGAAGGGTCTTTCCCTTTCTCTGTGCCATGGAAACATCGGGCATTATCCTCTTCTCAAAGAGGAAATCTTGTCATGTTGAATCTTAGTCAATATCCGGCTCGTGTCTCGATGACTCTCTTCTGCCTCTTGTCTCGAATGCCGCGGGAACGTGCGTGACGAGTTTGAAAATTACACGGAGTTACCGCGAGAGGAGCGAGGATGATCTCTCACACGTTCACCTTTTGGCTTTGGGGTACGGTGAAATGTACCCCCAACCCGTGCTCTCTCGGACTTGGCGGGTCGAACGTTACGTTGTGGGATCGACTCACAACCGGTAGTAGGGGCCGGAACTCTATCTCATGAGAGGGTGGAGGCCGTGACGCATGTTTCATGATAAGAGATAAGAGATAAGGGACTCGAGTTGGGAGACTCACGTTTGTGTGTATCTTATCTGTATGTTATGATTCACACTTATTTTTGCTATCCAGGACCGAACATTCACATATCCAGACGAGGACAGAAGCAAAGTTGCGTCCTGAGAGGTGGAACTCGTCAAATTTTACGTGGTAAAGCCACCGGGGGGGGTGGCCGTTTCCGTCGTCTATTCCTGCAGAGAGGAACACGTTTTTGGGCTGGCTGGGGCAGTGGCGTCCGCCGAGAACGGATACACCAAGGGCTGTGATCTCCATTTCATTCCAAAAACCTCCGGGATTTACGCTGTCGATGAAGGCATGTTCAGATCATTAATTCTGGAAGGAATGTGAACAAGGTGAAGGGCCTGTGTGATGTGTCGACGACACGTTTTTGCCTTGGAGACTGTATACCATAGGCCTTATGGGTTTTTTTTCCAGAAGGTCATATATTGGATGAACGTGTGCAAGAGTACAGGTTCGGAAGTCGGATGGAGAAAGCAGGGGAGACTTGTCCTGCACAGATGCGTATGTTCCATAAAGCCTATCCTACTGGTTCCACTTTCCTGTACAGTGCCAACGAACCTGGCCCATCTGGTTCTCTCGGAAGGGAGACGAAGGGGTCCCGCTCGATGGAGCTCGCCACGAGTGCCTTGGGAGGGTCTAAACTGGAGTGCGCTGTGTGCTGTGCGGGACCAGTGGCAGTGAAGCTGCATATGAGGTTGTGGGGTAGGAAATATGAATGCGTGGCGATTGGTCGTCGAGTTTGTTCCTTGCTACGACTCTGTGGTCTTTGTCCAACAAAGAAACCAGGACCCCGATGATAGCTAAATGGTCCGATGGCAATGTCAGCAGAGATGAATTGCGAGAGGTAGGGCAACTCGCCAATGACGACTGTGGCCCACGACACACCAATAACCGACCTTGCCCCCGCGCATCTCCCGCGAATAATAGTGTTGAATTCCTCGCAGAAACCGTTTCCGTCGGCTACGTGGACGACGAGGCCCGTCGCACCCGTCAACGAGAACAAGAAGATGGCGAAAAATCCAATGACATTTAGGATCCAATTCTCCACAAACGTAGGTTTGGGTTTGAGTAGCACCCTAGGGAATACGGTTAGGGTGGGGGGTATTATGGACGAAAGTATACACCCTGAGACGCACATGGCTTGGATCGTGAAAATGGCTGCGAGATCCATCGAGAACTGGAGGGCTGCGAATGCTAATATATGACCGTCAATGTTTTGCTGCAGGAGATTCGGGCCAGATCTTACCCTCCGCTTTTTTGACGTGTATCGCGGCTGCGATCTGGATAAGAGTTGCTACGTGCATGGCAAACTCTAAGGCTGCGAAGAATTTCAGTGCGTTCTCAATCACGCAAAGAAGGCGGCACCAAACTTACTTAGTAAAATGCCTCTAACCAGGGAACGAAGATACACGCCAGACGACATCAAGTAGAAGTAAAAGTAAAAGGGATAGAAGGGGAGATAGGGGAACGAGTAGGGTCAGGGATGGCCGTAGGGTAAAAGTTGAGAGAGGGTTAAAGAGGAGGGTTGTGGCGTGATGGGTGAAGTGGTAATCCGGAGGGGGGAGAAAGAGAAGGAGCGGAAGATTGAAAAAACCCTTCCTGAGGCCGACTCGCTTTAAAAACTGCAAAGGAGCGGGTCAAAACGTGTGGCGATGGACAAAGAGTCTGTACGAAGTGAACCATGGCCCTCAGCTACAAGGATGAGGTTCCACAGCGGAGATCACTTTGGCTGAATCGTGCGGGCTTGGCGTCACCAGGATGTCATAGCGTTCGACGCCATGGTCTCGAGTCTCCAGTTACGAGTTCCACAATGCGAAAGGAGTCCGGCATGCCCCTCTCCCGCAGGAACACGGAGGTTCAGAGTTGTGCGACTCGAAGGGCCCAGAATCTCGTGGGATTGTGGGAAGTAGGCGTTGTCGGCAGTCGATCAGCTTCTTCAACCTCTTCACCGTCAGGGGGGGTATCTGGTGACAAAGGCAGCCTCCAATGTTAGGGACACTAGTCAGCCAGCTCGAAAACTTACCGTACGACGATGGTTGGTCTCAGTTGACCTGCCGCCCGGGCCCGCGGCATACACAAGGCGTTTAACAATGACCTCCTGATCACCATAGCTCAGATCTCAGACCTCGGCCCGGGGGCGAGTTACCGCTTTATCAACGCCACGGATATGGAAACCTGCGCCTTTGTGGCGTATTTCTCGCACCGTCGGTCGTCCGGACTCTCAGGCTGATCATGCCGTGCGACCCTGATGCACAATAAGCATCGGAACACCGGAGACAAATCCGTAGTGCATTTTTGGTTACAGCCACTACCTTCCTGCGGGGTAAGGAATTAGTCCGTAGAAGATAAACACGACGCGTGCGAGAAGAACTGAGCGCACACTAAGCGTTACCATTCGAACGAACCGCCCGTACCCCAACTCTTGTGATCACGGTGAAGGTATGACCACGGCGCGGGGGGAATAGAGGTTCCATATTAAAATGATCACCATTGGACGTGGGTACGAGGGAGGCGTCTGGAAGTGCGTTACTTTTTCTTTGGCAACTCAGCGGGATGGGACGAAAAGGACGTGTTGCGTTCGCTAAGCCCAGGCTTTACAGCCTCAGCAACTTCCGAACGACACCCATCCGTTAGAACCTCAGCGTCTTTGGGGCTGACCACAGTAATGCAGTCCCACAGCGGGCTCCGGAACGCGGGCAACGGTCTGAAATTCGCCTACTGGCGCCACAGCAACTGCCGATGTCCGCGCCGGCGTTGCTCGCCGATCGCCAGGGTCTACGGGGAGCGGTAAAGGCGGACGACTCGGCCCCATTGAACTGCGGTACCGCCAAAACCAAATGGCGGACCGTCACAGACGACCTACGGGATACATACACGCGGGATAAACGAAAAGGGAAGTCCCGGGAGACAGGGGGCATTTATATAGAGTGTAAATAGCGACGAGCGATGGAACAATGAATACGGAACGACACGCGTGAATTACATGGAGGGTAAAAGGTTCTTGGGGAGGAGGGAAGCGAGGGGGTGCAGGGATGGTAATGATATTGGAGAATGCAACGGGGTACGAGGTGGGGGCCAGGGTCACGGTGCCATGTGGGGAGAATGCGTCTGAAGAAATCGGGGCAACCACCAACGGTATCGTTTGGCCCCCCGATCTTAGAAGAGAAGGTTAATATACGTAGGAAGTGGCACTGTATCCAGGAGCTCACCATCAAAGTCCGGTTCGCGAGAGGTAGTCGGTTCCTCCATCTCCTCTTCAACATCACGGATGAAGTTTCTGCAGATCTCCAGGTACCTTGTGGCCCCAACCTTCTCATAAGCATCGACAGCACATAAAGCCTCCGACCTTGCATCTCTGAACCTGCGTTGCTTGCACCAAAACTCAGCCTGGAGATGCATTACGCGACCCATGTGATACATGTTATTGACCGCATGCAATTTGGCACGTTCAACATGAGCGTGCGAGTCACTGAACCTGCCTTGGTTGGAAAATAGCTCTGCCAGGCTATAGTGATCCCAAAACTGTGCACCGTGCCAGTCGAAAGAGGATGCAATTCTGAGAGCTGCCTCGAAGTGGTTGACAGCCTTCTCTACCTCGCCCTTGGAGGAGTGTATCAGACCAAGAAGGTGCTGGCGTTGGCAGACCAGAGATTGATCAACTCTTTCTGGTAGGAGGTCAATCGATTGCAATGTGACTTCTTCTGCGGCGTCGAGCCGATGGTCGTCATACAACGACCAAGCAAGGTCACGTAGGGAATGTGCTTGTCCGAATGTATCATTGAGTCGTTCGTAGATTTCCAATGCTTCTTCCGCCTGCTGTACCCCTTCCTTGTGGAGGCCCAGTAGCCGGTTTGCGTGAGATAAGCGCCTCAGTGTTCGAGCAACCTCAGAGTCATCCTCCCGCTCTCTCCAGAGCTTCAAGGCATGAACAAGGAGTCACTTGCGTTCCGCGTAATTTCCGACCAAGGCAAACAGTTCTGAGAGCCAAAGCAAACATCGTGGTTTGGAGGGGTGGGCGTCTGGGAGGACTTCAATCTTTGGCCCCAGCAGGACGAGCCGTGGTTTGTGCCAAAGGAGGTGCTCCATGAAATAACTACAAACATCCCAAACACCGCTCGAGTTCGTGTCGATTGTTGTGAAGACATCGAGAAGGTGTTCAATGTTCACATCCTCCGAGTTGATCCATCGCGCTTCTTCATAGCCGGGCTTCCCTGGGTAAACTCCGACCGACAACCGACCGAAGTAACATTCCTTGGTCGCGTAGAGGAGTGGAGACGACTTTGGATCTTTGGGACAAAGATGATCCCGCAGTGGCGCCAACATCGTGATGAATCCGTTGCTTCGGTATGTCAGGGAAAGAACGTGAAACCTGTTGAGGATGTTTTTTCCATCGGAGATGGTGGGAAATAGCCACTCGAGGTTGTTCTCGTCGACACCTTGAGGGAAGAAGGCGATTACTCCGAGGAGCTCCCGGGCTTTTGGGCCGAGTTCCCGGAACATGGGGGAGGCGAGCGAAAGCTCGATTGCGGCTGCGAGGCTCTTGTTGTGATGCGTGCAAAGTGCGTCGGTCCGCTGGCTCTCCCACTCCTTGGTCAACTGGTCCGCGTCCCACCTGTTGTGGTGTGCAACAGTCGCGAGTAGGGTGATCGACAAAGGATGGAAGTCGAGTTGGTCCAGGATTTCGTTGATAGGACTGGACCGTTCGCCGTTCTTGTATATACGATAGAATGTATCGCGCGCAGCCTTCGCCGACAGCGTTGGAATCTCTAGAGTCTCGCAGTTAGGGGGAATAGTGGAGATACGAGACGTGATGCCGAGACAAACGGTGTCAAACTGGTTGAGCTCCTCCACTGCAGCGTAGATCTCTTGGGCATCTGTTCCCTGCGGGTCAAGAATGGATTCCGCGTTGTCGAGGATTACGAGCATTTTCCTTGAGGATAGGAACGGTCGTAGGGGGGTCAGATCCTCAGGGCTTTCGATGCTTGCACCGATGACATTGGAGAACCGGCGGAGGAAATGAGTGAGCGAGGTGGGGAACTGGTCGCAACGGATGAACCGGCGATTGTCGCCAAAACGTCGCTTAATGCGATCATCGTGGAGAATTGTGAGAGCGATGGACGTCTTGCCGATCCCACCAGCACCAATGAGAGCGAACGGGGCGAGGTTTTCTGCTAGACCGACGATCTTCTCGACCAACTCGTCTCGACCAAAGAAGTCCCTCGGTGGTGGTGGCGGTGATTCTCCAGGTATACTAGGTACAAATATAAGAGACGTCGGATTCATTAACAGTCGAGATCGCTGACCTGGTTTGTATCTATGCGGCGGTGACAGTTTATTCATTCAGTGGTGGGGCAGAGTACGAACGTCACTCACCAACTGAAGTTGATGATCAGCCCCTTCCTGACTCTTCAGAATATTACGGTGAATGTCGGAGACCATAGTGTGGGTGTTTACAACGCTGTGGCGGACGTCGGAGACCATGGTATGTGTGTTTACAACACAGTTGTGGACGTCGGAAACGAGCACGTGGGTATTCATTGTGAGCTCAGTCTGAAAGTGGTTGGTCAGAAATGACCACCCAGTAACAATTGAACACACGTTAAAGACGTGAAGGATTCTGTTGAGGTCCAACTTCCAGGTGGTGATCGTCTCCTTGTCATTCTTCGCATGAAAGAGTCGAGAGGCCGGACTTCTCCCGCTCTGCTTGATGACCTTCCTTTGGATCTCCCCCACGGTTCTGGGCTCGAAATAGTCTCAATGAGCGGTTCGGAATGTATACTTCTGGTTTGACTCACGTCGTCAATTGGCTTATCGCATCGCACACAGAACAACTGAGCTCGTCCAGCTTCTTTCCGTTCATCCCCCGGTCAAGGGCTCTACAGATATCAGCACATTCCAACCCGAGCTCAACGTAGTCCACTTTGTTGACCATCGAGTCCTGGTAATGTGTGAACATGGAACGTTCGGTCGTAGGAGAGGAAGAGACGCACCTTGATCATTGTGAGGAGGATACTGACGGAGCCAAACACGGCCTTGGCTGGTGTGACGCTCGCGGCCTCCTTTGCGAGATTTAGGGCCTCGATGGCTATATTCAATGAGGAGGTCGTCCCGTCCCGCCCCTTCGGTCGTTGGGATTTTGCCACCATCGTCAAAATCGAGCGTGGCGGCGAGAAAGCGGCCTCGCGTGAGGCTGTGAAGAGGGGGTCCGCGGCCCAATGGAGATAGACGACCGTCGTGTCATGGCAGCTTTCGTGCGAACGGAGCCGTTTGGTAATACTCAGTGCGGTCGACATGCTTATCGGACCGGCCCACGGATTAGCAGGCGTGAACGCGTACCTATTGTCGGCCAACTACCGATGAACTCAACGTCCGACCATCCGGTTCTATGAGGAAATGAATTGCCGCAGGCAACAGCTTGGGTGGGTGCTCGTCGCTCGTCGATGGTGCGGAGAGACCCCGAGACTGCGATGAGTATTCATCTCTTCGCGGTGGAAGGTAAATATGAACAACCCCGACACACAAATCAAACACAACACGGGAGATATAGGAGATAGTATCAAAACGAAATGCAGATCGGGGACGACCGGACTGGGGGACGGTTGAGGGTTGTTGTTTTTTCTTTCTACTACGGACGACCTACGCCAGCGGAACGGAACGTGCGGGACCGGCCATTCGGAGGATCAAAAAAATACGAGATTCTGCCTCGAACAAGTCAAGTTCCGTGAAGTCCAAGCTGAGGAGGAAGGCCACTGCGCTCGAGTCGGAATCATTCGAAAAATGCTTCCCTACCTGTACCACAAACAAGTGACCAACGGAGATAGAAGGTAACCGAAAGGAGTCCAAGAGAAATGTGCAAAGGTAAAGAGTAGCGTAGGCACCTGTTGATGGAGTCGTCCGTTGGCGTTCAGACATCGGGTTTCGCCCTTGCGAAGGGGCTCGTCAGAGGGCTTACCCGCTACCCTAACCCGTCGTCGGAGATTCTGCGTACTGCCCATTTTCGGATGTAGTATGCGGGAGATTCCGCACAGTCCTGTTGTCGATACTTCGCTGCACTTGGTGACCCTGGAAAGATGGACGTGGCGGTGGGCCGGGGGAATGGTAATTTTGTACAAGAATCTGTGCGTGGACGGGCTCACTCAGTCGACCTTCCCTGAGGATAGGGACGGAGCGAATTGCTTGCCTGTGGTGAGCTTCGAAGAAGAGTATCAACTAATGCGATCGACACACCTGCAGCCATCCCGGAATGAGAAGGTGGATTCCAGAACGACGGCGACATTTGAGTTTGATCACCCCGAGTGTATGAATCCGATCAGGAACCGCGACCAGCGAGGATCTGTAATGTTTGTTGTGCACCGTATCGTGGATGGGCGACTTGAGGAGGATGGGTCGAGCGTAACGGTGCAGGTTCATCAAAGGAATGGTAGTAAATTTAAACGCATGCGTGCCTGTGATCAGGTCAGAGATCATTCTCCAGGGCTTTATTGTGTGGATCTTGACGGAGGGGAGTCGGAAAGGGTATCAAAGGAAACGAGGTTTGAGGAAAGTGAGCCTGCCACGGGCATAGGGTTGATATGAGAACGGAGTGGGAAAATGGGTGTTATCCGAGTCATGGGCGGAGGACGATCCGGTGGGCATCCTTCAAAGCGTTATGCAGACGTTCGCCGTCCTGGGTGAGGTCCCCTTCGACGAAGAGCGTAACTCCTGGGCGATCGGCTAGGATGTCGGAGAACGGGTGAGGGGCGCAGAAGATTGGACTCTTCACGACCCAGTGCCAGAGGTTGGGTAGGATCTCTGGGTCGGCGAGGGTTGAGAAGATTACAGGAGATGTCATGCGGAATGTTTCGACGTTCCGGGTCAACCTGAGAACCTTCTTCACTTCTCGCACACACGGATAGTGGCTGTACTCTAACGAGAATTCCCTTAGCCCCCCTGCCCTCCAACACCGTGGGTTGTCCGTTGCGCTGGTGAAAAGGCTGGTCAGGACCCTCATGATTGAACTGTCAGCTGCAGGGACAGGAGTCATGGTGACTGTTTCTAGGTTGGTGGCGGGTCGACGTTCTCCCAGGCGAAGCGCCTCCAACGAAGGGAGGCGGAGGAGAGGGAAGAGGTGCACCGCACTATGGGAGAATCCTCTGAACTCTAACCGATGGAGGTATTGTAATTCGACGGGCCGTAGCCGATTATCGAACTCAATATTAAGGTTGGTGAATGTAAGAACCCGTAGCTCTGGCGAGGCTCGCAACATGTCTATTATCATCTCTGGAGCGTAAGAGGTACGGGGATACGTGTGGTTCTCGATATGGAGTTCTATGAGGTTTTTGGCCAACGACTGCATGCGAGAATAATCAAGGTAAGTGGCTCCGAGCTTGATAATTTTGAGCATAGGCGCGACGACATCCTCACCGAATACAGTGTTGTGGAATATGGGAGTCATGTCTTCGTCTTCTTGATTAGCGCCTCGGCCCAGGTCTTCTGAGTGGTGGAGGGTTAGTTCCTCCAGCCCGGGGAGAACTAGGCGTCGGGATTTGTCCAGAAAGAGTTTGGTCGGCTCCCATGGGTTGGACGTGATCTCGAACTTACGCCAACGATTGGAACGACAGACCACAGCTCCCAGGAAAGCCTTGTACGGCTGTATCGCTCCTCTGAATCCCGCTTCGGCATTGATCACGATGTCGATTAACCTCTCCCCGGAACGTTCGAGTGCGTCAGTCCAAAACTGGGCTTGGTCACGCCCCAACGGAAATTTGGGACAGACGGCTGTCCAGAGCTCAGAGGCGCTGTGAGCAACGAGCCTGAAGCGTCGTGAGACGTGGGATAGTTTAAGGGCTGCAGAAAACGTATCATGAGGGAGACCAGGATGAGGGAGGGCGAGTTGCATGACGCTGATCAGGATCTCGTTTGGAATGGAGTTGATGTGTGAGGAGGAAGGAGGGGAACCGCTGACGGTCTGTTTTGGTACGGGCTTGGTGGAAGGATGGAAAGTCTGCATCACAGGGGGTTACGTGGCGTTGTAGGTGTCGACTGAGGCTGAGGCGAGCTTCCAATGTGATGCTTTAAACCGTCAGTATGTGGATTCTACGAATGCCGAGGAATACCTGTCCACAGGAGAGGGTTTGCGCGGGCGTATTGATGGTTTGGTGACGTTTGGGGCTGCGAGAGCGACGTTGGAAAAATATGAGTTTGAGCGCG
>Ga0307511_10001109_pt1 | contig 28721 bp, 27 predicted proteins | sample 13_EM_MG_FD_200266 | JGI IMG/M metagenome (GOLD analysis project Ga0307511, IMG submission 200266) | Populus trichocarpa ectomycorrhiza microbial communities from riparian zone in the Pacific Northwest, United States - 13_EM | ecosystem: Host-associated > Plants > Roots > Unclassified | place...
GCCACATCACCCAGGCCCGGCTCCAGGAGATGAAGGATTCCGGCGTCAATTTCTTCATCACCGGCAACTACCTGGACGACGGCTACATCGTGACCCGCGCGCTCGGCGTCGCTGACGCCGTCGGCGGCATGCACATCATCGTGCGCGACGACCACGACATCGCCAACATGTCCTACTGGTTCACCATCACCGACGACCGGTCGGTGCCGATGTCCATCAGCACCGCCGACGCCGTCGCCATGGCCAACCGCGCCTTCGGCACCTACGTGTCGCATCCGTCCTTCGCCGGCTTCTCGCTGCTGGAGGACACCGAGCCCGGCACCTACAACCGGCTCAACGCCACCGTCGCCGCGCTGCGGGCGGCCAACCCGTACTACCTGCGCTACAGCAACCTGCCGCCCGGCACCGGCCCCGGTTATCAGGCCAGCATCGTCGAGTACGCCGGCAAGGTCGGCGCCCAGATGCTGTCGTTCGACCGGTATCCCATGCTGGCCGACGGCTCCACCGATCCCGACTACGTCAACAACTGGGCCGACATGCGGGCCGCCGCCAACCAGCTCGGGCTGCCGGTGTGGGGCTACATCCAGACCGTCGGCTTCGACGGGCACCGCTCGCCCAGCTACGACGACATCGCCTGGCAGGTCAACACCAGCCTCGCCTACGGGGCCAAGGGCGTGCAGTACTTCACCTACTGGACGCCCACTCCCGAGCGGGGCCACAACTTCCAGCCCGCGATGATCGACCCCCTCGGCCGCAGGACCCAGCACTACTACGACGTGCAGGACATCAACGCCGGCACCCTGGCCGGCCTCGGCAACAAGCTTCGGGCCATGACCTCCGAGTCCGTCACCCACGCCAACGAGTCGACCGCCCCGGCCCGCACCGCCCGCTTCAGCCCCGACAACTTCGTCACCGACACCTCCGGCAACGCCGTGGTGCTCAGCCGCTTCGTGGACAAGGCCGGCGACCGCTGGCTGCTGGTCGTCAACCGCTCCAACACCACCGCCGCCAAGGCCACCGTGAACCTGCGGTCCTCCTCGGTGGCCCGGGTCAACCAGTTCGACAGCAAGACCAGCACGCTCTCGGCCCAGCGCGACCCCGCCGGCCTCTCGGTGTCCCTACGCCCCGGCGCCTCCACGCTGTACCAACTGAGCAAGCACTAGCCCCCGAAGATGTCGCCCGCGGTGCACACCAGGGTGCCCGCGGGCACGGCACGCACCGTTTCCCTGGCACACAAGGCAAACCGCATGGTGTCCACCTCCGCGCCGGGCACCATGGCCGCCCTCATGCGCAGGTCGTGCGCCAGCCGCCGACCGTCGACGGATCGAGCCCATTTCGCTTCGCCGGCCAGCACGGGCCGCAGGGCACGCCCGGCGAGCGCCACCGCGTCGATCTCCACATCGGACCGGTCGTTCCACCACGACCCGACCGCCACGATCCCCTCGCCCAGTTCACCCTCGACGGCGAGCAGACGCAGATGGGCACGGAACATCTCTTCCCAGCGGGAGCCCATGAAGTCGTCGAGGCAGTCCACGACAACCGGCAGGATGCTCTCCCCGAGCCCGCGTTCGATCTCGCCGCGGAACCGGGCCACGACCTCGAGATAGAAGGCGAGGAAGTTGTCCGCCACGCGGTACATCGCCTGCCTGGTCACCCGTCCCGTCTCGGTCACCGGCACCATTCGCTCGACCAGCCGCAGTTCGACGAGTCGTTCCAGGGTGCGGGCCGGCTCCGCCCGCAACGCGTCCTTGATCTCGCCGTACCGGGTGCGGCCGGCGGCTATCGCGTGCAGCGTGGCGGACGGGTATTCGCCACGCTCGACCTCCGTCGCCAGCACCAGCTGCCCCTCGGTCAGTAAAGGTGAACCCGGCTGGCAGATCAGCCGCCGCAGGTTCGCCGTCACGTCCGCGCTCTGGTCCCACCACGTCAGGTAGAGCGGGATGCCGCCAAGAAGGCCGTAAACCAGAGCCCGATCGGACGGCGGCAGACCGGGCAGCAGCAGCGCGGCCTCAGAGGGGCGGAAGGGATGCACCTGAAGCGACAGGTCGAACCGTCCGTAGAGCGGGGCGCGCTGTTCCTGCAGCGCCTCCATGTGCCGGACCGCAGAGCCGCAGAGCAGGATGCGCAGCTTCGTGCGGTCGCCGGCGCGGTCGAGAAACGCCCGCAGCACGCCCGGCAGCTCCGGCGAGGCCGCCACCAGTTCCGGGAACTCGTCGAGCACCAGCAGCAGCGGCTCGTCGACGGCGAGCTGGGCCAGCCCGTCCAGCGCGTCGTCCCAGTCGGTGTAGGGCCGGGCGGCGAGGTCACGCACCTGGTCGGGCGCCACGGCCGCGGCGTGTCGGGCGAGCAGCGCCAGCTCGCCGACCGCGGGGCGGCCGGCCGCGGTATGGAAGATCGACCGCAAGTCAGCGGCGAAGTGCTGGACCAGGGCCGTCTTACCGACCCGCCGGCGGCCCCACACGACGGCCGTCCGATGCCCGCGGTCCCACCACTGGCGGAGCGCGCCGAGCTCGGCCACCCTGTTCACGAACACGAGACCACCCAACTCACACCAGAGGTAACTTGCACCTACTGTAACTTACCTCGCCCGTAAGTTACCTCTGCCGTGAGTTGGGTCAGCTCTTCTCCAGGTACTCGGCTCGGCTGGCGTCCACCACCTCGCGCACCATCTGCGCGAGGCCGGGGTGCTCGGCCAGGTCGGGGTCGTCGCCGACGACCCGCTGCGCCTCCTCGCGGGCCTCCTCGATCACGTCGAGGTCGTCGAGCAGGGACAGCATCTTCAGGCCGGACTTCACGCCGGACTGGGCGGCGCCCAGGATGTCGCCCTCGCGGCGCAGCTCCAGGTCCATCTGGGCCAGCTCGAAGCCGTCCAGGGTGTCGGCGACGGCCTGCAGCCGCTGCATGGTAGCGGTGCCGACCGGCACCTCGGAGACCAGCAGGCACAGGCCGGCGGCGCTGCCCCGGCCGACCCGGCCGCGCAGCTGGTGCAGCTGGCTGACGCCGAAGCGGTCCGCGTCCATGATCACCATGACGGTCGCGTTCGGCACGTTCACGCCGACCTCGATCACCGTGGTCGCCACCAGCACCTGCACGTCGTTGGCGGCGAAGGCGCGCATCACCGCGTCCTTGTCCTCCGGCGGCATCTTGCCGTGCAGCATCTCCACCCGCAGCCCCTTGAGCGCGCCACCGGTCAGCTTCGGCAGCACGTCCATGACGGCCAGCGGCGGCCGCTGGTCCGAGCCGCCCTGCTCCGATTTCCTCTGGGGCTCGGCGTCCTCGTCGTCGCCGATGCGCGGGCACACCACGTAGGCCTGGTGCCCGGCCGCGACCTCCTCACGGATCCGTTCCCAGGCCCGCCTGAGCCACTCCGGCTTCTCCGCGATCGGCACCACCGAGCTGGTGATCGGCGACCGGCCCTGCGGCAACTCGCGCAGCGCCGACACCTCGAGGTCGCCGTACACGGTCATCGCGACCGTGCGCGGGATCGGCGTCGCGGTCATGACCAGCACGTGCGGGCTGACGCCCTCACCCGACTTGCCGCGCAGCGCGTCCCGCTGCTCCACGCCGAACCGGTGCTGCTCGTCGACGACGACAAAACCCAGCTCCGCGAACGACACCTTGTCCTGGATCAGGGCGTGCGTGCCGACGACGATGCCCGCCGCGCCGGAGGCGATGTCCAGCATGGCCTGCCGGCGCTGGGCCGTGTTCATCGAGCCGGTCAGCAGCACCACCCGGGTCGCCTGGTCCGGCGCGCCCAGCTCGCCGGCCGTCGCCAGGTCCCCGAGCATGTCTCGCAGCGAGCGGGCGTGCTGCGCCGCCAGCACTTCCGTCGGCGCCAGCATCGCCGCCTGCTTGCCGGCGTCCACCACCTGGAGCATGCCGCGCAGCGCCACCAGCGTCTTGCCCGAGCCGACCTCGCCCTGCAGCAGCCGGTTCATCGGGTGCGTGCCGCCGAGTTCGTCGGCGATCACCTCGCCGATCTCGCGCTGGCCGTTGGTCAGCTGGAACGGCAGCCGCTGGTCGAACTCGTCCAGCAGGCCGCGCTGACGCTGCGGGCTCGGCCGGGCCGGCCGGGCCGCCGCCGACTTCCGGCGCTGCGCCAGGGCCAGCTGGATCGACAGCGCCTCGTCCCACTTCAGCCGGCGCTTGGCCTCGTCGATCACCTCCTGGCTGTCCGGCAGGTGGATCAGCTTCAGCGCCGACATCAGGTCGAGCAGGTTGTGCTGCTTGATCAGCTCGCCCGGCAGCGGGTCGACCACGCCGTCCCACATGGCGATGACCTGCTCCACGCAGCGGGCGATGCTCCACGTCGGCAGGCCGTGCACGGCCGGGTAGACCGGGATCAGCTTGCGGGTGAAGGACGCGACCGCCTGCTCGCCGTCCTGCTCGTCCAGCAGCTGGAACTCGGGGTGGGTCAGCTGCATCGTCTTGTTGAACTTGCCGACCTTGCCCGCGAACAGGCCGCGCTTGCCCGGCACCAGCTTGTTCAGGTTGGGGATCTTCTGGCTGAAGAACACCAGGCTCAGCGGCCTCGTGCCGTCGGTGACGGTCACCTCGGTCATCGTGCCGCGGCGGGTGCGCATCGGCTTCTTGACCACCTTGGCCACGTCGGCCAGCACCGTGACGTGCTCGTCCAGCTCCAGGCTGGCGATCGAGGTCAGGCGGCCGCGCTCGTCGTAGCGGCGCGGGTAGTGCCGCAGCAGGTCGCCGACCGTGCGCAGGCCCAGCCCTTCCGACAAGGCGTCCGCGGTCTTCCGGCCCAGCAGCGGCTCGAGGGAGTCGTCGATGGCAGTCATCGGGTGCTATTCAACCCCGTGACCCTGACAACGCTAATCTGGCCGCCCGTCGACCACGAGGAGTAGCCCCATGCCGCGCCCCAGCGTCGAGGCCGAGCGGCGGGCCCAGATCCTCCGCGCCACCTGCCAGGTCATCGCCGAGGCCGGGCTGCGCAACCTGCGGATCTCCGACGTCGCCCGGCTGGCCGGGGTGTCCGGCGGGACCGTGCACTACTACTTCGACACCAAGCAGGACCTCGCCCGGGCCGCCTTCGAGGACTGCTTCGAGCGCTCGCTGGAACGCCGCCGCTGGCTGCTCGACTCCCGGGCCGACGCCCTAACCCGCCTGCGCCAGATCGTCGACTCCTACGTGCCCGGCACCCCCGAGACCATCGAGGCCTGGAAGGTCTGGGTCGAGCTCTGGGCCGAGAGCCCCCGCTCGCCCCGCCTGCGCGAGCTCAACGAGCGCCTCTACGGCGACTGGCGCCGCATCGTCGCCGACATCGTCCGCGACGGCCAGACCCGCGGCCAGCTCGCCGACGGCGACCCCCTCGTCCTGGCCAACATGCTCGTCGGGATGATCGACGGCCTCGCCGTGCAGGTGCTGGCCGGCTCCCAGAGCCTCACCGCCGACCGCATGCGCACCACCTGCCTGGCCTTCGTCGACACGGTGTTGGCCCGCACCCCGGTCCGCTGATCAGTCCGGCCCGTCGGCCACCCGCCGTCAGGCAACCACGTCAACCACCCGGCTGAGGCACTGCCGACGACTGGCGATCCGCGACACCCCAACGAACACACCCCCACCACTCCCGGGGTGGCCGCCCCGCCGCCAGCCTACCCGCGGCGGGGGTTGGTTGATCTTGAAATGGGGCTGCCTGTGGACAACTCGGGCCCTGTGCACAACTCGTTGTCACATGCGCTCCGCATTTGCCTCCCAGCGACAAGTGCGGAGCGCATGTGACTCTGGAAGCCGCAGGTGAGTGGCGCGAAGGTGAGCGTCAGGGCCAAGTGAGCCACTCACATGGCGGGCCGGTGAGCGCTCACGCCGCTGAGCCGAACTTGGCGTCTATGTCGCGGACGGCCAGGTCGGCGATGCGGGCGGCGGCGGAGCGGGGGGTGATGGCGGCGCGGTCGGCCTCGTCGAGGACGGCGGTGACGAGGCGGCGCATGGCGGCGCGGATCTTGGTGAAGGCGCTGTCGGAGTCGGGCTGGACGTCGCCGAACAGGGTCCACCACCACCAGATGCTGCTGGCGGAGTTGGCGACGACGTCGGGGATGACGAGGGTGCCCCGCTGCACGAGCCGGCGTTCGGCCTCGGGCAGCACGGGCATGTTGGCGGCCTCGACGACCACCCGGGCCCGCACCTGGTCGACGTTGCGCTCGTCGACGGCGTAGGAGAAGGCGGCGGGCACGAGGACCTCGGCGTCGACGTCGAGCCAGTGGTCGCCGGGCAGCAGGTGGTCGCCGGGAGCGAGGTCGTCGCGGTCGAAGGTGCCGTGGGCGTCCCGGCCGCGCAGGAGGCGTTCGACGTCGAGACCGTCCTGATTGGCCACGATGCCCTTGACGTCGGCGATTCCGATGACCCGCACCCCGGCCTCGGAGAGGAACCGGGCGCTGGCCCCGCCGATGGCGCCGAAGCCCTGGACGAACGCGCGGACGCGGTCAGCGGGAAGGGCCAGGCGCTCGAGGGCGGCGAGGGCGGCCTCGGCGACGCCGCAGCCGCCGACGAGCTCGTCGAGCGTGATGCCGCCGACCCGAACCTGGAAAGCCTTGCGCAGCCGGGCCCGCGCGGCCCGCTCGTCGTCCAGCAGCGGGTAGACGGCCTGGATCGACGAGGAGAAGCCGAGTTCGGCGAGCACCTTGTCGATCGTGGACTGTCGCAGCCCGAGATCCTCGCCCATGGTCCAGAACCGCTCGACGTACGGCCGCATCGCGGTCAGGTACCGGCGCAGCACGTCGGTCGCCCGCGGGTCGTACGGATCCCAGTCGATGCCGCCTTTCGCGCCGCCCAACGGGATGTAGCGACCGGACGGGTCGTAGTTCAGCGCCTCCCGCACGGACGTGCCGGCGGCCAGCCCGCGCACCTCGTCCAGGGTGCAGCCCGCCCGCATCCGTAATCCGCCACTGCTCACGCCGCGAACCAGCCGGTCGATCACGAGATAGCCGTGGCAGCCGGTCACGGGGTCGGTCCAGGTGACCTGAAGGTAGGGTTCGCGCACCTGGCCACCTCCTCGCTGGTGACATGCGGATATGCAGGTACCGCACAGTTGACCCGACAGCTGACTGATGTGTCAATCAACGCGCTCCGACCGCAACCGAGGCGTCAGCTGCCGGACACCAAGGCCGAGGCCACGGGTGGTGAGGCGGCGGCGACAATACGTGTGCGCACGGCCCCGACGGTCGCGCACAGTGATCATGCGATGACCATCAAGGTCCATTGTGGACAATCCGAAGAGAACCATCCACAATGGACTATTCGACGCCGATGAGGGCCACGGTCTCCGCCTGGCCGCCTGGATATCCGGTCAGCTCCACCTCGGGATGGCTCAGCCGCAGGTGCCGACCCAGCTCGTCCTCCAGGCTGACGGGCGCGTCGGCCCCGCCGAAGACGGTGACCAGCTCGCCGCCGGCGTCCAGCATCCGGTCGACGAGCCGGCAGGCGGCGGCGACCAGATCGGCCGGCGCGGGCTCGATGAGCACCACCTCGCCGTCGATCAGGCCGAGCGCGTCCCCGGGCTGGCAGCGGCCGACCCAGGTCATCGCCTCGCGCCGGGCGATGACCAGCTCGCCCCGCCGGGTCGCGGCGGCGGCCTCCGCCATCGCGACGACATCGTCGCCGGACCGCCGGCTCGGATCGTGCACGGCCAGCGCGGCCAGGCCCTGCACCGGCGACGCGGTCGGCACGACAACAACATCGCGACCGTCGCGCTCGGCCCGTTCGGCCGCTTCGGCGACCAGACCGGCCAGCGTGATGTCGTTGGGCAGCACCACAACCTGGGCCGCGCCGGTCTCGGCCAACACGTCGAGCAGATCGGTGACGGCCGGTTCACGCCCGGGCTGCCGTTCGAGCACGGTCGCCCCCTCGGCCCGGAAAAGCTCGGCGGCGCCGTCGCCGGCCACCACGGCGACAACGGCCCGCTCGCGTTCGAAGCGGGCCTTCTGATCGGCGAACCGGGTGACGGTGATCCGGTGCGGGCGGCCGTTCTCGACACCGACCTCGATCGCCGCGCCGATGTCGTCGCAGTGCACGTGGACGGACCACAGCCCGTGCCCGTCGCCGGCCACCACCACGCTGTCGCCGAGCCCGGCCAGCCGGTCCCGCAGCGCCCGCTCGTCGGCGAGACCGTCGAGCAGATACATCACCTCGTACTCGAAACCGCTGCTCTCGTGCACCAAGGCGGCCTTGGTAGCGCTCATCGGGGGCAGGTCGTGTTCGACGTCACTCTCGACGCGCTCGGCGACCACCGTCGCCAACGCGTCGAGCAGCACCAGCAGACCACGACCGCCGGCGTCCACGACGCCGCGTTCGGCCAGCACGGCGAGCTGGCGCGGGGTGTCGGCAAGCGCTTGCGCGGCGGCCTTCACCGCAGCCGTCGCCACCTCGTCCAGCAGGTCGGAGCCACAGTCCTCGGCGGCGTCGGCGGCCGCCGTGAGCACGGACAGCACGGTGCCGGCGACCGGCTTCGCCACGGCGGCGGCGGCCAGCACATCGGCCCGGCGCAGCGCCGACCGCAGCGCGGCGCCGCTGACCGTGCGAGCGCCCTCCCAGCTCTCGGCCAGCCCGCGCAACACCTGCGAGAGGATCACGCCCGAGTTGCCGCGAGCCCCCGCCACCGCTCCCTTGGCCAGGGCCGACACCGCCGTGCCGACGGCGTCGGCCGGGTCGCGGACCAGGGCGTCCAGCGCCGACCTCATGGTGTGCAGCAGGTTGGAGCCGGTGTCCCCGTCGGCGACCGGGAACACGTTGATCCGGTCGATCGCCTCGCGGTCCGCGTCCAGGGCGCGCACGACGGCCGCCGCCCACCGGCGGACCGCGTCGGCGTCCAGCGCCTGAAGCACGTCCGGCCCCTCCTCTCCCAGCCCTCCGCGGCGAGGGTAGCGGGGCCGGTTTGGAGCGGCGCCGGATCACCGGTTACCCTGTCGTGGTTGCTCTGGTCCGTGATTGGCCCGGATCAGCGCGTCCGCACCGGTGGCAACGATCGGTCGGATGCCACCTGAGGACTCGTAATTACTTGAAGGAGTGTCTGACATGGCTGCCGTCTGCGACGTCTGCGGCAAGGGGCCGGGCTTCGGCATGTCGGTCTCGCACTCGCACCGCCGGACCAACCGCCGGTGGAACCCGAACATCCAGTCGGTGCGCGCCAAGGTCGCGCCCGGCCAGCGTGCCCGGGTCAACGTGTGCACCTCCTGCCTGAAGGCGGGCAAGGTCGTCCGCGGCTGAGACCGAGAATCGTGCTGAAAGGCCGCGCGGGACAACGTCCCACGCGGCCTTTCGCTGTGGTCTGGTCAAGCGAGCAAAGAGCCGAGGGATGTCGGTCCCTCGGCTCTTTGTCGCGTCCTGATCAGGCCACGAGCGCGGGTTCCGGACCGGGCGCGGGGGTCCGGGCGAACCGCTGGGCCAGCCAGGCGCAGACCATGAGCTGGATCTGGTGGAACAGCATCAGCGGCAGCACGATCAGGCCGACGCTCTGCCCGGCGAACAGCACGCTGGCCATGGGCAGGCCGCTGGCCAGGGACTTCTTCGAGCCGCAGAACATGATCGTGATCCGGTCCTCGTGGGAGAAGCCGAGCAGCTTCGGCCCGAACCAGGTGACCGCCAGCACCAGCGCCAGCAGCACCAGGTTCACGCCGGCCAGCGCCAGCAGGCTCGTCACCGACAGCTGGCCCCAGATGCCGGCGACCACGCCCTCGCTGAACGCGGTGTAGACGACCAGCAGCACCGAGCCGCGGTCGACCAGTCCCAGCACCGCCTTGTGCCGGGCGACGAAGCCGGCCAGCCAGCGGCGGGTCAGCTGTCCGAGCACGAACGGCAGCAGCAGCTGGAGCATGATGTCGCCGACCGCGCCGGCCGAGAAGCCGCCGCCGTTGGTGGTGAGCAGCGCGCCGACCAGCAGCGGCGTGAGCACGATGCCGACCAGGTTGGAGAACGAGGCGCTGCAGATGGCCGCGGACACGTTGCCGCGGGCGATGGACGTGAACGCGATCGAGGACTGCACCGTCGAGGGCAGGCAGCAGACGTAGAGCAGGCCGATGTAGAGGTCCGGCGAGATCACGCCGGGCACCAGCACCCGCAGCCCCAGTCCGAGCAGCGGGAACAGCACGAACGTCGAAGCGAACACGATGCCGTGCAGCCGCCAGTGCTTGACGCCGGCCAGCGCCTCCCGCGGCGACAGGCGGATGCCGTACAGGAAGAACAGCAGGCCGATCGCCACCGTCGTGGCGTTGCCGAACACCGGCACCCACAACCCCCGCGCCGGTAGCAGGGTCGCGAGCGCGACGGTGCCCAGGATGGCCAGGATGTAGGGGTCGATTCGACGCATACACCCAGCATCGCCGCCGCCCGGCGATTCGGAAACACGCTAGCCGCTCTGACTGTGTTCACGAAACGCGATAACGTCGGTGTCGGTCGCACAATGGCTCTCATGTGCCGAAGCATCAAGACCCTGCGCCCGCCGTTCACCGACCACGTCACCGACGCCGACGTCCGGGCCGCCGCCCTCCAGTACGTGCGCAAGCTCTCCGGCTTCCGCCAGCCCGCCGCCCACAACGCCGCCGCCTTCAACCAGGCCGTGGAGGCCGTCGCCGCCGCGACCGCGGAGCTGCTGTCGTCCTTGGAAGTCCGCGGCCAGCACTAGCCGCGCCCCCGATGACCACCCCAATGCAGGTAGGGGGGCTTTACCTGCATTGGACGCAGGTAAAGCCCCCCTACCTGCATCAAGACAGGAGCGGGGTTACGGCAACTTCCAGTCGATGGGTTGCGCGCCCTGGCGGGTGAGCAGGTCGTTGGCCCGGCTGAACGGGCGGGAGCCGAAGAAGCCGCGGTCCGCGGACATGGGGCTGGGGTGGGCGGACTCGATGCACGGCACGCCGGACAGCAGCGGGGCGAGGCTGCGGGCGTTGCTGCCCCAGAGGATCGCCACCAGCGGGGTGCGGCGGGCGGCCAGGGCGCGGATGGCCTGCTCGGTGACTTCCTCCCAGCCCTTGCCCTTGTGGGAGTTGGGGCGGCCGGGGGCGACGGTGAGGGATCGGTTGAGCAGCAGCACTCCCTGCTCGGCCCACGGCGACAGGTCGCCGTTGGACGGCCGCGGCAGGCCGAGGTCGGACTCCATCTCCTGGTAGATGTTGGCCAGGCTGCGGGGAACGGGCCGCACCTCGGGCGCGACGGAGAAGCTGAGGCCGACGGCGTGACCGGGAGTGGGGTACGGGTCCTGGCCGACGATGAGCACCCGGACGTCGGCGAAGGGCTGCTTGAAGGCCCGCAGCACGTTCTCACCGGCCGGCAGGTAGGTGCGGCCGGCGGCCACCTCGGACCGCAGGAAGTCGCCCATCGAGGCGATCCGGTCGGCGACGGGGGCCAGCGCCTGCGCCCAGCCGGCTTCGACAACTTCGGTCAACGGTCGGGTAACCATGGCCGGAACTGTATCCGGCGGGACCGACAGTTCCGGACGGTGCTCGTCACCCGCGGCCGCCATCGACACCGGGGGAGGTGGGCCGGGTGGGCGGGCCCGTGGCCAGGACAGGACCCCGAGGACCCGCCCACCCGACCTCCTAGGCGCTGGCCAGCGTGACGGCCTCCTTGCGGGCGCCGTACCGTCGCGCCAGCCAGGCGCACACCATGAGTTGCAACTGGTGGAACAGCATCAGCGGCAACACGGCGAGGCCGACGGCGGCCGCGGGAAACAGCACTGTCCCCATGGGCAGGCCGCTGGCCAACGACTTCTTGGAGCCGCAGAAGACGATGGCGATCTCGTCCTCGGTGGAGAACTTCAGCCGCCGGGCGGCGAAGGTGGTCGCGACCATCACGACCGCCAGCAGCACGGCGTTGACGGCCAGCAGCACCACCAGCGACACCCACGAGAGCCGGCCCCAGATGCCGGCGACCACTCCCTCGCTGAAGGCGGCGTAGACGACCAGCAGGATGGAGCCCCGGTCGACGTAGCCGAGCACCTTCTTGTGCCTGGTGATGAAGCCGCCGATCCACCGCCGCAGCAGCTGACCGGCGACGAAGGGAGCCAGCAGCTGCACCATGATGTCCCGGACGGCGCCGAGGGAGATTCCGCCGGCGCCGGTGAACAGGAACACGGTGACCAGCAGCGGCGTGAGCACGATGCCGACCAGGTTGGAGAACGAGGCGCTGCAGATCGCGGCGGCGACGTTGCCGCGGGCGATCGAGGTGAACGCGATCGAGGACTGCACCGTCGAGGGCAGGCAGCACAGGAACATCAGCCCGGTCCACAGCTCCGGGGTCAGCACGGTCGGCACCAGCAGCCGGCACAGCAGGCCCAGCGCCGGAAACAGCGCGAACGTGGCCAGGAAGACCAGGCCGTGCAGCCGCCAGTGCTTGAGGCCCTCGATCGCCTCACGGGTGGAAAGCCTTGCCCCGTAAAGGAAGAACAGCAGGCCGATGGCGATCGTCGTCGCGTGGCCGAAGCCGGTGGCCGCCGCCCCGCTCGCCGGGAGCAGCGAGGCGACGGCCACCGTCAACAGCAGGGCGACGATGTACGGATCAACCCGCAACCGGGACATCGACACGGTCCTGCCGGGGGTGGTGCCGGGAGATGTTGCGCTCCATGAGCTCGATCGAGGCGGCGACGCCGACGTCGCCTTCGGAGACCTCGGGCAGCCGGCCGTCGTTGGCACGCAGCTCAAGCAGCGCGTTGTCGATGGCGGTGTGCGCCGCGAACAGGCACGGCGTGGAGTAGATCGCCACGTTGACGCCGAGGTCCTCGAGCTCGGTCAGCGACAGCCGCGGCGACTTGCCGCCGGCGATCTGGTTGAACAGCAGCGGCTTGTCGCCGATCACGTCGCGCACCTTGGTGATCCAGTCGACGCTGCGCACGCCGTCGACCAGCAGCACGTCGGCGTCGGTCTGGGCGAGCGCCTCGGCCCGGCGCAGGATCTCCGACTCCTCCGTGGCGTCGGTGCGGGCGACGACCACCAGGTCGCGGCGGGTCTCCAGGACCAGGTTGAGCTTCTCGAGGTACTCCTGCAACGGGAGGATCTGCTTGCCGTCGACGTGACCGCAGCGGCGCGGCCGCTTCTGGTCCTCCAGGATCACGCCGGAGGCGCCGATGCGCTCCAGGTTCTCCACCACGTGGCAGGCGACCTCGGGGTCGACGTAGCCGTCGTCGATGTCCACGAGCAGGTGCTGCTGCGGGAAGGCCAGCCGCAGCCGCTGCACGAAGTTGACCATGTCGGGCCACGCGATGAAGCCGATGTCCGGTAGGCCGTAGTAGGACGCCGCGAAACCGAATCCGGAGACGAACATGCCACCGTAATGTTGCGCCGCCAGTGATGCGGAGAACATGTCGAACACACCGATCAGCGGCGTGATGCTGTCGCCCTGAACGTCGCGACGCAGAGCGCTGCCGTAAGTCATGCGCAAACCCCTTTGAATGAGCGAAGACGTCTCATTGCCCCACAGTGAGATGCATTCGAACCGCGAAGGTCAAGAGAACATTACCTTGACCGTCCACGCCGACGGTAGTGACTGAAGATCGGGACTACCAGCGTCCAAACAGGCAAACATCCCGCGTGAGCGTCACTCACGGTAGCCAGATGCCACTCTTATGCAGTAACCAGCGCCACGTCGCCCGACCTGCAAGAAAAGATGTAATGGCGCACTGTAAAAATTTAGTAAAGTACGTGAGTGATCTGGAACACCGATTGGACTCGATGGGTTCGACGATCACCGGGCCGACTTTCGTCGACGGCCCGGCACCCAAGGTAAAACGCGCCCGATCGGCGTCACCATAGACCGACCGAGTGACTCTCACATCTACTTAGAGTGTCAGCGGAGTCGGCCACTCACACGAGTGAGCACAACGACGGGCCAATCTGCGCCGTAAAGAAGTATTTCGACGTCACCGGGCGCCTCGGGGTCCATGCGCCACTTCGGCCGCACCGCCGCCAGCGAGGCCAGCGGCCGGGTGGCCAGCCGGCGCGCGGACCACGGCAGCCGGGCGTGGGCCAGCAGGGCGCCGTCGTCGGGATCGGCCAGCACCACACGGGTCCAGTCGCCACGCACCGGCAGCAGCCGCACGTCCGTCCAATCGGGACCGTCCTGCAGCCACTTCGCCGCCATCGAGGCCTTGCCCCGCAGCCGAAGCGGGACCAGCACCGGCGCGGTCGGGCCGGGGGCCTGGAACACGTGGCCGAACTGTCGTGGGCGCAAGAACTTGCGGCCCTTCGGTTGGTACGGCAGTGACAACGGCAGCACCTGCTCGTTGCCGTCGAGCACGAGCACCCCGTGCCGGCCGTGGTCCACGTCGCCGAGCAGCACCGCCGGCGCGGGCTCGCCGTCCACCCGCAGGCCGCCGAGGTCGATACCCTCCGGCACGCCGAACAGCTGGTTGACCGGGCCACCCTGCTCGGGGCCCACGGAGATCTCCGGCATCGCCCGGCCGCCCGGGCTGTACCAGCGCAGCTGGGCGTAGACCCGGCGCCGCGGCTCGCGGTGCGCGACCAGCGAGATCAGCTCGTTGCGGCGGGGTTCGCGGGCGCTGTCGCCGCGGATCAGGGACAGGCCGGCGGCGCCGAGCGCGACCGCGGCGCCGACCAGCACCAGCCACAACGGCAGCCAGCCGGACACCACAGTGATCACCAGCGATCCGACTACGCGTAACCACATGGGCACCCGGGAGTGGGTGATCGGTGGCGGCGCGTCAAAACGTGCCGGCAACACCAGCTCATCCGGTAACGCGTCGTCCTCGACGGTGGCCACAACGCCCCTTCCAGTGTCCCCCGGAAGGGTACTAGTCGAGGCGGCGAAGACCGTGGCGATACGCCCGCGCGTTGCCGACATAAAGCTCGACGATGCCCTTGGTCATGTCCTCGGGGACCTCGTGCCCCTCCCGGACGCGGGCCGGCACCCCGAGCGCCATCGCCCGCGGCGGCACCACGCCGCCGAACGAGATCACCGCGCCGGCCCCGACCACCGCGCCGTCGCCGATGACTGAACCGTTGAGCACCACCGAGCCCGAGGCGATCAGGCAGCCGTCGCCGACGGTCGCGCCCTCCACGTGCGCGTTGTGCCCCAGCACGCAGTCGGAGCCGATGATCGTCGGGTGGATCTGGGTGCAGTGCAGCACCGTGCCGTCCTGCACGCTGGTGCGCTCGCCGATGGTGATCGTGCCGTAGTCGCCGCGCAGCACCGCCTGCGGCCAGACCGAGGAGTCGGCGCCGATCGTCACCGCACCGATCACGGTGGCGTCGGGATGCACGTAGGCATCCGGGTGAATGGTCGGGGTCTTGTCACCGAATGCGTAGATCGCCACGGCCGGTTTCCTTTGCTGCCAGGGGTCCTTTGCTGCCAGAGGTCAACGCCAGTGCTCCCAGCCCGAGGTGCCCTCGTACGGCCGGCCGTCCACCGTCACGCCGGCGCCGCGGCGCACGGTGCCGATGGTGGCCCAGCCGTCGGGCACGTCGGCCGGCTCGGGGAAGGTGGCGGCCAGCGCGTGGTCCTCGCCGCCGGTGAGCACCCAGTGCCGCGGGTTCGCGCCCAGCGCCGAGCCGACGTCGATCAGCCGCTGGTGCACCGGAAGCAGATCGGTGCGGATGTCGATCGCCACGCCCGAGGCCTCGGCAATGTGGCCGACATCACTGAGCAATCCGTCGGACACATCCAGCATCGCCGACGCGCCCGCCTCGGCCGCCTGTGGCCCGGCCGTGTACGGCGGCTCCGGCGCCTGCTGCGCGCCGACGATCGCCACCGGCGACCGGAAGCCGCGGCCGAGCACCGCCAGCCCGGCGGCCGCCCAACCGAGCCTTCCGCACACCGCCAGCACGTCGCCGGGGGCCGCGCCGGAGCGGGTGACCGGGGCCAGCCCGCGCATGTCGCCCAGGGCTGTAACCGAGATCACCAGGGTCGGGCAGCCGACCATGTCGCCGCCGACCACCCCGGCGCCGGCCCTGCGGGCCTCGTCCCACAACCCGTTGGTGATGCCGTCTACCAGCGTCGCGGGCGTGTCGGCGGGGCAGGCCATGCCGACCAGCAGCGCCGTGGGGGCGGCCCCCATGGCCGCCACGTCGGCCAGGTTCACCGCCGCCGCCTTGCGGCCGACCTGCTCGGGAGTCGACCAGTCGAGTCGGAAGTGGACACCCTCGACGAGCACGTCCGTGCTGGCCACCACCCGACCGTCGGGGGCGGCCACCACCGCGGCGTCGTCGCCGGGGCCGAGCAGGGTCGAGGAGGGTTGCGCGCGGCCGCGCGTGACCCTCCTGATGAGACCGAACTCACCCACTCCGGCGACCGTGTCCGCGTCTGGGGGCGGCTCCGGGCGCAAGATTGCCTCCGATCATGAGCAGTCGGAACCCCGACTGAGGTACGTTCTGGCCACGTTCCTACCCCGTGCCGGCTGATCGAGACGAAGGGGCGCGCCGTGGTCCACGCGTACATCCTGATCCAAACCGAGGTCGGAAAGGCGGCTGCGGTGGCAGCTGAGATCTCCGGCATACCCGGCGTCACCACGGCGGAGGACGTCACCGGCCCCTACGACGTGATCGTGCGCGCCGACGCCGACACCGTCGACCAGCTCGGGCAGCTGGTGGTGGCCCGGATCCAGAACGTGGAGGGCATCACCCGGACCCTGACGTGTCCGGTCGTGCACCTGTGATGGAGTAGCGGGGTGAGCGTCACCCCGTCCAAGCCCGTGCTGGCCGCCGCGATCGGCCTGCCGGCGCTGCTCGCCGTCGTCGTGGCGGCGTTCGGCGTGATCGGCGGGCCGCCGGCGGCGCCGCCGTCTCCCGGCGACGACAAGACCGGCCCGCTGGCGCTGGTTCCGATCGACGCGCCGGACGCCGGCTCGAAGGCGTGCGACGACCTGATCAAGGCGCTGCCGTCGCAGATCACCGACGCCGGGCAGCAGGTGCCGCGGCGCGAGCTGGCCAAGCCCGCACCGGCGGCCACCGTGGCCTGGGGCGACGCCCAGCACGAGCCGATCGTGCTGCGCTGCGGCATGGGCCGCCCGCCCGAGCTGACCCAGACCGCCCAGCTCGGCACCGTGAACGAGGTGCAGTGGCTGGACGTCGTCGGCGACGCCGGGACGTTGACGCACTACGTCGTGGACCGGACGGTGTACATCGCCCTGACCGAGTCCAAGGACGCCGGCACCGGTCCGGTCCAGGCCGTGTCGGCGGCAGTGAAGAAGGCCCTCCCGCCCCAGCCCGTCGCCCCCAACCCCGGCTGATCCTCGCTTGGAAGGGGGCTTTCCTGCACTCGGAGTGGAGTAAAGCCCCCTTCCAAGCGTCAGAAGCTTGACAAGTCGGGGCGGGGGTCTGCCGGTGTTGACAAAGGGACTGCGCCACCTAGGGGTGGTCACGGATGTTCGACGCCCGGCCGCGGCTCAGAGTTGTTGCCATGACCGGAAAAAGATGGCGACAGCTGGCGTTGTGGCTGCACGTGGTGTCGGGAGTCGCCTGGATGGCCCAGGCGCTGGCCCTGTTCAGTCTGCTCACGTACGGGCTGGCGCGGCCCGAGCAGCTGCCGGCGGCGACGGACATGGCCGACCGGATCGACATGACCCTGCTGGCGCAGATGGCCAACGTGTCCACGTTCACGGGTTTCATGCTCGCGGCCGCGACCGCGTGGGGGTTCTTCAAGCACTGGTGGGTGCTGGCCAAGTTCCTGATCTCCACGGCCCAGCTGTACATCGGCATCTTCGTGCTGTCGCCGAGCCTGCGCGCCAGCGAGGCGTCGCCGGCGATGGCGGTCGGCGCGGCACTGATGGCGAGCGCGATCGCCTTCCAGGCCTGGCTTTCCGTGGCCAAGCCTTGGGGACGCACGCCGCTGTGGCGGAAACTGCCGACCGCGCCGGCGTGGGTGTTCGCGGCGACCGCGCTGATCCCGTTGGCCGATCTGGCGATCGGCTACGCGCTGGGCTTCCCGCTGCCGGCGCTGAGCGCGCTGTTCCTCGTCGGCTACGTGGCGAGAAGGTCGATGAGCGGGGGCAGGACGCTGATCAGCTGGTCCCGCGAGCAGGCGGTGTAGCCGATGGCCACGCCGTGCCAGCGCGGCGGTCCGGCATGGCGGCGCTCCAGCCCGTCCAGCCGGACCCCGAGCCGAGCGGCCCGCCGCACCACCTCGCGTTCCCGCTCCACCGACGGCAGCAGCACCACCACGTGCGAGCCGGCGTCGTCGCCGAGGATCGGAATCCCGGCCGCACGAAGGTTTTCCACCACGAGCACCCGCCGTTCGGACAGCTCGCGCCGCAGCCGGCGCAGGTGCCGGCCGAGATCTCCGTTGCGGGCCAACTCGACCAGCACCCGCTGCCCGGCCGGCGCGGGGCCGATGCCGGTCAGCTCGCGGTAGGCCAGCACCGCGCTGGCCACCTTCGGCGGCGCGACGAGCCAGCCGGCGCCGAGCGTCGGGGTGAGGATCTTGCTGGTGGTGCCCAGGTGCACCACCACGTCCGGGGCCAGCGCGGCCAGCAGCGGCAGCGGGGCGACGTCGTAGCGGAGCTCGCCGTCGTAGTCGTCCTCGATGATCAGCCAGCCCTCGCGGCGGGCCCGTTCCACCAGTGCGACGCGGCGGGCCGCCGGCAGCCGGCTGCCCAGCGGGTACTGGTGCGCCGGCGAGCAGTAGACGGCCTTGATGCCGGCCGGGATCTGCTCGACGATGATGCCGTCGCGGTCCAGCGCCGCGGGCAGCACGTTGATGCCGCCGGCCTTGAACGCCTCGACCGCCCGCAGGTAGCCGGGTTCCTCGACGGCGACGGTGTCGCCGGGCCGGAACACGCTGACCGCCACCTCGGCGACGGCCGCGCTGGTGCCGCTGGTGGCCAGCACCGCCTCGGTCGCGAGCCCTCCTCGGATCGTCAGACCCCGGTGCCGCAACAGGTGTTCGGCCACGGCCTCGCGGTACTCCGGGAGCCCGGGTGGATAGTGGCTCACCAGCGGATCGGCGTCCGCGGCCGACCGCCAGGCCCGGCGCCAGGCGGCGCGGTCCAGCCCACCGACCCACGGCCGGCCCAGTTCCAGGGAGACGACCTCCGGCTCGGGCGCGGCGGCGCGGGCCCGGTCGGCCGGTTCCGGCGAGGTGCCGGGCGGCGTGGTCGTCACGTACGTGCCGGAGCCGTGCTTGCCGGCGATCCAGCCCTCGGCCAGCAGCTGGTCGTACGCCGCCGAGGTGACGGTCCGGCTGACCTTGAGGTGGCTGGCCAGGGTGCGGGTGGACGGCAGCCGGTCGCCGGCCCGCAGCTGGCCCGCGGCCGCCGCCGCGCGCAGGGCGTCGGCCAGCTGCACGGCCAGCGGCGTGCGGGCCTCGCGGTCCAGCCTGATCAGCAGCGCGTCGTCCGAGTCCGGCAAAGTGGCCTTCTCAAATCGGGAAGCAGTGGCACTTCCATAATGCCACTTACGGCCCGATGCTGGTGACGTGAGCCGAACTCCACTGTCACCGACACCACGAACCGTCGTCAACCGGCATCGCGAACGCGCCGCCACGGATCGCGCTGCGTTGGACGACGTGCTCGACGCCGGCTTGATCTGCCACCTCGGCGTGCTGTTCGACGGCGACCCGGTGGTGCTGCCCACCGGCTACGGCCGCGACGGCGACACCCTCTACCTGCACGGATCCACCGGCTCGCGGAGCATGGGCGTGGGCCCGGTGTGCGTCACCGTGACCATCGTGGACGGCATCGTCTACGCGCGGTCGGTCATGCACCACTCGATGAACTACCGCAGCGCCGTGGTGCACGGCACCACTCGACTGGTGGACGACCCGGAGGAGAAGCTGCGCGGCCTGCAGGCCGTCACCGAGCACCTCGCGCCCGGGTCCTGGGACCACGCGCGACTGCCGAACAAGAAGGAGCTGGCGGCGACCGTCGTGCTCGCGCTCGACCTCACCGAGGCGTCGGTGAAGATCCGCGCCAAGGGTCCGGTCGACGAGGACTTCGACATCGAGGCCAACGCCGCGTGGGCCGGGGTGCTGCCGCTGAGCAGCCAGTGGGGCGTGCCCGAGTCGGACTCCCCGCTGCCCGTGCCGGAGCACGTGCTCAAGCGGTGATCCGCAAAGGCCAACGCCGCGTGGGCCGGCGTGCTACCGCTGAGCAGCCAGTGGGGCGTGCCCGAGTCAGACCCCTCGCTCGCCCGTGCCGGAGCACGTGCTCAAGCGGTGACCGGACCCGCCACCGGGTCGAAGCGGTAGGGCGTCATCCGCTGCCGGGTCGGGCCGAACACGTGGATGCTCACCGCGGGGTCGTCGCCCTCGTTGCGCATCTGGTGCACGTAGTGCGGCCCGAACACCCGGGACTGGCCGGCGTGCAGCACGTGCAGGGCCTGGCCGGCGTGCCCGGGCCGGCCGACCAGCTCGGTCAGCACGCCGTGCACCACGGTGAACGCGCCCTCGGCGCCGCCGTGGTCGTGCAGCTCCGCGCCCTGGCCGGGCAGCCAGCTCATCAGCCACACCTCGTAGGCGGGCGTGCTCTGGACCAGCGCGGTCCAGCGCTCGATCGGGTCGTAGCGCAGCAGATGGGCCCAGCTGGCGCGGGCGGCGGCGACCTCACGAACGATCTTGGTGGGCTGCTGCGGCGCGACGCGCACGTCCGACAGCACGGTGTTTTCCGGAACGGCGAACATGATGGACTTGTCTTCCTGGTGGGTGCGGACGAAGGCGCGGACCGATCACCGGGGAAGACACAGCGCGCCGCAGACCCGGCAGAGGTCGATGTGACCCCGCCGTTCGGTCATGGCACGCAGCAACATGGCCGCTATTGAACCGGCACCGCCAGCGCCCGGTCAAGCGCGGCCACCACGTCGTGTACCAGATCGTGGGAATCCTCCAGGCCGGCGGAGAACCGGACCAGTCCCTCCGAAACCGGGTCGCCCCACTGGGCCCGCCGGTCGGCGGTGCTGTGCAGGCCGCCGAAGCTGGTCGCCGCCGACACCAGCGCGCTGGCCTCGACGAACCGGGCCACCAGCTCGGCCGAGGCCAGTTCGAAGGTGAAGACGCCGCCGAAGCGCCGCATCTGCCGGGACGCGATCGGGTAGGCCGGGTCGTCGGGCGATCCGGGCCAGCGCACGTTGGCCACGCCCTCGTGGCCGCGCAGCTTGGCCACCAGCGCCTCGGCGTTCTCGGCCTGCCGGGCCAGCCGGACGTCCAGGGTGCCCAGGCCGCGGTGCACCATCCACGTCTCGAACGGACCGGGGATCGCGCCGCTGACCGTGCGCTGCCGCTGCAACTCCCGCCACAGCGCCTCATCCGTCACGGTGACGTGTCCAAAAAGGACATCGCTGTGCCCGGCCAGGGCCTTGGTGTCGCTGGCCACCGACACGTCGGCGCCGAGTTCCAGCGGCCGCTGCCCCAGCGGCGTCGCCGTCGTGTTGTCCACGGCCACCAGCGCGCCGGCGGCGTGCGCCAGCTCGGCGATCGCCTTGATGTCGCACACGTCCAGGCCCGGGTTGGACGGCGATTCCAGCAGCACCAACCGGGCCCCGGCCACCACGTCCGCGGTCCACGGGCCGACGGTCGGCACCTCCCGCAGCTGGACATCCAGCCCGGCAAGGAAGGTGCGGACCAGGTAGTAGCCATCCGATGGCACGATGAGCACGTCACCGGGCGACAGCAGCGTCCGCAGCAGCGTGGTGATCGCGGCCATGCCGGACGGGAACACCGTGCACAGGCCGCCGTCCAGCCCGCCGATCGCCGACTCCAGCGCCCGCCAGGTCGGGTTGCCGGCGCGGCCGTAGAAGTCGTCCGCGCCGAGATGGAACGGCGCGGCCAGCACCGGACCGGCCAGGAAGGGTTGCCCGGCAACAGGTCCGGCCGAACCCTCGTGCACGCAGCGGGTGCCGTCGCCCCATTCGGTCATGAACGTTCCGCCTTCTGCGCTCGTCCCAGCAGTTCCGCGGCCATCCGGCGCGGATCCAGGCCGTCGTGGCAGACCCGGCGCACCCCGTCGGTGATCGGCATGTCGACACCGTGCTTCGCACCCAGATCCTGGATGGAGGAGCACGACTTCACGCCCTCGGCGACCTGCCCGTGGGTGGCCTCCTGGGCCTGCGCCAGCGTTTCCCCCTTGCCCAGGCGCTCGCCGAAGCTGCGGTTGCGCGACAGCGGCGAGGCGCAGGTGGCGACCAGGTCGCCGAGCCCGGCCAGGCCGGCGAAGGTCAGCGGGTCCGCGCCGAGCGCAGCGCCCAGGCGGGCGGTTTCCGCCAGTCCACGCGTGATCAGCGAGGCCATCGTGTTGTCGCCGAAACCGAGGCCGTGCGCGATGCCGCAGGCCAACGCGATCACGTTCTTGCACGCGCCGCCCAGCTCGCAGCCGACGACGTCGGTGAGCGTGTACGGCCGGAAGTAGCCGTTGGCGCTCGCGCGCTGGAGCGCCACCGCCCGCTCGTGGTCGGTGCACGCGATGACGGTCGCGGTCGGCTGCTGCGCGGCGATCTCCCGGGCCAGGTTCGGCCCGGACACCACGGCCACCTGCTCGGCCGGCACCTGCGCGACCTCGGCCACGACCTCGCTCATCCGCTTGCCGGAGCCCAGTTCGATGCCCTTGGCCAGGCTGACCAGCGTCGCCCCGGGCGGCAGCAGCTCCCGCCACGCGGCCAGGTTGGCCCGCAGGGTCTGGCTCGGCACCGCCAGCACCACGGCCTCGGCGCCGTCCAGCGCCAGCAGCGGATCGGCGGTGGCGCGCAGCGTCTCCGGCAGCCGGATACCCGGCAGGTAGCCGGCGTTCAGCTTCTGGCTGGTGATCTCGTCGGCCACCTCCGGCCGGCGCGCCCACAGCACGACGTCGCGGCCCGCGTCGGCCAGCACCTTGGCGAACGTGGTGCCCCACGACCCGGCCCCCAGCACCGCGATGCGCTGCAGCTCCATCTCACTCCCCGTTCTGCTTGGCCTTGGCCGGGGAGTAGAAGCCGTCCGGCGCCTGCTCGCCGCGCGCCTGCGCGACCAGCGCCTTGACCCGCTCCATGATCAGGTCGGTCACCTCGCGCAGCACCTGCGCGGTGACCGGCTGGTCCCGGTAGGCGGACAGGTCGATCGGCTCGCCCAGGACCGAGGTGACGGTCTTGCGCGGGAACGGCCGGAACTTCTTGCTGTACCCGTCGTAGATCTCGCGGGTGCCCCAGCGGGCGGCCGGGATCACCGGGACGTCACTGGCCAGCGCCAGTCGGGCCACGCCGGTGCGGGGGGCCATCGGCCAGCCGTCCGGGTCCTTGGTGATGGTTCCCTCCGGGTAGATCACCAGCAGCTTGCCCTGCTCCAAGCCCTTGCTGGCGACCTCCAGGCTCTCCTTGGCCGCGCGCAGGCTCTCCCTGGCGTCACCGCCGCGATAGACCGGCACCTGGCCGGCGCCGACCAGGACGCTGCCCAGCACCGGGACCTTCCACAGCGAGGCCTTGGCCATGAAGCGCGGCACCCGGTCGTTGTTGTGCACGAGGATGGCGTCGAACACCGGGTCGAGGTGCGACACGTGGTTCATCACCAGCAGCGCGCCGCCGTGCCGGGGCAGCTTCGGTCCCTTGATGACCCGGCGCGCCAGCAGCTTGACCGTCGGATAGAGGACGATGGCGCACATCCTGATCCACGGCCCGCCCTTCTCCTTGCGCATCCGCACTCCCTCGCCGTTCGTTTTCGTCGGGCCGAGTCTGCATGATGGAGATGTGCGGAGCTACCTCGACCTCGTGGTGCCGGTGAAGCGGCTGGAGCGGGCCAAGTCCCGGCTGGTCGGGGCGGCCGACGGCGGCATCGGCGACCGCCGGGCACACGCGGACCTGGTGGTGGCGCTGGCGCTGGACACCATCACCGCCGCGGCCGCCGCCGACGGCGTCGGGGACGTGGTGGTCGTCACGTCCGACCCCATGCTGACGGCGGTGTTGCGGACCGAGGGAATTCGGTGCGTGCCGGAGGCGGAGCCGGGCCTGAACGAGGCGTACCGGCACGGGGCCACGATGCTGGGCCGGCACGTCGGGGCGCTGCAGGCGGACCTGCCGGCGCTGCGGACGGCGGAGCTGGCCGCGGCCATCGCGGCCGCGGACGGCAAGCGGGCATTCGTCCCCGACCGCCAGGGCACCGGCACCACGCTGCTGATCGCCGCCGCCGGCGAGCCGCTGGACCCGCGGTTCGGCGTCGGGTCGGCGCAGGCGCACCGGGCTTCCGGCGCGGTCGAACTCATCGGCGACTGGCCGTCGCTGCGCTGCGATGTCGACACCGAGGCCGACCTCTCGGTCGCCGCGGAGCTCGGTCTGGGGCCGCGCACCGCGCAACGGTTCCGGCTGTCGGCCTGATCCACAGTGGACCGCGCTAGGCTCGCAGCCATGGAGCAGGCCACCGTGCACACCGCGCACGCGGACGGGTCGGCGACTGTGCTCAGGGACGACGGTCTGCTGGTCGACGTGCCCGCGGCGGCGGTCGCGGCCGGCGGATGGCGTGCGCCGAGGCCCGGTCAGCGCGTGACGCTGGTCCGTCAGAATGGTGCGATTGCGGAGATGCGCCCGCCGTCGTAGCTCTGGGTGTTCACCGTGTCGTTCCTGCCGAGCAGCGCCTTTTCGGTCGCGCTGGGGAACAATGGCCACCGTGCGTACGGAAACCAACGACGAGGCCACGGCCGAGCAGACCAAGCCCGCCACCGCCAGGGCGCGGCAGCCACGAGCGACCCCCAGGCGGACGAGCACCCGTAGCACCGCGGCCACCGCCAAGGCCGCGGCGGAGACGCCGGCCCCCGCCCGGCGGCGCAGCACCGCGAAGGCGGAACCCGAACCGGCCGCGAAGCCGGCGCCCAAGACCCGCGGCCGCGCCGCGAAGACCGCGGAACCGGCGGCCGCGAAGGCCGCCCCCGCTACGAAGAGCACGGAACCGGCGGCGACAAAACCGACACGCGGCCGTGCCACCAAGGCGGCCAGCACCACCGAGGCCGCCCCCGCGGCGACGGAAACCGCGAATCCCACGCGCACCACCCGGAGCCGGTCCAGGACCGCCGCCACCGCCAAGGCCGCGGCTGCCCAGACGGCCGCTCCCAAACCGGCGGCTGCCAAGGCTGCCGCGCCGAAGACGGCCGCGAAGCCGAAGGCAGCGCCCAAGACCCGGACGCCGCGGACCCGTGCCACCGCTCCCAAGGCGGAATCCGTCCCCCTGCTCGACGCCAAGACCGCCGTCGTGACGCCGGTTCCGCCTGCTGAACGCACCCGGCTGCCGCGCACCGACGGCCAGGCGCACCGGGTCAGCACGCCGCCGGCCGTGACGGCCGGGGAGATCGAGACCGACCTGCCCGACGACCGGTACTTCAACCGGGAGCTGTCGTGGCTGGACTTCAACGCCCGCGTGCTGGCGCTGGCCGAGGACGCCTCGCAGCCGCTGCTGGAGCGGGCCAAGTTCCTGGCCATCTTCGCGTCGAACCTGGACGAGTTCTACATGGTGCGGGTCGCCGGCCTCAAGCGCCGTGAGGAGACCGGCCTGACCGTGCGCAGCGCCGACGGCCTCACGCCGAGCGAACAGCTCAGCCGGATCGCCGCCCGCAGCCAGGAACTGGTCGACCAGCACGCCAAGGCGTTCCTCAACGAGATCCGCCCCGGGCTGGAGCAGCACGGCGTGCGCATCGTGTCCTGGCAGGACCTGGAGCAGCCCGACCAGCTGCGGCTGTCCAACTACTTCAGCGAGCAGGTCTTCCCGGTGCTCACCCCACTCGCGGTGGACCCGGCGCATCCCTTCCCTTATATCTCCGGGCTGTCGCTGAACCTGGCCGTCACCGTGCGCTCGCCCGAGGGCGGGCCGGAGCAGTTCGCCCGTGTGAAGGTGCCGGACAACGTGCCGCGGCTGATCCGGGTCGAGGCCGACCGGCGCAGCGGCACCGCGACCTTCCTGCCGCTGGAAGAGCTGATCGCCGCGCACCTGCGCGAGCTGTTCGCCGGCATGGACATCATCGAGTGCCATGTCTTCCGCATCACCCGCAACGCCGACCTGGAGGTCGAGGAGGACCAGGACGAGGACCTGCTCAAGGCGCTGGAACGGGAACTGGCCCGCCGCCGGTTCGGCCCGCCGGTGCGGCTCGAGGTCGGCGACGACATGACCGACCACGTGCTTCGCCTGCTGCTGCGGGAGATGGACGTGGAGCCGGACGAGGTCGTGGAGGTGCCGGGTCTGCTGGACCTGTCCTGCCTGTGGCAGGTGTACGGCGTGGACCGCAAGGAGCTCAAGGATCCGCCGTTCGTGCCGGCCACGCACCCGGCCTTCGCCGACCGGGAGACGCCGCGCAGCGTGTTCGCCACGCTGCGGGACGGGGACGTGCTGGTGCACCACCCCTACGACTCCTTCTCCACCAGCGTGCAGCGGTTCATCGAGCAGGCCGCGGCCGACCCGAACGTGCTGGCCATCAAGCAGACCCTGTACCGCACCTCGGGTGACTCGCCGATCGTGGACGCGCTGATGGACGCGGCCGAGGCCGGCAAGCAGGTGGTGGCGCTGGTCGAACTCAAGGCGCGGTTCGACGAGGAGGCCAACATCAAGTGGGCCCGGGCGCTGGAGAAGGCCGGCGTGCACGTGGTCTACGGCCTGGTGGGCCTCAAGACGCACTGCAAGACGGCGCTGGTGATCCGCCAGGAGGGCTCGTCCATCAAGCGCTACTGCCACATCGGCACCGGCAACTACAACCCGAAGACCGCGCGGCTGTACGAGGACGTCGGCATCCTGACCGCGGAGCCGGCGATCGGCGCGGACCTCACCGACCTGTTCAACGTGCTGACCGGCTATGCCCGGCAGGACAACTACCGCACCCTGATGGTCGCGCCCTACGGCGTGCGGCGCGGCATCGTGCGGCGGATCGAGCAGGAGATCGAGCACGTGCGGGCCGGCCGTCCGGCGGGCATCCGGATCAAGGTGAACTCGCTCGTGGACGAGCAGGTCATCGACTCGCTGTACCGCGCGTCGCAGGCCGGCGTGCCGGTCGAGGTCGTGGTGCGCGGCATCTGCGCGCTCAAGCCGGGAGTGCCCGGACTGTCGGAGAACATCGTCGTCCGGTCGATCCTGGGACGTTTCCTGGAGCACTCCCGGCTGTTCCGGTTCCACGGTTCGGACGAACTGTGGATCGGCAGCGCCGACATGATGCACCGCAATCTGGACCGCCGGGTCGAGGTGCTGGTGAAGGTGACCGACCCGAAACTGGTCGCCCAGTTGGACAGTGTGCTGGATTCGACGCTGGATCCGGCCACTCGGTGCTGGGTGCTGTCGGCCAGCGGGAACTGGGATCCGTCCCCGGCGGACGGTTCCCGGGTTCGCGATCACCAGGTGGAACTGATGAAACTGCACAGTGCGAAGGAACAGCAGGTGTGACTATCGCGGCCGCCGGCGCCGTTGTGTGGCGTCCAAGCAGTGTGACCGGGCAGGTCGAAGTCGCCGTGGTGCATCGACCACGATATGACGATTGGTCACTGCCCAAGGGAAAATTGGACGCTGACGAAACGGAGCCGGCGGCCGCGGTTCGGGAAGTGCTGGAGGAGACCGGCTTCTCCATCGTGTTGGGCCGTCGCTTGCCGTCGGCCGAATACACCGTGGACGGCAAGGCGAAGGTCGTCTACTACTTCGCGGCCCGTTACACCGATGGCGACTTCGCGGCCAACGACGAGGTGGACCGGCTGAAATGGGTGTCGCCCGATGCCGCCGGGGATCTGCTGTCGTATGGGCACGACCAGGTCGTGCTGGCCGAATTCACCGCCCTACCAGCGCGTTTGAGCACGTTGCTGCTGGTACGGCACGCCAAGGCCGGCAAGCGCGGCGAGTGGCACGGCGACGACGACCTGCGGCCGCTGAGCCCGGCCGGGTGGCGGCAGGCGGCCGGCGTGGCCCGGATTCTGCCCCTGTTCGGGGCTGATCGCGTCCATGCCGCCCCGAGGACGCGCTGCGTGGACACTGTGGCCGGGCTGGGTATGGAGATCCGCAGCGAGCCGCTGCTGTCCGAGGAGGGCTACTGGGTGAGCCCGTCGGCCGGGGTGGCGCGGCTGCTGGACATCGTGGCCGCCGGCGGCACTCCCGTGGTGAGCAGCCAGGGTGGCGTCATTCCCGACGTCATCGCCCGTCTGGCCGACATGAACGGCCTGCCGCTGGCCGAGATCGCCAGCAAGAAGGGCAGTTTCTGGGTGCTGTCGTTCCGGCCGCCGAAGGCCGGGCGGGAGCCGCGCCTGGTCGCCGCCGACTACTTTCCCAGCCCACTCCCGAAACCGTCCGGCCGCTAGTCCTGGGGGTCACGAGACCCCTTGCCCCCCAGGGGTTGTGGTGACACCCCCTGCTGGACCTGGACTTTCCGCATTCTTGAATGCCCATAACGTGATCAGGGGCCCGTGCTGGACGCACAGGGCCCCGGGAGTCTGGGGGGTGTCCCCCAGAAAACACCGCGAGCGAGGTCTGCGCGCTTGCGCGCAGACCTCGCTCACTCGCGAGTTCACAGACTCGGCACGCGCGGGTCGGGCACCGGGTCCGCTTCACATCTGGAGAACACGCCCGGCCGAGCGGGTGACTCGGCCGCGCATGGTCACTTCTTGGCGGCAGCGGCCTTCCTCGGCGCGGCCTTCTTGGCGGCGGGCGCGGCCTTCTTCGGCGCGGCCTTGGCGGCGGCCGGCTTCGCGGCAGCAGCCGTGGTCGCGGCCGCGGCGGCCGGCTTGGCGGCGGCCGTGGTCCGCTTCGGCGCGGCCTTCCGCGTGGTGGCGGGCTTAGCGGCGGCAGCGGCCGGCTTGGCGGCAGCGGTCCGACGCGTGGTGGCCGGCTTCGCGGCGGCAGCGGCCGGCTTGGCGGCAGCGGTCCGA
>Ga0307511_10001110_pt1 | contig 28706 bp, 38 predicted proteins | sample 13_EM_MG_FD_200266 | JGI IMG/M metagenome (GOLD analysis project Ga0307511, IMG submission 200266) | Populus trichocarpa ectomycorrhiza microbial communities from riparian zone in the Pacific Northwest, United States - 13_EM | ecosystem: Host-associated > Plants > Roots > Unclassified | place...
CGACATATCAGCACAGCCACAAAGCGTAGTGGCACAGCCTCAGAACCATCAACACAGCCTCCAATTACCCCACATTCCTTACACCACCAGTGCACATCCCCAACCAGTATAAGTGCAACACAGCCTTTCAGGCACACATCCCATCAGTCCATCAGCACAGCCACATACCTGTGCACCACTTCCATTCTTGATCATCAAGTGTAGATCAGGAACATCGATCATCTCCATTCCCCACACTCCCCTCCATTCCTCAAGACAGGTGAAGGTAAACCCACACAACAAGACACAACCAGTGTTGTTCCCAAGGATTACTACACCCTCAAACACTACTGAAGGAAGTACTACACTATCCCTCAGCGAACTCAACAGGTCAAGGGCCGGGAAGTACGAAAACCCGCTACAACCTGTGGAGTTGGTTGTCCAGTTCACACAACAAGACATCCAACCAGCCTGCTAGTGTACACCTAGTGTGAACACCAAGCAAACCATTGGTATAGAGAAAAGCTTATCAAAGTACACTCTAAACCTTCGAACTCGACAGCGCGCCTCCAGCCACGACGCTGAAATGATGGCCCTGGCCCACGCTTCCAAGCTAGTTGCCAAGACTATGCTTGGGAAGCGCTCCATAAGGGAGTTCCGTTTCTTCTCTGATTCCACCTCCGCACTCACTAGCATTTTCGATCCACGCCCCCACCCTTCACAACAGGCATCGCTCCTGTTCTGATCAAACATGCACTGCCTCTTCTCCGAGAGAAAGGACATCACCGGCCGGATGCTCTGGACCCCTGGCCACGGGGGTCTCGACCACATGAACATCACCGACAAGAAGGCCAGACAAGCTGCGAACCGGAAACTCAAGGAGTTCGGCTACCTCCTCCCCTTATTCGTCTCACGCTTGGCAGCCGTCACCGAGGTCGAGACCATGGCGCTTAAAGACTGGAACAACTTCCTTGACCGACTGGAGGACAAGGACGAGAAGATCTTCCGACCCCAAGGCGGATTCCGACCCTTCGCCGAGAAGCGGAAGGGATCCACCTTCATGAAACTCAGACCCGCTAAGTGGTTTAAGTCCATCACCCGCAAACACACGTCCCAGCTGACACAGATGTGCACCAACCACGCCCCAACGGGCGAGTACTTCAAACGCAACGTGTGGAAGTACCAAGACAAACCCGAAACCTTTTTCCACTGCCCTTGCAAGCACCCACCGCACGGCGCGCCACCCGTCGTTCAAACACGAACCCACATCATCAAATCCTGCCCACTCTTCAAAGACACCTGCGACAAGCTGAGACTAGTGGTGCCAGGAATAGATCGCCCAAGATTTTCGATCGGAAGACTCATCAAGAAAAAGACCATCAAACACACCCTCGAGTACCTGAAGGCCGGGCCGTTCTCCCACCACCACGCCCCTCACAAACCCCCGTGATTTCATTCTCGGCATGAGCACGTCGCTCCATCGCCTGGTGTGGTACCTCTGCACCCTTGCCTTTTAGGCCAGTACTCTGGACCAGTCCCTCGCCGCCTTAAGCGCGCCACTCCTCCCCTGTTACGTTTCTGTTACCCCTTTTCTTTTATGCCTTCACGGTACCTCCACTTGGAGTTTGCTTATAGTTTTGCTGTGTGCTAGGATTTACATTCAAGCCCTTAACGTAGTGTGACGTACGATGTAGTATATAGGGGACACCTCTGGCCGCCGAGCTGAATGGTGTATAATAGAACAACACACACACACACACACGTGCGGACTGGGGCCCGAGCTCACCATGTACCCCGGATAAACAGTACCGTGTATCAACACCCTGCCACGACTGCCACAGATAAGTCAGATACAACGGGCTACGAGACTCTTATCTGCTATCGATTGATCCACTGATAATCGATAAGGAACCTTCCATCGAGGCCGAGTCAAATGGACGCCTCTGATGGATCCAAGGCGCTAAGCCAGGCCACCCTCATTCTATGCTTATAAGGCACCCGTAGTTACGGTATGCCCGCCAACAATGAAGTCTGGTGTCAACTCCCGCCTTGCTGCGACCGGCGTGAACTTACCCGCAGACCTGTTCAAGCAAAGGTTAGCAATCACAATCGGTTGTGCTCGTTCTCAAAAGCGAGAAAGCTGGTGGTATTCGCCATGGTCTGACGCTCTTAACTACCTCTGTCTGGCGACGTCGACCGGGGTCGAAGGTAGCGGTGTCGGCGACACGGAAAGGGGGAGAGGCGCAAGTTTTTATCTGTGCCCTCAGAAGGAACTTGTTCGGGATGTTCCCCGACCGCAAAGTATGCCCTGCCTCTATACCGATACTTGGGCTGTATCCGCCCCGCTCATCACCACTGTTTCACAGGTAGTACTGGAGAGTCCACACTGGACAAACAGAGTATGTTCGCCACTGTTGGGAAACCCCAATCCTCACTGTTTATCCAGACGATATACTTCTGTGGGCCGCCAAGACTGAGGATCTTCCTGAGGAAACCCCATCCACCGACACACATTTCGCGGGTATCAATCCAGAAACTGGATCAGAACTGGAGGAAGACGACCTGATGGAACACCCCTCGTTCACCAGGACAGATGGTTCCAATACCAAGCTCGAGGAGAACATTAGACAGCCCGATTTCGTCATTCTGGCGAGAGCGATCGATGCAACGCTCCATTGTCATTCGGTGTGGGAGGTTAAGACCCTATATTCCTATGACTCGAGTCTTCGTATTAAAGGTGTGTATTTTGCATTCCTGGACTGGGACAAGTAAGCCAACCGGTTGTTAGATAAGGAGGCGAATCCCCGGCGAACTGCTCGGGGTGTTATGAGTCTCGCGATACCACAGGTCTCAGCTCAGGTTTTACATGCATTCCACGAGTACCCCACACAGGATAAAGCCCATTGCTTCCTTCTCGTGGATGTATATTACAAACACCTGGAATACGAGCGGAGCGAAGCCACTCGGCTTACCTCGAATATGACAAACGAAGATATCATCAAGTTGGCCAACAAAATCAAGCCGAAAAAGTCGGGCCCTGTCTCGATGGCGTTGGAGGAAGGCATAGATGAATCTGGAGAGGGGGTTGCTTGGTTTTCAATAGGGTTTGAAAACGCCTGGCGGGGGTGTACGAGGGAGTTCTTGAAACGGAATCGGATGCGCCGACAACATGTAAATCCCCCTACGAGATAGACCAAGAATCACGCAGATGTATATCTACCGCAGTTTAATCGCTTCCATTCCCAGACCAAGCTCGCCACAGTTTGATTTGACTGCCAAACCTCCACACATCCTAGTATGATGAAACGGGATGGCGACGCGGCGCCAGGCTGCTATGGGAAGGACGTGCGATAAAGTATAGAAATCCCCCACACGGAAGATGATGCTGGACCCCGCGGGAACGTGCGAAAGCGAACGCCGCAACCGAACCGCAGGTCGAAACACTACTGTATCACTACTCTTCCCCGGGAGTGTCTTAGAGTCAGATCTCACCGTTGCTCATCCAAGGGGCTCCAGGGAACAAAAAGTCCGTGAATTTACTATGCAATTGAAATGTAAAGCAATCAGTTGATGGAACGAAAAATACCCTCCCCTTCCCAACCAAATCCCCCACAAAGCAAAACGACCAGCCCACCCATCTACAGCAGCGCAAACAGAGCAATCCCGAAGCTAACCCCAAGCCCGGTCAATAAAACATTAACCAACCCCTCCCTCACCGTAATGCCAGAGCTACTTCCCTTACTCGTGCTACGCATATTCGCACGGTCCTTCCCACTGTGTCCATTAGAGGTCTCCAACACCTCCAGGTCGATGGTAGCAGTATTAATGGTCCTAGTATTAGCAGTGGTCGCGAACGTAACGGTCCCGCCGGAGGGAGTGGAGTCCTTGTAGGCCTTATCGTTCAAGAAGACGAGGGCGAAACCAGGGGCGGGGACGGTGACGGTGCAAGTGTTAGTAGTAGCGTCACAAGGAACATTCACGACATTCAATTCGCCTTGGAGGCGACCGTCGGATTTGAAGTTGGCACCAAGACTCTGACCAGCCCAAGTGAAGTTACCCTTGACAGTGACGTGGTCGGCGAGGAGGTACTTGACCCTAACGGAGGGGGGTGTCCCAGTGGGTTGGCCAGTCTGACCACCACCGATGGAGATGGCGACGCGCAAATCGTGGGCACCGGAATCATCATCCAAGTAGTTGAAGAGAGCGACCCTCATAGGGGTGCCATTCTCGTAGATGGCATAACCCGGAGTGGACGGGTTCGCGCCGTTGACGCCAAGGTCGATGACCTGAGACTGGTTTGACCGACCGAGAACCTCGGTCATGGCGAGAGTAGTGTAGTACATCGGACCTTTGCAGGGGTCAGAAATCGGCGGAGCATGATCACCGGCCACTTACCAACGGTCCATTGACGGAACGCGGTCTGGTTCGAAGGAGGGGGGGTGAAGGGGTTATAGTAGACGTTCTGACCGCCAACGTGGAAGAGTGCACCGGTAAAGTTGCTGTAGGCCATTGTCAAGCCATAGTCCAATCCCCACAAAGCGGCGACAAAGGCATCGGAAATTCCGGGGAAACCACCACATGAGGCCGTGTTAGTTTCGAACATCATGAATGGCAGGCCGACTTCTTGAGCAACTCGAGTTGCATTGAGGTATTGTTGGATGAGGTTTACACCGGTATCGTGGGTGAGGAACATGGGAAGCAACTCCTGAGGTTGACGAATGGGTCCACCTAAATTCGCCGGAATCAGAAACGCCCTCCCACGAAGCAAACGCGGAACTCACCAGTGTTGAAAATGGCAGCACAATTATCGGTAGGATACCTAAATGGACAGGTTAGATCGACAAAGGTGTGCTCTGCTTGTCACATACTTTTCGACGGTGATGATACCCATTTCTTGAGCAAAATCAACCAAAAAGTTGGTATTGAAGACGTCTTCCGGAGTCCAGTCACGGTTGACACTGGGGGCGATCATTTGGCGCTGAGTCTTGAGACCCGCAGCGCGCATTGCAGAAAGAAGGCTCTGAACTTCCCCCTTGTAAGAGGCGGGTCCATACCCCTGAGAAACGACTCAGTACCTTCGTAGCAGGCAGAGGGTAGGAGTAGATCATACCTCGGGTCTGTGCCCGTGGGGAAGATAAAGATCGGGTTCGTTACCTGCTTGGAAACCGAGAAGCCTGTTACCGAGAATCTCCTGACCCTTCTTTATAACATCCAACCGCCAGTTTGTGGTGTCGTTGAATGGGATACCTTTGGGTCTGGGATTGAGGGATACCGAGATCAAGAACACCAAACGTGGGCTTACCAAGGAACCAATCGACATTGACCAAAGTACTGATATTACCCATCATGTACAGGATCTCGGGGGTAAAAACCAAGGGGGGCGTTTGTGTCTATGGGGATTATTGGTAAGGTGGAAAAAGTGCAATAGCAACGACCATACCGGATTGTAGAGATTGCTCTTGTCTTTCTCGAGAGTGTTGCCATCTGCGAGGGACGGAACCAAAATAGCAGTTTCCTGAGAGTTGCCACCAATACGGATGGTTACTCTGCCGGCACGCTCTTGAAGGTTAGCGAGCAAGTTGAGGAAAGGAACAGATACGGTCGTTCTGAATTACGATCGTCAAGATCAGGTGATCGATATGAACCAAGGGACAGATCGCACCCGTTGTGACCCACTGGAAACGATTAAGTAAGAACATCGCCCAGGCCACAGTGGGGACCGAGAGAGGACTTACAGACATGATTTGAGACGGACAATTCGACTGAGAAGCCGAGGAAAGCACCATGTTGACGTATCGAAAGACCAGGAATGTTTCCGTTGACGAGCTGAACGGCGAAACTGGTGTTGACCGGGGGGTTGGTAGAGGGCACGGGCGGGATGAGGGTGCGCGGGTCGTAGGCAGCGGAGCCTGTGTAGGAAGAAGCCAAACTTGTGTCGGTGCTGGAGGGCTTGATACCGAAGAGGGTCTCTTGACCCTCGGGGACGTAGACTGTGACGGCGAAAGTGTTGAAAACGAGCGAGAGGAGGACCAGGGTGCGTGCTTGCCAGCTGGATACCATGACGGGGGAGGGTATACGATGTTGGAGGCTGGCGTGAGTAGTTTTAGTTCATTTGACAGCGCCCAAGAGCCAAGAATGCCCATTCATGGTCTTGGCCATCGCTGCCGCTCCGCTTCGGATCCTGGCCCGCCAGAAGTTCCCTCCCAAAACTCGTGGGGGATGTCGAGACTTGCGAGAACACACAATCGCACGAGCGTGGACACAACACTAAGCGGTCCCTGATGGTGTCTGGCGGATGAGACGATGACGCCGAAGCGCTGGCGTCAATTTAGAGTCTTGGTTCCTCTGCGTCGATTGCCGAGTCTGTTCCGTGAGCGCCAAATATCCAGAACCATTTTCCCCCTTCGAGGTTGAGGAATCCCGTGCGATTTCACAAGTCGCCGAAGAGTTGTTCACATGCCAAGGAGTCGACGTCATCCAAACAACGGCAAACAACTCAACGCGATCGAGAATTATCCCGGTCCCGGCCCGGCTTTCGAAAAATGCAGGCTCAGCAGATACAAGAAACAATCGTCTGCTGTTCATCTCCCTCCACCTCCACCGGCTCAGTAGCCTTCCACGACATCCGTACTGGTGCTGTACTTGCAACCTTTAAACAAACAAACCCGCGGGCACATGGCACCGACCTCGTTGAGACCAAGGATGGGCAGGGTGGATTCATCTTGTCGGCTCAGCAAGACAAGTCCATCCTGAACGTGTACAACTACCAAAAGGTGCACTCAAAGGGGCTCGAATTGGGAGATTGTCTAATGCGAGCGAGGTAGGATCAAATAGCTCTCAAGATCGTGCTCTCCGAAAGGCTTTCTTGCATCGCTGTCGATCCTCGGGGAACATATTGTGCGGGTGGAACAAATCAAGGGAGAATATATCTATGGGAGGTATGTACGAACCTCTTGTTCAGTATCACTGCGTTTATATCCACGAGTCAGATTTCTTCAGGGATTCTCTTCAACGCCTGGGACGCGCATTACCGACAAGTCAACGTCTTGCGCTTCACCCCTGACAGCGCGGCTTTAGTTTCCGGGAGCGACGACTCATCAGTATCGATATGGTCCGTGACAAGGTACGACATCGGAGAAAGTGGCAACGAGACATGTTTTAACTACTCCCTCATAGGCTCGTTGACCACGACTTCCAGGGTGAACTCGTGACCCCACATTGCACTCTCTCGGACCACACCTTGCCCATCACGGACATCGTGTGCTCGTTTGGTATTTTTCCGACGAATCGGGTTTTGACGTCGTCTCTCGACCACTCGGTCAAAGTCTGGGAACTGTCCACCCAAACGCTCCTCTCGACATTTCAATTCCCGAAAGCGATCGCGGTCATAACATGGGATACGACCGAACGAATATTTTTTGCGGCCTCGGTTGACGGGTCGATTCATCAAGTGAACCTGTTCTCTCAACGTGAGGCTAGGTTCGCAGCGGCCATCGGAGGTGGAGGTGCGGCTGACTCAATACGCCTTTGGGACGAGTCCGATTCCACTGGACCGACTAAAAAGAGACTGATTTCGGTGGGGTGAGCGTTAGGTCGCAACGGGTCCCCGCAACTGCTGAAAAATTCGCCCTTCTGCAGCGAGTCGGTAACGGTTATGGCCTTTTCAGTGACAGGTTCTTCCCTTCTCGTTGGTACCGAAGGTGGACTAGTTCACTTGTACGACGTCGCCTCACACCAACTCCTCCGGACAATCGCTTCTCACAAGGGAGGCGTGATCACATTCTTACGGTCAATCCTCAAGCCAATAGACCTCGTCGGTCACGTTAGTTTGAACCTTCATGTAAATGGGGCGACAGACGCGAAGGACGTTATACCCGTCAGACCGATCCTACCCTTCCAGCGAATAAAGGACGCAAAACTGAGGGAAGCCCATGAGGTGACTATCATGCTGCCTGCCGTGAGGACTGTGAGTGGAATAACCTCATCCATATCTCAGGATCTCATCGTGTTTTGCGTGCAGCCGCACGATCTTGGCTACTCGGAACAGGAACTCCTTGAAGATTATGCTTTCTTCGTCCATGGCCGGAATACGGAATCAGAAGGTGTACCGCCATCGACAAATGCCAGGGTGGAAGAGCTGGAAGTGGAGGTAGCCAAGCTCAAAGAACAGTTGGGGAAAGCCAAGGCAATCAACGACACGATGTGGCAAAGTGTTGTCCATAAGTTGGCAGAGAACGGCGAGCAGTCGAATGTAGATGGGGAACAACACAGACGGAAACGAGGTCGAGTATAGATATATATTATGTAGTACTCTACCGGTGCATTTATTCCTTATATTGAGACGCGTCTGTGCCGTGGTGCTTGTGGTTGACAAAGTTGAACCTGGGGTATCGGTTAGTGATGGATACCGTTGGGCCGATCGGACGGGAACAAACATTGGGAAGGCCTCTGCAGATACCGAGAAAGAGTAAGTTCGTATCTTGGGAGTCACCCAGAAAAACTCACGGAATTTGAGTTGAGACCAGCCAGAGTTGCTGTATGCAGCTTGCTGAACCCATTCTGGCTGGTCTGAATCGCCGTACAGCGGCAGGTTTTGCTGAGCCCTAGCCCGGAGCTCGGCCAGATCCAGAGCAGCTTCACGTTCGTTCTCCGTCCATCCCCAAAATCGGACTAGAAACAAAAAAGCTCAGAATACAGAAACGCGGTTGGTTCGGGATAGAATGCGTACAACTTGACCGCTGGTACGCGAGCAAAAATCCACCAACAAAACCAAAAACTCCGGCAACACGCAATGGAACCCTCAGTTTCGCCTTCGAGGTCTCCGCGAGGTCTAAGAACACATAACACGACGGTCAGTCTTCCGGTCGGTGCTTCGGGTGATCTCGAGATGTTCACCCCAGAGGTACAGAGCGGCGGGAGCAGCCGCGGTTGAGCCACCCCAAACGGCGTAGTCGGAGGGCCTCATGTAGGAAACAACGCGAGTGGCATGGGGGTCGGCGTCGATGAGCCTATATGGCGTAGAAACCACTTTTTGCGGTGGCATGGTTGGGCGGAGCGAGAGTGTGTGACCGAGTTGTGACCGAATGCTTGCCGCTCGGCAAGTTCTTTGTTTCCCTCCACCGACGACCGACGCTCGCTCTTCCCCGGCATCGACGAACAAGCCTTCCTGACGGTCGCTGACTGCGACCATGACTGCAGACAGACGAGCCGACCGTCGTCTCTCCCGCGTCCAACACGCTTCGCCCTACTCCCAGAAGACGCGGAACGCGAGACCGTCCCAGCAACCCAAGAAATCTGTTCGTTCTCCTTTCACTCCCCCTTCTCTTCTCGTTGCTGATTCCCGATTTCCAGTCTGGATGGAGTCTTGCTGGGTTCCTCAGTTATTTTAACCCTCTCCGGTCAAGGCACTCGGAGGAACCCGAGGAAGAAACTGAGGAAGAAACCTCGCAGGATGAACTGGACACCAATCAGTCGTCTGTTCGTCCCTCGCTTTCGCGTTTATTCTCTCGGATATTCCGCCTAACTTCTGTCCGACGCTTTTAGCAGTCCTCGCATGACGTGTTTGGACCTCGAACCCAACCGGCACAACCACCCCCACCTCCACCTGCGGCAGCTCGGCCACCCAACTTCTTCGCCAACGGTCCAAGCCAACCCGCTGGTCCTCCCCCTCTACAACTCCCGTCTCTACCTGAACCCTCCGCCTCACCGCTCAAAAATATTGACGCAGTCAAAACCTACCTCGAACAGAGTGGGGGTCGGCCGCTCAATCAGGTTGAGATCGCTGGTCTAGTATCCATGCTTCAGGACAGTATGGAAGGTGCTGATGGTACGCACGCATTTTTACGTCGAGCGCTTTGTCACGGCTCAAATCACCCGTCTCACCGCTTTCAGATGAAACTGAACAGCCGTTCCGTTTTTCGAAAAGCCCATCACGTGCGGGTTCTCCGACCATCGGGTCACTATTTCCAACCGCTTCCTCGTCTACCATCTCTTCTACAACGGCGGGTGCCCCGAAAACACCAACGAAGACCTTGTCCAAGAATCCAAACGGGGCGTACAAGTGGCAAGGCGCTGGAAGTGCACGCCGTAACCGGTATCACTCACCCGCGTTCGGATCACCTAGCTCTGGGCCCAAGATCAAGCTTCCCCCCGCGGATGCGGCAAAGAGCGACTCGAAGAGGAGACGCGTTGGCAAGGACGCCGAGACTTCATCCCCACAGAAGACCTCTGCCAGTCGTCAGCCGTCCGCTGAACCAACCGATGCTGGTCCCTCTACCAGTGCGTCAAATGTGAAGGATGCGGCGACAAATGGCGCCCCGCAGTCGAAACAACCGGTGAATGGGATAAGCGTTTCTACCACGAGGTTGAACAAGCCGAACACCCCCGCCGTTTCGTCTCCCCTTCGACAAGCTTGGGGCCAGGATGATATCCCGTCTCCAAATTCCTCTCCCACCTCTGCCCCAAAACCAACAAGGGCCGCTACCTTCATCACCGAGCTCATTCGTGAGGCAACTCCTGTTAAAAGGCCCGACATTGCCAATCCCTACCAAACTGCCAGTCCTGTGAAGTCAGTGAATCCCCCTGCAAAGAAGCCCGCTCGTAAGCCAAGGGCGGCACCGAAGCAGCCTCCGGAAGAGAAGAAGAAGCAACCTGAAATGTCAATGCAGGCGATTATCGAGGCCACGCTGCCAAAGGTGTGTTTTGATGCTTTGATCTGTACCTGGACTTGGGAGCTAACGCGCTGGATTAACGCGATTAGGGAAGCAAAAGATCACGACCGCCTGCCCACCTGTCTGCCTCAACCAGCAGGTCCCCTGAGACTGGCTCGGCAGACTCCCCTTCACAATCTCCCAGTCCGCCGCCAAAACAATCGTCTTTCCCCTCCTTTCAGAACGGGTCGTCTACTGCCCTCAACGGGACCACGGCCGTGACTATTGAAGAAGTTGAGGATGAAGAGATGCTTCCATCACCGAAGAAGCAAAAGAAGGGTACGGCTCCCGCTGAGCCCATGGTCGTCGAGATCGACGACACTTCGCCACCTTCGCAGTCCAACCAGTTCCTTCGTCCCTCGGAAGTGATTGAACCCGGCGATACGCCTCAGTTGCAAACTACTGGTCTCAATGGTGCCTCGCCGTCATCCTCACCAACGATCTCTCCAACCACCAGTGGAAGATCCTTCTTTGGTCTCAAGTCCTCTGCTCCCAAGGAACCCTCGAAGTTGCGGTTCAGTATCAAGGCCGATAGGGATGAGACCGCTTCTTCTGCGTCCTCAGTGTCCCCCACCACTGTTACCTCCCCCAAGGATGCCAAGGCTATGGTCCTCTCGATTGCCATCCTCGAACTTCCTACCGAGTCTTTTACGCTTCCAAAAAGGGCGGTTAAGGATGGAAGGAACCCTGGGGAGTTTAGGGCAGAGAGGGACGTGAGGGGGTTTGCTGATGATGATATTCCCACGGATGATGTCTGGAGCCTTTTCCCAACTTCTGTCGGACCACCAAGCCCCAACAAGGCCGGTCCCAGCACCAGCACCACTACTCTCCCAGCCTCGAGCCCAACGTTCACTACATTCTCCGCCGCTTCCACAACCGCCACCACAGCTCCTACTACGAACGGAGGATTTAACTGGGGAGCTGTTGGTTTGAAGCCTCTCCAGAAGCAGGACGGGGAATGGAAGTGTGGAACCTGCGATTTGATGAATCCCGCTTCCGCGGCCGAGAAGTGTACCGTGTGCGATTCCCCCAAACCCGGGGTTTCTTCATCTTCAACACCTAAACCTGCTTCAACCTCACCCTTTTTTGGGGCCACTACAACCACCGCAGCCACCACCACAACAAATTCTGGATCCGGAGGGTTCAATTGGGGGGCGGCCGGGTTGAAACCTCCGACAACAAACACCGAGGGTTGGAAGTGTGAAACTTGTGATTTGATGAACCCGGGATCTGCCACAGAGAAGTGCACGGTGTGCGATACACCAAAACCCGGAGCCGAAAAACCATCCCCCGCCCTGTCGTTCTCCGCGCCAAAGCCACCTTCCACCCCTTTCGTTTTCGGCTCGGGTTCCGGAGGATTCAACTGGGGCGCGGCAGGGTTCAAGCCCCCTACGACAAACACCGAGGGGTGGAAATGCGGAACTTGTAATTTGATGAACCCAGCATCGGCCAAGGAGAAATGCACCGTCTGCGATTCCCCTAAGCCAGGCGCGTCTTCCTCAGGCTCCGGTTCGGGGGGTGGCTTCTCCATGCCTGCGCCACCTCCAGGACCACTCCCGTTCGGCGCACCCAGCTCAACTTCGTCAACGTCCACCACATCAGGATTCTCGTTTGGAGCGCCCAAACCCTCAGGGTCCACGTTCAACCCGACCTCCACTGGATTTGGTCCGGCGCCTTTAACAATCACGACGAACGGCAGTGGGACTGGAGGAGGGTTCAACTGGGGTGCAGCTGGGCTGAAGCCACCTTCGGAAGGGGGGTGGAAGTGCAAGACTTGTGACCTGGCGAACCCTGCGAGCGCGACGGAGAAGTGTACAGTTTGCGACGCGCCCAAGCTATAACAACGTCTCCTGGTGATCAAGTTTGGTTTCATTTTCTTACCCTCTCTCCGTCATCCTCTCCCATCATCGACCATCCGTCAAGCGTCCTCACATTAGTCAATAGTCAACATTCAAGCACTCGCCTCAACGATTTCCCTCTAAACCTTTCCTCATTTTCTCACCATTGTTTTCCTCCCCCTTCCTTACCCTCACGAGTATACAAGTAATCATATGCATATTTGTTGTACAGGTTTGCCACTTCATTTTTCATCCCCCCCGTTTCTTCTACCTTCTTTGTATATCCTCAGTGTTCCCCCCCCTGGAATCTGCCGAATCCCATCCTCGGACAAAATAGTTATGTGTTCAGCAGTGAGGGTTTTCTCGCTCGCGCTCTGAATTCACGCAAGCCGTTTTCATCCCCGTAAGCCCGCCACCAAGAGAACTTTCACCAACCCGGTGGCGGGACCCTGACGTAGATCCCGACCCTGAATTGATTGATCCGATCCGTGATCCGTGCAGCAAACTCGCCTCGAGTCTGTCTGCTGGTTCACCAGCTCGAGTTCAGGAGGAAGTGCGCTGTTGGTGAATTAAACGGCGTTGCGGCAGCACTTTTGTCAGCGGCGCTGAACAACTTGCGAGGTTAGAAACCCAGGGGAGTTTACAGTCCGTCCAACACCAAAACCTCACAAAACCCTTCTCTTCCGGGAACTAAAGTTAATCTACACTGGTTCCGCATATCTGCACCTCTCGCCTCCTCAAAGGAGAACGCATGAGATATTTCTGACCACAGAGGTCGAAGGGAGTGGCCGAGTTAGGAACCGGGGATCCCATTGGCTGTGATCGGGCGATGCCGAACGTGCGGCTGATAGGCAGGAGGCACAACGACGGGGAACGGCAAGGTGTCGTCAGAAATTCCTTCCCCTCCCCCACCATCCTCGCCGAACACGAAACCGCAATGAATTTGTTAAAAACCTCTGGTTTTTCTTCCCAGAATTTCGGAAATTTTCGCCAAAGTTGCCGGATGTCTCAGCCTCGACCTCCCCCCGGTGCCTGGGAGAAGACAAGGACGCAAGTTTGAGGACACAACGACCCTGACCTGTGTCGTCTCATCGGTTTTTGACGGAGGAGTGAGGCCGCGCGTTGACTGAGCAGGAGTCTGGAGACTTTCCTAAAAAGGAGATTGCGACCACCTTGCCGAGCTGACCCTCCCACCAGCTGAGAACCCTCCCTCTTTTGCTTCTTCCTCCTCCTCTCTCTCTTCTCTTCACGCCCTCTTCGTGTTTGCCATCGCTGGAGACGACTCCAACGACACCGGCCGACCGCGTTTGACCGGGAGCGGCAGTAGTAGTGGCACCGAGTCGACGTCTTTGTCTCGCGACCTTCCTTTTATTAGGGCGTCGTTTTGACCTGACGCGACTTGCCCTTTCCCATCTCCCATGCAACCATCTTTCCCTCCAGATCCCTTCGAGTTATTCCACTACCGCGGGCCACAACCTGACCAGTTCAACGAAAACCCTTTCAACCACCCCGTCCAACAACCATCTACCCACTCTCCGAATTCGCTCAAGATCAAGCTGCCTCCCATGACGCGCGCTACCAGAGCGCACCCTGTCGTCGACTTTGACAAATCGGGATCTGAATATCGTGAGAGCGACGGCGAGGACCGTATGGACACCGAGGAGGCCCTGCCCCCCCAACCTCCCTCACCAATGGTCCAGTACACCAGCAGCTCCAGGGGCAGGCGTTATCTCAGAAAGACCTACGTTGAGTCGGAATCAGAGGATGTTGATGCTGAGGGCGAGTTGGACGTGGAAGTGCCACCACCGGTCCCCAAGATAGAACACGACGATGAGGACGATGGCTACGGAAACGTTCCCCGTTACAGCACCCGTGCCCGCGCTGCCGGAAACCTGAAGGGTTTCGTCGCCAGTGAGGATGACCAGGACAGTATTGGCATCCGCACGCGTTCCAGACTCAGACGACACCCCACTTCTAGTGGCCCTCAGACTCATCGTGGGCGTACCAAGCCCAGCTCAAAAAACACACGGAGCAAGTCAGCACGCAAGGCAAAGAAGCCAACTCAGAATCGGGATGATGAAGATGTCTATGTCCATAATACTTCGTCCGAGTCCGGCGAACACGATGTCTCCTTCGACAATGTCGTTACTTCCCCCGACCCAGAACCAGAACCAGAGGGGCCCGAAGAAGAGCAGGAGCAAGAACGCGGTGGATACGGTTTACGCGCACGAGCGAAAAAGAACTACGACCTCGTCACCATGTTGGACAATATTACCTCTGCTCAAGCTCAACCAACAAAGAAATCTCCTCGCACCAAGAGCCGTCCTGGCGGCAATAAATTCAAAGGTCCCGGTTGGAGTGCCACTGGTGCCCAACTCGGTCAATGGATGGGCTTGAATGGAGACGATTCAGTACGTCACTCCTCATGCCTGATCCCGTCGTTCCTCATTGACTTTGATTACCAGGACTCCGATGATCCGTCTCGGAACCCACGCAAAGGGTTTGCTGCCGCCGCCTCGGGGTCTGGAGGTCTTTTTGCTGGTGGAAGCGGTCCCAATGGTCTCATTGCCGGTGATCTTGGGTCTGGTGGTCCATCTAATCTTGGTAAAGTTGGAAATGCTAGTGCGTCCTATCCTGATCTTTCTGCGATTCGAGCCCCGGAGACTCATCTCCCACTCAGTCCTGGCCGACGCCGATCCCCTTGGTGTGAATCAGAACGTCACTTTTGAAGAGGTCGGCGGTCTTGACGATCGTGAGTCAATTGTCTTTGTTGTAGCCACTTCCGCTAAACCATCCCAAGATATCAACGCTTTGAAAGAGATGACGCTACTCCCTCTCCTTTACCCCGAAGTCTTCCAAAGGTTCAGCCTGACTCCACCACGCGGTGTTTTATTCCATGGACCACCAGGAACGGGCAAAACTCTGCTCGCCCGCGCACTCGCCGCGAGCTGTCGTTCAAACGGGAAAGGCATTTGTAGGTCTTCACTCCCTTCTTGTTAATAACGTATCTGACACTCCATTTTCAGCCTTCTTCATGCGCAAGGGAGCCGATTGTTTGTCGAAATGGGTTGGTGAAGCTGAACGACAGCTTCGTTTGCTCTTTGAAGAAGCCCGAAACTGTCAACCTAGCATCATATTTTTCGATGAAATCGATGGTCTTGCACCTGTCCGTTCCTCCAAGCAAGATCAGATTCATGCGTCCATCGTTTCGACGCTTCTCGCCTTGATGGATGGTATGGATGGTCGAGGACAAGTGGTTGTGATTGGCGCAACTAATCGGCCTGACGCCGTCGATCCTGCTTTGAGGCGCCCTGGCCGGTTCGACAGAGAATTCTACTTCCCCTTACCTGGACTAGAAGCCAGGGAGAAAATTTTACGGATTATTACGAAGAAGTGGCAAGGTTGGGAAGGAGAGGAAGGAGAGACTCGTGCAAATGGGTTGTCGAAACTGACTAAAGGCTACGGTGGAGCTGACTTAAGGGTACGCCTTCCGTTCCGCGTCCGGGGTGGAGAGAAGATTGACGCGCCTCTCCCGTTATTTAGGCGTTGTGCACCGAAGCTGCTCTCAATGCTGTTCAACGGAGGTACCCACAGATATACAAGTCTGCGGACCGGCTGCTTTTGAAACCAGAGACTATTGACGTTCAGTTACGGGATTTCATGATCTCAGTTCAGAGTAAGGGCTTCTGCGTTTGACATCGAACCCGGGCGTCATTTAACACGATTCGGCAGAGTTGGTACCTTCTTCGGCTCGGTCCGCTTCTTCTGCGGCCACGCCCTTACCTTCACAACTCGTCCCGTTGCTCTCTCCTGTATTGGAGGCTGCAAAGGAGGTGGTAGGTAAGGTCATGCCCGTTAGCAAGAAGAGGACAGCTTTGGAGGAAGCAGAGTGGGAGGACGACGTCGGTGAGGAAGGAGCGTTTGATCGAGAGATGATGTTGCAGAGTCAGTGCCCACGGTTGGTTTTCATCTTGCTCCTGGCTGATGCTTCCCTATACAGCAATGGAGAAACTACGGGTTTATCGCCCTCGTGTCGTACTCTACGGATCTCCTGGCATGGGACAAACCTTTGTCGCTGCCGCTATCCTCCATCACCTGGAGGGCTATCATGTTCAGACGCTCGACCTCGGCAGTTTGTTGGGCGACTCGGCTAGGGTATGGAATACGCCGTTCTGTAGTCCTTCCCGGTGCTGACCCCTTATAGACGGTGGAAGCAGGCATTGTTCAACTCTTCGTTGAGGCTAAACGTCACCAGCCCTCGGTGATCTACATCCCTTCGCTCGTGGGTTGGTGCGCTACGGTCTCGGAAACGTCAAGGTCCACCGTCAGAGCCATGCTCGATACTCTTTCCCCTTCCGACCCCATATTACTTCTTGCCGTTGTCGATGGGCCGTTCAAGACCCTTCCTCGCGATGTTCGTGCCTGGTTCGGCCCGGTGAAGGACAACAGGGTCGAAATCACGAAACCCTCGACCGAACAACGCGACGAATTCTTTTCTTCTGTCCTCGCTGACGCACGCCGGCCACCCAACCAATTCCCTGATGGCGTCAAGCGTAGGCGAAGAGTACTGGAGGAATTGCCTATTGCACCACCGGTCGAACCCCGGCAACTATCCGAGGCAGAACTGGCCGTGCAGGAAGAGAACGACCAAAGGGTGATCACGCTATTGAAGTGGCGATTAGGTCCGATCCTTACTGAGTTAAAGAGGAAGTTTAAGAGGTTCACAAAGAGAGCTGGTGTACGTTCAGATCATCTCCAGTTTCAGACCTGAGACTGAGTTTATTTGCAGGATGAATACGACCTCGATGGACAAAACCAGCAACCCCAACCACCCATTGAACAACCTCCCGAGCCACAAGTCCAAACCGTAACCACACAGGTCGATAGCATGGAGGTGCAAACCGGACCCGATGGCACTGTCGAAATCGTCGAACAACACCAAGAGCAGATACAGGAAATGATCTCCATAGACCCTCCACAGGTCAACGGCCATGCGATTGAGGGGCAAGAACCTGTTATCGTCGTCGAACAACCCCCTCCTCCCCCTCCGAAGCCCCAACTCTACGATATGGACCTGGAACGTATACACGTTGAGCTATACCGAAACAAGTACCTCACCCCCGTCGACTTCCTCCACAACATCCGGAAAATCGTCCACAATGCTGAAGTCTGCGCTGCCGATGATCTCGAGCGGTTATACAAGGCGCAGGCAATGTTGACCGCAACGGAAGTCAGCTTGAACGACTTCGATCAAACCTTCCGGTTGGAGTGCGAACGTATGGCGGTTAGAGAACGGAGGAGGAGGGATGATAGGAAAAAGCGACGGGAAAAAGAGAAGGCAGAGAAGAAGGAGAAAGAGAAGGATGAGCTGGAGAAGGAGAAAGAAGCACAAGCAAACGAAACTGCTGACCCGAACAACCCCTATGCTCCTGGGACGAGGCGCAGTGCTAGAAACAACGGTCAGGAGCCTGAAGTTGCGATCACCGACCCACTGCAGCTGGAGAGGCGCTTGAAGCGAGGCCGTTCTGCGGAAGGGCACCTTACTGATGGCCGTCAGTCTTCGGAGGAAGCTGGAGAAGGGAGATCCCCAAAGAGGTCCCGAGTTGCGAGTGAGGACGTGCAACAGGCTTCGCAGCCCCTTCTTTCCGCCCCGTTTGCGAAGTGCACTACCCCCGTCCCGGATGAGAACTTGCAGCCACCTCAGCACGACCAATTGATGCATCCCTCCCCCAGACGAATGGGTGGCTTCGATCCTTCCCTCCTGAACCCTGCACCGATGCCCGACGGGATTGGGTTCAATCTGAACGGGACTCCCACGACCTCAACCCAGAATGGCGTAACTCCACCCCCACCCTCAACTATGTCATCTACTCCCACATTCCCGGTCCAGCAGCGGGTTGATAGTCCAAATCCGTTCATCTTCACCGCACAGAAACCACAGCAGGAGGTTCCCGTCGTCCCTGCCCACCCCGTGGACCCCCAGCCGAATGGAACGGGATCTGAGGAACAGCAAAACGTCCCTCATCCTGAAAGCGAACCACCGACGGAGCAACCTGCGCCCGAGTCGATGGAAGTTGTTCGAACGCCGACACCCTTACCTGACTTTTATATCGACGAATACGGCATGGAGCAGTTGAAGGACTACTTGCGCGTATCCACGGCGGAACTCAATATCGAAGAGCTGGAGCAATTGCGCGCAACGTGCCTTGCTGCTGTATGGCGCCACAGAACGGAATGGGATAGGACCGCTCTCGTCGGCGAACTTTTGTCAATAGCGAAGGAGTTTGTGCAGGAGGTCCTTGCAGAGGATGCCGAGATGAGTCCTTAGGTGTCTGTTCGATCGTGTTTATTCCTATGTCGCTTTTCGTATTCGCGTTTGATCCCGGATTTTGATATGTAGTTGTCTTGTTCTTTTCTTGTTCGAGCCTAGAATCATGCGCATCAATAATATTCATCACGTTCCGCGTTGTGCTATGGTTCTGGGATGGGTCGAGAGGCGATACCAACCGTGCGACGGCTAGCCTCGTTAAGCTTCCATTTCATCTTGACCCGCCTCATGGTGTGAACGAACTCGGGATGTAGTGGCGCTTACAGGCGGGAAAGGCTTGGAAGGAATACACGTCTACCGTTCAAGACCCGACAGCACGTGGGGGAGTCATTGACTGAATACCTTCCGCGGAGATGGGAAATCGATCAGGTGAGTTTGGAGGTATACACCACGCAATAGAGTGGCCGATTCTTCTCGCGCGCCTCAGTTCGGTGAGGCACCCCCTAGGCAAAGAGGGGGCCTCGTTGCAGACAGACATGAGGCGGGCCTTGCCGTCACCGTTGGGCTCAGCGTGTTTGGCCTCCAGTTTCCGAACGACCTACAGCCTTCCGTGCTTTGGGACGCACCAACTTGTGACGTCCAACATTCTCGGTCCTGAGCCTGCACCGGAGCGTTAGCGCCGGGATACGAGGGAGCGTGTTTACCTCGTGGTGGACTCCTGGTGACTCTCCCCTAACCTTGCAACCACCTTGTGTATAGCCCCCCCAACGGCCACAGTCGCCCTACTTCCTCCCTCCTGCCCTCAACACTCATTCCTCCAGCGAATCGATCCGGTACCTCAAAACATCATGGAAAATCTAGAGGAGGTCAGGATGGAGAGGTGAGATGTCCGATGGTTTTGCAACTGCATGTTTCTGATCCTGCCCGCAGCCGGGGAGGTGAAGGCGAGGAGCCGGTACGTCGGACTGGAGAAGACACACCCACGAGCCCTGGAAAGAACAGAAGAAGGTACGTCTCGCCACCGCAACACCGTTCTCTTCGCTGAACATTGGGACTCAGGTCCAAGAAACGTCGGAATTCAAGTGACTCCTGTTCCTCTGCCCAGAGCTCCCAATCAGGGTAATTTTTACGTGCCTGGCAATATCAGATCCCTCTAACCTCCAACAATAGCCAGGATCTTAATCCTGAGGGGAAATCGGAGAACGGAAGTGGGGAACAGAATACGCAGCCGACGGATAGGTCAGCTTAGTCTCGCGTCCTCGAGTTGTGGTATTAAATGTTGAAACCTTATGCAGTCAGAAACCAGACTCGTTACCAACCCAAGAGGATTACCGGACCAAGTCCTACGGGGAGTACCGCCACGAAGCGGAGGAGTACGACCAAGAGTTCATCAAGAGATATGATGAGGACCTGGACACCACGTCGATCTTCGTATGTTTCCTATGTTCCTCGTGTCTATGACGTGCTGACCCAGCTCACAGGCCGGTCTGTTCTCCGCCGTGACTTCGAGCCCTCAATCCGGGTAAGGTTTTACGTATGCCAACGTTAGACCCCTCTCATGTCATGCCATAGCCAGGCTCCTGATCCTGAGGGGAAGTTGGGGGGCGGAAGTGGGGAACGGGGCGCGCCGCCGGCGGATAGGTCAGCTTAGTCTCGCGTCCTCGAGTTGGGTTATCAAATGTTAAAACCTTGTACAGTCAGGAACCAGACTCGCTGCCAACCCAAGAGGATTGCCGGACCAAGTTCTACGAGGTGTATCGCCGCGAAGCGGAGGAGTACGACCGAGAGTTCATCAAGAGATATGATGAGGACCTGAACACCACCCTGATCTTTGTATGTTTTCTGTGCTCCTCGTGTCTATGATGTGCTAACTCGACTCACAGGCCGGTCTATTCTCTGCCGTGACATCTGCGTTCATCACCCAGGTCCAACCACAACTCCAGTCGGACCCAAACGAAGAGACGGCCGCCCTCCTCCGAGTCCTCATTCACAAGATCGACAACACTACCTTCGGCGACGACGTTCCTGCAGTCCCGCAGTGGACTGGTCCCTCGCACACAATCATCCAGGTCCAGGCTATCCTTTACGCAAGTCTCGGCACTTCCCTTTTCGTCGCCTTCCTCGCGATGCTCGGAAAACAGTGGTTGAACCGATACGCCTCCATTGACGTGCGAGGGTCGGCCATCGAACGCAGCCAGAATCGACAGCGAAAGCTAGACGGCATCGTCACCTGGTACTTCGACCACGTGATGGAGCTGTTACCTCTGATGCTACAGTTTGCACTGTTGCTCCTCGGTTGTGCGCTTTCCCGTTACCTCTGGGAGATCGACACGACCGTCGGATCGGTTGTCTTCGGTGTCACCTTATTTGGTGTCACTTCCTATGCTCTCTTCATCGTTGCAGGGACAGTTTCTACCAGCTGTCCATATCAAACCCCCGGTGCACATATCCTCCGTCACATCCCACCCCTCCTTCTGAATGCACTTCACTCAGCATTCTCCCGCTCCGAAGTTATCGATGGGGTTGCCACTTGGTGGAATGAGGATATAAGGGATGTCAAGTGTTCAATAGTGCACATCGCCGTAATTATCCTCGGGTCGCCAATTGGGCTGTTGATGAATCTGGCCATTGATGCTTACCGCCTCGCGCGAGCAATGGTGAAGGCGTTTGTTGCCAGCGCCCTTGGTTTGTTTCGCAGGGTGCGTGCATGTGACCCACATACTACCTCATTGGACCTGGATTGCATTTCATGGATGCTCCGGACATCATTGGACAAGACTATCCACCTTCTGACCCTGAGGTTCCTTGCAACGATGACAACGCCGGCCACCTTCGATCCTGCCCTCGTTTCAGCTTGCATCGATAGTCTTGCCAGTTATGTGTCAATTGTCAGCGGCGATGCGGTGATCCTCCAAGGGTCAGAAGAGCTCACAGCACTATCTGCCCTGTGTTGCCTCCGCGCGTTGTCCCACCTCGCAACTGTGGATCCGACATCGAGTGTTTTCGAAGACGTGCGCCGGCGGTACACTAAAGCATTCCCGATCAGGACCAACCTTGGGGGCCTCCCGTCTCACCACCGTTTCTGCATAATTCATAACATATTCCATCCATCCAGCAAACGAGTTGGGAACCCAAGAGGCTACAGGAGTATTCACCGGCTAAAGATCCAGTGGGGGGGCTACAAGCTGTCCAGTCCCGAACATGTTGCCCTTGTCCAACTTGCACAGTTTGAATACCAAAGGGAACAACATCGAAAGGTGCCCCGTTGGATCCTCCGCTATGGTCACCATCTACTATCCCAAGATCCCCTACCTATTGCCCCAGTTGTTGCTGACTGCCTGTTGATCATTGCGATGGACCTGGGCTGCACTGTTCCAAGCGCCACAACCCCAGACAAGAGGTATGTCCATATTCGGCGGATATCCACCCTTCTGACCGAGAACCAGTGCGCGGCTGGAGGGCCTTTCAAACCTGATAACTGAGGAACTCGAAAACTTGGCTCGGGTTGAAGATCTGGACCAAATCTGGTCTAAGGGGAAGACTCTCGTCGCACTCTTCCCATATATCGTCTGGCAGGATCGAGGCGGGGACTATATGATGGTTGACGCGTTCTTGGGTAACGCCAGGACTCCGAAGATACAAGAACTCTTGACCCAATCGATCAACACGTTGTTTGAGGAAAGGAGTCCCAATGCCCCGAACCGGATTGTGACGTTTATGTCACCATACGTACAGTGGAAACGGTTCGGCAAAAAAACAGTCACCTGGTGGGCTGCGGCAGCCATGGCAGTCCCGTATACAGAGGAAGTTTGCCAGAGTGTGGTTGACACTCTGCTGCAGATCGCATCCGTTGACGACCTGGGACCATACATTCCTGTCGAAATTTGGGCGTGGTTGAAGAAGCAACCATCTGTCCCGCCTATATGCAGACGGCGGGATAAGGGAACAATGGACTGTGTTGTTCGCAGGGTTCGAAAACTCGGAGATGTCGACATCCTCCAGTCGTACTTGCTTCTCGTCTGGTCGGAGTGGGATTTAATTTACTGGGATGGTTTGACCGAAATGGAGATCTCGATTAGGAAAAACTTCGGTGGAATTGGGATGGGGTGCCATCGGGAAGTCCTGATCAAACGGCTGGATCACGTCCTAGGACAGCTGGATAGGGGATTAGGATACCTCAAAGAACAGAATCCGGCTCTTGACGAACTCCACATCCCGGAAGCGAGGATGCAATACGAGGGACTCAGAAAGGTGTTACTGGAGGTGGACAAGGAAGCGTTGGAGATCCTGACCCGTACGCTTTTCGGATTAATTAACTTGTCTAATTTACTCACCCCAACGGATGCCCACAGAATCCCACTCGAAGTTCATGTGTGCGCTCCCCCTCCTATGTCCGTAGTGTGTCCACAACTCTCGCTCCTCGTTCCCCCGACTCCGCACCCGTACATTGATTCCCTTTTCTCTCTCTCGGGCTCCGTTGATCCTCAGTAGGAGGCGGGTCAGCGGGAGCGTGTCATCGCTTTCGTCTCCCTACTATCCTGTGTACCCCAACTCACAGCTCTACACCTTCGTTCCTGAATATACCAGTCTCGTCGTCTCGCTCTTCGCCGCATTCCTCGCCGTTCTCGTTGAGCGACAGTCGGACTAGTATGCTCCCATTGGCATGCAAGGTCCCGCCGTCGACTGTGGCCAAATTGGGCGGCGGAAATTCGATTGGATCGTCCCCTGGTATCTCAACCACGTGGTGGAGTTACTACCAATTCTGGTGATTGTTTACGACGACCCTATGCTCATGACGGTCTTTGAGGACCAAATGTTTTGATAACAACACACTATTTGAAGGTCGTACACTTTGATTGGAAGAACTACGGTGAATACGCGTTCGAGTACCATTGGACTAGCACGAGCCCTTGATCCCCTCTCCTCTCCCAACGACTCACGCACAGTGTCGGGGGTGTCCAGGTCGAGGTCAGTCGTGATGCGCTGATGATCAGATCGTATGAGGAGTTTGTGATTTGCCCGAGGGCGTAGAGTTCGTCTACCTTGAGTGAACCGTTCATTCAGTATACTTTAAGGCATCTACCTCTATCAAAGAGAGACCGGAAGGGGGTCGGATGAGGTCACTGTGGTCATCGAGATCGTTGCCACTGGTGCGCCGAAGGTGTTCTGTCGAGATAGTCCGTACCCCCCATATACCAATCGACGGAGCCTTGGACCGGCTTCCTACTCCAATCGTGCTGGATAGAAGTCAAGGCTTAGAGCCCGACGTAGCTGAAGGGAAGGAGATGTCGTCATCCATCACCGCGCGACAGTCCGATCCGGCTACGAAGCTGACCGCGCGACGGGTGTTAGGGGGGTATCCGGTGCAGAGGTGATCCGGTCTGGGAGGTCCGGTCGGGTGGTTCCAGGACGGTTGCTGATAACTAGAGGGATGTCAGTCCCCACGCTTCGATCCTATGACACGCGTCGCCAACGCGCATCCCGTCGTTGACTTCAATGAAGGACCCTGGTCGCCAGGAACAAAGCTACTGACCAGAACAACCCCGACACTCCTAGGGGGGGTATAGCGTTAGAAATAACGCGATTACCGATGGTCGTCCGTCATTAGGAGGAGCCAGAGAATGCAGGCCACGGCGCCCATTTCTATATCGCTTTTCATCCTGAATTCTAGTTTCATTATCTTGCTCTCTTCTTGTCCAAGCCTAGAAATCGTACGTGTCAATAATATCCATCACGTTTCCCACCATACTATGGCCCCAGAGGGGTGGGTCGGGAGGCGACGTCGAAGTTGTGGTTGTGGGATTTTTTCTCCGGCCGTATGACGACCGGCTTTCCTGGGCTCCAGTTTTATCTCGACCTGTCCCATGGCGTAAAAGGATTTAGGACGTAGTGCCGTTTACGGACGGGAAAGAGTCCGTAAGAATACACGTCTGCTGACAACGTGGTGCATTAACGCTGATGAAACAATGTAACGACCTCGACGGTGATCCGTACCGGTCAAACGCTGCGACAGACCCCGACGAACCCAAGTCTGGTATTCCTGACTGGGTACCATGACCAGTTGAACCACTGCATAGCCGTTACTCTGCCGCCATGGAAACCTGAAGGTGCGGCTGCACCAGGGGAGTCAGGAAGAGGATACCTATCGCAGAGATGAGTAAGATTGGAGGTACCACATGGCAGATTGGCGGATCTTTCTCGTGTTCTTCAGCTCAGTGAGGCATCCCCTAGGCAAGGAGGTGAGTCTCGGTCCGGGCGGACGTTGGACAGGCCTTTCTGCTGTTGTCGGACTTGGCGGGTTTTTCCGAGTCCATCGCGACTTCTTTCATCCTTTCGAACACGCCGACCTGTGACGTTCAACATTCCCCGCCGACGCCCTTACCTGACTTTTATATCGACGAATACGGCATGGAGCAGCTGAAAGACTACTTGCGCGTATCCACGGCCGAACTCAATATTGAAGAGCTAGAGCAGTCGCGTGCGACGTGCCTTGCTGCCGTATGGCACCACCGAACGGAATGGGATAAGACGGCTCTCGTCGGCGAACCTTTAAGGAGTTTATACAGGAGGTCCTTGCGGAGGATGCCGAGATGATTGTATCGTCCATTCCTCTTCCCTCCGTTCGATCGTGTTTATTCCTACTATCGCTTTTCGTATTCGCGTTTGATCCCGGAATTTGATATGTAGTTGTCTTGTTCTTTTCTTGTTCAAGCGTAAAGAATCGTGCGCATCATTAATATACATTGCGTTTCACACTGCTGGTTCTGGTGACTCGGGAGGCGACGCCGGTGGTCGCTGGGTTTCCGTGAAGTCCAGCTGTCCCCTGATGTAAATGGACTCGGGGCGCAGCGCTGTTTACGCCCACCATCCTTTAACTACTTCTGTGATCCATAATGTAGTCGTTCCAGTCGCTGGTTGGACGTTGTCAGCTGGCTTCGAGTCGATACGAACGCGCTGACCTGTGGCGTTCAGCGTCTTCACTCTCAAGCCTTGCGTTAGACGCACTGAATCCACACGTCAATCCATAGCGCCGGAATGTTAGATAACGTGTCCGCCCTATAGTGGACTTCTTCTGGATCCCCCAGGTTGTTGGCGAATCCCCAGTACACCCGTTTCGTTTCTGTCGACCGCTCAGCACTCAACGGTTGCCCCACATCTTCCCTCCTGTACTCGTCACCTACCCATCCAGCGGACCGGATCTGATACCCCCAAGCATCATGGCCAATCTGGAGGAGATCAAGATGGAGAGGTGAGACATCCGTTGGCCTCGCAACTTCATATTTCCTGATCTCGCCCACAGCCAAGAAGGCGAAGACGAGGGGTCGGTGCATCCGGCCGGAGAAGAACCGCCCACGAGCCCCGGAAAGAACAGAAGAAGAAGGTATGTTTCACCGCCGTGCCACCATTTCCTTCGCCGAATAATGGGGCTCCAGGTCCAGGAAACGTCGGAATTCAAGAGACTCGGATGCCTCTGTCCAGAGTCCTCGATCAGCGTAGGATCTACCGTGTCTGAATGCTATGGACCCCCCTAATGTCTGACTGCAGCCAGGATCCTGATCTTGAGAGGAAATCTGAGAGCGGACGGGGTGAACGGGGTACTCGGCCAATGGATAGGTTTGCTTAGTCTCACGTCCTCGAGTTATGTTATTAAACGTTGGAACCTTACGCAGTAAGGAACTGGACTCGTTGCCAACCCAAGAGCATCACAGGACCGAGTTCTACGAGGTGTACCGCCGCGAAGCAAAGGAATACGACCGAGATTTTATCAAGAAATATGATGAGGACCTGAACACCACCCTGGTCTTTGTATGTTTCCTATGTTCCTCGTGTCTATGATATGCTAACTCGGCTCACAGGCAGGTCTGTTCTCTGCCGTGACCTCGGCGTTCATCATCCAGGTTCAACCCCAGCTCCAGTCGGACCCAAACGAAGAGACGGCCGCCCTTCTCCGAGTCCTCATCCACAAGATTGATAATACGACATTCGACGATAACGTTCCTCCGATCCCGGAGTGGTCCGGTCCCCCACACATAATTGTCCAGGTCCAGGCCATCCTCTACGCAAGTCTTGCCGCCTCCCTCTTCTCCGCCTTCCTCGCGATGCTCGGAAAGCAATGGTTGAACCGATATGCCTCGATCAACATGCGGGGGTCGGCCATCGAACGCAGCCAGAACCGACAACGGAAGCTGGACCGCATCGTCACCTGGTATTTCGAATACCTCATGGAGTTGTTGCCTCTGATGCTGCAGTTCGCGCTGTTGCTCCTCGGTTGTGCGCTTTCCCGTTACCTCTGGGAGATCGATACAACCGTCGCATCCGTTATCCTCGGTGTCACCTCGTTCGGCGTCGCTTCCTACACTTTCTTCACCGTTGCAGGGGCAACCTCCCTCGGCTGCCCTTATCAAACACCTGGCACGAATATTCTCCGTAGCATCCCGCCCCTCGCCCTGAGTGCACTCCACTCAGCTTTCTCCCACTCCGTTGTTATCTATGGGCTCGCCAGTTGGTGGTATTTGATAGTACGTGATCCCGACCCCTCGACAACGGTGTCCGTTCTGCAGGCAATCTTGATCATCGTCATATCACCGGTCGTTGTGCTGTGGAACCTGGTCCACGATGCTGGCAGCCCTTTGCGAGTGGCGGTCGGAGCGCTCGTCGTCAATGCTCGTCGGGTGCGCGGCTGGTTTCATAGGGCCTGGGGATGGAACACACAAACTGCCGCGTTGGACCTACCATGTATCACATGGATGCTCCAGACGTCATCGGACAAGACTATCCGCCTACCAACACTGAGATTACTTGCAATGATGACAACACTGACCAATTTTGACCCTGCCCTCATTTCAGTTTGTCTCGATATCCTCGTCGGTTGTGTGTCAATCGTTGATGGGAAAGTGGTCATTCTTCCAGGGTCGGAGGAACTCGCAGCTTTATCTGCTCTATATTGCCTCTGCACATTGGCCCACCTCAGGATAGTGGATTCAGCATCAAGTGTTTTCGAAGACATGCGTCAGCGGTACACCGAGACTTTCCCGGTCGAAACCGACTTCGAAGGCATCCCGACTTCGAAATATCGTCACCACTTTTGCATCATCCATAATATATTCTATTCATCCAGCATCGTCCACAGCGGGTACTATTCGATCTCCAAACGCGTTTGGTCTCAAAATTTCCGCCGCCCAAGAATCCAATGGGAAAACTGTCAGCTGTCCGGCGTTGAGGATGTTGTCCTCTTCCAGGTTGCGGCGTTCCAATACCAGGAGGAACGTCGTCAGGAGGTGCCCCTTATGTTAACCCACCAATTCTACGAAGAGAAACGTCCTAAGAAGGTGCCCCGTTGGATCCTCCGCTTTGCGCATCATCTATTATCCCAGGAACCTCTACCTCCTGCATCAGCAGTCGCCAACTGCCTGACGATCATTGCGATGGACCTGGGCTGCACTGGTCCAAGCGAAATAAACCCGGACGAGAGGTATGTCCATATTCGGCGGATATTCACCCTTCTGACCGAGATCCAGTGGACGGCTGGACGAGGTTTCAACCTTGATAACCGAGGAACTCGAAAACATGGCTCGGGTTGGGCGTCCGGATAAAATCAAGTCCAGGCGCAAGGCCATCGTCGCCCTCTTCCCTTATACAGTCCGGCGGGAACGAGTTGGGGACCCTAGGATGGCTGACGCGTTCTTAGGTGTTATAAGGGTAGGGATGTCCATGGACAAACAAGTCACCGAACTGCTCAGCGAAGCGGGTCCCGATTTCCCAAACCGGCTCGTGACACTTATGTCACCGTATGCACACTGGAAATCGCAATCCAACACAGACACAGTCACCCGGTGGGCTGAGGCAGCCATGGCAGTCCCATATACAGAGGAAGTTTGCCAGAGTGTGGTTGATACTCTACTGCAGATCGCA
>Ga0307511_10001111_pt1 | contig 28701 bp, 24 predicted proteins | sample 13_EM_MG_FD_200266 | JGI IMG/M metagenome (GOLD analysis project Ga0307511, IMG submission 200266) | Populus trichocarpa ectomycorrhiza microbial communities from riparian zone in the Pacific Northwest, United States - 13_EM | ecosystem: Host-associated > Plants > Roots > Unclassified | place...
CGGTGAACCAGCCGGAGGCGATCGTGCCGACGACGTCGAAGACGCCGATCACCGCGAGCAGCGAGGCCGCCGCCGTGATGGGCATGCCGTGGTCGTGGGCGGCGGGCACGAAGTGGGTCTGGATCAGGCCGTTGGTGGAGGCGCCACAGATCGCGAAGGTGCCGGCGAGCAGCCAGAAGGGGCCCGTGCGGACCGCCTTGAACAGGACGCCGATCGTGCGGCGGGCCGCGCCCGGGACCGGTTCCGGCTTCGGTACGAACTCGGTCGCGCCGTACGGCTTCGCGCCCACGTCCGCCGGGTGGTCGCGCAGCAGCAGCCACACGAAGGGGACGACGGCGAGGGCCGCGAGGGACACGGTCACGGCCGCCGGACGCCAGCTGTGCTCCTCGACTATCCAGGACAGCAACGGCAGGAAGATCAGCTGGCCGGACGCCGAGGCGGCGGTGAGGATGCCGGTTACCAGGCCCTTGCGTGCGGTGAACCAGCGGTTGGTGACCGTCGCGGCGAACGCCAGCGCCATCGAACCACTGCCCAGACCCACCAACAGGCCCCAGCACAGCAGGAGTTGCCAGGGCGCGGTCATCCACACCGTCAGGCCGGAGCCGAGCGCGATCACGGTCAGCGCGACGGCGACGACGCGCCGGATGCCGAAGCGGTCCATCAGCGCCGCCGCGAAGGGGGCCGTCAGTCCGTACAGCGCGAGGTTGATGGAGGCGGCGGCCCCGATCGTGCCGCGCGACCAGCCGAACTCCTGGTGCAGCGGATCGATCAGCAGCCCCGGAAGCGAACGGAAGGCCGCCGCGCCGATGATCGTCACGAAGGTGACGGCCGCGACGAACCAGGCCCGATGGATGCGGTGCCGTCGAGTGGGCCGGCCCTCGTTCACGACTGCGGTCGGTTCGGTTGTCTGGGTCACGCCATACAGCTTCCGGCCTGCGGCGGATCCGATCCATTGGCCGGGAGGACAGCATTCGTTAGGATCGGGCCATACAATCGGGTCATGGCCACAGTCACCGCGACCGCCAATGCCACCGCCACCGCCGGTTTCCGCCCGCACCGTGTCGTCGTGCTCGCCCTCGACGGCCTGCTCCCCTTCGAGCTGGGCATCCCGCACCGGATCTTCGGCCGCCCCAGGGACGCCGAGGGGCGGCTGCTGTACGAGGTCGTGACGTGTTCGGTCCGGCCGCCCGGGCCGGTCGACACCGACGCCGACTTCGCCATCCAGGTCCCGAACGGGCCGGAGGCGCTGGCCACCGCCGACACGGTGATCGTCCCGGCGTCGTACGAACTCGGCCCGGTCTTCGAGGAGGGCGTCCTCACCCCCGAACTGGCCGCCGCCTTCGCCCACATCCGCCCCGGCACCCGTCTCGCGTCCATCTGCACGGGTGTCTACGTCCTCGCCGCCGCCGGTCTCCTCGACGGCCGCCCGGCGACCACGCACTGGGCGGACGCCGAGCGCTTCCAGCAGCTCTTCCCGCGGATCGAGGTCGACGCGGACGTGCTGTTCATCGACGACGGCGACGTCCTGACCTCGGCGGGTGTCGCGGCCGGCATCGACCTGTGCCTGCACATGGTCCGCCGGGACTTCGGCACGGCGGTCGCCAACGACGTGGCCCGCCGCACGGTCGTACCGCCGCACCGCGACGGCGGGCAGGCGCAGTACATCCACCGCCCGGTCCCCGACCCGCAGTTGGCGACCACGACCGCAGCCCGCGCCTGGGCCCTGGGCCGGCTGCACGAGCCGATCCAGCTGCGCGACATGGCGGAGCAGGAGGCGATGTCCGTGCGCACCTTCACCCGCCGCTTCCGCGAGGAGGTCGGGGTCAGCCCCGGCCAGTGGCTCACCCAGCAGCGCGTCGAACGCGCCCGGCACCTCCTGGAGTCCACCGACCTGTCCATCGACCAGGTGGCCACGGACGCGGGCTTCGGCACCGCCCAGTCGATGCGCCAGCATCTGCAGGCGACGCTCGGCGTCACCCCGACGACGTACCGGCGGACGTTCCGCACGGGCACAAACACGGGCCACGGGTCCGAGAGTTACGGCGGTGTCGGCGCCGCACCCTGAACCCGTGCCCCGGGCGTCTGCCCCCCTCGCCGGTCAGCCCGCGACGATGCCCTCTCCGCCGACGGCCCCCGGCACCACGACCGAGCCGATCTCGGTGAGCGACCCGTTCTTGTCGAGCCGGAACTCGTCCACGATGCCCTTGATTCCGGTCTGGACGTAGAGGTAGCGGCCGTCCGAGGAGGCCGCCGCGTCCACCGTGCCGGCGTCGGTGGCCGTGTTGCCCAGCGCGGTCAACTTGCCCTGGGAGCCCACCCGGTAGCCGGACACCGTGCCGCTGGCGGCGTTGGAGACGTACACATTCCCTGCGGCTGCGACGGCCCAGCAGGTGGCGGTCTGGCCGGTCGCGACGGTGCCCTTCGCGGTCAGTCCGCCGTCACGGGCGACGGCGAAGGTGCCCACCGAGTTCGTCCCGGCCTCCGTCACATGGATCCGTCCGGCGGAGTCGAAGTCGAAACCGAACGGCACGGCCCCCGGGAGCGAGGTCACCACGGGCCGCGCGGACGGCCCGCCGTACCGGCTGACCGGGAAGACGTCGATGCTCTGTCCGGCGGCCTTGGTCGTGACCACGAGCTTCGAGCCGTCGGGCGTGAAGGAGATCTGTCCTACGGCCGAAGCCGCCGTGCCCAGGCCGAGTTCGCGGTGCCAGGAGGGGACCTTGACCAGCCGCTCGCCGGTCCGCACGAAGCCCTGTATCGAACCGCCGCCGAGCGCGTTGGCGACGTAGACCCGGTCGCCGTGGAAGGTGACGCTGACCGGGAACTGCCCGCCGCTGGAGATCTCCTGGACGCGGCGCAGCTGGGTGCCGTGCACGGCGAAGACGGTCACGGTGTCGCTGCCCGCGTTGACGGCGTAGAGCAGCTGGTGGTGCCGGTCGTAGGCGAGCGACCCCTGCGAGGCCAGGTGGTCGGCGACGGTGCCGGCCAGGACGCCGCCCTTGCCCCCGGTGCGGTAGACGCCCTTCTGGCCGAGGGTGCCGTCGGCGGCGCGCTGGTAGGCGACCACGGAGTTGGCGGTCGTGTCGTCGGTCTGGACGAAGACGGTCGAACTGCCGTGGTGGGCGCGGGAGTCGGAGCCGCGGTGCGCGTCGGTGGCGCTGGCGGCGGGAGCGGCGAAGAGGGCCGCGGCGGCGAGCGCGACGGCGCCCGTACCCGCCGTGCGGGCGATCCGGACGGCGCGGGAGGTGCGGGAGGCGCGGGCCTTGGCGAGAGCCATGTGTGGGTACTCCTCTTACGGAAAACGGAGCGCGGAAACGAAACGCGGAACGCGGGATCAGGAGCCGGCGGAGCGACTCGCGCTCACTGCCGGACGGCTGCAACGCTAGCCCGCGACCGCGGTACATAAGCGAACAAAAAGCACGCCAAGGCCCGACGTCCGAGCTTCGTAAGAATCACCGCCAACTCCGCAGAATCACCGCCAACTCCGCTTCGAGGCACCTGACTCCGCCGACCGCACCACGGCGACATCGACACCCCGCGCCGCCCGCTGCGCCCGGCCCGCGCGCCGCGCCTCGCCCCACCACCCGGTCACCGTCAGCAGCCCGGTGAGGCCCACTCCCGCCAGGATCGCCGTCGACGGCACCGTCACCTTGAGCAGCGCCCCGGCCAGCGATCCCGTCGCCGCGTAACCCGCCCCCGCCGCCGCGTACATGACCGAGTAACCGGCGGCCAGGGCGCCGGGCGGCAGCACCTCGCGCAGGGACAGATTGCGGGTGATCATCGCGCCCGACTGCAGCGTGCCGCCCAGGACGAGCGCGACCGCGATCCCGGGCGTGCTCGGTATCAGCGCGGCGAGGACCACGCAGGCCGAGGTCCCGGCCATCAGCACCAGACTGCGGGTACGCAGCAGCCCCGGCCAGCCGCGCAGACCGTAGAGGAAGGCACCGAGGCCGCCGCCCACCGCCATCCCGGCCAGCAGCGGACCGGACCAGCCGACACCGATGCCGCGCTGTTCGAGCAGTGCGGGCAGGACGAGTTCGGACAGGCCGAGCAGGGTCGTGCTGGCCGCGCCCGTGACGTAGACCGGCCAGGCACCGACCAGCACCCGGAGCAGCGGAGCGCCGGTCCCGTCCGCCGCGTCCGTGCCGTCCGCGCCACCCGCGCCCCACCCCGCCGGCAGCAGCCACAACCCCCCGACCGAGGACGCCATCAGACCGGCCGCGAGCAGCAGCGGAACGCGCGGCGCGACGCCGAGCGCCAGCCCGGCCACGGCGGCCGGGGAGAGCGCCCAGACCCCCGCCGTGAGTATCGACTCGACGGACAGCGCCTGCGCCACGGACCGCTCCGGCACCAGGGAGCTGAGCAGGGTGCGCAGCGCACCGGTCGCGGCGGACGGTGCGGCCCCGGCGAGAGAGGCGAACCCGGCGAGGACGACGGGATGCGCGCCCGGAAACAACCCGAGCCCCAGGAAACCCGTCGCGCCGAGCCCGAGCCCGACCGCCAGTTGCCCCCGGGCCCGATCGGGCCGCAGCCGCATCCCGAGCACCGGGGCGCCGACGATCTCCCCGAGGACGTACGCCGCCGCGATGACCGCGCCCAGCGAGTAGCCGCCGGGCCGTTCGCGCACCAGGAAGACCAGGGCGAGCGGGGCCATGGCCACGGGCATGCGGGCGCCGACGGCGGTGCAGGCCCAGGTCAGGACCTGTCGGGAGACAACGTCGCGGTAGGTCATGCCAGCACGCTACGGCCCACCGCCGACAACGCCTCACGGGATTTTCCCCACCTGTGGACAACTCCCGTCATGCCACCGTCAGGCACCCGCCGTACGACCGTCGGACGCCCTCATCGGAACGTCAGCACGCCCCGGGCCACCCGCCCCGCCTCCGCGTCCCCCGCCGCCTTCTCGAAGTCCTCGACGGGGTAGGTCTCGGTCACCAACTCGTCGAGCAGCAGCCGCCCTTCGCGGTACAGCTGGGCGTACAGGGCGATGTCCCGCTGCGGCCGGGAGGACCCGTACCGGCACCCGAGGATCGACTTGTCCAGGTACATGGACGAGACGAGGAAGGAGGCCTCGGCGGTGGCCGCCGGCACCCCCAGCAGAACGGCCTGCCCGTGCCGGTCCAGCAGATCCACCGCCTGCCGGATCAGCTCCACCCGCCCCACGCACTCAAACGCGTGATCGGCCCCGGTAGGCAGAATCTCCCGCACACCTTCCGTCGAGGTGAGGAAGTGCGTGGCCCCGAACTGCCGCGCCACGCCCTCCTTCCCGGGGTTCGCGTCGACGGCGACGATCGTCAACGCGCCCGCGATCCGCGCCCCTTGAATGACATTGAGCCCGATCCCCCCGGTCCCGATGACGACGACGCTCTCCCCCCGATCGACCCGCGCCCGGTTCAGCACGGCGCCGACCCCCGTCAGCACCCCGCACCCGATGAGCGCGGCGGACGGCATCGGGATGTCCTTCGGTATCCGCACGGCCTGCACGGCCTTGACCACGGTCCGTTCGGCGAAGGCGGAGTTGGAGGCGAACTGGTAGACCGACTGCCCGCCCCGCGTGAACGGCTTCCCCGGCCGCCCGATGGCCTGCCGGCACATGGTCGGCCGCCCCCGGTCGCACTCGGCGCAGGTCCCGCAGTTGGCGAGCGTGGACAGTGCCACATGATCACCGGGCGCCACATGGGTGACGCCCACACCCACGGCCTCCACCACCCCCGCACCCTCATGCCCCAACACCACAGGAACGGGGAACGGTATGGTCCCGTCCACCACGGACAGATCGCTGTGACACAACCCGGCCGCAGAAATGGCGACCAGCACTTCCCCCGCCCCGGGCTCCCGCACCTCCAGATCGTCCACGACCTGGATCTGCTTGCCGTCGAAGACCACACCGCGCATCAGACGACCCCCTTGGGTTCCCTGGGCAGACCGAGCACCCGCTCGGCGATGATCGTGCGCTGAACCTGGTCCGAGCCGCCGTAGATCGTGTCGGCCCGCGAAAAGAGGAACAGGTGCTGAAGCACGTCGAGTTCGTACGCGGCGCTCGGCGACCAGTCCACCGGCCCCACCGCCGCCGCGGCCCCCCGCACCGACATCGCCAGCTCCCCGAGCCGCTGATGCCACCCGCCCCACAACAGCTTGGCCACACTGGGCGCGCCGGCGTCCCCGGCCCGCCCCAGCGTCCGCAGGGCGTTCCACCGCATGGTCCGCAACTCGGCCCACTGCCGCACGAGTCGATCACGTACGACGGGATCGAGCACGGCACCGGAAGCGACAGCGGCTTCGACGACCCGCCCCAACTCCCGCGCGAACCCGACCTGTTGGGCAAGGGTGGATACCCCCCGCTCAAACCCGAGCAGGCTCATGGCAACGCTCCAACCGCCCCCCTCACCCCCCACAAGATGCTCGCCCCGCGCCAACGCCCCGTCGAAGAACACCTCGTTGAACTCACTGGTCCCGGTCAACTGCCGAATGGGCCGCACCTCGATACGCCCCGGCTGATCCATCGGCACCAGCAGAAAACTCAGCCCGTGATGCCGCCGCGACCCCGCCTCGGTCCGCGCCAGCACAAAACACCAGTCGGCCTCATGAGCGAGCGAGGTCCAGATCTTCTGCCCACTGATCCGATACCCGTCCCCCTCTCGCACGGCCACGGTCCGCACCCCGGCCAGATCGGACCCCGCCCCAGGCTCGCTGTACCCCTGACACCACAACTCGTCCCCAGCGGCAATGGCAGGCAGGAAGCGGGACTTCTGCTCGTCGGTGCCGTGTGCGATGAGGGTGGGGGCGAGCAGATTCTCCCCGATGTGCCCGGACCGAGGGGGCGCCGAAGACCGCGCATATTCCTCGGCCCAGGCGACCTGTTGAGTGAGCGTGGCGCTGCGATTCCCGTATCCGGACTCGGGCCAACCCAGCCCTATCCAGCCGCTCTTGCCGAGTGTGCGCTCCCACACACGACGATCCTGACCGGCTTCGCCATGCTCAAGGAGCCAGCCCCGAGCCTCGGCCCGAAACCCGTCATCCGCGTCAGTGAATCCAAAATCCACAGGGCTCCCCTATCAACACCGTCAAGTCCACCCGCCCAAGGGGCGCGGGGAACTGCGCGACCAGCCACAACGAACCCGCACCCGCCAAACAACACGAACCCCCGAGCTATTGGGCGTTCGGTCGCGCTCCATCCCGCGCAGCCCGCTCCATCTCCTGCAACCGCCCAAGCATCGGCATCGGATCCACCCCCACAGACCCCGGCAGAAACTCCGCGATCTTTTCAGCCGTCCAACCGCCGGAGGCGTACGCCGCCCGCAACTCCCGAGGCTGAGCCCACACCGCGATCTTCGGCCCGGCAACCGTATAGACCTGCCCGGTGATACCGACCTCCCGAGCAGAATCCGACAGCAGATAAACGACCATCGCCGCCACATCCTCCGGCGACCCGATCTCCGCCAACTCCATAGGAACGTTCGCCGACATCCGCGTACGAGCAACAGGCGCCACCGCGTTGGCGGTCACCCCGTACTTGTTCAGGCCCAGCGCAGCGCTCCGCACCAGCGAGATGATCCCGCCCTTCGCCGCGCTGTAATTGGCCTGCGAAACAGACCCTTGATGATTCCCGCTGGTGAACCCGATCAACGTCCCGCCCCGCTGCTTCCGCATCACCGCCGAAGCCGCCCGGAAAACGGTGAACGTCCCCTTCAAATGCGTGGCGAGAACGGGATCCCACTCCTCCTCGGACATGTTGAAGAGCATCCGCTCCCGCAGAATCCCGGCAACACACACCACACCGTCGAGCCGCCCGTACGCAGACAGCGCGACATCGACAACGCGCTGCCCACCAGCCATGGTCGAGATGTCGTCGGCGACGGCCACCGCCTCGCCCCCCACCGCCTCGATCTCCTTGACGACACCCTCGGCTATCTCGCTCGTCGGCGACGCGCCGTCCATCGAGACGCCGTAGTCGTTGACGACGACCCGTGCCCCCTCGGCCGCCGCCGCGAGCGCGACGGCCCGGCCGATGCCCCGGCCCGCGCCCGTGACGGCGACGACCTTGCCTGCCAAGAAGTTCCCCATGTCCGGCCCCTCCCGCAGTTTCTGACGGTCCGTTAGATTCGACTCAGATTCTACGACCCGTCAGATGCCTGAGGACAAGCCCCGGGGAGGCCCCGATGTCACTGCCGACGTCACCGCCGACACTTGGTCCGGAGTTCCACGACATCGCCAAGCGCGTGAACAACTGGGGCCGTTGGGGACCGGACGACGAGATCGGCACCCTGAACCTGATCACCGACGAGGTGGTCCGCGAGGCAGCCGCCGAGATCCGGACCGGCCGCCGTATCCCGCTCGCCCTTCCCCTCCAGGCCGACGGCGTCCAGACGGGGATGATCCCGGGCCGGGTCAACCCGCTGCACGCGATGGTGCAGATCAACCAGGAGCTCTTCGGCCCGGGGACGGTGGCGTGCAGCGACGACGCGGTGACGATGGGGCTCCAGGCGGGCACGCACTGGGACGCGCTGACCCATGTCTCGCACTCGGGGAGGCTCTACAACGGCCGCCCGGCCGGCACCGTGACGCCGCACGGGGGCGCCGAGTTCAGCGGTATCGACAAGGCGCGGCACATCGTCTCGCGCGGGGTCCTGCTGGACGTGGCACGCGCGCGGGGCGTCGACCGTCTCGAAGGCGGTCACGCAGTGACCCCGGAGGACTTGGAAGCCGCCGAGCAACTCGCCGGCACCGAGGTCCGATCGGGCGACATCGTGCTCGTACGAACCGGGCAGGTGCAGGTGTACCTGTCCGGCGACAAGCACGGTTACGGCTACCCCTCGCCCGGTCTCTCGATCCGCACGCCGGAGTGGTTCCACGCGCGGGATGTCGCGGCGGTCGCCAACGACACCCTCACCTTCGAGATATTTCCGCCGGAGATCGAGGACTTGTGGCTGCCGGTGCACGCCCTCGACCTGGTCGAGATGGGGATGCTGCAGGGGCAGAACTGGAATCTCGAAGAGTTGTCCACAGCTTGTGGACAAAAGAACCGCTTCACGTTCTTCCTGTCGGCGATGCCCGAACCTTTCGTGGGCGCAACGGGAACCCCGGTGGCCCCGATCGCCATCCTCTAAGGCAGTCCGGTTTTGACGAGGGCCGGACTTACGGTCGGATGGCGGCGCGCTGCTGCCCGCCCCGAGCACGGCACCGCGCTGCCGCCATCCGACTCCGGCGCACCCGTCCCGGCCCCCCGGCCCCGAGGGAACCCACGCCGAACACGACCCACGCTCGCCGAGGGCCCCCGTCACCGAAGCCCTCGTCGTCCCCTCGCGGCGAATCGCTGCCCACAAGCGTGACCAAACGGTCACGTCGCGTCAACGCCCATCCGGGGATTTGTCCCTTAAGCACCACTTTGCCGCAGGGCGCGCACGGAAGCACGGCCCGGCGCATCTCCGCCGGGCACTTGCAGACAGCACCTACACGGCTTCGTACGCGAAGCCCTCGAAGCCCCCGTACGCCGTGACACCGCCCCCGAACGCGGCGGCGGCGTCCCGGGGTTGGCTGCCCCGGTCCAGCTCGCACCAGATGCGCTTGCCGGCACCCTCCGCGCTCCAGCCCCAGCGGTCGGCGAGGCCGTCCACCAGCGCCAGTCCGCGACCGCCGGTCTCGTCACCGTCCGCGCAACGCGGCACGGGAGCCGTACAGCTGGTGTCGGCGACCTCGAGGCGGACCGTGGCCGACTCGTCCGCCTCGTCCGGCAGGGAGAGCCGCAGCACGGCCGGACAGCCGGTGTGCACCACCGCGTTGGTCACGAGTTCGGAGACCAGCAGGATCAGCGTCTCCGCGAGCGGTTCGTCTGCTTCTATCCCGGACCCGGCGAGCCGGGAGCGCGCCCATCTCCTGGCCCGCCCCACCTCTGCGGGGTCGGGCCGGATCTCCAGCTGCACTTGAAGCACCTGCACCGCTCACACCATCCGAACCGGCGGACACATAGCCTCGCGCCTCACGAGGGCCACGATCGTAGCCATTTTCTGCATGGCCAGAACAACGACCGGAGCCAGGGTCACGGAACGTGAATCCCTTGCGAGACAGCATGATTGACGTTCCGTCACCCCAACAAGCGCTTCGGGCATATTCCAGCGCGAAGGAGTACGCGTGCGGGATACTGTGCGACGCTCACTGCGGGGAGTCGAACAGGCAGGGGTGAAAGCCCGTTCTGCCATACGAACTGCGGAGCGCACCGCCCGATCCGGAGCCGCCTCACAGGCAACACCGGCATGGCTCGTACCTTGAACCACTCGCATCCCACACAAGGTACCGGAGCCCCGAGGCGACTCCGGGCCGTGACGAGTCACGCATAGGACACAACCCGGTATCAACGCTACGTGATTCCGGTGTGCCACGATCCGCGACACCGTTGTCGGAGCCGTTCCGGTCACCGCAGGCAGGCGCCCCACTACACCGCTCCGCCCACCAGATCGGCCGCCAACAGCTCCTCACTCTCCGTGCTTCCACCGCCACGTTGGGCTCGCACCCACGCCCGTTTCAGATGCAGATGGACCTCGGACTCCCAGGTGAAACCCATCCCGCCATGCACCTGCAGACAGTCCCGGGCCCCGCGCACGGCGGCCTCGTCGGCCAGCATCCGGGCCGCCGCGATGTCCACCGGATCCCTGGTCACGGCCGCCGCGTACACCGCGGCCCGCGCCACCTCCACCCGCACCAGCGACCCCGCACACAGCTGCTTCACGGCCTGGAACGCCCCGATCGGCTGCCCGAACTGCTCCCGCGTCCGGGCGTGTTGCACCGCGAGCCCACACACCCGCGCGGCCGTACCGAGCTGCTCGGCAGCGGTAAGAAGAACGGCGACAGGATCGACACGCGCCGGCGCCGGCACCCGATGCAACGGCGTCAACGGATCCACCGACCGCAGCGCTACGGCTCCCTCGGCCCCCGGCAACACGACATCGGCCTCGTCCAGCCACTCCACAAGCCGGCCATCGGCAGCGGCGACCACGGTCTCCCCGGTGGCGGCCCCCGGAACCACCCCGGCAGCAAGATGCGTAGCGATCAACGGCCCGGGCACCAAGGCCGATCCAACTTCCTCAAACACCAACACGGCTTCAGGCAGCCCGAGTCCAGCCCCTCCATCGGCTTCGGCCAACCGCAGGGAGAACACCCCAAGGTCGCCAAGGGCTCTCCAGAAACCCCGGTCCAGCCGAGGAGCGCCCCTTAGGGGCGCGGGGAACTGCGCGACCAGCCACGACGAACCCGCGGACGAAGAACGACCGATCACATCCCGCACTGCAGCCCGCAACGCCTTCTGCTCCCCGGTCAGTTGAAACCGCACCGCTCACCTCCCCTTCGGCAACCCGAGAATCCGCTCGGCCACGATGTTCTGCTGAATCTGCGAGGTCCCCGCAGCGATCGTGTACGACAGCGACGACAACCGATCGAGCACCCAAGCCCGCTCCAGATCCAGCGACTCCACCCCCAGAACCTCCGCCGCCGCGTCAAACAGCTCCTGACGGGCGTGCGAGTACCGGAGTTTGAAGACCGACCCGCCCACACCCGGCACACCGCCGGAGGCTTCCGCCTCGCTCACGTTCCACTGCGTGAGCCGCCACAACGCCCGGAACTCGGCGTTCAGCCGCCCCAGTCGGCGCCGGAGCACAGGATCGTCCCACCGCCCGTTCCGCCGCGCCTCGACCGCGAGTTCACCCAGCACGCGCCGACAGGCGACGACCTCACCCACAAAGGCCGTACCGCGCTCGAACGACAGCGTCACCATCGTCACGCGCCAACCGTCGTTCTCCTCCCCCACCCGGTTGCCGACAGGCACCCGCACCTCGTCGAGGAACACCTCGGCGAACTCCGCGGACCCGGCGAGCGTCCGCAGCGGCCGTACTGTGATGCCCGGCGCGTCCATCGGCATGGCGAGCCAGCTGATCCCCCGATGCTTGGGCGCCGCGGGGTCGGTCCGCACCAACAACTCGCACCAGTCGGCGACTTCGGCGTGCGAGGTCCAGATCTTGGAACCGGTCACCACGTACTCGTCGCCGTCCCGCCACGCGCGCGTGCGCAACGACGCGAGGTCGGAACCGGCCTCGGGTTCGCTGAACCCCTGGCACCACACATCGTCACCGCGCAGCACGGGCGGCAGCCAGCGTTCCCGCTGCTCGGCCGTGCCCTCGGCGGCGATCGTCGGCCCCGCGTGCAACAGCCCCACGAAATTGGCCCCTACGTAGGGCGCGCCCGCCTTCTCGGTCTCCTCCAGGAAGATGAGGCGGGTGGTCGGGGACGCGTCCCAGTGCACATCGGCGTACCCGGCGTCGTACAACATCCGCTGCCAGCCGAGGTCGTAGACACGCCTGCCCGGCCAGTCGTCCGGAGACGGCTTCGGAGGCAGCGTGGGAAGCACCTTGGCGAGCCACTCCCGCAATCGGGCCCGGTACTCGTCCTCCTCGGCCGTGTACGAGAGGTCCATTACCGGTCGAGGTCCAGGCCCAGCATGCGGATCGCGTTGCCCCGCATGAGCTTGTAGACCGTCTCGTCGTCGAGGCCCTTGACGTGGTCGAGGGCGACTTCCTTGGTGTGCGGGAAGGTCGAGTCGACGTGCGGGTAGTCGGTCTCGAAGGTCGCGTTGTCCCGCCCCACCACGTCCAGCGAAGCGACCCCGTGCTTGTCGCGGAAGAAGCAGCAGAACATCTGGCGGTAGTAGTACGTGGAGGGCGGGTCCGGGATGAGGTCCCGCACCCCGCCCCACGCGCGGTGCTCCTCCCACACGTCGTCGGCGCGTTCCAGGGCGTACGGGATCCAGCCCATCTGCCCTTCGGAGTAGGCGAGTTTGAGGGTCGGGAACTTCACCAGGACGCCGCTGAAGAGGAAGTCCATCATCGAGGCCATGGCGTTGTTGAAGGAGAGGGAGGCCTGTACGGCGGGGGGTGCGTCCGGGGAGGCGGCGGGCATCTGGGAGCTGCTGCCGATGTGCATGTTGACGACCGTGCCGGTCTCCTGGCAGACGGCGAAGAACGGGTCCCAGTAGCCGGAGTGGATGGAGGGCAGCCCGAGGTAGGTGGGGATCTCGGAGAAGGTGACCGCGCGGACGCCGCGGGCCGCGTTGCGCCGGATCTCCTCGACCGCCAACTCGACGTCCCACAAAGGGATCAGGCACAGCGGGATGAGCCGGCCGCCGCTGTCGCCGCACCACTCCTCGACCATCCAGTCGTTGTAGGCGCGGACGCAGGCGAGCGCGACCTCCTTGTCGTGCGCCTCGGCGAAGGTCTGGCCGCAGAAGCGCGGGAAGGTCGGGAAGCAGAGGGAGCCCTCGACATGGTTGAGGTCCATGTCCGCGAGCCGTGCCTTGGGGTCCCAGCAGCCGCGGCGCATCTGTTCGCGGGTGATGCCCTCCAGGGTCATCTCGTCGCGGTCGAAGCCGACGGCGGCGATGTTGCGCTTGTACGGGAACTTGAGGTCCTCGTAGATCCACCAGTCGGTGGGCGGGCCGTCCGGGTCCATCGTGATCTGGTATTTGCCCGCCACGTAGGCGAGTTCGCCGATTCCGGCGGTGAGCGGCTGGGGGCCGCGCTCGCGGTACTTCGCCGGCAGCCAGGTCTCGAAGAGGTGCGCGGGTTCGATCACATGGTCGTCGACGCTGATGATGCGGGGCAGTTCGGTGGTCATGGGTTCCCCTCCGCCGGACGGTACTTATCTGATGACCCGTCAGATAGCATGTCACCTGACGAGTCGTCAGCCAAGGAGGGGGCACCATGAACGAGACGCCGCACTCCCTGAGTTCCGCGCGCACGCTGTGGGAACTGGTCGTCCGCCGCGCCGACTTGACCCCCGACCGGCCGGTCTTCCTACAGGACGACCGCGCCCTGACCTTCGGCGAGTTGCGGGACCGGTCGGAGCGGGTGGCGGCGGGCCTGTACGGCATGGGCGTACGGCCCGGCACGGTCGTCGCCTGGCAGCTGCCCACCCGTATCGAGACGGCGCTGCTCTCCTTCGCGCTGGCCCGCCTGGGCGCCGTACAGACGCCGGTGATCCCCTTCTACCGCGACCGCGAAGTCGGCTTCGCGCTGCGGGAGTCGAAGGCGGAGTTCTTCGCGGTGCCGGGCACCTGGCGCGGCTTCGACCACACGGAGCTGGCGCGGCGGCTCGGCGCGCGGGGGATCTTCGAGGCGTACGACGACGCCCAACTCCCGGACGGCGAGCCGTCCTTGCTCCCCGCGGCGCCCGTCGACGGCACCTCGGTCCGCTGGATCTACTGGACCTCCGGCACCACCTCCGACCCCAAGGGCGTGCTGCACACGGACCGTTCGCTGATCGCGGGCGGCTCGTGCCTCGCGCACGCGCTGCGGCTGACGGCGGACGACGTGGGCTCGATGGCCTTCCCGTACGCGCACATCGCGGGGCCCGACTACACGGTGATGCTGCTGCTGTACGGATTCCCGGCGGTGATGTTCGAGCAGTTCGCGCTGCCGGACGCGCTGGAGGGCTACCGCAAGCACGGGGTGACGGTGGCCGGCGGGTCAACCGCCTTCTATTCCATGTTCCTTGCCGAGCAGCGCAAGCAGCCGGGCACTCCCGTGATCCCCTCGCTACGGCTGCTCGCGGGCGGCGGGGCGCCCAAGCCGCCGGAGGTCTACCACTCCGTCGTACGGGAGATGGGGGTACAGCTCACCCACGGCTACGGCATGACCGAGGTGCCGATGATCACCATGGGCGACCCGGAGGACACAACCGAGAACCTCGCCACGACCGAGGGACGGCCGCCGGAGGGCATGGAGATACGGATCGCGGAGGGCGGGGAGGTGCGGCTGCGCGGGGAGGCCGTGTGCCAGGGGTACTTGGACCCGGCGCAGACGGCCGAGGCGTTCGACGCGGACGGGTTTCTGCGCACCGGGGACCTGGGGGTCGTCACCGACAGCGGGCATCTCATCCTCACCGGGCGGCTCAAGGACGTGATCATCCGCAAGGGGGAGAACATCTCGGCGAAGGAGATCGAGGATCTGCTCGCCGCGCATCCGGACGTCGGTGACGTGGCCGTCGTAGGGCTGCCGGACGCGGAGCGCGGGGAGCGGGTCTGCGCGGTGGTCGAACAGCCGCCGGGGGCCGGGGAGTTGACCTTGTCCGTCGTGACGGACCATCTGCGCGCGGAAGGGTTGTCCGTGCACAAGCTGCCGGAGCAGCTGGAGATCGTGGACGCCCTTCCGCGCAACGAGACGCTGCGCAAGGTGCTCAAGTACAGGCTGCGGGAGCGTTATTCGGATCCCAGGACGGATCCCAGGACGGATCCCGGGACTATTCCGGGACGGTGAAGTAGCGGGCGAAGGCGGAGACGATCTCCGCCTCGCCGACCTTGCCGTCGCTGTCCGTGTCGAGGGCGTCGGCGGCCATGGCGGCGATGTCGTCGGGCACCCCGAGGGCCTTGAGGACGCGCACGGTGTCCGCGATGGTGGCCGAGCCGTCGCCGTCCGGGTCCGCGACGTCGAGGGCCGCGTGCAGGAAGGGGCGGCCGATCTCGGCGAAGCGCTCCGGGTTGTCCCGCAGCCGCTTGACCGCGCCGCCCACGAACTCCTCCCGGCTGACCCGCTGGTCGCCGTCCCGGTCCGCGATGCCCGCCATGCCCTGCCAGAACGCCTCCGCGCCGATGTACAGGGCCTGGCCCTTGTCGGAGCGAGCCGCCGTGCCGAACTCCGCGAGCAGCGCCTTGGCCGCCGAGTTGAAGTCCTCGCGGTCGATGAAGCCGTTGCCGTCCTGGTCGAAGGTGGCGAACCGGGCGGCGATGCGTCGCTCGTACTCGGTGCTGACCATGTGTTTCGGGCCGCCTTACTCATGTGGGGTGCGCTTGGCTGGAGCGTACGACGCCGGGGCGGGTCCGGGAGCGGAAAACGTCGCTTGTGCCAAGACCGGGGAAATTCCGAAACAACGGCGTCACCCCGGAAACCGACGCGTCACGCCGAGAGGGGGTCCGCCTCCTCTTCGGGGTCCTCTTCTGTGGCCGTCATCACATCGGGGTAGACGTCGAACAGGCGGCGCACTCCGAGGGCGCCAAGTACCCGGTTGACGTGCGAGCCGTCGACAGCGCCCTGGGCCGGCAGGATCAGCCGCAGATGCCCCTGGCAGGAGCGGATCAGCCGGCGGGCGGCGATCAGCACCCCGACGCCGCTGGAGTCGCAGAACAGCACCTCGGAGAGGTCCACGACCAGGCTGTGGTGACCGTCCGCCACCACGTCGTGCACCCGCTGGCGCAGCACCGGCGAGGTCACCAGGTCCAGTTCGCCGGACACGAGGAGCACGGACCAGCCGCCGCGCTCGCCGTCGTTCACTTTGAAGGCCACCATCGCGCCTTTCGCTAGCCGGAACTCCCGGAAACCGTCCGGAAACGGAAGCCGTACCTACGCTTCCTTGCAGCGCGGCTGCCCAGCGGCCGTTCCCTGAAACACGGCAACAGAAACGGAAACCGGTCCGAAGAGGCTTGTTTTAGTCGCCTTCGATCCTGTTCGATCAGTTGTGGACCGGGTAGGCACACGTCCGCTACCACCCGCGCCCCTTCGGGGGCGTGCGATTGCACGAAGGGGCGTGCGCTGTCCGAGGTGCCGACTACATTCGAAGAGACGGTGGGCGCACGCTTGACGCGGGCACGGACACGGTGAGGGGGCCGCATGGCGACGAAGGACGCACCGCCCCGATGGGACCGCAAGATGCAGCAGCGGCTGGCCCGCGGCGAGGCGGCGGCCCTCGGTGAGCTCTACGACCGCTTCGCCTCCCTCGTGCACGCCCTCGCCCACCGCGTCCTCGGCGACGAGCGCGCCGCCGACGGCATCACCCGCGAGGTCTTCGCCCACGTCTGGGAACACCCCGACACCTACGACCCCAAGCAGGGCCCGCTGCGCTCCTGGGTGGCCGCGCTGACCGCCCGCCTCGCCGTGCAGCGGCTGCGCGCCACCGAGACCGCCGCCCTCGCCCAGGGCGGCCAGGGCTCCACCGAGGAACTGGAGCGCAAGGTCCGCCGCGCCTCCGTCGCCGCCCGCGCCGACTACATCGTCACGTCCATGCCCGCCCCGCTGCGGGCCGCCCTGGAGCTGGCCTACTTCCAGCGCCGCGACTACCGCCAGACCGCCGTCGACCTCGGCGTCACCGAGGACGAGGCCCGCCGCCGGCTGCGCCTCGGCCTCCAACTCCTGTCCACCGCCCATGACACCGGCGCACCGCCAGAACCAGCGGGACCAGGGGGTGCGGTGTGAGCGACGCGAACGACGAACACGACGAATACGACGAGCACGACGAGCACGAGGCGTACGACCGGGGCTCCTCCGGAGAGAGCGAGGGCGGGGGTTCCGTGCCGCCGCGCATTCCCATGCCCCGTGCCTCCGTGGAGGACAGTGGGCGGCCGTTGCCCGAGCTCGACGAGGCCGCGTCCCGGCCCGCGCCGCTGGTGCTGGAGCACCCGGTGCTGAAGGCGCTGCTCGGCGCGTGGGCGCTGGCCGCCTGCTCGGCGGCGGAGACGGCCGCCGTGGAGGAGCACCTCGGCGAGTGCGGCTCCTGCGCGGACGAGGCACTGCGGCTGCGCGGAGCGGTCGGCCTGCTGCACCCCGTCGAACCCCTCGACCTCGACCCCGGCCTGCGCACCCGCGTCCTCACCGGCTCCTTCGGCCGCCGGCCGCCGCGCATCCCGGTACCCGGGTGGGCGACGCCGTACGACGCCGAGACCGCGCGCCTGGACGCCCTGCTGCAGGACATAGGCGACGCCGAGTGGCACGCGCCCGTGCGGCTGCGCTGGTTCGACGGCCGGGCCCCGACGAGCCGTCGTACGACCGTCGCCGGGGTCATCGCGCATCTGCTGACCGTCGACGGCCTGGTCGCGACGGCGCTGGGCCTGGACGACCCGCTGACCGGGGAGACGGCCGACAAGGCCGCGAACCCCGCCGCGCGCACCGAGGCGTACTGGCGGGCGTCGTACTTCCCGCCCACCCGCTCCATCCGCGCGCCCTGGCGCGAACAGAGCCACACCATCGTCCGCACGGTGTCGTTCACCGGCACCACCACCGGCAAACGGGCCGTGTCCTACGGCGACTTCGAGCTGCCGCTGCACGACGCGATGCTCGACCGGGCCTTCGAGTGCTGGGTCCACGCGGAGGACATCGCCGACGCGGTGGACTATCCCTACGAGCCGCCGGCACCGCGCAGCCTGAACCGGATGATCGACCTCGCGGCCCGCATGCTGCCCGCGGTGCTGGCCGAGCGGCGGCGCCACGGGTTGGCTGCGCCGGCTGAGGGGCGGCACCTGGTCCCGGCCGGGGATCCCGGGCGCAGCCTGCGGCTGGAGATCGAGGGGCACGGCGGGGGCGAGTGGTTGATCCCTCTCGACTCACCCGGGGCGGTGGGGTCGGCTGAGCATGAAGTGGCTCATATCGCCCTGGATGGTGTGGAGTTCTGTCATCTGGCGGCCGGGCATGTGTCGCCGGAGGACGCGGCGGCCGGGCAGTTGGGGGATCGGGAGGCGATCAGGGATGTGCTGTTCGCGACGGCGTCGTTGAGCCGGATGTGAGGGTGGGTTGCGGTCTCGGGGGCGGCTGCGGGCCGGTGGGGGCCGTTCGCGCAGTTCCCCGCGCCCCTGAAACCGAGCCCGCGTTCCCAAGGGGCGCGGGGAACGGCGCGAGCAACCACGAACCACCCGCACCCGCCCCAAAACCGAAGCCCCCAAGGGGCGCGGGGAACGGCGCGACCAGCCACAAACCACCCGCACCCGCCCGAAAACAGAACTCCCCGAGTTCCTAGGCGAACACCACGGTCCGGCGCCCGTTGAGCAGAATCCGGCGCTCCGCGTGCCATTTCACGGCCCGCGCCAGCGCCTGGCACTCCACGTCGCGGCCGATCGCCACCAGCTGGTCCGGGGTCACGTCGTGGCCGACCCGCTCGACCTCCTGCTCGATGATCGGGCCCTCGTCGAGGTCGGCGGTGACGTAGTGCGCCGTCGCGCCGATGAGCTTGACGCCCCGGGCGTGAGCCTGGTGATACGGCTTCGCGCCCTTGAAGCTCGGCAGGAACGAGTGGTGGATGTTGATGATCCGGCCGCTGAGCGCCTTGCAGAGGTCGTCGGAGAGGACCTGCATATAGCGGGCGAGGACGACGAGTTCGACGTTCTCCTCGCGGACCAGGTCCAGGACCCGTGCCTCGGCCTCGGCCTTGTTGTCCCTCGTCACGGGGATGTGGTGGAAGGGGATGTGGTACGACTCCACCAGCTCGGCGAAGTCCGTGTGGTTGGACACCACGGCCGCGATCTCCACGGGGAGCGCCCCGATCCGCGCGCGGAACAACAGGTCGTTCAGGCAGTGGCCGAACTTGCTGACCATGAGGACGATGCGCATCTTCTCGTCGGCCTGGTTGATCTGCCAGTCCATGTGGAAGGAGTCACCGATCGCCGCGAAGCTCGCGCGCAGCTTGTCCACGGTCACCGGAGGCTCCGCCGAGAAGTGGACGCGCATGAAGAACAGTCCCGTGTCGTGGTCGCCGAACTGCTGGCTGTCCTCGATGTTGCAGCCGGTCATGAAGAGGTAGCTCGACACGGCGTGCACGATGCCCTGCTTGTCGGGGCAGGACAGGGTCAGGACGTACTGGTCGGCGGGCGCCGCGGCTCGGGTGGACTGCGCGTTCATGCAGGACAGGGTCCCATATCCCCCTGAGCAGGGGGACCGGCGTCCGCCACCCGGACCGGCGGCCCACGCAAACCCGCGGTCTACGCCGACCGCGTCATGATCTGCAGCACCTCGAGCGTGCGCGGCGGTGCGTCCGGGTCCTCCCCGTCGCTGGACGCCATCCGCACGTGCGCGTCGCGGGCCGCCCGCACCGCCTCCGGCCACGCCTGGTGGTCGACGTACGCGGAGACCGGGGCGTCGGGCCCGACCTGGTGCATGATCCGCAGCACGCGCAGGACGGCGGAGTCGACGAGGGCCGCCTCCTGCGAGTCGCGGAAGATCGTGCCGACGTATTTCTCGGCGGACCAGTTGTCCAGCCAGGTGTCCTCGACGAGGCGGTAGACGGCGTCGGTGACGTCCCCGTACCCGTCGACACCGGCCAGCCAGACGTTCTGCTGGAACACCGGATCGGAGAGCATGTGCAGCGCGGAACGCACGTTGCTGCGCCAGCGCCACCACGGCATGTCGTTCAGTGGCATGCCGCCCATGGTGGAGGAGCGACGGGGGCGACGGGAAGAGTTCTCCGGAGCTTGCACGGTCATCGATCGTACGTTCCTTGTCACACCCACAGGAACGCCCCCCGCAATTCACCTCCGCGTCACCACTTGTTGACCACGAGTCACTCGCGGGTTAGCGGTGTGGCGGAAGCGTGTGTGTACATGACCGGCAGGCGACGCAACCGCAGCACCTTCCTCCCCACGATCACCCGGCCCGTCAGGGCCACCGTCATGTCGGCGGCGGCGCTGGTGGCATGTGCTTCGCTCGCGGCCGGCTGCGGGGTCATCCCCGGCACCGCGGGCTCCGCGGACGCCCCGATCACCGTCATGACCTGGGCGCCCTGGGACACCAACGCGACCAACAAGCCGGGCATGCCCGCCATGGCGACGGCCTACGCGAAGTGGATCAACAAGCACGGCGGTCTCAACGGCCGCAAGCTCAAGGTCCTGACCTGCAACGACCACAACACCGGCGTCTCCGCGGCGCAGTGCGCCCGGCAGGCCGTCAAGGAGAACGTCGTCGCGGTCGTCGGCTCCTACAGCGAGTTCAGCGACTCGTTCTTCGCGCCGCTGGAGGGCGCCGGCATCCCGTACATCGGCGGCTACGGCGTGACGAGCGAGGAGTTCACCCGCGCCCTGTCCTATCCCGTCAACGGCGGCCAGCCCGCGCTGCTGGCCGGTCTCGGCAAGCAACTCGCCCCCGGCTGCGGCACGGTCACCCTGGTCCGGCCCGACTCCATCGCCGGCGACGACCTGCCCCCGCTGCTGAACGCGGGGCTCTCGGCGGGCGGGCACGCGGCGGCCACCGACCAGCTCGCGGCCGACAACCTCACCGAGTACTCCAGCCCGGCCACGCGCGCGCTGGAGAGCGCGTCCAGCGGCACCTCGTCGAAGGAGGGGTGCGTGGTGCCCTCCCTCGGGGACCGCACCGACACCTTCATGGACTCCTTCCGGCGCGAGCGCGCGGACTATCCCGCCGTACGCACCGCGACCGTGCTCGGCAGCGTCGACCAGACCGAGATCAACGCGACGGGCGGGCAGTCCGGGCCGTACGAGGGGTCGTACATCACCGGCTGGTACCCGGTCGCGGGCGACCCGCGCTGGGACCCGATGAAGAAGGCCGTCAACGAGGTGGCCTTCGGCGACAACCGGATCGACCCGGCGGACGCGGGCGTGGAGACGACCTGGATCGCGTACACCGCGTTCAAGACCGTCGTGAACTCGCTCGGCAACGGCCAGGTGACCGCCGACACCGTACGGCGGGCCCTCGACGACGGCGTCAAGGTCCCCACGGGCGGGCTCACGCCCACGCTCCAGTGGAGCTCCACCGACAACGACGATCTCGCCTCCGTGGGCCTGTCCCGCCTGGTCAACGCCTCGGTGACCCTTCAGGTCGTACGCAAGGGCGTTCTGGTGTCGGCGAAGAAAGGCTTCTTCGATATGACGGGGACGCTGGAGAGCGCGAACCTCGACTGAGGTCCGCGCCGTCCGTTCCTGTTCCTCAGAGCTGGGTCGGCTGCCGCTGGGTCAGGCCGTAGGTCTTCGCGATCGTGTTCCAGAGCGCGGCGGCCTTGGTCTTCTGGTTGCTGGCGACGCCGCTCGCCGCGTTGCCGGCCGCGGTCTGGCCGGTGGTGCGGGCCTGGCCCTTCTTGCAGCCGTGCTTGCCGGCGGCCTGGTCGGCCCAGGACGCGTAGTGGCTGTCGGCGGACGCGGACGCCTTCCACGCGTTGGTGAGGGCGGTCGTCAGAGCCGCGTTGTCCGGCAGCTTGTCCACCGTCAACTGCGAGAGCTTCGTGACCAGTTCGGTGCGCTGCTGGGCCGCGTCCCGCAGGTCTGAGGCGGAGTCGCCGAGGCTGTTGCAGGCCTTCACATTGCCCACGGCACGGATCACCGAGGCACGGCTGCTACCGCTGTCGGCCAGCAACTTGTCGAGCGCGACGGCCTGTTCCTTGGCCGCGTCGGTGCCCGCCGCCGACGAACCCCCGGTCGCGGCCGACGTCGCGGCGACCGTCTTGTTGCCGTCGCTCTTGCTCCCGCCACCGCTGAGCAGCGCCCCGGCACCGACCCCGAGGATCGCGATGACGATCCCGACCCCGGCGATCAACGGCACCCGCGAACGGCGCCCGCCCCGGCCGCCGTCGTCGTCCTGCCCGGGCGGGGCGTAGGACGGATCGGCGTAGCCGGGCTGGGCGTACGGCGGCTGCGCGTAGCCCTGCTGTCCGTGGCCCTGCTGCCCGTAGCCCGGCTGCTCGGCCCGCGGCGGCTGCTGGAAGCGCGGCAACTGCTGCGTGGCCCCGGCCGGTGCCTCCCCGGTGCGGAAGAGGTTGTCGAACTCGGCGGGCGGCTGCCGGTCCTCCGCCCCGCCCGGCCGCGGCCCGTACCCGGGAGGGCCGCCCTGCGCGGGCACCGGTGGGAGGAACTGCGTGGGCTGCGCGTCGGGATGCGCGGCCGGCGGCATCGGCCCGGCACCGCCGGACACCTCGGGCGGCAGCGCCCCGGGCAGCACGGGCGGGATGTACTGCGTCGCCCCCTCGTCCATCGGCGCGGCCGGGACCGGCGGCAGGAACTGGGTGGCACCCTCGTCGCCGGGAATGTTGACCACCGGCGGGATGTACTGCGTCGCACCCTCGTCGGCGGGCGGCAGCGGGGCGCTCGGGAACGCGGACGAGGAGGCGGCGGGGGGCAGGGGTGCGCCGCCCGAGCCGGGAGCGCCGTATCCGTAGCCGTAGTCCTGTGCGCCGGATCCGTAGCCCTGTGCGCCCGCCCCGTACCCGGCGGACTGCTCCGGGGCGTAACCCGGTCCCGACGAGTACTCCTGGGCGTACGACTGCTGCTGCACGCCGTAGGCCGCGTGCTGGGCGCTCTCCTGGGGCAGGGCCCCCGGCTGGCTCGGGATGCCCTCCTGGGCGCCCCACGGGGACGGGTGCTCGGGGGCGGCGCCCCACTGCTGCGGCTGCTGCGCGTCGCCCCAGCCCTGGCCCGGCGGCGGGGCCGGGGTCCGGTGCTGTGGGTCGTGCTGCTGGTCCGGGCCCCACGACCCGCCCCAGGCCTGGCCGCTCGGGGGTGTGCTCGGCGGCTGCCCTGCCGACTGCTGGTTACCGCGTCCGCCCGTCATACCCGGAAGGAGGGGTTCACCTCCGTCGGAGGGCAGCACGATGCCTTCGCGCGCGGGCCGCGCCGAGGGCTCCTCGCCCTGTCCACTCTGCGTCACCGGGACTCCTACGAATGGGGGACCTTCGGGATCGTCGGTTCACGCTACCGGGTACCCCGAGCCCGGTGCCACGCAGCACTGGACTGGTCTTCTCCACTTGTGACCTCGGTAACAACTCCGGCCCCTCATCCGCGCCGAATCCCGCTCTGCGCCCTCCTTTCACCACCCGGTCACCACCGGAAGCTTCCTTCACTCCCCGCTCACGCCGCGGCCTGCAACTCCATCCGCGCCCCGAACTCCCGCACCACCGGCTCGTCCCGGTACGGCTCCAGGCGCTGCTGGAGGTCGTCCAGGTAGTCGGCGCCCCGGTTGGACCGCAGCGAACCGAGCAACTCCACCGCTTTCAGGCCCGTGTTGCAGGCCTGCTCGACCTCGCGCTGCTGCACCTGCGCGCTCGCCAGCAGCACATAGCCGATGGCCCGGCGGCGCGCCCGCGACTCCGGGTGCCCGTCCAGGGACTCCTGCGCGCACCTGGCCGCCGCCTCGGCCTGCCCGAGATCGCGGTGGCAGTGCGCCAACTCGTCGGCGAGATACGCCTCGTCGAAGTGCCCGATCCACGCCGGGTCGTCCCCGGACGACGGATCCGCCGCGTCCAGCGCGCTCACCGCACGCCCCGACGCCAGCTGCGCCGACCGCGCGTCACCCATCAGGGCGTGCCCGCGTGCCTCCGCCGCGTGGAACATCGCCTCGGCCCGCGGGGTCACCCGACCGCGCGCCCCCTCCTGCGCCGCCCGCGCCAACTGTGCGATCTCACGCGGGTTCCCGAGCTGCGCGGCGAGATGACTCATGGACGCGGCGAGCACATACCCGCCGTATCCCCGGTCCCCGGCCGCCTGCGCGAGGCGCAGCGCCTGGATGTAGTACCGCTGCGCCAGGCCGGGTTGACCGGTGTCGACGGCCATGTAGCCGGCGAGTTCCGTCAACCGGGCGACGGCGGCGAACAGTTCACGCCCCACGGCCTCCCGGTACGACCCCGCCAGCAGCCCCGAGACGACACTGTTGAGGTAGTGCACGACGACCGGGCGCACATGCCCGCTGCCGTACTGGTGGTCCAACTCGCCGAGCGCCTGCGTCATCGCGCGTACGGCCGCCACGTCGGACTGGCCCACCCGGGGCCCCGCCGCACGCGCGACCTGCGAGTCCGGCGAGGAGATCAGCCAGTCACGGCTCGGCTCGACCAGCGCGGACGCGGCGACCGACGAACCGGACAGGAAGTCCCGGCGCCCCACGTCACTGCGCCACAGTTCACACACCTGCTCGATGGCCCCGAGCACGGTCGGCGAGAACTGCAGGCCCACGCCCGACGCGAGGTTCTTGCCGTTGGCCATGCCGATCTCGTCGATCGTGACCGTACGGCCCAGCTTGCGGCCCAGCGCCTCGGCGATGACCGCCGGAGCCCGCCCGCGCGGCTGCTGTCCCCGCAGCCAACGGGCCACGGACGTCTTGTCGTAGCGCAGGTCGAGACCGTGCTCGGCGCCGCACATGTTGACCCGGCGGGCCAGCCCGGCGTTCGAGCACCCCGCCTCCTGGATGAGCGCCTGCAGCCGTTCGTTCGGCTGCCGCGCGACAAGTGGCCTTGCGGCCATGGCGTACCCCCTGGGAACAACCCCTGAAGCGAAAAGATCCGGCCGAGAAGATCAATGCCCAGCGAACATGGCGAAAATGCGAAGCATGCGAGGAATGCCGGGGTAAAGGCTCGCGCCCGCCCCTCAACTGGCTACCCAGCTCCCGCCCTCGGTCCTCCCGCGCGCCCCCGCACATGCATCCATGCGCCCCAGTTGCGGAATCGATGCTCCTCCCCCGCGCGCGCTACAGCCGTAACCCGAGGTGGGTGCGGGAGTTGTGTTGGGCGTGGAAGAGACGATCGCGGGCACCGAAGCCGCTCAGATTCCGAAGCAGCGCGGGGAATCGCTGCTGGAGACAGCCGTACGCTACGCCGAGGAGCGCCACTGGGACGTCTTCCCCGGCACCTGGCTGGAAGCCGTCGACGGGGTGCAGCGCTGCTCGTGCGACGACGCCGCGTGCGCCGCACCCGGCGCACATCCGGCGCGTGAGGACTGGGCGACCCAGGCGACGGGCAGTGCGACGGTCGCGCGACGGATGTGGCAGAAGCAGCCGGGGGCATCGATTCTGCTGCCGACCGGGCGGACGTTCGACGCGATCTCCGTCCCGGAGACTGCGGGGTTCCTCGCGCTGGCTCGCATGGAGCGCATGGAGTTGACGCTGGGTCCCGTCACGTTGACGCCGTCGCGGCGGATGGAGTTCTTTGTTCTGCCGGGTGCGTCGGTGAAGGTGCCGGATCTGGTGCGGAAGATCGGGTGGTCTCCGGCGTCGTTGGATCTGGTGGTGCTGGGCGAGGGTGCGTATGTGGCTGCGCCGCCCACGCGGTTCGGGTCTCGGGGGGCTGTGCAGTGGGCCTGTCGGCCGACTGCTGCCAACCGGTGGCTGCCGGATGCGGAGGAGTTGATCTCGCCGCTCGCCTATGCGTGTGGGAGGGATCGGTAGGTCGGGCGACTGCGGGTCCGTCGTGGTTGCTCGCGCAGTTCCCCGCGCCCCTATCGGGGCGCCTTCCTGACCGTAGGGTGCATGCATGACGTCTGCTGCCGTGCGTGTGCGTGGGCTCTGGAAGCGGTTTGGGCAGCAAGTTGCTGTTGCCGGGATCGATCTGGAGTTGCCCGCGGGCAAGTTCATCGGGCTTGTGGGGCCGAACGGGGCCGGGAAGACCACGACTCTCTCCATGGTGACCGGGTTGCTGCGGCCCGATCAGGGGAGTGTCGAGGTGGTCGGGCATGACGTGTGGGCGGATCCGGTGGCCGTGAAGGCTCGGATCGGGGTGCTACCGGAGGGGCTTCGGCTCTTCGACCGACTCTCAGGGCGTGAACTGCTCGGCTACAGCGGGCGGTTGCGGGGGCTGCCCGGGGGCGAGGTCGACAAGCGGGTCACGCAGTTGCTGGACGTGCTCGACCTGGCCGGGGCGCAGCACAAGCTCGTCGTCGACTACTCCACCGGTATGCGCAAGAAGATCGGGCTCGCCGCCGCTCTCCTCCACAATCCCGAAGTCCTGTTCCTGGACGAGCCGTTCGAGGGCGTCGACCCGGTCTCCGCGCAGACCATCCGGGGCGTCCTGGAGCGCTACACCGCCTCCGGCGCCACCGTCGTCTTCTCCTCCCACGTCATGGAACTCGTCGAGTCGCTCTGCGACTGGGTGGCCGTGATGGCCGCCGGCCGCATCCGCGCCCAGGGCACGCTCGCCGAGGTGCGCGGCGAAGCCCCCACGCTCCAGCAGGCGTTCCTCGAACTCGTCGGCGCGGGCGTCCGCGACCACGGCTCCGACCTCGACTGGCTGGGCGGCGGCACCCGATGACCGACACCAGCACACCCCCGGCCTCGATCACTCCGGTCGTCGTACGACTGAAGCTGTCGTTGTTGCGCAACGGTCTACGGCAGTCCGGTGGCCGGCGGGCCGCGTATGTCGCGTCGGCGGTCGTGGCGCTGCTGTTCGCGGCGCTCCAGCTGCTCGGGCTGATCGCGTTGCGCGGGGACTCGCACGCCGACTCCGTGGTCGTCATCCTGGTGGCGGTGCTGGGGCTGGGCTGGGCGGTGATGCCGCTGTTCTTCCCGACCGGCGACGAGACCCTCGATCCGACCCGTCTGGTGATGCTGCCGCTGCGGCCCGGGCCTCTCGTACGGGCGCTGCTGGCGGCCTCGTTGGTCGGTATCGGTCCGCTGTTCACGCTGGTGCTGCTGCTCGGTTCGGTGATCGCGGTCGCGCACGGCGCCGCCGCCTACGTCACGGCGGTCCTGGCCGTCCCGCTCTCCCTGCTGGTCTGTGTGGCCCTCGCGCGGGCCGTCGCCGCCGCCAACATCCGCCTGCTGACCAGCCGGAAGGGCCGGGACCTTGCGGTGCTGAGCGGTCTGGTGATCGCGGTCGGGGCGCAGTTGGTCAACTTCGGTGCGCAGCGCCTGGGTTCGTCCGGGCTGTCCCAACTCGACCCGGCGGCCGAGGTGTTGCGCTGGGTGCCGCCCGCGTCGGCGGTCGGCGCGGTCGATTCGACGAGCAAGGGTTCGTACGGCCTCGCTGTCACCCAACTCGCCCTGTCCGTGGGCTCTTTGGCGGCCATTCTCTTCCTCTGGTCGCGCAGCCTCACCAAGTTGATGACCTCGCCCGACGGCTCCACCCTCCAGTCCGCCGAACCGGCCGCGAGGGACAAGGCGTCCGCCGGCGGGCTGGCCCGTCTCCTCCCGGCCGGCCGCACCGGCACGGTCATGGAGCGCAGCCTGCGCTATGTCTGGCGCGACCCCAAGACCAAGGCGGCGTGGGTGACTTCACTGGCGATCGGTCTGATCGTGCCGGTGTTCAACGCGCTGCAGGGCACCGGCTCGGTCTACTTCGCGTGCTTCGCCGCCGGGATGCTCGGCATCCAGATGTACAACCAGTTCGGGCAGGACACCTCCGCGTTCTGGATGGTCGCGATGACGATCTCCACGACCAGGGACGCCTACGTCGAACTCCGCGCCCGCGCGCTGGCGTTGCTGCTGATCACCGTCCCGTACGCGGCGCTGGTGACCGTCCTCACGACCGCGATGCTCGGCGACTGGCACCGGCTCCCGGAGGTCCTCGGTCTCTCCTTCGCCCTCCTCGGCGCGATGCTCGCGACCGGCGCCTGGACCTCGGCCCGCTTCCCCTACTCCATCCCCCAGGGCGGGCACAAGAACGTCGCCCCCGGCCAGGCCGGCCTGGCCTGGATCTCCATCTTCGGCGGCATGATCTCGGCGGCCCTGCTCTGCTCTCCCGTCATCACCCTCACCATCTGGTCCAACGTGACCGCGAACGGCGACCGGTGGAGCTGGCTGCTGCTACCGGTGGGGGCGGGGTACGGGGCGGCGATCACTTACGCGGGGCTGCGGTTGGCGGCACCGGGGACGGCGAGGCGGCTGCCGGAAATCCTGGCGGCGGTCAGCAAGGGCTGAGTGGTGTGCTTGTGCTTTTTGCTTTTTGCTTTTAGGGGCGCGGGGCTGTATCGATTTGCGGCTCCGCCGCGTGGGCGCGCCCAGCCACAACACACCCGCACCCGCCGAACAACCGCACCCCCCACCCCCATAGGCGATCTCACACCAGCACCCCGTCAAGAAACGGCTCAATAGCCGCCCGCCAAGCCTCAGGCTGGTCGTAGAAAACAAGATGCCCCGCGTCACCCACCTCCGCGTACTCCCCCCTGGGAAGGACCCGCACCATCTCCTGCGCCTCGGCCCGCCCCAACTCCCCGTCCAGCCCCCGCACCACAAGCGCGGGACACTGCACCTGGGCCAGCTCCTC
>Ga0307511_10001112_pt1 | contig 28632 bp, 33 predicted proteins | sample 13_EM_MG_FD_200266 | JGI IMG/M metagenome (GOLD analysis project Ga0307511, IMG submission 200266) | Populus trichocarpa ectomycorrhiza microbial communities from riparian zone in the Pacific Northwest, United States - 13_EM | ecosystem: Host-associated > Plants > Roots > Unclassified | place...
ACTTTCTCCCAGTGGCCAAATTTGGCCAGGAAGCAAATGTGGGCGCCGAATATCCTCACCGCCGCGTCAGCGGCGCCGCTTCTGGAAGGAGGCACCTTTTGATGGACGAAAATGTGCACATTCTGACCCCCTCTGACATGGTAGGGCCAGGAGTAGGGTCTCGGACGACCAACTGGTGGGGCGCCTATCGTGCGAATCACCTTCCAGATATTCAGTCTGTGGCGGTGGAGACAATTACAGCGCGTCTCATTTCGATAGACCGTTCTGTATAGGATACAGCCCCAAAACTTTGTTTACTTTTTGATCGCATTGGGGCTCGGCACCCCGGCATGACGCACGACACCAGAGCCAGGGCCCTCGCACAACCTGCCCCCTGCCCCCGTCCCCACCCATGGAAGGCAACGATATGTCCCCCAATGTACCGTGGGTGACGACGACCCTACTGACGGAAGAACGGGAGGGAGATCCCGGTTTCCGACCCCCTGAGGTCGACATGAGAACCGACCGTCGTCGCGTGCCAGTACCCCGGAGAACATTGGGGCCCGGCATCTGTCGGCATCCCAGCACGGTGCCGAGCCAAGGTCGACGAATCCCCTCGAAAACAGGCTTTCCTGCATTCAAGTCGCTTGCAAAATGCATGACACACCCCCACCATAAAGTTTGAATTGACAAAGTTCCAACCAACCGAAGGGCAAATGAACAACCAAGGTTACCGGTCTGCTGGGACTCAGCGTCGATGCCGCGATGCCGTGGTGCCGAGCCCCAATGCGATCAAAAAGTAAACAAAGTTTTGGGGCTGTATCCTATACAGAACGGTCTATCGAAATGAAACGCGCTGTAGGAAGTGGGAGCACCGTATGCGATGTTGGTTGGATGCTTATGATGGCGGGATGGGTGTGCGTGAAGTGCGTGAGCTCCAGGTTCAGAAGTTCAGCTCGCAAAAATACAAGTCCCACTGACGGGTATCTTGGTAGGTGATTACATAACACTTGCCATATATGGTAATGTTCCCATGTGGCCAATTCCGTCGTGACCCAAAAAAATAACTCGACAACGAGAAGGTTTTACAGGAATCTGTCTGACAGGTTTCTTCTACACATAAAAAGGAGTGTTTCTGTCAAGTTACAATGGTCCTAAGGTGATCGGAAGTGTACCAATTTTCCGAAGTTCCCGCTTGTCACAAAGTAGTGGTGACAAGGTGACCCGCACCATACCTACGTGCGAGTCACGGTGATCTGAGTTTTCGAATTCTGAGTGCACGATTGTAGGTGGGGGTAAAAGGATAGGAAAATAGAACAGATTGAGATCGCGAAATGTGACAGCGAGAGTGAAAAAAAAAACTTACCAGAAGACTCGCCTTCTGAATCCCAGTCATCACCCTCGCCCGCGCCCCCATTAACCTCGGGAGAAGGTGTTTCCCAAGAATGCGAAGCCCCCTCCAAACACTGGAGAATATCTTGGACACTTGGGCGGATATCCGGCTGGGGTGTCCAACACTGTTCCAACATCTCCCATAAACTGTCCGCGAAACCGGGTTCTCGAAGGGGACGTTCGCCTTCCAGTACCTTCACTAAAACAGCCAGGTCATTGTATTTGTGGAACGGCAGGTGCCCGCTGATCGTTTCGTATATAACCATCCCGAAAGCATAACAATCCGAAGATTTCGTTGGGCAGCTTTTCTCGATTCCAAACCTCCGTGGATTAATGAGCTCTGGACTCATCCATCGGGCTGTACCGCCCTGGGTATACGAACTCGAGGATAAAAGGTTTGCAGGGTCCGAGATGATCGTAAGCAGGCCAAAGTCTGCAAGGCGGGCGTGACCGGCTTGGTCGATCAGGATGTTGGCCTTGATATGTAAGCTTGGTGAGATAGGAGGATAACTCAGGCGATCGGAACGTACCCCCTTGAGATCCCCGTGGATCATCACCTGGCTATGAATGTAAATCAACCCCCTGGCAACGTCTCCTAGCTGGGGGCATTGTTGATCGTCAGGTAACGTGAGGGAAAGATGGTAAGACATTGAAAGAAAACGTACGAGTCCTAACCGGTCCGCGTCCGGGTTCGCCTGCACGAACTCGTTGATACTTCCGTTCTCCATCCAGTCTGATATCATCGCAAACTGGCTTTCGGTCATCATAACACCTATTAGTGGGAGTATATTCGGGTGCCGAAGGGTCCTCCACGTCACCACCTCTTTGCAGAACCTCTACACAGGGTTCGGTCAACTCGCCAACCCGTGGATAGGTAGCAGGAACTCACGCCAATGACCTTCTGTAAGTCACTCTTTGTGTACGTCCTTATAACCTTCACCGCAACTTCCCGGCCGCGGTAGTCCCCCTTCCACACGTCCGCAAACCCGCCCCTGTACAGCGCGCTGCCCGTTCTGTCATAGTGGGCAAGGACCTTCATGGCAGTCGGAAGGAGCGCGTGACGGCCACAGGTTTTGTACAACGATCTAAGACATTTTTTTCGGATCGGTGGTGAAAGATCGGGTAAGCTTAACAGTGCCTAAAGTGCAGAATGTGAAGGTGTCATCAATTTTAATCCCCGGGATTTTGTCATGGCGAATGGAGGAAGAACGTGCCTCGTCTATAACGTCGACAAAGGACTGAGCGTCGTCTTCTTGGAGACCGCGGACCATCTTGATTCCATTCTTGCTCGAAAATACGGACTCGATCAAGGAGGCGCGGTCGGACATAGTGAACTCGCGTCTGATCAGACGCCAAACGGACAGGGTGTCAAGATCTAGAAGCCGGGGTGGGTCGGGGAGCAATCAACGTTCAGCACAAGATCGGCAAAGGAAGTGTTTGAGTCGTACCACTCTCAACTACGGAGGTGGCAGCGGTGCTGCTAGGACTACCCGGTGCCACGGGTCCAAGACTATCTTCGCGTTTCTTCTCGTACTCGTGAGTAGAGACAGTATCAAGATAACCGATTTGAGGAGGCGGTTCTCTTAGAATGTTTAGAGCCGGAGGTCCTATTCCCTTTGTCACTATCCCCTTTGTATCCTCCTTCTGTCGTTCGGTGGGCGTCTCCCGGAGACCCTGCAAGTCGGTATAGCATAGAGTTTTGGCACCGAACCCCTTAGTTACCGTTTCCACGGTTTCTGTGTCCACAAAATCCTCTTTTTGAGGGCCGAAATCTGGCGGAGATCGAGGGTAATCGCGCCCATGTGGTTGAGGCGATGGTCTACGGCCATCGGAGGATCGGTCTCGAGTGGGGCCGGGGAGCTGTCCGGTGGGGTGACAAAAAGTAGACGATCTGTGAACGTCGGGCCCCTGTTGAATGCCTACGGGAACCAGGGCCAGGGTTGAGTGGATGTCACAAAACAAACGTGTCACGGAGGAAACACATACCGTATAAACGACTCAGGGGGGGCGGCCGTAGCGATCGCGTGTGTGGCCTGGCTCGCTCAGCCTGGTTCGAATCGGCAGTGAAGTCGTATGGGGAGCCTGGGGTGAAAAGTTTGCCGAAGTCTCGTTTTGGGGCAACAGGATCATTATCCGAGTCAACGTTCTCGCCATCTTTGCCCTCTAATCCTTCTGCCTCATCACCGGCCTCCCTCCAACTACCCCGATAGACTTTCTCACCGGACTCAATGCTCTCGTCATCTGCGTCCTCTCCCCCCTCTGCCTCATCGCTGGTCTTCCCCCAACTACCCCGATGCACGCTCTTCCTACTCCCTCCGTTCGCACCTACGCTCCTTCCAGGACGGCGAATCACAGCGCGACGAGCGGCCTTTTGAGCTCGCGACCTCGCTATCCGCTTCAAAAGTCGCTTGGACGGCGCAAACGACGACCTGTGCTCCCCAGACTCAACTGAACCCTCTTGGTCGACACCGGAGTCGTGAGGGGGAGTATGGGAGGTGGAGCTCGTAACAAGCGGTTCTCCAAGTACCCCATCCGTCTGGAGTTTTGGCGAGCTCTGCCTCGTCTCCGATTGCTGTTTTTGAATTTTGTCCGACTGAGAAGGTGAACTACGGGGAGCGGAGAACACAGGCCGCTGGTTTAGAGTGGAGACTACAGGCAACTGATTGGGAATGGAGAGTAGAGGGCTCTGGAGCGGAGAAGTATCGGTACCTGCGTCCCAGGAACTAGAATTCAAAGTCGAACGTTCACCGATTGGAATCCAAGTCCCCTCGCCGCCAGGGGGTGGGAGGGGTCTGGCGCTGTCCTCAGTCTGGTTCTCCCTGGGACTGAGCCCGCCTCGTACGCGTTCGGCCAAGGTTTCAGCTAAGCGGCTAGCAATAATATTAACGAGTTTCGAACGGACGACCGAGGTGCGTTCTTCATTTGGGTCGAGCACAGCAGCCTCACGATCCAGGAAGAGAGGCTAGTACCCATGACAGTTTAGGATGGTGTAGTAGGTTGCGGCTTTGGGGCGTACCTGCTTCTTAGGGCCAACGGGGTAGGCGTGCATCATCGAAACCGCGTCCCTGGGGTCCCACGTGTATATCCCTGGGCGTCCATACAGCCTGAACACGTCGTAAATGACTAGGTTCACGTACGGCGGTCAATAAACCCAGGATAACCAGGAAATGGAGCACGCTCACCTATCAGCCATTTCAGCGCCTCCCCGTTCGCACTCTGAACACCTTCCAAATCCGGCATCAGCAGCATCCAGCCTTCGCGGTGCTTCATGTTCGCACACATATCCTCATCACCGTACGTGCCTTCCAGTTTGATAAGTGCGCTGCTGCTGATGAGCTTTGGTTGTTCTGGGTAAACCGCAAAGGCTTGCGTGGCAGTGTCGAACGTGAGAAGCGCTTTCCTCTTATCTTTCCCTCGTTGTGCGCTGTGGAGGGAAATAGTTGCTCGTTCTGGGAGGCCATCCGACTTGCCGCGCGAGAAAAGACTAGAGATGCAATTTCTCTTTGGTGTGGTATACGAGGAACGAATTCCCACAGAAACGCACACCCACGACCTCACCCAGCCCGCTTGTCTGACGACCCTGACCCGGCACTGGCCTTCAAGTCTGCCATATACGAGGCTCGAAGGGGTATCCCTGCCGTAGTCTAAGTTGATGCGGAAGAGATGGGCGGTATTAATCTCTGCAAGGCGCGCTTTCTCCCAGAACGAGAGTTGGACGGCGGCAGTCCATGGAAAGGCATCTTGGGATGAGGGGCATGAGAAAAAGCGATGATTCATTCCGACAGTGTTGAGGATGGTGACGTTAGTGTACTTGCGAGGGGGGGATGCCTCTGTCCCTGGTTGTGTTGTAGTACCTAGGACGCGGACGAACTGGGGGTGGAGGTTTTGTTGATTCGTGCGGATAATACAAGTGAAAGGGTGGACGCACGGCTTCCGTGATGCTTATATACGACGGGGGGGACCTCTCTGCCCTGCTGGTTCGCAATTTTTACCTCTTCCATATCCCATATACAGAGAGTTGTGCCCGAGAGCTGGGCCCAGACTTCGCGCCAACCCTCGTCCTTGTGAGGCTTTCCATCTGGGTTCCTCTCGAATTTGTGAATGAGCGGACCAGAGAAGTAAGTCTTTTGCGTGTGTGCGAGAGCGAGAGAGACGATAGAACGGATTTTCGGGTGAAGTGGGGGATCGTCGGTCGGAGGCGACGGCTGTCGGCCGTGCGATTGTTGCGGTAGTTGCATCCCCATATCCCACTTGATCGGTGGGAAAAGGATACGAGCAACGCCCATAACCGTGGCCCGCCGAAATTAACAGACAAACCCAAAACCGGAAAGCGCGAAAAGCAAAAGTGTGGAAAGCACAGAAAACGAGGAAAGTGCAATGTGGTGGGCTGGATGCGTGTTTACCCGGAACTTCCGACAGTTGTCCAATTCACCCGGTCTGTTCACTACCCTGCGCATTCGTCGGGTTGGATCCGTGAGGAACTGCCCGTTCTCTACTTCGAAGCGTATTCCTAGACTCGTTTAGTCCTTCCCACCCGCACATCCTGGAGACTCGGATGCACCAGCCCAGTGAGTCAAGTAGATGGTGCTGTGCGTATGATATGGCCAGCCACAGTACGCAGTTCGCTTGCGCACCTCTGAATGAAGTCGTTCTAGGGGCGAGAAACACATGGACCAAGGTTGCGTCCAGTTCAACCGCTGTCTCTTACCTGGAGGGCGTCCTGGAGTGTTCGCTCGGGGAGTCCGAAGGGTCACACCCCCGAAGTGCGGGATGATACTGAAATTCTCACGTCCGCGCCTCCGATCCGAGGAGTCGTTCTGCTACTGTTAGGGCCCGACGGGTCACGAATCCTATTAACGTGCGAACTGTGCGCTGTATGTCTCTCGCAAGGGAGAAAGGTCACACCGATCCAACCGTACCATATCTGGCAACCCTCCGCTGGCAAGTAGTCTTATCATAAAACTGCGATCTCCTCCACTACCGTCTTGGGTTCAACGTCATCCACAACCCACAATACGACAGTCCTCAACTTTTTGGGACCATCGGCGCAAGAGGCCTCCAACTGACTGATCGCTACGCCTTTGAGAGTATTCCACTCAACTTCCGATGGTTCGCTCCTCCGATCTGGATGACCCGGAGCCTTGGATAGGCGATGTATGAGTTTGATCGTCGAGAGGTTCTTGAATGCGGAGATGAATTGCGTTAATCTGGGAAGGCTGATTATCTCCCAACCTTCACACTGTTTGTTTTGTAGGGGGCGTGAAACACGGTCAACGTTTGCGTCAGTGATTCAAAGAAGGGGGATCGTGGAATGTAGGCTCACGAGCATGCCAGTTAATTCGTTGATCCCTGGATAAGCCCTTGCCACCCCTGCGAGAATTCTCGTGAGCTTACCTCATTGATAGCGAACGAGACGAAATAGGCCCTACTCTGCCAAACATCCACCTTTCTCGCCAGATACACAACCGAAAGCTTGGTGAGATGATTCAACTCACTTGCCATGAGAGTCTCGGCGAAACATTCGTCAGGCGCACTAGAACACCTGAGGTTCTCGACGTTCGGACAGTACCACAACAACTGATGCACTTCAGGAGGCAAGGTGAGTATTCGGAGCCGCTGGAGCTGGGGCTTCTCTTTCCCCAGGGCGGTTACTAGGACCTTGGCAAGCTCGCCGTCCCACATTAAGGCGATCTCGAGGGTGTGGAGGTTGGGAAGGACGGTGAGGCATTTGACGAACAGTTTTATTGCCCCGGAGGTCCCCTGTGTGAGATCTACCACCAGGGTCCTTCGCATGGTCAGAACCAGCATCAAGTACTCCAAATGCACAAATGGATAACTCTACCTCACGTAGGCAGCGAGATGAGGATCCCCCAACAAAATCCCACATTCGGATAGCAACTTTGTCCAAATCCGACGCTGATTCGTTGGGGTCATCCTGCGCATGAGATAGTCCTTCCAAGCTTCCATCAACACCATCTGCCGCATCGTTCTACACGTCGCGCTCAAAGCCAGCAAGGCTCTCGCTCGTCCCAGGAAAACCTCGGGACCAGGTCGGGGCCATGCCATGTGATACGCGATTCGGTAATACGCCGTCGGCCACGGGAAAATATATGAAAGGATCTCCTGGAAAAGTTCATATGGCAACTGGAATACTGTAGAGGTATCGGAAACGCGTGAAGGGCGAAAGGGCGGTGTGATAACAGGTCAATTTACGGATGGGAATGGAGAGGAAGATATCCGTACTTGAGCCGGTTTGAACAACAGCCACATTCATCCTTCTCCTCCTGCGTATCGTGAATGTGGGCCGGATTTGCGCAAGATACGAGGTAAGGTGCATCGAGAGTACAGTCCTACAGAAAACCAATCCCCGCAGCTTCGCCGATCACATGGTTCGGAACCGAAAACGCCCACAACGCACCAGAAGGAAAATAGAAATCAAGATTTGGGCGGTCAGGGACACAGCGTATGTTTGAAGGCCCAAAGGTTTTGAGGCGAAGAAGCTTCGACCTGCAGGCATCAGGAAGACACGATCTGGGCAGCTGGGTCACGGTCCGACGCGCAGCCGGGCCAACGCCTAGAACTTTTCTCTGATCGGGCGTAGCAAGTTCTGACCCTCGTATCCTGCTCGTGGATGGGATAGGGGAAACAGGATACAGTAATCACCACATTGCAGAGTCGCTCAGGTGCGGTTAAAGGGAACCAAAGTGCCGACGCCATGCCACTGCTATGGGGATGTAGTCTCAAGACTGCACCGTTCCAGGGGAGGATGGGAATTCGAATCCCTCGCTTTTATATGCGCGAACCATACTCCGTGTTTCTGTCGCAAGGGAAACGACGCCACAACAATCCAGTGGTACCATATCTACCAAACCTGCGCTGGTGGTCTTAAACAGCAATCTCTTCCATCATCAGCTTGGGTTTGAGGTCATCCCCAGTCCACAATAGGACAGTCTTCAACGTTTTGGGACCATTGGTATAAGAGCCTTCCAGCTGACTGATCGCCACACCCTTGAGAGCGTTCCACACATCCGATGGCTCTCTCCTCCGATCTGGATGACCCGGAGCTTTGGATAGGCGATATACAAGGTGGATCGTCGAGAGGTTTTTGAATGCGGAGATTTGCTGTGTTAATTCGGGAAAGTCGGTTGTCTCCCAACCTTCAGACTGCTCGTTTTTGTCAGGGGCCGCGAAACGTGGTCAACGTTCGCATCAGTGTCATAGAACGTAGGCTTACAAGCATGCCAGATAGTTCGTGGATCCCCGGATAAGCCCTCGCTACCCCTGTGAGAATCCTCGTGAGCTCACTTCATCGATAGCAAACGAGAAAATATGCCCTACTCAGACAAAAATCCCCCGTTTCCCTCAAATGCACAATCGAAAACTTGGTGAGATGATTCAACCCACTTGCTACGAGAGTCTCGATGAAACGTTCGTCAGGCGCACAGGTACATCTAAGGTTCTCCAAGTTTGGACAGTACCACAACAACGGATGCGCATCGGGAGGCAAGGCGAGCGTCTGGACCCGCTGGAGATAGGGTTTCTCTTTCTCCAGGGCGGTCGCTAAGACCTTGGCACGTTTGAGGTCCCAGGTCGGGATGATCTCGAGAGTGTGGAGGTTGGGTAGGACAGTGAGGCATTTGACGAACAGTTTCGTTACTCTGGGGGTTTCATATACGAGCCTTACTACCAGGGTCCTTTGTACGGTCAGAAGAAATCCAAGGTGCGCAAATGGAAAAATCTACCTCACGTGGGCAGCAAGATGGGGATTCCTCAACAAAATCCCACATTCGGACAGCGACCTCGTCCGACTCCGACGTTTATTCATCGGGGTCACCCTGCCCATGCGATACTCCTTCCAAGCCTCTATCAGCACAACTTGCCGCATCGCTCTACACGTCGCGCTCAAAGCTAGCATGGTCCTCGCCTGTTCCAAGAATACACCAGGATTAGGTGGGGGCCATGTCATGTGATACACCATTCGATAGTACGCCGTTGGCCACAGAAGAATGTATGAAAGGATCTCCTGGAAAAGTTCACATGGCAATCGGAATACTGTAGGTGTGTCGGGAGCGCGCGATGAGTGGGACGGTGGTGCGGCAGCCTCAGTCAGTTCGCGGTGGCGAATGAGCAGAAATATATCCGTACTTGGGCTGGTTTGAACGACAACCACTTTCTTTCTTTTCTTTCGGCGGATTGTAGATGTGGGCCGGAATTGCACGAGATACGAGGTTAGATGCGTCGAGAAGCGTGACTTCCAAGACATGGGGCACAGGAAGCGACCCTGGCAACAGCTTCGATCACATCAACCTGAGAAGAGCGCCCACAACACATCGAAAAGAGAAAAAAGGCCCCCACGAAGCAAAAAACAAACAAACAAGATTCGGGTAGCCAGGAACGGAGCGTGATGTCGAACCTTTTCTATTTTCAAGGAGAAGAAGCTTCAGCCCCTCGATGATCAACCTTGAAGGCACGGCGGGCAGTTGGGCTAGGCTGGCATGTCTGGTGATCATTTGGGTGATCGTCCGTCTCTGACTGTCGGACACGGAAAGCCGCGACCCACATATCATATCTCACCAGTGGGCAGGGGGGGGGAATACAACGGTAGTGATTCGGCACACTCGGGTTGCCTCCCACTGTTACAGGGGAGCGCTGACGTCACGCCGCTACCATACGAACGCTGTCTCAAGACGGCGCTGTTCCGGGGGAGGATGGTGGTCGCCCAGTGGCACGTACACCCACACACGTTCACCTCTTCCCCAACTGGCACGACCAGATTAGTGCCAAGTACTCGGATCATCATCTGTATCACCAGAATTGTAACCGTGCTCCTCTACCCATTTCTCCGCTAAGGTTTTCTCCGCATGTTTGGAGTAAAGTTCGTCCAAGGCCTTGTTGTATTCTAACGATGGTTTAGCGTACGCCTTCGTACCACAAGAGGTTCAACGCACCATCAAGCGCTAGAGCCCTGACCGGCTGTAGGGAGAACCAGCCAAGACTGTGATGGACAAGAACCAGGGGATCAGGTACAGGGTTCCCTACGGAGCAAGACCAGCTGAATATCTGGTGAGACGGGGAGGTAAGGAAGCTTTACCTTTGGGAATCCGAAAGATATAGGGAACGACGGGTTCGAGGCCCTCGTCGAGCGCATCGATATACCATTCCACGGTCATCCGAGCTTGCTCCTGGAGCCAATGTGTGTGGGGAAGGAATAACGGCCCACGTATTACTTGGTGCTGTCAGAATGCCGAATGCTACCGAAAACGGGAAACAAACCCGAGTTGGTAATAGTGGGGTACACAAGCCCCTCCCTGAGGTTCTCTACCTCATCTCTTTCGTAGGAGTGCTCGGAGGAGGGTCCAACAACATTGGAACCCTCGCCAGGATTGATTTTGTAGAGCGTGTACGGGAAGCTCCGGTGAAGAGACAAGACGCTCGTGGGAAGTTGTCCGCCAGTGGTCGACATAGAACGACGACCAGCAAACATCGCGCGACGTACATTACGGGCGAACATGTTGAACGTGGTGTGGGAAATCGAACAGCGAGTGCAGTGGCATCCACAGTTGGGTAACCGATCTTACATAATCTCCCGTTTCGTTGCCGTTTACTTTACTTGGGGACCCACATTAACCGTGACTCTTGCGGCAGCTGGCACCACGATGAGTAGGCCCGTATCCGTACTCGGGGTCTACAGGAAGTTCCCGAGGGAACTCTTCAGGTTAAACAAAGGTCCTCGCGTTCGCCTTCGAGAATTCAAATCGCGTCGTGGCCCGCTCTTCGATGTTGTCGCCAACGGCGACGGCAATATCGAACCTAAGGCCCTGGACCCCGCGACCTACACCGGTAAGACTATCGCCGCTAGCCCCTATTCCGTTTAACGTCAAATTACATGGTTTCAGCTCCAAACGGGGCGTCGATGCGACCAGACACAATGACGATGCGATCCGCCACTAGGAGCTTCAACAATCCCCAAGCAGTCGTGTTTTCCGTCGCTCCAGGTACTTCAGTGCCTCCCTCCACCGAACCGAGCACTCGATGGCCGTTCACAGGTACACCCTTGCCCAAGGACTTATTACTTGTCCACGAATTCAAGGACCATTACTCCCTCCAACCTGCGAGGACGATGTCACTAGATGGTAGGCAGCATGGCGAAAAATCCTGATTCTCACGTCCCTCGCCTACTTTTCCCATCAGACCTGAACAATTCAATTACATCGTTCTTCGAGAGTTGTGCTACGAAGTTTACCAAAGAAGGATGGCTTGCGAAATACACCACCAGGCCAGTCGAACCTGCCTGGTACGAGCAACCCCCCGGCTCGCGCGGCTCAATTGATGCTGGTATCCACCACGATGTGCATGTCTCATTCTCGTCGGTGGGCGGTTGTAGCCTTCACATCTAAATCTCCATCAGCCAAAGCAAGGACATCGCCGCCCACCCACGTAAACAGGAACGTCAAAGTGCTGATCACCGACCAAAAACGATGGGGATCACGAACAACCGCCGTCCACCGTACAATGGAGATTGTATGCGTGGATAAGATATTGGAGCCGAAGGGGGAGGATCGCCGTACAGGGGGCGGAAATACTCTAGGGCGACGATCCATTCTTTGGTCGGGCGGGAGACGCCTATGATTTCTGCACGATCTTCGAACCTTTTGAAGCATCCTCCCCAATTCACAAATTTCTTTTTATGTGGCAGTTTCTTCGCCCGCAATCGAAATAGGTGTTTAAGCGCCCGACCGGACCTCCCCCCCAACACTACCAGCGGAACGCGTTTCTGCCTCGAAGGTATGGTCTGCACCCGATGTCGTTGTAGTACTACAGTTCTGTTATAGCCGCTCCATCTTCGACTCCGACTCACGGTCGTTTACTTAGGACCTACTACGATGCCTCAATGGTTGACCAGGTTTTCGATCGGAAGTGGTGGTTCCCCTTCCCTGAGCGCGGGGGAAGACTGACGCTCCTTATGAGGGTGATTCCGGGGTTTTCTCGGATTTCGATAGTGCGGCGGCGGGTAGATTCCGAACCCTCGCCTCCTTCCTCCGTCAGTCTCGATCGCAAGTGAAGAATGACAAGAACACAAAGCGAGACCTCCCGGATGACAAACTGGAGCACGGCCGAACAAGCCAAAAACTGGAACCGGGGCAGTGGCCGTGGTCGCGGCAATCCACCTCCCATTGTTCCCCCACATATCTAAGTGGAACCTGAAGCTCACACGTTCTCCACCCACCCCAACCCCGAACTAAAATCACCTTCCCCGGCCTCTCTCTCCCCGCCTCAACGACCGGGAAACTTATACCTTGCCCCCCCCCCCCCGACGACTCACAGACTCTTCGCATATCAGAGTGAACCGATGTCTATCAAAGAGCTCTCTGCTCCCGACCCTCCACCCTTCACTACCACTCCTGCTCAGGCGCGAGTCCCATCCCCTTCGAACTCCCTCGGCGACCCGCCGACCACCAATTCCCCTCCCGTGAAGAAGACTAGCGGTAAGGCATCGAAGAGAAAGGTATCCGAAGCCCGGGCGGCCGAACCGATTGACCCCCCTGCCCGCCAACGAGCCCGATACGAACCTTACCGTAGGGCCGAACCGACTCCAGAGCGAGAAGCCGCTCTCCCCACCAACCCAGAAGATCTCGAGACACTCGACACGACCGCCAAGACACTTTACAAAAGCGATCGTGAAGTGCTCGAGTACGTCGAAACCCTTAAACGTCGTGCTGCCGCCATGTCAGAACACGTGAGCCGGACCGACTCCCAGTTGCGTGCATGCAAGGGTGTGATGGGAAGGATAGAGCTTTATGTGGCACAGTGGCGGGGGGTTGAAGATCGGTGGACTCACCAACAGTTGTTCGGAAATGGCAAATCTGGAGCGAAGAGGGTGGATGATGAGATGGAGGTGTTAGGTCCTGACGAGTCGTCCGCCGGTCATCCGCCATTCGTTGAGGCATAGGTCGCTTTTTCTCAGACAACAACCATCATAATACACACACAATCTCAACTTCGTCCGCAAAGATACTCGCGACCGCAAGTCGCCCATGTCCCCAATCATCACTCCGTGAGAACGTCACAATTAATTGTCATTTTCTGTGATCTTGAAAGGGAATCTGAGATATGTGTATGCAGCGCTGGGATATTGAATAACTATAGCAGACCTCACGTAAAGGATCGCCAGTGGCTATGCCACCCTTTCATCGATTCATCTCCGGTGAAGGATTGTCGAAAGCGATGAGAGGATCCCGGAGTGAAAGCTGTGCGTCTTCTCGAGGAACCGAAGCGAGCAACGCCATGGCGAACCTCATACTCCTGGTACTGAATCGCGATTTTGCGTTGAGGCTTCGACATTTATTCAATTCGTCCGCCCACTGCACAAGAAATTGAAAGAAAAACAGTCGAACCGGATGTCTATCAGAGATCGAGCACAGATAAGGTACTACACATCCAGATCAACTGTAAGCGAATATATACCGCAAAACCATGTGCTCGGTTTGCTATGGGCGGGGCAACAATATCAACACTGATTCGAGCATCCAGTCTTCCTTCCACGGACCCGCTCACCTCCAATCGACCTTTCCTCTCCACCAGATGGCTTTACAGGTGAAACAGGACAAACGAGAGCGATGGAGGGAGACCGCAAGAACAAAACAAAGGAGAGGAGCAAAGCTTCAAGAGAACAAACCAACAGACCAGGACGGGACGATGGTACAATATATAGTATAAACGAGTGAAAAGTTCCAGCTCAACCGTGGGTCGAGACGAGAGGGGTATACGCGGGCGTTAAGGCGCTCAGAGAAGAGCGGCCAAAGCACCAAGAGCAGTGACAACAACAGCTGCACCGCTGAAATGGAGCATGGAAGCACCATTTCCATCTCCCAGCACTCCGGCGTTAGCGGCGCCAAGAAGGGTGGGGGATGGCGTGGGAGTGGATGGGGGAGTGGGGGGTGTGGTGGTGGGCCTAAAGGTGCGGGTTAGTAAAGGGAGAACCCGCGAGTGAGGTACACTAACGTGGGGGAAGTCGGGGGGGTCAAGCAGGACTTGTCATCGCTCGACTTGACGGTAATCTAGAAAGAGAACATTAGTGAATAGGTCAGTAGGGAGACGTTTTTGCGACTCACAGGACCGCTCCAGCCTTCCTCATCTTTATCATCCAAAATGGAGATCATCACCTTAGTTCCGGCAGCGACGTTGACCTTGGGCCATTGGAACGTGGTGGTGTCGTGATCACCAAGGTCGACACTAGATTCCAATTCGTCCGTCAAGTCAGCAAACGGTCCAAGATCAGAAGTCTAGGGGGTCACGTACAGGGCGTCGCCGCAGGGCTTGTCGGAAGGAACAATAATGACATTGTAGGGACCATTGGTCTTACCCCAGTTGAGGGTTGCAGGTTGGCACTGTGATCCAGACGAGACGAAATGAGCGGGAAAAAACGGGGAAAAGGGGAAATCTTGGGAGAATCACTGACCTGGGTGAGCTCGATGGTATCGACGTTGAAGTCAGCCCGGACACGGAGGGCGGTGAGAGCGAAAAAGAGGGTGGTTGTGAAAAGAGTGGAGTACATCGTGGAGGTGTTTCGCGGCGTTAAAATAAGGGAGGGAGGGAGAAGGGATGGACCTTCAGAAAGCTCGACGTGCAGGGAGATGAAAAGCTGAGAAGGGGCTTCTCTCAACTCATCCACCTCCGCTTTTAGGGAGGGCGCTACCATCAGTTTTCTCACGGTACGCATCAACGTCCTCATTCGGCAAGAGAGGTAAGTTACATAATCGCTACAACCCCCTGCCCAACCAAAGCTCCCTCCCAAGCGAACAATGGCCTAGCTGGTGACCCAACCAACTCCGAAACGCTTACAGCCTGCCTTTGAACGTAGCGAGCATTGTCCTCTTGGTTATTCTACATTGTGGACATGATCGTCAGAAGGGGAGCGGCGAGAACACCACCCGCGGGGCTCACCCAGAATGTTCGACGGTGGTTGCCACGGTCCTTGGCGAGTCTGATCGCCCTCGGCTGTCAATTGGTTCGTAGTCCCGTTTCGCGGGCCCGACGTAGACCTTGATGGCACCGGATGTACATCAGCGACGGCCCCATGCCAGTGCGAGAACGCATACCTGTCTTGGTCTCCAAATCTTCACCCCGCCTTCTTGGAGCATCATCTGCGGAAACGAGCTCGGTTACATGTTCTGCTTCTATCGTCTGGTCGAGGCGCACCTGGCGCCAATGGGCTAGCCAGCCTACCACCCTTGGCACGGCAAATAACACTGGGAAGAAATCAAGCGGGAACCCTGTGTGCCTAGACGTCAGTGCGATCACCGCCAGCGGTGGGCCATACGCACCCATCGCTCGGTAGATCAGGCCACTGGGAGCGCGTATGAGCGGGATTCGAAACTGGGAAGTCACTCTCACCTCCTGGGAACACGCGAACATCAGCCGCCCTAAATCATTCCATCAAATATTGGCCACTTACCAGAAGTCAACGTTTGGTGCGAGTTTGCGTTTGATGAAGTACTCATCCTTCATTGCGGCCTCATGCAAGGCCATGGCAGTATCTAGGAGCGGGTCGCGTCCAGTCCTGGCGGAGCGATTAGTCTTTCTCGAAACAAAGCGACAACTCTCCTACACTTTAAACACCTCATCTGCTGTCTTCCGGATGATAAATGATCGGGGGTCGGACTACGACCAGCGGGGATAAGGATCAGCCACCGCAATGGGGTCGGAAACGCCTTGGACGCACGGTCTTATACACTCTAGAAACTGTGTAAGACCTTCGAGAAAAGGTGCACATTCTCGGACCCACCTGTGACCGAATCCGGACAAGGTCTTCTCTCGCTTTTTCACCGCTTCGATGAAAGCAGGTACGTTCTCAGGGCTGGGGAACTTTCGTGAGTGAACCAGCCGCTGTGGGTTTTAACCACCGACCTCCCAATGGACATCAACATCCTGATCACGGCCTCGTTCGCGCCGCCTGGTTTCCGGTGAAAATCGCGTGCAGGCTTGGATGATATGTCACATACCGTGAAGCGGTCCGCTAGGTCCGATCGGCGTCAGCCACAGAACAACGGTAAATCAGTGAATACTGACTATAGAGAGGCACACCCGGCTCTATCCGGAGTGTTAGCTGGAATTGCGATACGAGGGGCAGAAAACGTACGCAATTGCTGAGAACGGGTCCACCAACGAACTTGCGGTTTGCAAGACCGTGGTACACGAAGCATTGAGCTCGTGGTCAGCATGTAGGAGGAACATAACATCGAGGGCTTTCTCCAAAACCGGATTTGGAACGTAGTCCTGTTCTCCCATGTGGTCCATCATGTACAGGAAACTTGTGGTGCGGGTTTAATGCTACAACGGAACCAAAGGATGACGAAAGGCTCACGATCCAGTGTAGCTGAGGTGGGAGGGAGGTGTGACGAATTCTCGACCTTGGCGAACTCGGTACGCCATACTGGGTGGACCCGGTCAGTGGCAGAACCATGAACCTGGGTGCGGTACTCACGCAGCAAGGGTTGTCGCTTTTCCAATCAGTCGGTATACTTGTTTGTCAATCATCGCCAATGATTCTGGATCCCCTTTGGTATACAAATTCTGGCCTAACATAGTGTTCAGTTCGCAGCTCCATAGGAAAATGGAAGCAAGTACCTTGAAGGGAAGGGTTGGCTTCGCTGTAATAGGACCCCAAGTAGGCAAAGGCACTCGTCAAGATGGCCATGGGGTGCGCGTCGTAACTACATGCGTCTATCAGTTCAGCAACGGAAGTCTTGGAAGGGTGAACAGACCGGAAGGAACGGAAGAACCCGTCAGCGTCAGCATGCACAACTCTGTGTTGGGTAATTTCAAGCCTGAACTTGTGGTATTGCTCCTTGGTAGGCAAGACACCATAGATGAGAAGATAAGCAGTTTCCAGATGGTTGGACTTGAGAGCCAACTGCTCGATAGGATACCCTCTGGGTTAATGACATCAGTTCACGTGGACATGAGCGCTTTGAGATCGTCCTCGACCTATAACGGAGAACTGGGATGCTCATGTTAGCGATGTACAACGGGCACATAGCAAGGTGAAACTCACTCCCAGCCTCGCCGTCAATGTAGGTGATCTCGCTCTGGATGACGGCGGTGTTCAAGAAACCCTTGTCCGAGACTCTCAACCCCCGGGTGGTTTCATTCTCATCACGTTCACCCGGTTTCTTTGGGGCAGCTATAGACTTGAACGCGGTCGCAGATACTGTGTTATTGAGGATCCTAGAGACTACGGTTCAGTCCATGGTCACAAGGGATGGATCGGAAGCCTGACGGGATGCTGTATGACTTTCCAGTACGGTTGTCAGTAACCGTCAGAGATTCGGTGCTGGCACTCGAGGTTGCTGGTTGTCCCATGTCGCTAAGTTATGTCGGAGTGTGGGTAGAACACGAGTTAGATGGGAGCGGGGAGGGAATCTTGGAGGGCAATTAAGCGCTTCCCCGGGAACAAATCCCGGCGCACCCCCAGGCAATCACGTGTTTACGTTGACCGGTCACCGGTCACCGGTCGGTTAGTTTCAAACCTCCGGCCTGCCATTCAAATTGGCACAAGAAATTGACCTCATCTTGGACTTTTCTTTTTTTTTTCTTTTCAGACCGACAGCCCGACCGTCTATACCGATGCGCTGCAGGGTGATTTCGAACGCATGGGAGGCGAACTGTGACTTGGACATTGTGGCGGATTGTGACCATCATCGCAACCGCTTTATCCACCTGACATCGCATCTTACACACCGTGAGGCGGAAATCAGATTCACCTCCCGACATGCGGTCCACGAATCGCGGAGAGGATTCAGCCGCCGCGGCTGATGGGGCCGTGTTCAATGACAAAGACCGTCCTGCCATCAGAGACGTTTCTTATTCTCCTTCGGGAACCATTCGGGCGCAAACCCGTCGTCTAACCTGAGCGCTACGATGGGTATAGGTCGCGGATTCCAACAGAGTCCCCTACCAACAAGTTTCTCTGCCTGGGATCCCTAGAACATTGTCTGTCAACAAAGCGTAACAACAAACGGCTTCGGCACTTTTGAAACCACAGAAACAACCCTTTGTGTTCCAAACGGCGACCCGCTTCCGGCCACCTTGACAGGTCTTTCATTTCAAATATTTTACGCATCCCCCCCCACTACGAGCGCTATTTTGTGACTGCGGCGTTCTGGGGTAAATTTGCACACAGCCCTTTTGTGACAACTGTGGGCGTGGCCGGCCCTTATCTCAGCCATTCACAGCCGATTTAAGGCAACCCGCTCTCAGCCACTCACCCTAAAACCCACTCTTGTCCCCCCCCTCCATGACACCTCGACCATGAGGTCCTTCGAAACTTTCCGCCAGAATTTCTACAACAATGGATCCATTCCTCCGATTACCATCGAACAAGTCGAGCTTTCATCGCTCACTGCGAAATCTGTGGACGACCTGGTCGCCACGTTGCCAGGAACGAGGCTCGGAGTTGCAGCATCGTATGGAGAAAAATGCGTTCTGGTGGCTCTGGCCTTTTCCTCTGAATCTCGAGTCTTGTTGGTCACGATGAACGGCGCCTCGGGGGCAGCGAAACGGCAGAAGAACATTCTGAGAGACGGGCTCCTTTGTAACATCTTCCTGGAAAAGCATGGCTACTTCATGGAACGCCTCGCTGCGGCGCTATACTTGGATCTGGGCCTGTACATCCGCTACGCGTTTGATCTCACTTCAGATGGCGACAGGCGGGGTTCCATGGCCGCGTATAAGGGTGTTCTTGCACGAGCGCGGACCCAGGACTCGTTGGATGAATCTGTCGTGGAGTCCATCTTCGCTGAACAGGCATTCATTCAATCTCGAAAGAAGGAGTTCGCCCTACGTGCATGGGCAAGCTACGTTGGAGTCCAGGGAATCCCCGAAAAACTAGACGTGATAGATACATCAGCTAAGAACCCGCAGGCACGTTCCCCTCACTACTCTTGTCTGATTTGTCCCTAACCGTCCTGACCGATAGGAACTGGAGTGGATGTGCAAATGTGTTAGAGATGCGGATCGCTTGAGCGCTTTGAAACCACATTACACTGTGAATGATGTCAGTCCCGATATCAATGTCAAGAAGGGAGCTGTGGATCTCTCATGCACACGGTTCAAGACTCGGATCCGAGAATCGCAGTCAGGAAGTCAGGTGAGGCCTACCTCCGCATACTCCCTGCATCGTATCCGGTCTGACGGAACATTCCTCGTGATTATAGCACATCCGGTTCAATACCGACCAAGGCCAAATAAGAGGGCACGTCAAGAAAGTTCAAGGCAGGGCTGTCAAAGTAGCTCCTCACGCTCAATTCACCGCGAAAATAAAATCGGTCGTCACGATTGGAAAGGACGATCTCACCGGCGCCGAGGCCTCCCGGGCGGCCCTTATCCTGGGTACATTCCAGGGATTCGATTCCCTCCTCTCCAGCCCCTTCGTGAGGAAGATATTCTTCCCTGACTTCCCGCTTCACACGTTGAAGTGGCCCGAGCTCCCTGCGAGTCAACCGAAGATCAAGTTCACCTACCGAGAACTGAACGGATCTCAGCGGATGGCAGTGCAGAAGTGTCTGAGCAACCGGGAGGCGGACCGGCACGTTGTCGTTGTCGTAAGCTCCACCTCTTCGCCTTCTTTCTTTCTCTCACCATGGGTATTAGGGTCCGCCGGGGACTGGAAAGACCACTGTAATCGCTGCCGTTGTTCACAGCAAGGCCGCCGAGCACGAATCGAATACCGTCTGGATCATCGCACAATCAAACGTCGCAGTCAAGAACGTTGCCGAGAAATTGGTTGATTCCGGTTTTGTGGACTTCAAACTCCTCGTCTCGAAGGATTTCCACTTCGAATGGTAAGTTTCCCGGCTGTAAACATCTCACCACCGTCCTGACCTTGGGTGATCCAAGGCACGAGCATATGTACGAGATCATCCGCCTCAACGTGATCGAAACTGGGGAATTAAAACACACGGCACACGACAATGCACGTATGCTGTTGGGAGCTCGAGTCATCCTTTGCACGATGAGCATGTTGTCGACCAACAGGGTCGTGGACTGCGGAATCACGAAGGTCGTTCCGGTCCAAACTGTTATCATCGACGAAGCGAGTCAGATCGAGGTCGGAGATTACTTGCCGATCTTGGCCAGGTTTAGGACGACGCTGAGGAAAATGGTGTTCATTGGGGACGATAAGCAATGTAGGTGTGGGGTAGGGGTGGGTGAAATTGTGGTATACTGACAATGGGTCCATGCAGTGGCTCCGTACGGGCAAGAAGACGTTCCGGAACTAAGGAGCGTATTTGAGTGGCCACATCTCAGGCAGAACGCCGTCTTCCTCGATACACAGTGTATGTTTCTTCTCTCTCGAGCCGAGTACTGTGCTGAGTACTTTTCCTCGATAGACCGAATGCCGACGGTCATCGGTCACTTTATCTCTCGTCATGTCTACAACTCAAAACTTGGAACCAAACATCCCATCAACACCATTACTTGTTGTCGCTTCGTAGACGTGAGTAACGGAAAGGAGATCAAGAAGGGACTTAGTTGGACGGTACGCTTCCCCGGCAACAGCACGGATCCACCTTTGGTGCTGACACACGGCTACTCAGAACGAAGGAGAAGTGAAAGCCACCGTCCAAATGGCCCGGCGCTACATCCAAGAAGGAAAAGAGTTCAAGATCATCACTCCCTACGACGCCCAACGTAACGCGATCGAGAACGCCTTAAGGAACGCAGGTCTCGCCTGGGAAAACACAGTGTTCAACGTCGACTCCTTCCAGGGTAACGAAGAAGACCACATCATCATTTCGATTGTCCGGACTACGACCCCAGGGTTTTTGAGGAACCAACGACGGACGAACGTTATGCTCTCGAGATGCAAGAAGAGTATGATGATCTGTACCCACCGTGAGTTCTTACAGAATAAGGGTGTCGCGAGGACCCTCTTTGGGCAGCTTGCGAAGGAGCATGTACCGAGGACTGGGTGGGTGACTTTGGAAGCTTTGGTCACTCAGCAGTGGTAAGCGGTCCCGCTGAATATCGTTATTTTTCTGGTTGTTTGGACATTATCGGTTTCTCCCGTATCCCACTCTTGTTTCCACGTTTTTTTGCATCCTGTAGATTCAAGCTTTGTACTTGCACGCACGATACGTTGTACGCATCGAATGTAACATCTGTGTACGTTTGGACGGTAAATACATTCCCGTGGGGGTTACAATATGGGAACGTAGTCGCGCTGGCACGCAGGTAGGCCGGGCGCGAGGGTTGGCGATTCCCTGGAGTATTTCTAGGGACGGTGCTGTGGGAGCCCCAATCCATGCCTCGAGCTCCTTCGGTTTCCCCGATACCGGCAGCCGCCGGTGTGTCTCTGCTCCACCCTCCTGCCGGTGGACGCGTGGTCAAGGTGCTCGCACGCTTGAACCTTCACTTGCCCTGAGGTGGATTATCCTGGAGGAACGAAATCCACTGAAACCGTAGGAATGCGGTGCAGTCCCCCGTGGTGGAAACGACTTGCCTGTAGTCATCGACTACGCAGAGTTCTTTCCATTTTGCAGGCAGCCTGGAATAAGAAGTGTTATCAGTGGCCAGGAATTCTGGGAGTTTCTCGCGGAATCGCAGTGGACGCCCACAACAAATGTCGTCCTCTCCCCCACCACATACCGAGCAATCTGATCCAACTCCCTTGTCCGCCACACCTTCATATGACCCCGTAGGCATCTTCTGGGACTACGGTCAGCTCGTTCTCACCCTACCAAACGTTCCCTAGCTGAATTCTAGACAGAGAACTGCCCGCCGTCCACCAATGCCTCTGGATACGACATCGCCGACAACATCCGTATCCTGGCGAGCCAGTTCGGGGCGGTCAACATCTTCAAGGCGTACCTCCAGCTCCCGGACAAATCGTCTCCGAGGCAATCCACCCTTCGATCTGAACTTCAGTCCTGCGGATTATCCCTGACAGGCCCGTCCGCCACACATTTGTCCCGTTTCACCTTGCTTACCTCTCACTCCAGACTGCCCGCACAATGGAAAGAATTCGGTGGACTTGATGATGATAGGTGGGTCGTTTCTACCGTGCAGGAAACCGCACTGCAGTCCCTCATATCTTGCTCAGTGGATATCATGGCGTTCATCAAGGACAATCCACCTCCAGCCACAGTTATACTCATCTCTGGGGATCGTGATTTTGCCTATCTTCTATCCACGGTCCGATGGAGGAAGTACAACGTCGTACTCATCAGCAACTCATTCATGACTCACGATAGCCTGACTGCTCAAGCCTCCGTCGTGTATGATTGGAAATCTGACATATTGAAAACAGGACCTCCGTCTAAGCCACCGTTGCCTGGACCCCAAACTCCGTCATCTGTCGCGTCTCCAACCACCCCTCGAGAGTTGGATAACATACCGGGGTCCGACACCCACTCCGTTAGTCCTCCGAAAGAGCGTGTCGTTCCCGCCATCCAACCTTTGACACCGCCACCTCGTCCACCTAGCACTGCACCCACCAGTATAATCAGCCCTACACGCGCAACTGTACCACTGGATACTTCATCCGCAGTGTTAGAGGCCACACCTCTGCCTCTGATGGCAGGAAATTCCGCCGAGGCTGTGCCGGCCAACATTCCGATGGATTCTACCCCCGACGAAGGGACTGTGGCCGACTCGGTCCGTCCCTCGATTGTTCACAATGGTCGACGTTGACTTCGTATTCTAACAGGATCTTGACTCGCCCCAAACAACTGATACGGTTGATGAGGATGGATTCTACTCCCCTGTACTCGTGAGCATCTGTGCCAAAATATGCCCCGACTCAGCTGCTAATCTGATTTCAGAGTTCTCCGGATATGACTCTATTCAGGGGCGAGGGTGACATCTCCTCTTCTCCCGGACGCCTCCTTCTCATCGACGAGGAGAGTCCTGTCGGGCCCAGCACCAACAACCTCGAAGACGTGTATCCACCGGGTACCATTGCACCTGTTTTACAAGCCTGCGAATGCAAGATCTGTGCAAAATCGCCCGCTCTTTCTACATCCCAGACTCCGGCCCAGGAGGTTGTGGGCTGCCGCCAGGTTGAGCCTACTACCCCTTGGTAAGAGCTTCGCCGCTGGGTGCGTCCTAGGCTCAACGTATGCTGTTGCTAGTGATACTTCTGCATCGCTACCGGTGGCTCCGCCCTCGGAATTATCTCCAATCCGCGAGGTCTCATTGAACGCCCTTGCTTCAACGTTTGTTCCGAGGACACCATGCTTCCCCCAGGCCGAGGTCGCAAGATCCTCTCCCAAAAATGGCGCGGAGCGTGGTTTCGAAGACCTGATCGCTATCTTGGGCGAGCTACTTGCGAACGGAGGCTCAACGCCTCGAATTTCGACTGTTTTCTCGTTATGGAGGGACAAGAAATCGGACACGTTCGAAACGGTCAACGCCACTCGGTTCAGGGCTCATCTTCAACGCGCAGTGTCAGCAGGGATCGTCGCCGTCGAACAACGTAAAGACGGAGATGGGTGGGTTACCCTCCGTCGCCAACGGGAGGCCGACCCTAAGAACCCACAACATGCACTGTCACAACATCCTGTGTCCCAATCCCGTGGTTCCATTCGGGCCCCGAACGATTTACGGGTCTCGGAAAACCTCGAACCCCAGTCCTTCACCGTTGGTCAACGAGCACCGAGGAAAAATCCTTCCATCTATGAAGACGCAGGTGTTGCTACTATTCGGACCACAGGCACTCCACCGATACTCGCAGCCAACGCCCCTCCTTCCTTCGCCCCATTGGTTGAACTCTTAAAATCCAAACAACTGACGAGTGGTCAACCAATTTCGTTCTCCGAGGTCTTTGCCCATCTCGTCTCGACCCTCGGCTACGGCGACTTCGTTTCCCTATGCACTAGTGTCCCTGGTGTGACGACCTTTAGTGAATACATCGACGCTGCGGTTGCTTCCGGACTCGTTTCACTGGTTGGGGGAACGGGAGCCTCCGAAAGTGCGCTGGTCTCCCTCCGCGATGCAGGTCTAGCTCAGGGCACTGGGCAGCGATCGCCAGACAGTCCATCACGTGTCCCTGCTACGCCTCCGCCATCCCTCCCTCCCTTCCTCCCGAGGAGTTGCAGTGGTGTCTATAAAGGCACATCCAAGCACGCCGGACCCTCGCGTCGGTCCCGACGGAGCTCCAGGCGCTAACAAACGCTTTGGTTTTCTTTTGTGGTCCCGTTGCCCCAAAGAGGAGACCAAGTGCTTTTCGCGGGGCGTATGGGCAGTACGTTACCTAGAGCATCGGCTGTCTCCCATCAATTCCAGTTCAGTAAATCATGGGAGGATAGAATGGCCGCCACTTCATTTTGTTCGTCAGCTCAAGGGTTGGTTGGTTGGCCGAGACGTTGGGGGAGGAGGCGAGGGTGCTGAACCTCTGTGGTATTGGAGAGTTCAAGGCACATGCAGAGCTCGCGAAGATGTGGTAATCGAGACCCGTTAGGCGGGTCTGGAAGGAGACAATGTCACTGGATCCGACGATTCCAATGGCAACCAGCTGCGGCTGAATTGTTGAGGATCCGGTTACGCTAGCTCCAACGCTGGGACAGGGTCCGGTGTGGACCGCGTAGAAAGCTCCTTAACCATGATAACCCTCGTATTATACCAAGTTTTGTAGTGTATACTCTCAAAGTAACCCCGTGCCCGAGGATTACTTACAGAAGCGAACCTCCGAGAGAGCAATGGAACTTCCGCGAGTGCCTCAACCGCCGACGGGATGTGAATTTCGGGCTGCCACCCTTTCTTCCCTCCGACCATATCACCCTTCTGTCGCTGATAGTAGGATACGAAGTGGACTGATAAAGGTGGGGAGTGGTTGGTTCTTGGCGTGAGTCTGTCGACCTGGGACCTGACGACACTCGATCCCACGGATAGCGGGGGGTAGTGGAAAGACTGAAAGAGCACTCATCCAGGATGAACGAGGAGCCTCGTGGCGAGCAGCCGTCGAATCCCGCGTCCAGACCAAACCCTACGATTTCTGCGCAGTGGTACCTCGCGAAACTCCACAAGTGGCCCTCGAGAAACCGTGTTCTCCTGAGGACAGGGGGGAGTAGTGGCAGCGGGATGTTACACGACTTTTCAGCACGGTTGTCAGTAGTCGTCAAGGATCCCGCGCCGGCATCCGAGGTTGCTGGCTGTTATCGCAGCCGTTTGCACGTCGCTGTGCGTCTTTGGAAAAACGCAGACCGGATCTTCTGCTCGTGTGTGGGGCCTGGCATTTCTGCAAGAGTTCTGGGATGTCCACGAGCAACAGGCAGTGTGATTGAAGGCATCGAAGTATGCAAGTGAATGCGGCCCGAGTCTGGTGGGCACCAATCAGGATTGATTTTGGGAACTGCAAGCGCTTTTACTCCGTCCGAGAGCCCTTAGCACCGCCACCATGGTACCCCACGACAGCTGTACATATGGACACTGCCGGTGATGCCAGGTCCCGCACGTAAACAGAAGATCCGGTGAGTATTTGACAAAAACGAGGCATCGCCATGCAAACGGCTGTTGCTCAGGCTGGAACGATAGAGGGCAAGTTAGATGGGGAAGAGGGGCAGGAAACCTTTGTACCTCATCAGAACCCTGCGGGGACAAGCGCGCTTGCCATTGACCGGTCGGATGTTTACCAACTTCCGGAGCAACCGCTGACTCGAGAAATCGACTCTATCCTGGGCTGTTTTGGGACCGCTGATGATTTCGAACGCACGGAAGCCGAAGTGTGACTTGAGAAAACTGTGGCGGATTGTGATCCCGAGCGTTCATCATCACAACCGCCACAGTTTCGCTGGCTGTATCTGCCCCTACGCCGCGTGTTCAGCGCGTTGTGAGGCGGAAATTAAATTCATCCCCCGACGTGTGGTCCACGAGTCGCGGAGAGGATTCAGCCGCCGCGACTGATGGAGTCGCATTCATCGGCCACCTTTCCATCACGGTGTTCTTATTCTTCTTCGGCAACCCTTAGGGCGTGGAATGCAAACCCGTCGACAGGCCGTTCTGAACTTAGGTTCTACGCCTTAGCGCTACGATGGATACAGGTGGAATGTTCCCACTACCGCAGGTTGTTCTGCCCAGATTCCAACTGGAACACTACCAGTCGACAAAGCGGAACGACAAACGTCGTTGGGCTCTTCGAAAACAAAATACCCTTTGTCTTCCAAACGGCGACCCGTTTCTGGCCTCCCTTTATGAGTGGTTCATTTCAAATCTTACGCACGTCCCCCCAACGAGCGCCATTTCGTGGCCGTGCTCCTGGGCATATCTGCGCACGGCCCTTGCGTGATGATTGTGGGCGTAGGATATCCTTATCTCAGCCACTGACTGCCGCAATGATTTAAGGCGACGCACCCGCAGCCACACTTCCTCGCACTCTCTATTATCTCCCCCGCCATGACGCTGCCAACTCCAGGGATGGACTCAATCACGACTATCCAACAACGATTCTACAAGAATGCGTCCATACCCCCAATCACTCTCGAACACGTCGAACTCTCATCACTCACTGCAAATTCTGTGGTCGACCTGGTTGCCTCGTTGTCGGGAACGAGGCTCGGGGTTGCCGCGTCATACGGAGAAAAATGCGTTCTGGTGGCCTTGGCTTTTTCGTCTGAATCTCGAATCTTGTTGGTCACGATGAACGACACCTCGAAGTCGACGAAACTCCAGAAGAGGATTTTGAGGGACGGACTCCTCTGTAACGCCTTCCTTGAGAAGCACGGCTTCTTCATGGAGCGTCTCGCCGCGGCGCTATTCCTGGATTTTGGGCTCCGTATCCGAAACGCTTTTGATCTCACTTCACATGGTGACAATCGAGGTTCAATGGCTGCATACAAGGCCGTTCTCGCACGAGCACGGCCCCAGGACGCACTGGACGGATCAGCTGTGAAGTTTATCTTCACTGAACAGGCCTTTATTCTATCTCGAAAGGCAGAGTTCGCTCTGCGTGCCTGGGCGTGCTACGTTGCAGTCCAGGGGGTCCCCGACAAGCCAGGCCCGATCGACACATCAGCTAAGGACATGAAGGCACGTTCCACTTAAAAGTCGAATACGATTGTTACCTGACCGCTCTGACCGATAGGAGCTGGAGTGGATGTGCAAATGTGTCAGAGACGCGGATCGTTTGGACTCCCTGAAACCACATTACACGGTAAACGACGTCAGCACCGACATCGAGATCAAGAAGGGGACCGTAAACCTCTCATGCACGCGGTTCAAAACCCGCATCAGACAATCCAGTAGTCAGGTGAGGTCCACTCTTCACACACACATCCGCAGTACATTTAATCGCCGTCTCTGGTTTGGTCTGACGGTCTATATTCTTTACGATTACAGCACATTCGGTTCGAGACCGACCAAGGCCAAATTAAGGGGCACGTGAAGAAAGTTCAAGGCAGAGCTGTCAGAGTCACTCCGCAAGCTCAATTCACTGCGAAAATCAAATCAGTCGTCACGGTTGGCAAGGAGGAACTAACTGGCGCTGAAGTCAGCCGCGCAGGCCTTATCCTGGACGCGTTCAAGGGTTCAGATACCCTCTTCTCCAGCCCATTTGTTCGAAAGGTTTTCTTTCCGAAATACCCTCTCGATACGTTGAAATGGCCTGAGTTGCCCACGACTCAGCCGAAAATCAGCTTCACCTACCGGGATCTAAACAAATCGCAGCGGAAGGCAGTGGAGAGGTGTTTGAGCAACAAGGAGGCGGATCGGCACGTTGTCATTGTTGTACGCTCCACCTCCCCGTTTTATATCCTTATCTCACGGTGGGTGTCAGGGGCCGCCAGGGACCGGAAAGACCACCGTCATTGCCGCCGCTGTTCAGAGCAAGGTCGCTGAGCACGCATCAAATACAATCTGGGTCATCGCGCAATCGAACGTCGCGGTCAAGAACGTCGCGGAGAAATTGGTTGATTCCGGTTTTTTGGACTTCAAGCTCCTCGTCTCAAAGGATTTCCATTTCGATTGGTAAGCCCCTCCAGCCGTTAGTCCCACCCGTTGACCCGAACCGGACCCTATAAGGCACGAGCATCTGTACAAGGCTATCAGAGACAATACAATCGAATCCGGGAACTTCAAGAAAACCGTGTATGAGAATGAACGCCTGCTGTTGGGATCTCGAGTCATCCTTTGCACAATGAGCATGTTGTCGACGAACAAGCTCACGCAACGCGGATTCACGAAGATCGTCCCGGTCCAAACTGTCATCGTCGACGAAGCGAGTCAGATCGAGGCCGGGGATTACCTACCGATCTTTGCCAAGTATAA